>Ga0207797_1002044_pt1 | contig 14235 bp, 10 predicted proteins | sample PRCRCaboRojoPR_6_FD_187275 | JGI IMG/M metagenome (GOLD analysis project Ga0207797, IMG submission 187275) | Marine sediment microbial community from Cabo Rojo, Puerto Rico - PR CR 10% Liquid 1 (SPAdes) | ecosystem: Environmental > Aquatic > Marine > Coastal > Sediment | place: Cabo Rojo, Puerto... | reverse complement strand
CGACCACCTCGGGCAGTGCCCCGCCAGTGGTGGCCACCACCGGCAGGGCGCAGGCCATGGCCTCGGCGGCCGGCAGGCCGAACCCTTCATACAGGGAGGGGATGACCGCCAGGGACGATTTGGCATACTCCTGGGCCAGCTCCCTGACGGTCAGGCCGTTCAGGAAGCTGACCCGCTGGCCGAGCCTGAGCTCGTGGATCAGCCTCAGCGTCGAGCCGTTCTCCTTGGGCTTCCCGAGAACGGCCAGATGCAGCTCCGGGAACTCCTGCCCAAGGGAGGCCATGGCCCGAAGCAAAACAGCCAGCCCCTTGAGTGGGACGTCAGCACTGGCTGCAGAGAAGATTCTCCAGGACTGCGGCTGGATGTCCGGGTCCGGCCTGAAGGTCTCCAGATCAACCCCGTTGGCCACGACCTCGATGCGGTCGTTCTTAATGCCAAAGTCTCTGGCGATGTCCCGTTTGGAGGCTTCCGAGACGGTGATGATGGAGGGCAGCGCGGCGGCCACCTTCTTCTGCATGCTCAGGAAGCGGTGCCAGCGGCGTATGAGCAGCCGCATGCCCCAGTCGGGCTCGTTCTGCAGGGCCAGCTCGAGATCCCTGGTGATGGGGTGGTGAATGGTGGTCACCACCGGCAGGCCTGTCTCGCACAGGTCGAGCAGGCTGGAGCACAGGGACTGGTTGTCGTGGATGATGTCGTACTCGGTCAGCTGCTCCCTCATGTCGCGCACCAGTCGCCTGCCGAAAGCGTAAGGCTCAGGAAATCCGCCGGTTGCGTAGGAGAGACATTCGAACACATCGGTCAGCGAGGACAGGCCGCGCTCGCGGATGGCCTGGCGGATGGTCTCGTACCCATAAAGGTTCATGCCCGGCAAAGGGATGAGGCCGACGCCCGCAGCCAGCTCCGGGTAGGGCTCGCCGGCGATGACGTCGACCCGGTGGCCGAGCCTGCTGAGAGCCTTGCTCAGATAGTGGATGTAGACACCCTGACCGCCGGAGTAAGGATTGCTGCGGTAGCTCAGCAGCGCGATGCGCAGGGGTCTGTCCACGGGAGCGCATCCGGCCGAGGAAGCCCGAGCTCCCTGGCAGCTTCGCCTCAAAGGACCGAAGGGGGGGATGGTTTGAAAAGGACTCGTGTTCGACATGATCGTCTCAGCCCATTTGAAGCCACGCCGGAGCCGGCAGGCAGTCTGAGCCGTAAGGGTATCGGCATGGGCCTGCCCGGCTGTCAAGCGTTTTGTTGTTCCTTGTCTTTCTGCTGGCACAGCCAAGGAAGCACACAGATCGGCAGCAGGGGCTCTCTTGAGCAGCGGCGCTGCACAGAGAGGGTTTTTTCCCCGGATTGCTTGACAAGGAAAAGAGGTCTTTGCTACACCTTTTCTGAATGAATATTCATTCAGAAGCGGTGTCATTCATGGCATAGAATTGCCGCAAAAGCAAGGCCTTGAGCTTGGGTTTTTTTCAAGAAGGCGGCGGAAGACGATGACAGCACCAGCCACCGGCGGCTCGAAGAAGAACGAAAAGTACCAGCACATCCTGGAAGCGGCCATCCGAACCTTTGCCCGCAAAGGCTACTTCAACTCCACGATATCCCAGATTGCCCGAGAGGCCGGCGTGGCCGACGGAACTATCTACCTCTACTTCAAGAGCAAGGACGATATCCTCGATCACTTCTTCAGCTACAAGACCCGCGAGGTCTTCAGCCGATTCAAGGAGGAGGTGGATAAGGCGGACAATGCCCTGGACAAGCTCCGGAATCTCATCTATCGCCATCTGGAGGAATTTGAGACCAATCCGGACATGGCCGTGGTCTATCAGGTCGAGATTCGATTGCGCCGCCGCCTTTCGGATGACCAGATACGGGAGATGTCCAACACCTACTTCGATCTGGTCTCCAGCATCATTACGCAAGGCCAGAGAGAGGACGTGGTCCGCAGGGATCTCCCTGTAGCTCTGGTCAAGCAGTTCATCATCGGGGCCGTGGACGAGGTCATTTCCTCTTGGCTCTACTCCAGTCGGAAGTACCGACTCGTTTCCATGGCCGAGCCTCTTGTGGAGCTGTTCATCCGCGGCATTGGAACGGGGGAATCGGGAAGCCCGTAAATGGTGAGCCTTTGGTCTTTCATGGACAGAGCCCTCCTTTTCCCATCGGCTTATTCATGGCTGGGGCCGCAGTCCCCAGTGGAACCCAAATCGTAAGGAGTCGGAAACAATGGCACAACAGATCGCTGACCGCAGAGACGTCGACTTCGTTTTGCACGAGATGCTCAATGTGGACGCCTTGAGCAAGCATGACAAGTTCGCCGAGTTCAACAAGAAGACTGTGGATCTCATCATCAACGAGGCCAGGAATCTGGCCATCAAGGAGATTCTGCCCACCTTCAAGATCGGCGACGAGAAGGGAGTGAGCCTGGAGAAGGACGGCACAGTCAAGATTCCCGAGGAGTACCACCGGGTGCACCAGCTCTTCCGCGAAGGCGAGTGGACGGCCATGACCGAGGACCCGGAATGGGGCGGTCAGGGCATGCCCAAGTCCGTGAGCATGGGAGCCATGGACTACCTCGTGGGAGCCAACTACTCTTACCAGCTCTATACCGGTTTGACCCACGGGGCCGGCAAGCTCATCGAGACCTTCGGCACCGAGGAGCAGAAGAAGCTTTTTCTGAAGAAGCTCTACACCGGAGAGTGGGCCGGAACCATGCTCCTGACCGAGCCCGAGGCCGGCTCGGACGTCGGCGCCCTGACCACCACGGCCGTGAAGAACGATGACGGCACCTACTCCCTGAGCGGGACCAAGATCTTCATCTCCGGCGGTGAGCAGGACATGACCGAGAACATCATCCATCCCACCCTGGCCCGCATCGAGGGAGCTCCTCCGGGAACCTCGGGCATCTCCCTGTTCATCGTGCCCAAGTACTGGGTCAATGAGGACGGGGGCCTGGGTGAGTTCAACGATGTCGTCTGCACCGGCATCGAGGAGAAGATGGGCATCCATGGAAGCTCCACCTGCACCTTGGCCCTCGGCAGCAAGGGCAAATGCCGCGGCCTGCTCCTGGGCGAAGAGAACAAGGGCATGCGGGAGATGTTCTTGATGATGAACGAGGCCCGGCTGCTCGTGGGTGTGCAGGGGTTGGCCTGCGCCACGACCTCCTACCTCAATGCGGTCAACTACGCCCGGGATCGGGCCCAGGGCCGGCACCTGCTCAATCTGGCCGACAAGAGCGCCCCGGCCGTTCCGATCATCCAACACCCGGACGTCCGCCGGATGCTCCTGACCATGAAGGCCTACGTCGAGGGCATGCGCAGCCTGCTCTACTATGTCAGCTGGTGCGAGGACATGAAGGAGCTGGTGGATACCCAGGAGGAGAAGGACACCTACCAGGGGATCATCGACGTGCTCATCCCCATCTGCAAAGGGTACATCACCGATCGAGCCGTGGACGTCTGCAACCTCGGCCTCCAGGTTTACGGCGGTTACGGCTATACCAAGGAGTATCCCCAGGAGCAGCTCTTGCGGGATTGCCGGATCACCCCCATCTACGAGGGCACCAACGGCATTCAGGCCATGGATCTCCTCGGCCGCAAGCTCGGCTTGCGCAAAGGCCAGGCCATTATGGACCTCATGGGCGAGATGCAGAAGACCATCGCGACGGCCAAGGAGAACGAGCAGCTCAAGGGCTATGCCGAGGAGCTCGAGAAGGCGCTGAACACCCTGGGCGAGGCAGCCATGCATCTGGGTGGCAAGGCCATGTCCGAGGAGGTGCTTGCGGCCTTTGCCCACGCCTACCCCTTCCTGGAGGTCAGCGGCGATGTGGCCATGGCCTGGATGCTCCTGTGGAGGGCCAATGTGGCCTCCGAGAAGCTGGACAAGGCCAAGAAAAAGGACAAGCCTTTTTATGAAGGCCAGATCAAGAGCCTGGAGTTCTTCCTCGAGTATCAGCTGCCGGTGACCATGGGCAAGATGGAGGTCATCAAACGGACCGGGAGCTCGGCTGTGGACATCTCCGAGGACGCCTTCGGCGGCAAGTAGAAGCCAAGCTGAGCGATGCCATCGCTCAGCTTGGCATGCCTTGTGGACGCTGGACCGGCTCTGCAATGCCGGTCCAGCTCGATGGACAAGGCAGAAGCGCCGTTTTGGCCTGGTCAGCCATCCTTTGCCTGCAGCAACGAGCAGCTTGTAAAAAGACTGGAATCGTGGCAGGAAGTCCGCACGATTCACCGTGAAACGAAAAGGAAGGGATCATGCACAGTGTTCTCTCAGCGCCCGCGAACGTTAGCATTCTCGGCATTCCGGGCTGGCTGTTGGCCGTGATCATCCCCCTGGCCGGGCTGATCGCCTTCGGCTTGATCATGTTCAAGCGATTGGTCCCGCTGGCCAAGGGCCAGGCGGACCCGCGCTTCGACAGGCCCGGGCAGCGCATCAAGGCCGTTCTCAAGTTCTGGCTGGCTCAGTACAAGCAGCCGCGCTACATGGTGGCCGGTGTGCTGCACATCATTATCTTCTTCGGGTTCCTCATCCTGGCCGTGAGGTCCATCAGCCTGGTCATCGTCGGGTTCAACCCGGACTTCGTCTTTCCCGGCCTATCCGGACCCCTCGGCGACGTCTACACTGTCCTCAAGGACTATGCCGCCACCCTGGTCTTTCTGGCTTGTATCGTGGCCGGGGTGCGCCGGGGCTTCTTTAAGCCTGAGCGCTACACGGTCCCGCCCAAGTATGGCCATGAACATACCGGGGAGGCCATCTTCGTGCTCGGCCTGATCGGCGGGCTCATGGTCTTCGAGAGCCTCTTCGAGGGCACCCATGTGGCCGCCCAGCTCCAAGAGGGATTGCAGGCCGACTTCATCGCTCCGGGGACACTGGCCTGGCTGTTCAGCCGCGTGCTGGCCGGAGCATCCATCGGCGCTCTACAGCCGCTCCATTCGCTGTCCTACTACCTGCACGACATCATCTTCTTCTTCTTCCTCTGCTATCTGCCCTTCGGCAAGCACTTTCACGTGATAACCTCCATCTTCAACGTCTACTTCCTCAAGCTGGACAAGGGCACGGTCAAGCCGGTCCGGTGGGGCGTTTCCGACGAGGAGCTGGATGATCTGGAGTCCTTCGGCGTCAAGTACTTCGAGGACTTCACCTGGAAGCACATGCTCGACTTCTATACCTGCGTCGACTGCGGCCGGTGCTCGGACAACTGCCCGGCCACCACCGTCGGCCGGCCCTTGTCCCCGCGGTTCATCTCCATCAAGTCCAGAGACTACGCCTTCGAGCGTTTTCCTGTCCTGGGCGAGCTCGAGCTGAAAGAGCCGGTCATGGGCAGGATCTTCGAGGAGGACGAGATCTGGTCCTGCACGACCTGCGGCGCTTGCGAGGAGGAGTGCCCGGTCATGAACGAGTACATCGACAAGATCGTCGATCTGCGGCGGTCCATGGTCGAGGAAGGCCTGGTGCCCCAGTCCCTGCAGAAGCCCCTCAGCGCTCTGGAGAAGCGGGGCAACCCCTACGGCAAGACCGAGAAGAAGCGGACCGAGTGGACCAAGGAGCTTCCCGAAGGGGTCGAGGTCAAGGAGCTGGGCAAGAAGGCCACGGCCAGGACCCTCTTCTTTGTGGACAGCGCCTGCTCCTACGACGAGCGGCTCCAGGCCATCGCCCGCAGCACGGCGAGCATCCTGAATCTGGCCGGCGAGGACTTCGGTGTCCTGGGCAAGGCGGAGAAGGACAGCGGCCACGAGGTTCGCCGCTTCGGCGAAGAGATGCTCTTCCAGACCCTCAAGGAGCAGAATGTACAGGCCATACAGGCCGCCGGAGCCGAGCGGGTCGTCACGGCCGATCCTCATGCCATGAACGCCTTGAAGAAGGATTACCGCGACCTGCCGCCGGTGCAGCACGTCAGTCAGTACTTTCTGGAGCAAATACGGGCAGGCGCCCTCAAGCCGCAGGGCATTGAGGATGATAGCCTGGTCTTCACCTATCACGATCCCTGCTATCTCGGGCGGCACAACCTGCTCTACGATGCCCCGCGGCAGGTCCTGGACTCGATCCCAGGGCTGAAGCGGGTGGAGATGGAGCGCTGCCGGGACAGGTCCTTCTGCTGCGGCGGTGGCGGGCTGATGCTCTACTACGAGCCCATCGAGGACAAGCGCATGGGGCAGGTCAGGGCGGAGATGGCCGCCCAGGCCGGGGCCAATGTCATTGTCACCGGTTGCCCCTTCTGCCTGGTCAACCTCGAGGACGGAGTCAAGACCAGCGGATATGAGGGAACCATCCGAGTCATGGATCTGACCGAGCTCCTGGCTAAGCAGCTCGGGATCGCCCCGGCCGAGGAGGAGCCGGCAGATGAAGCCGAGGCCTCGGGAGACTCTTGGTAACAAGACCGGGAGAAAGGCGCCGCCGGCTGCCGGGTAGAAGCATTGACAGGCCCTGACAATGCCCAGAGCCACTGGTCATTGAAATGGAGGAGTTACCAGCTTTCCGGGAGCAGTCATATCCCGGGATGAGCAAGGCAACAAACAGGCCCAGACCTTTTGGAGGTGCGTATGAACATTCTGGTATGCGTGAAGAGGGTCCCGGACACCTCGGAAAACGAGATAGAGATCAACAACGATGGAACGGACATCGAGCGTGACGATCTGGTCTACTCCGTCAATGAGTGGGACAACTACGCCGTGGAGGAGGCCATCCAGCTCAGGGACAAGCTTGGCGGCTCGGTAACCGTGGTCACGGTTGGCGATGAGGATGCCGAGGAGGTGCTTCGCCGTGAGATGGCCATGGGAGCGGACAATGGCATTTTGATCACCGACGAGGCCATCGAGGGCTCGGATGGCCGGGGCATTGCCTCGTTGCTCAAGGCTGAGGTGGAGAAAGGCCAGTACGACTTGATCCTGACCGGCGCCCAGGCCGACCAGGGAGCGGCCCAGGTCGGCGGCATGCTCGCGGCCATGCTCGATTACCCTTACGCTTCGCTGGTCAATGCCATAGAGGTCAAGGACGACACAACGCTTAAGGTCGGCCGGGAGATCGAGGGCGGCAATCAGGAGATGAACGAGATCGCCCTGCCCTGCGTCCTGTCGATTCAGACGGGCATCAACGAGCCCCGTTACGTCGGCATCAGGGGCATCCGCAAGGTCGCCAGCGTCGAGATCCCGGAGCACGGGCTGTCCGACCTGGGCCTCTCGGCTGATGACGTTGGCGAAGGGGCAGCCAGAGTCAAGCGAGCCGACTACTTCGTGCCTGAAATGGGCGAAGGAGCGGAAATCCTCGAGGGCGACACCGAGGAGGTTGCCCAGAAGCTGGCGGAAATGCTCAAAGCCAAAGGAGGGATCAAGTAATGAGTAATCAGATATTCGCCTACATCACGCATCACGGAGGCAAGGCCGACGACAGTGCCCTGGAGCTGATCAGCGCGGCCAAAAAGATCGATCCCGAGGCCAAGGTCACCGCAGTCGTCTGCGGGAGCGGCGGCGATCTCGATGGCCTCTGCCAGGAAGTGGCCGCCTCCTATCCGGTCGTCTGGAAGATCGACAACCCGGACGTTGCCTACCCTAACGCCGAGAATATCCGTGGGCTCCTGGTCAATGTCCTGCCTAAGGAGGGCATCGTCCTGCTGCCGCATGACACCTTTGGCATGGATTTGGGCCCCGGCCTGTCCATCAAGCTCGATTCGGCCTACGTGACTGACGTGGTGGCCATCGAAGGCGCTGACGGCGATACCTTGAAGACGGTCCGCCAGGAGTTCGGTGGACAGGTACACACGCATGTCAACTGCGACATCGCCTCCGGCGCGGTCATTACCGTCCGTCCCGGGACCTTCCAGCCGGACGAGTCCAAGTCAGCCTCCGGCCAGATCGAGGACAAGACCTCTGAGGCCGGCTCGGTCGAGGCCAAGCGGAAGTTCCTCGAGGTCCTCGAGGCCGAGATCGGTGAGGTGGACATTACCAAGGAGGACGTGCTCGTCTCCGTCGGCCGCGGCATCGGCGACGAGGAGAACCTCGAGGTGGTCCAGGAGCTGGCCGAGGCCATGGGCGGCGTGGTCTCCTGCTCCAGGCCCATCGTCGACGCCAAGTGGATGGAGAAGGCCCGTCAGGTCGGGACCTCCGGCAAGACGGTCAAGCCGAAGGTCTACCTGGCCATGGGCATCAGCGGCTCCTTTCAGCATATGGGTGGGGTCAAGGGCAACCCCTTCATCGTGGCCGTGAACAACAACCCCAAGGCGCCCATCTTCCAGGTGGCCGACGTCGGCGTGGTCGAGGATATGGTGGAGTTCGCCGAGGAGCTGACCGAGAAGATCAACGAGCTCAAATAAGGCAGTGGGGCATGAATGCCCCACTGCCTTATTTGAATAGGCGAAAGAATGAAAACCCGGCTGCCATGGCGGCCGGGTTTTTTTGTTGGCCTTGAAATACATATATGGTAGCTGTATAGTGTTTCCATAATATGTATATGCTGAGCTATCAGGGGGAGCCATGAAAAAAACGACTGTCATGCTCGATGAGGAGCTTCTGAAGCGGGCCATGCAGGCAGTGAAGGCCAGGACGAAGCGGGAGGCTATCGTTGCCGGCTTGGAGGCTCTGATTCGTGACAGGAACCGGAACGCCTTGCGGGAAGAGCTCGGCAGCTATGACCTCGATCTGACCCTGGAAGAGCTTGAGGGCTTGCGCAATGACGAGTAGGAGGTTCCTGCTGGATACATCGGTTTGGATCTCCGCTCTGCGAAAGGACGGGCTTCAATCTGTTCAAGATCGAGTTCGCCACATTCTGCTCCACGGGCAAGTCTTTACAGCTGGCATAATCAGGCTTGAGCTGTTGTCAGGTGCGAAAACGGATGCAGAGTTCAAAAGGCTGCAAACCAGGCTCGATGCCTTAGACGATGCTCCGGCGGACCATTCACTCTGGCAATCGGCAGCCAGGTTGGCTTTTTCCTTGAGGCGCCAGGGTCTTACCATTCCGGCGACGGATGTCCTGATTGCAGCTTGCGCCTTGAAAACGGCTTCATGTCTCGTGCATGCCGACCGCCATTTCGACTTGATAGCCGGGCACTGCAGCCTTGAGGTGGAGAGCATGCTTGACTATGTCTAGGCTTTCCCGAGCCCCCATTTCAGTCCTGAACTGATTCAAAAAAGAGCCGGCGGACTTTGCAACATCCGCCGGCTCTTTCATTTCCTGGATATCCCTCTTTCCGGAGCGGCCAAGCCGATGCCTCGTCTTTGCTCCTTGTCAGAGTATCGCCAGAAGAACCCTCCGTTTCCCCATCATCTCAAGGCTGGTCTTTCCCTTCAATAGTGTAAGGTTCTGCCTGGCCAGTGGTTCTGGGCATTCTCTGCGTCTGAAGACTCCTTCTTCCCGCCCGGAAGGGCGGCAGAGCCTTTCGGTCGGCCATGGTCGGCCGACCGAAAAAGATTGTTGTCTCTTTGTCTGCGTGGGTCTGCGTGGGTCTGTGGCTAAAACCTCTTGAGAATTCGCTGCTCTTCTCGTCTTTTGGGACCCAATGGGTACAGTGTGCGTTATGCTTAGCTTTTCAAGGAAGTCCCAGGCGTGATTTTTTATTGCTTCTTCAGCTAGCTGCGCTCCAAGGTCATCGCAAAGCCCATGCCGCCGCCAATGCACAAGGAGGCCAGACCCTTGGAGTAGTTGCGCCGGTTCATCTCCATGGCCAGGCTGTAAGTGATTCTGGCGCCGGTGCAGCCGATGGGGTGGCCGATGGATATGCCGCTGCCGTTGGCATTGATTGTGTTTCGATCGAGCCCGAGCTCGTGAATGCAGCCCAGGGCCTGAGCAGCAAAGGCCTCGTTGAGCTCGGTGTACTCGATGTCATCGAGAGTCCAGCCGGCTCTCTGCAAGGCCAGCCTGGTGGCCGGAATGACCCCGAGGCCCATGTAGGCCGGGTCGATGGCTCCGGCGGCATAGGACTTGATGGTGGCCAGGGGCTTCAGGCCCAGCGACTCGGCTTTGGCTCGGGTCATGAGCAGCACGGCGGCTCCGGCGTCGTTGATCCCGGAGGCATTGCCGGCCGTGACCGTGCCGTTCTTCTTGAAGACCGGCTTGAGCTTGGCCATCTTCTCCAGGGTAGTCTCCATGGGCCGCTCGTCGGCCTCGAAGACGATGGGCTCGCCTTTACGCTGCGGGATGCTCACCGGAACGATCTCGTCCTTGACCACGCCGTCGGCCGTGGCTTTGAGGGCCCGGTCATGGCTCTCCAGGCCGAGCTCGTCCTGCTCCTCACGGCTGATGCCGTACTTCTCGGCGATGTTCTCGGCGGTCATGCCCATGTGGTAGTCATAGAAATACTCCCACAGGCCATCCCAGACCATGAGATCCACGGCCTTGGCGTCGAACATGCGGGCGCCTTCGCGCATCTTGGGCAGGGCGTAGGGCACCAGGCTCATGTTCTCCATGCCGCCGGCCACGACAACCTCGGCATCGCCGAGGGCGATGGCTTGAACACCCATGGCGATGGACTTCATGCCGGAAGCGCACAGCTTGTTGACCGAAGTGGCCGGGGTTTCCTTGGGCAGGCCGGAAAAGATCGTGGCCTGGCGGGCCGGGTTCTGGCCCTGGCCGGCCATGATGACATTGCCCATGATGACCTCGTCCACGGCCACCTCCTGATGGGAGTCGTCCCATTGCTGGTATTTCTGCTCCAGCTCGACGAGCCCGGCGCCTTTCAGCTTCTCCGGGGCAAAGTCGATCATGGCTTGGGTCGGTTTGGGCCGCAAGCCGGCACGCTTCAAGGCTTCTCGAATGCATATGGCCCCAAGCTCAGCCGCGGGAACAGAGCTCAGCGATCCCAGAAAAGAGCCCACTGCGGTTCTGGCTCCACTGACGATGACGACTTCCTGCATACGTACCTCCTGTAGTCTATGGCGCTGTAGGGTGTATTCGGCCTACGGACGGCAGGGCCAAAAGTACTGGAATGGACTGCCCGGAAAATGGAGATATTACTGAGAGCAGAAAATGCTTTGCATTTTGCTCTCAGTAAGAGCCAGGCGAATGCCTGGCTCGCGCTTGAAGCGAGCGGGAATTTACTTCCCGCGCAGCTGAGAGCAGCGTGCAAAAAGAAAATTATTTTTGCCGCAAATAGGAATAGATATTATGAAGCCCGGGCATTGTCAAATCAGCGGCCGGCTATGTCCGGCAGATCCTTGAGCGAGACGGTACGGCCGTTCAGGTTTCGAGGGCGGTGGTCGGCCAAGGCGGTGATGAGCTCGGCTGTTTCTCCGGGAGAGCGGAGATGCCCTTCCTGCTTCATCTGCTGAAACTGCCGCTTCAGCTCATGGGTGATCCGCTCAGAGGGGAGTGAGCGGATCTCCCGCTGCATGGAGGTGTCCATGACTCCCGGGTCGACACAGTAGAAGAGCACGCCGCTCCGAGCGAACTCTTCGGCAAGGCAGCGGGTCATTTGCTCCAGGCCGGCCTTGGCCACGCAGTAGGCATTGAAACGCGGAAAAGCCATTCTGGCCAGCCCGGAGCTGAGGTTGATCACGGTGCCGTCGCTCTGACTGAGCATGGCGTGCAGGGCTTCCCGGCAGAGGCAAGCAGGGCCTTTCAGGTCGATGTCCACGGTCTTTGACCAGTCCGCCTGAGACTGATGGTCTAGAAACTGCGGCGGCCCGATAACTGCGGCATTGTTGATCAGGATGTCCAGGCTGGAGAAGCGCTCCAGGGCAGCCTGAACAAAGCCGGCGGCCTGGTCAATCTGGCTGACGTCACCGGGCCAGACCAGACAATCCTCAGAGGTGAGGCCGGCCTGGGCGGTCGTCTCCTTCAGCTCGTCGCGGCTGCGGCTCATCAGAGCCAAACGGCAACCGGCCTCGGCGAAAACCTGGGTCAAGGTCCGTCCGAGGCCTCGGCTTGCCCCGGTTATCAGGACGGTTTTTCCTTCGAGGGGCATGGCAGATCCTTGGGTTTGCGCTTTGACCTTGCCTTAACGAAGCAAATGGACCTTTATCAACAGCCTGTCAGGCCTTTCCAGGAAATGGGCTCAATCGCCGTCGGCTTCCCCGGGCGTCTCGTCTCGTGGCTCGTCATGACCGGACAGGACGTAGGCCTGGATGCTCCCATCCGGGCGAAGGTACCCGTACATGGAGCCGGGACCGACGCGGAACCATAGTGCCTCCTCCGCCGGTGTCAGGTCGCGCAGCGGTTCGGCGAAGAGCTGATGGATCCAGCAGATCCGGCCCTCGATGTTCCTGGCCAGAGCGGCATGGAGGAAGGTCTGCTCAGGTTTGATCGGCTCGACCCGGCCCTCCTGGATGTCGGAGATCTCCTTGAGGTCCCGTTCGTCCTCCTTGCTGAGCTGCTTGTTCCAGCGGATCTTGTTCTGGATGGACAAAAGCCGGTGCATCTCATTGCTGCGCAAGGGGCGCATGCCTTCGCGTGGAGGCCTCCTGGCCGCATCGAGCCGTTCCTGCAGGGCCTCCTCCAGCTTGAACAGACGGCCTGTTTTTTTTTCCATGGGTGTGACATCCTTTCTATGCTTGGTTGTGCCTGCGGCGCCGCAGGCATGCAGGTTTATCAGCCCTTGGCTGTGATGCCCGACGGCGCTCACATGCCTTACGGATGGCCAGGTGTGCTCATCAGCTCCTAAAACAGGGAGCGGAGCTTTCTCTGGGCAACCTGGGCGGCCCGGCTGGAGGCATGCTCCTGGATGATGCGTTGAAGAGCCTGGCGGGCGGCTTGCTTCTGCCCCAGACTATAGCGGGCCAGACCGATCTTGAGCAAGGCGTCCGGGGCCTTGTGGTGGCGGGGGAAGCGATCCAGGACCTCTTGAAAGCTCTGGATGGAGCGCCTGTACTCCTTGCGGACGTAATAGGTCTCTCCGAGCCAGTACTGGGCGTTGGGCAGGAGGTCGCTTTGGGGATGCCGGCGGATGAAGCCCTGGAGCATCCCTCGGGACCTTAAGGGGTCTTTATCCTCCAGAAGGACCTCCAGGGAGGCCTGATAGGCGGCCTTTGCCCCTGGCGGCAGAGACGTGTCCTCTTGGGCAGGCTCCGCTTCAGGCTCCATTGAGACAGCTTTGCTCCGGTCGGCTGCAGGCTCGGGCTGGTCAGCTTTGGTTAGGGAGTCTGCTGAAGCCTGAGCTTGGTCGCGTCCTGCCCGGGCTGGCTCGGTGCTGCTGCCTGAGCCGGCTGATGGCTTCAGGGGCTCGTCAATTGCTTTCGGTTGTGCAGCCTTTGGACGCTGCGGGCTCTCGGATGCAGCCTTGTCGGCTTCAGTTTTGGCAGGCTTTCGGGGCGGCATGCGCTCCTGGTCCTGGCCATCACCGGGCTCTGCTGGCCAAAGAGCCCGTGCGGGCTGCCTGACTCGGCCGAGGGCGTCAGACTCGTCGTCCTTAAGCTCGATGTCGTGCTTGGCCGCGGCCTCTTGGCACTGCCCTTTGGCCATGAGTGTCCGCAGGCCGTTGCACAGGCCGAGGTCGCAGGCCACGGAGAGATCAAGGCATCCAGAATCCTCGCGGCCTCTGTGGATGCGCAGGAGCCCTCGGTTATAGTAGGCTGAGGCGTGGTCAGGGTCTTTTTCGATAACGCGAGTGTAATCGGAAAAGGCGCCTTTCAGATCACCCTGTCTCTCCCTGGCCACAGCCCGGTTGAAGTAGTAGTCCGCATTGTTTTCAGACGACTCGATGGCCCGTTTGAAGGAGGAGGCGGCTTGGGCATAATTGCCCCTTTCCAGATGAATGATGCCCAGGTTGTTGAAGGCCGGGCTCATGTTCGGTGCCTTGTCCAGGGCCTTGGAGAAGAGGTCGGCCGCCTGGCTGTCCTTCCCCTGCTTGGCCTTGAGCCGGCCCAGGTTGAACAGGATTGAGGCGCTGTTCGGACGCAGCTGGCGGGCCCGAGTGAGGTCGGCCAGTGCCTGCTCGGTCTGGCCTTGCTCGGCAGCCAGCAGGCCCCTGTTAACCAGGGCCGGAACGAAGTCCGGTTCGATCTCCAGAGCTTTGCTGTGCTCTTTGTAGGCTTGCTCGGGCCTGTTCGTTTCCTGATACAGGGTGCCAAGGTTATAGTGGGCCTTGTAGAGGGCTGGATCTTTCTCCACAGCGGCCAGCCAGGCCCGGACCGCCCGCTGGGTGTCGCCCTGGCGGTAAAGGGTATAGCCTTGGTTCAGCAGGCTCTCGGCCTGTCGTTTGTCTCCGAGATCTCCTGTTGTGGCGCACCCGGCACACACAAAGGCAATGCCCAGGAGGACGAAAAGCGTTCTGGAAAACATCGTGGACACACCCTACATAAAAACTTTGCAGAAATCGAGGGTTTCAGC
>Ga0207797_1002043_pt1 | contig 14235 bp, 11 predicted proteins | sample PRCRCaboRojoPR_6_FD_187275 | JGI IMG/M metagenome (GOLD analysis project Ga0207797, IMG submission 187275) | Marine sediment microbial community from Cabo Rojo, Puerto Rico - PR CR 10% Liquid 1 (SPAdes) | ecosystem: Environmental > Aquatic > Marine > Coastal > Sediment | place: Cabo Rojo, Puerto... | reverse complement strand
CTCGTGCACCTCCCAATCCACTCCGAGATATCCGACACTACGGTCCGGGCCATTGGGAGTATCACCCCCGTAGCGATAAGTGTGGGAAGCGTTTAGTTCGGCAATTAATTCTCCGATCACGTAATTCACATCCCAGCGGGTGACACAGTCGTCAATAAGAGCGCCGTAGCGTTCCCGCATCGCATCCCAATCCACACCGTGCATGTTCGGATCATAAAAGTAATCCCGATGCAGACGCCAGACATCCCGAAAGATCTGATGCCACTCGGCCTTCGGATCCAGCGCCATCTCCAGTTCATTGGTCCGAAGCGGTTTTTCAAGAGACTGGTCTTCTCCCACATCAACGATATACAGAGATCCGTCATTCCGTACGAGCATCTTTTGCTTATTTCCAGAGATGAGATAGTCGTCCGCATCTTCCAGAATGGTTTTCTCTTCACGCTCTTCCAAATCAAAATATACCACCGGACTCGCGTCATCGCCTGAGCCTGTTCTCGGACGGCGGTGATAAATCACCTTTCCACTCACGGCGTCAACCTGCGAGTAATTTCCGGCTTTGGGCGGGAGGACGGTAACCCGGGTTTCAAATCCCGCAAGGTCAATTTCAACCGGTTCTGTCTCCTCCTCGGTCTCCTTATTGTCCCCGTTGGTGTCTTCTCCACTGTTCTGTTCCTCATCCTCCTCCGCGTCCGTTTCAGCCTCGTCATTGCGGGGAGCCAGCGGTGACGGGACATCTTCCCGGAGGGATACAGTGACCACATTTGTAGTGTTCGGGTAGATGAAGGAGTTATCCACATCACTGTACAGGGGACTGAATGTGCGGTTTGACAGGAAATAGAGGTATTTCCCTTCCGGATCGAAGGCCGGTGCAGCGTCACTGTAATAGCCCGAGGTTACCTGATGGCGCGACCCGTTCTCCGTATCATATAAAAATATTGCGCTGTTTCGGTTATCAACTCCCCGGTCATATGCCAGCCACCGGCTGTCTGCAGACCAGTCCACCCGGAAGTTCTCCAGGCTGCCGTGGTACATCCAGAGTCCCTGATCCACAGTCCGGGTTTCCTCTGTTTCCATGTTATACATCTGAATAACCATGGCCTGATCGATGAAGGCCAGTTTTTTACTGTCCGGAGACCAGTACGGCTGGTATCGAAAGCCGGGTCCCAGCGAAGTTAATACCTGCTCATCCCCGGGGGAATCCAGGCTTTGGATCGTGAGTTCATACTCGCCGGACCGGTCACTCCAGTAGGCTACGTGTTCCCCGTCCGGAGACCAGGCCGGGGTCCGTTCTGCAACCCCTGAACTTCTGGTGAGATTTCGGATATAGCCATGCTCCGCCGGCAGCGAGAAAATTTCCCCTCGGGTTTCAACTACCGCCCGCTTACCGGCTGGTGAGATCCAGGCATGTTCCAGATATTCACCGATGTTTTCAACCCGCGTTTTCACAGAGGCCCGGTCGGTGACTACTTCAATTTTAACCTCATGATACTCTCCGGAAGGCAGTGACATTAAATAGAGCTGTCCTCCCGCTTCAAATACAATATCCTCCGAACCAATGGCCGGAAAGTGGATGTCATAGTCTGCGAACTCCGTTACCTGGTGAAATTCCTCGTTCAGGCGATTGTATACCCAGATGTTGTATCGCTTATTCGGACCGCGATCTGAAAGAAAATACAGGGAATCGCCATACCACATGGGATGGGTATCGTTTGCGGGATGATCAGTGACATTTTGGGAGGTCTGATTTTGCAGGTCAAACAACCAGATATCAGGTGCCATCCCTCCGCGATATCGTTTCCAGGTGCGAAAGGATCTGGCAATCGGAAGGAATGCCACCGTATTTCCATCTTGGGATACTGCCCCGAACTCTGCGTATGGGATGGGCAGGGTTTCGGGAAGTCCACCTTCCACGGATGCAAAATGAAATTGATTGTATCGCTGTCTGCCGCTTTTCATGGAAGAGGCGTACATCACCCGGTTTCCATCGGGATGCCAATCGACAAGCCGGTCCGCCATTCCATGGTGGGTTAATCGGGTGGGTGTCCCTCCGCCTGCGGGAATTGTATAGACGTCAGTGTTGCCGTCATAATTGCCGCTGAATGCAATATACTCGCCGTCAGGAGAAAAGCGGGGAAACAACTCCTGGCCCTCCGGTGAACTCAAACGATGGGCAACCCCCCCTTCTTTGGGAGCTACCCAGATATCCCCGCCATACACGAAGGTGATCTGGGTTTCGGAGACATCAGGAAACTGCAACATCCGGGCATCCACCTGGGCAGAACTCTGGGAAGCGATACTGAGTGAGAATAATAAAACGAAAAGAGAAATATACCTGGACATGAGAGAAACTCCTTCACTGTTCAAAGATGGATTAGAAAATCAGGTCTTCTATGGTATGCTTTGTTGAATATTCTAGATGATACCGGTAAATGCAAACATTTCCTAAACCGGACGGATCAGGAGGTGTTGTGCGGAAGCTCAGGCCCGGAAACAGCTGTGTATTTTCCTTCGGAGAAATGGGACATGAACTCGCTGGAAATCCATCTTCATGCTTTGTATCGTTATGCACATATCCGATATCTCACTTAAAAACTAATCAGGATAATGTAATGGAATATCATTTAGGGCGACTAATCGATCATGTTCACATCCGGGTGGCGGACCTGGACCGGAGCAAGCAGTTTTATCGGACGGTGCTTCAGGTACTGGGCAAAGATATTACCGGAGAGGGGGAGGATTACTTCTTTGCGGATGAAATCTTCGTTACTGCTGATAAAGCTCCTACCAGCGGTCTGCATCTTGCATTTCAGGCGGAAGACCGGGAGACAGTCCACCGGTTTTATGCAGCGGCACTGAACGCCGGGGGAAAGGACAACGGGTCTCCCGGGGAACGGGCGTATCATCCGGGATATTATGCCGCATATGTACTCGATCCGGATGGAAATAACATCGAAGCTGTTTTTCACGGCCCTGCGAGCCGCTCAGCCCCCTCGGTGGTTATTACCCCAAGCGAGGATTAAAGGAAGCTCTGGCGCCAAACGGAGATCGTATAGGTATGAGAGATAGTCAAAACCTGCGGGCTCATAATTCCGGGGGATTTATCCGGAGGTTGCCCGAAGGTAGAATACAATTAATATTGGTGCTCCTCCTGGGATTTGTTTTGTCGTGTTTGCACAGCTGTGGTGAAGCACCCCGCGAGGAAATCATAGGTACCTGGCGGGATGCACAGGGATTCCAAACAGTGGAGTTTTATGAGGACAACACCACCGCCTGGATGGATCAGGATACGATCACGGGACAATATCGTTTTACAGCGGATGATAGCCTGAGTATTCGGTGGGATGTTTCCGGCGTCTCGGGAATGCGTCCCTCAGTTTTTGATCTGACACTCCGGGCGGAGACATTAGTACTCAGGGCAACCAATGGAGCAGTGCTGCGGTTTCAGCGTGTGATCCCCGGCGAGTGAAATCCCTTGCGGACTTTTCGCGAGGATCTGAATGGACTGCCACGCAACTACCGGGAGCAGGTCCCCGTGGGGATTTACAAACCAGGACTTCATGACACATACCTGTGTAGTTACTTTTTGCCGTTTCATTCCAGCTGTCCCAATGGGACCTCACCGCGTTAGGCTATGCTCCGTCCTGGTTGATGCTCTCAATGGGCTTCCCCTATAGGTCTATATACATAAATACCTATAGACCCTGCTTTTCCCTTATACCTCATACCTATCATTTCCGCCATCCGGCCCTGTCATTCCTCCAGATCCATCTCCGGCCCGATGGGAACTAGTTGGGTGGGATTAAGCCAGGTATGGCTTTTATAATAATGGTCCTTTATATGCTGCATATTGCAGGTTTCTTTGACGCCAGGTACACTGTACAACCTTTTCAGATAGTCCTGAAGACTGGGGTAATCGGCAATGCGCCGGACGTTACATTTGAAATGGGTATGGTACACCTGATCGAACCGGTAGAGCGTAGTAAACATACACCAGTCTGCTTCGGTGAGCTGGTCCCCGCAAAGATATGGTTGATCCGACAGCACGTTTTCCCAGTGATCCAATGCCGCGAAAAGTTCACGGACGGCGCGTTCATGGGCATGTTGCGTGCCGGCGAACCCTGCCCGGTATACGCCGTTGTTTATTGGATCGTAGATCTCATCAATTACCCGGTCCACCTGTTCCTGCAATTCCGATGGGAGAAATGTCACATCTTTCTCGGCAAGCGGATCAAACACCGTATCAAGCATCCGCATAATCTCTCTGGATTCATTATTTACAATGGTATCGGTTTTAGTGTCCCAGAGAACCGGCACTGTTACCCGGCCGGTGAATTCCGGATCGGCCTTCACGTAGAGTTCCCGGAGATATTGAGCGCCGTAGTGCGGATCCGGATACTGGTCTGAGAATTCCCAACCCTGATCGATGCGCACCGGTTCGACTAGAGAGAGTGAAACCGCTTCGGTTAATCCTTTTACCTGTCGCAGAATAGCGGTACGGTGTGCCCAGGGGCATGCCCGGCAGATATAGAGGTGATACCGATCCGCCTCCAGCGGGAAGTCGGCATCCGGATTGTTCTCAACCCGGTTCCGGAAGGTGGTGGGTTTCCGCTGGAACTCCCCGGTATGTTCGTCAGCTGCGAGGGCTTGCCGATCGTACCATTTCCCGTTAATCAATTGTCCCATCTGCTAATCCTTTCCGTGTCTGTTTTTCCAAAACTTGCCTATCGGACATCGTACAACAATGGAACAATCCGGGGAGACAAAGTCAAGGATTGCACTCCGGTCTCGCCCGCTGGACCCTGCCAGAGTCCGGGACCCTGCCAGGGTCCAGTCATACCTCAGCCAGATTGTAATACCCTTAACTGGCTGTGTTCTAACGGGTTACGGGTGAGTTAAGCTGTGATCACCCCCTTACCGCCCCTTACTACCCTGCCAGAGTCCGGGACCCTGCCAGGGTCCTTCCCCTACACCAACTCTTCCACCTCCCGTGAATTATTCTGGAATCCGGTGCGGAAATGGGTTAGGTTATCGCTGTGAAAAACCAATAGTTTTCGGACCTGTGGAATTATCAAATCTTTGTAATCGTTGAAGATGGCTGTAAATTCATTTCTTATGAGAATAGCACCGCTTGTCCTGCTATTGCTGGCGATCGGATGTACCCGCGATGCCCCCCGGGATAACCCCTTCGATCCGAATTCGGATCTCTACGACACTGCCGCCTCCCTCGAAGGGCAGATTATCCGGAAAATCCCACCGTATAACGGCATTCCTGACGTGGAAATCAGACTCTCCGGTTCCGCATCCCGATATACCTACACTAATAATGATGGCTTTTTCAGCTTCCGGCATCTTCCCGGAGATTCCGTGCAGATACGGGTTCATAAAGACGGTTACGGTTCCCGGCACACCCATGTCTCTCTGCCCGACCAACATGTGGAAATCCTGCTGAATGGCCGCCCCAGGACCGATTCGCTGCACATCCGCACAACACACCGCAGTCACTGGTGGCCGGTGGAGGATGAATACATGTTGCATATCGAAGCTTGGATTTCGGATATTGACGGAATGAATGATATTGATTCAGTCTGGTTCTCGATCCCGGGTGATACGACAGCCCTGGGAACAGAACCACCCTATACGGATCAGGGGAGCGTATCCGGAGAACTCTATGACTGGGAGCTCAGCTTTCCTATAACCGATTTGGCGGGCAGAGTCTTTCTCTGTCATATTCGGGATCGGGATTCCCTCCATGCGGAACCTGCCGGGGCGAGTATCAGCCGGTTTATTGAAAACTCGCCTTCCCCGCTCGCGCCGGTTGGGGATGCAGAAGCCGGTCCGCTTCCAACACTTCGCTGGGATTATTTCGATGCCAGCTATACCTTTTATTATATCGTTGAAATCTTTCGGATCACCTCCGGAAATACGGCGGTACGGGTATTTAACCGTGAGGAAATTGCGCAATCGGTCACTGAATTGACTGTGGAAGACAGTTTGCCGCCGGGTTCATATTACTGGACCCTGGGGGTGGTTGACCGGTTCGGAAACAGCAGCTATTCAAGAGAAGCCACTTTTAGCGTGCCGGAATGACACAGGAACCTCAAACTCATTACTATACCGCCCTGCTGGAAATCAGCCGGGCGCTCAACAGCGTTCAGGATGTGGAACAGCTCCTGCCGGAAGTAATGGATATCGCCATGAAGACCATGAAAGCGGAACGTGGGTTTCTCATGATCCGGCCTCCGGGACAGGAGGAATTGATCCCGGCAGTTGCCAGGAATATCGATACTGAACAGGATGTGGAAGAAGGCAGTGCTTCCTATAGTGTACTGCACCAGGTTATGGATACCCGTGAACCGGTTATGACGCACGACGCCCCTGCGGACGAACGGTTTGAAGACGCTGAAAGTATCATCTCCCAGCAAATCCAGTCGATATTGGCGGTACCGCTCATGGTCCGCGGGGATCTCCGGGGCGTGATTTACCTGGACAGTCGACGGAACAGGACACAGTTCACACCGGCCGGCCTCCGGTTCATGGAATCGTTTGCCGATCAGGCAGCCCTTTCCATTGAAAATGCGGATTATCTCCAGCGAAAACGGAATGAAGCCCGCGCCTTGCGATCCCAGATTCAGGAGATCTACCCGTTCACCGAGATTGCCGGTGAAAGTCCGGCTATGCAGGAAGTATTCGATATCATGGAACGGGTGCTCGATACCGATTCACCCGTGCTGCTCCAGGGGGAGAGCGGGACCGGCAAGGAATTAGTTGCCAGAGCCATTCATTATCAGGGCCACCGGCAGGACGCTCCTTTCGTGGCGCAATTCTGTGGTGCCCTGGCTGAAACACTCTTGGAGAGTGAGCTGTTCGGCCACAAAAAAGGGGCGTTCACCGGCGCGACCGAGGACAAACAAGGACTTTTTGAAATTGCCAGCGGCGGTTCGTTCTTCCTGGATGAAATTGCGGAAATTCCCCTGCCGACCCAGACGAAATTATTACGCGTTCTCCAGGAAGGAGAGATTAAACGGGTTGGAGATACCCAATCCCGGCACGTGGATGTTCGTATAATCTCGGCAACGAACAAGGATCTCTGGGAGGAAGTGCAGGCGGATAAGTTTCGTGAAGATCTTTATTACCGTATTAATGTAATCACCGTTCATCTGCCGCCTCTGCGTGAGCGTGGAGATGACCTTTTTCTGCTGGCCGAATTGTTCCTGGATCGGTATACCAAAAAAATGGGCAGGGAAATCGCCGGATTTTCGGACCGGGCTCTGGATGTGATGAAGCGCTATACCTGGCCGGGAAATGTCCGGGAACTGGAGAACACAATTCAGCGTGCAGTGACCCTGTGCCGTGAAGGGAAAATCAAGCCCGATCATCTGGGAATTTTGGAGCGGGAAGAGCAGGAACGGGAAAGTATGCTCTCCCTGGAGGATATGACCCGGCGTCATGTACTCCGGGTTCTGGAACAAAGCGATGGTAATCGAACCCATGCGGCAGATACGCTGGGGGTCTCCGTCCGGTGGCTGCAATACAAATTGAAAGAATGGGATGAGAATTAAAGGCTACAACATCACGGAGCAGCTGAAGGAGACGGAGTATGTTACCGTCTATCTGGCGACTCAGGAAACATTGAGCCGGACGGTACTCCTAAAAGTACTCAAACCTCAGTATTCTTCCGAAGTTGCCTTGGTCCAGCGGCTGAAACACGAGGCGGAAACGGTGGCACGTATAAACCATCCGAATGTGGTACAGATTTACGATTTCGGAAGAGAAGGCGACCGCGTATTTCTTGCCATGGAATACTTTCCGGGCCGGGATTTCGCAAAGGTTATTGCGCAAGAAGTGCTCCCTGCGGTTGACGTGTGCCTGTCATCGCTCCGGCAAACGCTTGCCGGACTACATGCCGTGCATACTGAAGATATCTATCACCGGGATATCAAACCGGCAAACCTGCTGCTGAGTGAGAACGGCCACGTAAAGATCACAGACTTCGGTCTGGCTGCGTTGCAGGGTGCCACCGGTTTGACAGCAGAGGGCAGCGTGGTGGGTACCCCCAGATATATGGCACCGGAGCAGATCAGCGGACAGTCGGCAAGCCCCAGGTCGGAGATCTTTTCACTGGGGGTCACTTTTTATGAAATCTGTACCGGGGAAGCCCCGTTTGAAGCGGAATCTTACTCCGCGGTTTTCAATAAGATATTAAACGAGGATCCGCCGCCGGTTCATCAACTGCGTCCGGAACTCCCGGAATCGTTGGGAGACATGCTTGGTACCATGATGGCCAAAGATCCGGCTGACCGGTACCGGAACTGTCGGGAGCTACTTCGCGAACTTGAGGGCTTGCCCGGAACACAACGGAAACAGGTATCAAACCAGCCCCGATTAGAGGGAGAGTCTCGACAACGAACCGGGGGGATTCGCTGGCCTGTTATTGCCATTGTGATGGCAGCCCTTCTGATTGCCGGGTATTTCTGGTTTCGCCCGTCTTTTTCTCAAGTGGACTTTTCTTCGGGGGATACAACGGCTGCACGTCTCCCTGATACATCGCAGCAACTGATTGCCATTGCGGAGATTGAACCTCCGCCGGCAGTAAGGGAAGCATCGTCGTCAATTGAAAACCGTCAGCCGGGATCAACTTCAAATTCGGAGGAAAGTTCCGGACCGGTTTCCCGGGAATCCCTTGATACGATTCTGACGGAAAGTCCACCCCCGGCTGAAAACGAGGCAAAATTGGTGATTGGCGCGATTCCGTGGGCAATCATCTATCTGGACGGAGATTCGATGGGGACCACTCCAATGCGGGAGCCGATGACTTTACAACCCGGAACGTACCAGATGATGGCTCATCATCCGAATTTCCCGGATATCACCAGACAAATTGTTCTGGAATCCGGTGCCACTGATACGGTTCGACTGGATTTCATGAAGGAATCGGCCTTCCTTTCTCTGGCAGTATATCCCTGGGCTGAGGTGTATATTGACGGTGAATACATCGATGAGACCCCGATACCGGAACCCCTGGTTCTGAAACCCGGACAGCATTTGTTACAGCTCCGGCATCCGGATTATTCGTCCTGGCAGCGATCGGTAATGTTCACCCCCGGTGATACGGTCTCAATGAAAGTAAAGATGTAAGATGCTGGCAAATGTGGAATGGAAATTGCTCGTTATTATGGTGACATGAAAAAATTCACCCATATACTCATTGGTTTTCTTCTATTCATCATGCCGGTATTTCTGCAGGCGAACTGGCAGATTATCGGAAATATGCCGGTTCCGCGGTTTGGCATGGCGAGTGCCGTTCTGGATGGGAAAGTCTACCTGATTGGTGGACAATCCGGCCATCAGGGAGTGTCTCCGGCAACAAACCGGGTCACGCGGTTTGATCCGTTCAACGCAACAGCCCGGTGGGACACAACAATCGCTCCGCTCAATCACGCCCGGTCATACGCACTTGGGGTGACGTATAAAGGAGCCATCTATGTATTCGGCGGCCGGAATCGTCCCGATTATATCAATACAGTTGAACGATACGACCCGGGGCAGAATCAATGGACCGTGGTGGATACCCTTCCGGGTTCCAGAGAGGCGAGCAGTGGTGTAGTTATCGGCGATAGTTTATTCCTGGTGGGTCACGGCCCTGCCTATGATAATCGGGGTTTGGGATCCGTTGATATCTATCGGTTCAGTGACGGTGAATGGCTGGTGGGTCCGCAAATGATGCGTATGCGGACAGCGCCGGTAGTGGTTGCCCTGCATGATGAAATCTACGTGTTGGGTGGCTTTACGAACAGTCCCTCGGATTCGGTCTTCATCTACTCCAACGGCGAGTGGCGCTCCGGACCTTCGATCCCGGTGAAGGTGGGGAATTTCGCCGGTGCGAGAGTAGAAGATAGTATAGTAATCGCCGGTGGAAGCCTTATTACCTCTGAAGGGGCACCGTCAGAAAGTGCGGCAAACTGCTACATTTTCCGGTTTGATCAATGGATGGAGGGGCCAAGTTTAACCTATCCGCGCGCCGGTTTATCACTGGTGAATGTCAATGAGTTGCTCTATGTCTTCGGCGGATTGCACAATAATTCATCCGTAAGTGAAGTTGAGGAGTGGCGGATGACCACAGTAACCCATGCAGAAAAAGATGACCATGCCTTGCCACAATCTTTTCGGGTGAAAAATTATCCCAATCCTTTTAATCCGTCGACTACAATCCTGGTAAGCCTCCCGGCATTGGACCGCCCGTCACCGCTGCATTTCAGAGTGTACGATGCCACCGGTCGTTTAGCAGCGGAGCATCGACTTCCCTATGAGGGCGCGAAGGAGTATCGCTGGGAGCTGTCGATGAATGACCTTCCATCAGAACCAGGTGGAGGCGTCTATTTCCTGCAGGTTACCGCCGGCGAGTATACCGGTACCCGAAAGCTCATCTATCTCCCATGAGTTGTAAGTTTTTCTCTCCCATTTTATTACTCTTGTTACTTCTCGCTGGAGTTGTGCCTCAGGATGGCCTTGCACAGCAACGGCAGGGTACTCTTGACTCGATACGGATAGCCTATAGAAACCTTGAGTATGCCCGGGCGCTTCAGCGGGCGGAATTCTATCTTGCAGAACATCCGCGGGTGCCGGAAACACAACTCCTCACGGTGTTACAGTACATGGCCATGTCGCAGCTGGCGCTTGGAAGGGAGCAGGATGCCAGAGAAACCCTGCGCTCAATTCTGGTGACTAATCCTTCTTATCAACTTGATCAGCGGATTGTCTCGCCAAAGCTTCAGACTATGTACCGGCAATTAAGGCAGGCGCAGGACCAATCCGACCGGAACCAGCCCGCCTCTGTGAGATATGTCGTAAAAGAAGATGTGTATACTGAAGCCACACTGCGAACCCTCATTTTTCCGGGGCTTGGTCAGCGGCACCTCGACCAGCACCGCTGGTACGTCTATTCCGGACTGGCCGGGCTCTCCCTTGCCGGGTTCGGCTATGCTGCGCTTAAACTCTCGGGTGCACATGAGAGTTATCTGGAGGCAACCAAACCGGAGGTCATAGATGACCGGTATGCCACGTATAACCGGTATTATCGGTTGAGAAATACTGCAATTGCGAGCTATCTGGCCACCTGGGCGATCGCTACGACCGACATCCTTTTGCAATCCCGTACACCCGATACCAGTCCACAAATCAGCCTTCACGGATCACTCCGATCCCTTTCCTTCACTATTCAGTGGTAACTTTCGGTGCGAAAATTTTGCGCACCTAACGCATACTTTGCACCTCTGGTATCCGCAACTTACTCAATTATGCCCTGTTCACGCTGATTTTCATATTGGTATGGTTCTTGAAATTTACTAGGGCGGGATTATTCACTGAGACAATTGAGATTCAATAAGAGGAGGACACACATGAAGAAGGCTACTATTCTGATGGTAGGGATGCTTCTGGGTTTAGCGGGGATGCAGTCATCTCTTTCCGCCCAGGGTCAAACTCCGGAACTTCGGATTCAACCTGAGGAAGTGGAGATTGCAGTTGGGGATTCTATACAACTGGTCGCGGTGTATACAGACACCGCCGGGATTGAGCAGGATACTGCTGTCACCTGGCAGGTTGACCCGGATTCACTCGGGGCGTTAACTGCCGGAAACAATCTATCGATGTATTTTGTCGCTGAAGCGGAAGGAGAGGGGTGGATCTATGCCTCTTTCGGAGAACTGACCGACTCAGTTGAAGTCACAGTGGAAGCCGGAGAAGATGACGAACCTGAACCAGGCGAAGAACCTGTACTGCAACTGTCACCGGAAGATGTGGAACTGACAGTTGGTGACAGCGTCCGGTTCACTGCTGTTTACACGGATTCGATGGGCGGGAAAGTTGACACTACTGTGAACTGGTCGGTTGCTCCTGATTCTCTGGGGACGATAAATGCAGAGGGATGGTTCACTGCAACAGCTGCCGGAGAAGGCTATGTCTATGTATCTCTGGGAGATCTGGCCGACTCGGCTGAGGTAGAGGTTGAAGACGATGATGACTCCGGAGAGCAGCGGCGGGAAGGTCCGGGGCCGATTTTTGTTACACCATCCGATACCACAGTGCATGTTGGCAACGATGTGCAGTTCCATGCCTGGTACCGGACGGACTCGGCGGTTGTAGAAACCACAGCGACCTGGAGTCTGATTGGCATGGGTCCGATCTCGATCGGGGAAATATCCGAAGACGGTCTCTTATCGGTTGACACCCCCGGTTTGGGCATTGTCAGCGCTTCCGTCGGTGAATGGCATGCGACTGCGACGGTGATTGCAGAGGATACCACCGGTGATGATACGACCAACAGTATCGTGATCACCCGCGATAACCCGAGTCCCCGGGGTTATAACACCATGGCGCGGATTACAGAGGGACAAGCCTGGACCATTGGTGGATTACATCATCCGATGAATTTCATGAATGGTGGCTTGCTCTATTTCCCCAAAGGGAGTCTGAAAGAAGACATCCGCATTCATATCTCTCTGCCGGGATTTGCCTATACCACACGCGATAGTGTCGGTTTTCGGCATCAAGGAGTAGTAACGGGACTGGATTTCCAGGTATCGGTAAACGACACTGTGAAGGAACCCTACTACTTTGAAACGCCGGTTATTGTGAGCTTTCCGTTCAAGCGCGGGCTGCTTCGCCACTTGAATATCGATCCGACCTCCCTGGGAATGTACTTCGCCACAACTATTGAAGGCGACAGTATCGTTTTTGATAGCACCGGTATCTCTGACACCAGGGTTGACAGCTCTCAAAACAGAATTTTCTCACAGGTGGCTCACTTTAGCTCGCTGGTGGTCAAGGAACGACCCCAAACAACTGTCCCGGTTACAGGCGTAAACAAGAATCTGCCGGAGAACTATGCGCTGCAACAGAATTATCCGAATCCGTTCAATCCGACCACAACAATATCTTACCGGATTCCGGAGCGTGAACATGTCAGATTGACCATCTACAATACCCTTGGCGAAAAGGTGGCCACCCTGGTAAATGGCACCCGGAGTGCGGGTATGAATCAGGTCGAATGGGATGCAAGAGATAAACACGGTACCGCGGTTCCGAGTGGCGTGTATTTCTACAGGCTGGAGACTGATGGATACACGCAGGTGCGTCGAATGGTACTTCTCCGATAGATTTCAACCTATCCTCCTCCCGGACTGGGGAGTTGACCCAAAAAGGTGCTGGCCCGACCCGGCCAGCACCTTTTTTGTTTATCGTAATTCCCGAAGACTCATTTCGTCTTTCACCAAGACTTTCTTCCGAACTTGCTGTTTGTTCTTGGTTTCTCACGCAGTAAATTATCACTGTTATTCGTGAAGGAACTCAACCACAAACAGGAGCCATGGTTATGCACGAAAAGAGTATGGAATTATTGAACACGGCGGTTGCCGACGAACTGATGGCAATCCATCAGTATATGTATTTCCATTTTCATTGTGATGATCAGGGGTATGAACCCCTGGCACAGCTCTTTAAGCGTACCGCGATCGAAGAGATGGAACATGTGGAACTGCTGGCAGAACGGATTTTGTTTCTGGGGGGAGATGTGAAGATGGAGGTAAACGGTGACGTGGAGTATATTCAGGATATCAGTGAGATGTTAGAGAAGGCCGCATCGATGGAAGAGGAAAGTGCCCGGGATTATAACAAATGGGCCAATGAATGCGCGGAACAGTCGGATTCCGGATCGCGGAGGATCTTCGAAAGCCTGGTGGATGATGAAGAGCGGCATTACGATCAGTTCGATATTGAGCTGGAGAATCTGGCGAAATACGGAGATCGTTACCTGGCATTGCAGTCGATTGAACGCAGCAAAAACATTTCAGCAGGAGAGGGTGGGGAGTAAACATAAGCGGATCCGTCCGGGGGAATCAGCATCCCCGGACGGATTATTCGTTTCAGTCATTCAAGTCAATTATTCCACAGCAACAACTTTGATATCAAAGGTCAGCTCCCGGCCGGCCAGCGGGTGATTGAGATCAACGGTAATGTTTTCCTGATCAAAATCAACAACCGTGACCGGTATCTGTCGCCCTTCCTCGTCCTGCAGGGCCAACACCTGTCCCTTTTCCGGTTCGAAACCATCCGGAAGACTATCTCTGGAATACTGCTGTACCCGGGATTCATCCCGTTCACCATAGGCATTTTCGGCCTGGATCGTGACCGTTTTCTCTTCCTCCTCTTCCATTCCTTTTACCGCCTGCTCAAAGCCGG
>Ga0207797_1002042_pt1 | contig 14244 bp, 10 predicted proteins | sample PRCRCaboRojoPR_6_FD_187275 | JGI IMG/M metagenome (GOLD analysis project Ga0207797, IMG submission 187275) | Marine sediment microbial community from Cabo Rojo, Puerto Rico - PR CR 10% Liquid 1 (SPAdes) | ecosystem: Environmental > Aquatic > Marine > Coastal > Sediment | place: Cabo Rojo, Puerto... | reverse complement strand
CGTCGGCCTCCTGGCTTCGGACCTCTTCAGGCTTCGCCGGAGGCTCCGATACTGGAGGGTGAAGAGGAAAACCGAGGAGGGAAGCCCCCTCCCCAGCGCCCCCGCACCGGAGGTCCCGTTGGCCAGCCCTGCGAACTCACCCGTCCTCGATCCGCCCCGGGAAGTGATCCGGGGGTGGCAGGGAGCCCTGGACATCCTGGCCCAGTTCACAGGAGTGGCCTCGAGCCTGGTGACTCGCATGGAGGGAGAGGATCTCCTGGTGCTGGTGACGGCTCCGGAACGAGATCCCGGACTGCCCGTGAACAGCGTGTGTCGCTCTCTGGCTCCAGCCGGATACTGCAACGAAGTGATCCGGAGCCGACGCCTCCTCCGGGTGACGGATGCCAGGGAGGATCCCCGTTGGGAGGGCTGCCCGGCGGTAGAAGAGGGCATGGTGGCCTACCTGGGTCTTCCCCTGGTTCTTCCCGGGGGGACGCTCTTCGGGACCCTCTCGGTCATGGACCGGAGGCCTCGGAATTTCCCCCGGCTCCAGGAGGCTCTTCTCCATCAGACCCGAAGGCTCGTGGAGACCCAGCTCTCCTTTCTCCTCCTCCATGAGGAATTGACGGACAGGATCCGACTCCTGCGGTCCTGTCAGGACGAGCTCCGCCAGCTCAGGGACGTCTTTCCCCTCTGCGTCCGTTGCGGGAGGATTCGAAACGACGAGGCATACTGGGCCGCTGTGGAGGAGTACCTCCGGGTCCGGCCCATGGCGGAATCGGGCTATGCCGTCTGCCCGGACTGCAAGCACGAGGACCTGGAGGAGGCGGGCATGGGAGGTGAGCCCCTGCCCTTTCCCAGAGGATTGGGGCTCAATGGGCCGGCAGAAGCCTGAGCCCCCACAGTCGGGGACCGGCCCGCACCTCCGGTTCACGGCCCCCTGGCCAGGGGGGCGATTCAGTATGCGTCCGGATCCAGCGTGACCTTCCCTGCCAGCTGACGATAGACGTAGGTCGTGTAGACGCCCACCAGGATCATCCCCGGTATCCACCACATGAGGGCCACCCGGAGGGCGTACGGTGGGCCGGCGGCATTGTCCACCGTGAGGGAGAGGCTCGGATCTCCTGCGGCGGGGAGCACCATGGGGTAGAGGCCGAAGACCACGCTCACCAGCATGCCCCCCAGGAAGAGGGCCGAGGCGAGAAAGGCGCCCAGCTCCCGTCCCCGCCCCATGAGCAGCCGGGATCCCACCAGCCCGGCCAGGGCCACCAGGGGCAGGACGTAGGAGAGGGGACGAGCGGTGAAGCGCTCCGGCACGTGGGGTTGAATAATGAACGTGAGGACGGTGACCAGGATGATGAAGACCAGCAGGAGGGGCCAGGCCAGGCCTGCCGCCCGCTTCGCCCGTTGCCGGATGGGGTCCTCGGTCTTGAGGATGACCCACATGGCTCCGTGGTAGGTAAGAGCGAGAAGACTCGTGACTCCCACCGTTACGGTGTACCAGTCCAGGATCCCCAACTCCCCTCCCCGGATGCGGAAGGAGGTCCAGAGTGGGGTGAAGAAGAAGCCGTCCTCTCCCAGGGGCACCCCCCGGACCACGTTCCCCAGGGCGGCGCCCAGGAACACGGCCAGGAGGAGGCTGGAGCCGGCGAAGGCCACATCCCAGACCGGGCGCCAGATGGGGCTTTCCAGGTGACTCCGGAACTCGATGGCGATGGCCCGGAAGATGAGGAGCCAGAGGACGATCATGAGAGGGAGGTAGAAGCCGCTGAAGCCCGAGGCGTAGAGCTTGGGGAAGGCCAGGACCAGGGCTCCGCCTCCCGCCAGGAGCCACACTTCGTTCCCGTCCCACACCGGCCCGATGCTCTGGAGCACCGTCCGACGCTCGTCGTCGTTTCTGGCCACGAAGAGGTGCAGGATCCCGGCCCCGAGATCGAATCCGTCCAGGATCACGTACATGGCGATCATGCCCGCCACCAGGTAGAACCACAGGGTCTCCATCCTTACCTCCCCTCTGCGGTAGCCGCTGAAAGCCCACCATCACCCGAGGAGCTCGATCCGCCTCCTGGAGTCGGCTCGTCTCCGGGTCCGTGCTCGATCTCCCGGCTCACCAGGAAGAGGAAGAGGATCCCCAGGAGGAGGTAGAGGCCCATGAAGCCCAGAAGGCTGAAGAGGGTGTTTCCCGAGGAGACGGTGGCGGAGAACCCGTCCTCCGTGCGGAAGACCCCGTACACCAGCCATGGCTGCCGGCCCAACTCCGCTGTCATCCATCCCGTGGTGTTGGCGATGAAGGGGAAGGGGGCCGAAAGCATGAGAATCCAGAGCATGGCCCGGGACTCGAAGAGCTTTCGCCTCCACAACAGGAGGGCCGCCACGAACATGATGGCGATGAAGATGGTTCCCAGCCCCACCATGATGTGATAGGCATAGTAGTGGAGGGGCACATTGTCGGGCCATTCGTCCCGGGGAATGTCTTTGAGCCCCTGAACCTCCGCTCCCCACCGGCGATAGGTGAGGAAGCTCAACGCCCGGGGGATCTCGATGGGGTTGTCCAGCCGCAGCTTCTCCATGTCGGGCTGCCCGATGATGACCAGGGGCGCCCCGGCCCGGCTTTCGAAGAGCCCCTCCATGGAGGCGAAGGCCGCCGGCTTGTGCCGGGCCACGTTCACCGCCTGGAAGTCACCGGTGGGAAAAGCCAACAGGAAGGAGGCAGGAAGTCCCACCATGACGCCCAGCCGGACGAAGATCTTGCCGTACTCGGCGTGGGCCCGGGCCTGGGCAGGCGCTTTCTCCCTCGTTCCCAGGAGGAGGTAATACGCGCCGATGGCGGCCATGACGAAGGAGCCGGTCACCACGGCACCGATCATGGTGTGGAGGTACTGCCAGAGGAGCCACGGGTTCAGGATCAAGGCCCAGAAGCTCGTGAGGGCCAGTGTACCGTCGGCCTGGACTTCATAGCCCACCGGGTGCTGCATGAAGGCGTTCGTGGCTACAATGAAGAAGCCGGAGATCCAAGCGCCCGCGAAGACGGCGAAGGCCGCCAGCCAGTGCATCTTGGGACTGAGCTTCTTGTGCCCGAAAAGGAAGAGGCCCAGGAAGGAGGATTCCAGGAAGAAGGCGAAGGTCCCCTCCATGGCCAGGGTCTGCCCGATGACGCCTCCGGTGGCCTCGGAGAACCGGGCCCAGTTCGTTCCGAACTGAAACTCCATGGGAATGCCGGTGACCACCCCCATGGCGAAGGCCAGACCGAAGATCTTCCCCCAGAACCGGGCGGATCGGTCGTAGCGCTCGTCCCCTGTTCGGAGGGCCATGGTCTTGAGGATGACGATGAGGAGGGCCATCCCCATGGTGAACTGGGGGAAGAGGTAGTGATAGGTGATGGTGAAGGCGAACTGGAACCGGTGATAGAAGAGGGCTACGTCCATGGTGGCCTTTCCGCCTGAGCCGCAGACTCGTGTGCCGATCCGGGGTCCCGGGGGCTTCCTGGAATTCTGAACGCCTGGGGCTGGCGGTCAACAAGAAGGATGCCACATTCCACCTCGCCAGGACGGGGACGGATTGGCCAATCCGGGGTGGCCGGAGGGGTGGAGGGGACAAGATGTCCCCGGCCGGGGAGTTTTCGTATCTTCACGCCTGGCCAGTGAAATGTCTCCCGGGGAGAGGATCGGGAGGGAGAGGAGAGAAGAGAACCCATGGCGCTGGGATTGGTCCTGCTTGGCCTCGCTCTGGTAGCCCTTCTCTTCCTTCTTCCTCTCCGGGGAGGGGCAATCCGGGATCTGGGAACGCCCCGGGCCGGCGTGGACGAGCGGGACGTCATGTTCTCCCGGGCGAAGCTGGTGCCGGGGACGGATCGACACCGGGCGTACTACCGGCGGCATCCGGAGAGAAAAGGGCCGGACGACGCCTTCCGGGCAGAGCCCGGTCTGCTGCAGCCCGGCACCTCCCAGTACCATCCCTGGGCCTTTCCCGCGGCGGATGCGGCCTTCTGGACCATGGAGGTGATGCGTCCCTTCGTGGGGGACGAGACCGGGAGGGCAGATCTGGACCGGGGGGCCGAGACTCCCGCGCCGTTGGATCCGGGTTCCGGTTCCGGGGAGGGAGTCCGGGGGGACAAAGAACCGGAAACGGATGACCGGCGGAAGGCAGCGGTGAGGACGGACGTTGGAAGGGGGGAGTCACCGGGACCGGACATCCGGGAAGGAAACCCAGGGCATGTGAAAGCCCGAGCTCTGACCCGCTTTCTGAAGAGTTGGACGTTGAAGATGGGAGCTCATTCCGCGGGAGTCACGGAGGTCCGGGACTACCACCTCTACTCCCACGCCGGACGAGGGGAGAGCTACGGGGAGCCGGTCCGGTTGGATCATCCCATGGCTCTGGCTTTCACGGTGGAGATGGACCGGGAGATGGTGGAGACGGCCCCCGGCAGCCCCACGGTCCTGGAGTCGGCGCATCAGTATCTCCGGTCCGGAATGATGGCCGTGCAGCTGGCCGCCCTGCTTCGGCGAGGAGGGTATCGGGCCCGGGCCCACGTGGACGGCAACTACCGGGTGATCTGCCCCCTTGTGGCCCGGGATGCCGGCCTGGGGGAGATCGGCCGGATGGGACTGCTCATGACCCCCCGGCTGGGACCCCGGGTCCGAATTGCCGTGGTGACCACCGACGCCCCCCTTGTGCCGGATCCCCCCCGGCGGGACCTCACCGTCATCGATTTCTGCCTCCACTGCCGGAAGTGCGCCGACGTGTGCCCGAGCCAGGCTCTTCCCCTGGGAGACCCGGAGGAGGACGGGAACGGGGTCCGACGCTGGAAGATCGACGCGGAGGCCTGCTTCACCCTGTGGACCCGGCTGGGGACGGATTGTGCCCGATGCATGGCCGCCTGCCCCTACTCCCATCCGGACAACGCTTTGCACAACGCCATTCGTTGGGGCATCCGGACCAACGCCTTGTTTCGCCGGGCCGCGGTGTGGATGGACGACGTGATCTACGGACGCCGGCCGCCCCCGAAAGGGCTTCCTGCCTGGATTCCGGACTCGTGGCGCTCGTAACGCGGCTCGCCCCCCTTGTTCAACAGCTCTCAATGAGGAGAGTACCATGGAGAAGATCCCCCCGGGCATGGAGTGTGGCGGTTGGCGACGGGAAGTCGGGGTCAGGAGTGCGGGGAAGACGGTGAAGGGCGACGGACTCCTGTTCTTTCTCTGTCTCTGCACGCCGGCGGTCTGGGCCTGTGGCGAGGGCTCGCCTTCCCAGGCAGATGCCTTCGTGGTCCGGGACAGCGCCGGGGTGACGCTGGTGGAGAGCCGCGAGCCGGCGTGGTCCCGGGAGGACGGTTGGTCGTTGGGAGCCGAGCCCCGGCTCCGAATCGGTCAGATTGAGGGGGATCCGGCCCACCTGTTCAGCGAGATCGTGGGGGTGGTGGGGATGGACGACGGAACGATCCTGGTGGGGGACTTCGGATCCCAGGAGATCCGGTTGTTCGACGGGGAGGGTGGACACCTGAAGACGGTAGGGAGAAAGGGGGCGGGACCCGGAGAGTTCACGGGGATCTCGGCCATGGGCCCGGGACCCAACGGTCTGGCGTGGATCTACGATTTCTCCCTCCGTCGCCTCACCTGGCTGGATTCCCGGGGGCAGGTGGTTCGCCTCACCACCCTGGCTCCGGAGCCTCCCATGCTGCAGCCTGTGGGGCCCCTGCCCGACGGCACCTTCGTGTTCCGGGAGTTGTGGGCGGCTGCGGCCGTGGCCGAGGCTCGTGACGCGGGATTCCGGCGAGACCCCATCGCCTATGTCCGGTTCGACAGCGCCGGCGTCCTGGTGGACACCCTGGGGCTCTTCCCGGGACGAGAGGTCTTCCTGAGCCAGGAGGAGGGGCGAGGGGTCATGGGCACACCCCTCTTCGGGCGGACCTCCAGCGGCGCCATCTGGAGAGGAGGAGTGGCCGTGGGCTCCCAGGTCACCTTCGAGATCCAGCTCCGGGGGCCCGAGGGCGGGCTTCGACGCATGGTCCGGCTCCCGGACAGGGACCTTCGCCTGCCTCCGGCGGAGGTGGAGGCCTACATCGACATGCGGGTGGGGATGGCCGAGGAGGGTGAGCGGGCCCGGGTCCGGCGGGAGATGGAGGCCATGCCGGCCCCGGATTCCCGCCCGGCCTACGGGGAGCTCCGGGGGGATCCTCTGGGGAACCTCTGGGTCTCCGCCTTCGCACCCTTTCCGAAGATCCCCGGGAGCTGGTCGGTTCTCGACCCGGAAGGACGGTGGCTTGGGGAGGTCTCCATGCCCGAGGGTTTCTATCCCCGGGATTTCGGGCCCGACTGGGTCCTGGGGACGGAGACCGACGAGATGGACGTGACCTACGTGGTTCTCTATCCACTCAGCCGGAGCACCGGCTCCGGTGATTGATCGTCCGGAATGGAAGCACCTGGTGGGGGTGGTGGGCAGGTGGGGCGGCCTCCTGTCCCCGCTCCTTCTGTTGGCGACGGGGTGTGGGGACGAGGGCCCCGTGGGCCCCGACTCCCCTCCACCCCGCCTCTCCGGCTTGACCCCCACCGTGGCCTCGCCCCGGGAGTCTCCTCTGGAGGTCACTCTGTGGGGGGAGAACCTGGAGGAGGGCCTCCTTTCCGGCCCCCCCTCCTTCTTCCTCCAGGAGTTGGACCGCTCCCCGGAGGAGATCCGCCTACGGGTGGGATTCCGGGGTGGGCCCCCGGGGCAGAAGTGGCTTCGGATCCGCAGCCCGGGGGGTGAGGACAGCCTGGCCTTCACGGTCCGGTCCCTGGCCTCGGGGGACTCCTTGTTGGAGACCCGGGCCCTGTGGGTGAGCCGCTTCGAGTACGCTTCCCCCGAGGATGTGGCCCACATCATGGCCCGGGCCGGTGCGGCGGGATTCAACCTGGTGTACTTCCAGGTCCGGGGCCGGGCCGACGCCTTTTACCGGTCCGACCACGAGCCCTGGGCCGCCAATCTCACGGGGGTCCTGGGAATGGACCCGGGGTGGGACCCCCTGGGTGTGGCCGTGAACGAAGGGCGGGCCCGGGGCGTGGAGGTCCACGCCTGGATCAACGCCTTCACGGGATGGGCCGGCTCCACGCCCCCTCCCCCATCCACCCCTCTCCATGCCTTCCTGGAGCACCCGGATTGGGTCATGGTGGACTCCGGCGGCGTGGCCATGCCCTACCACAGCGGGACCCGCTGGATGTCTCCGGGGCACCCGGGGGTTCGCCGCCGCCTGGCCCGGGTGGCAGCGGACATCGTCCGGAAGTACCCGGTGGGAGGAGTGCACCTGGATTTCATCCGCTATCCCGGCACCGACTACTCCTGGGACGAGCCCTCCCTGGCTGCTTTCGACTCCCTCCGGGCTCTGGAGCCGGGGTTGGACTTCGCCGAGATGCGGCGACGATTCGTGACCTGGGCGGTGGAGGAGGTGAAAGATTCCCTGGAGGTGGAAGACCCGGAGGCTCGCCTGTCGGCGGCGGTCTGGGGCATCTATCGGAACGAGCCCGGGTGGTCCGGAGTGAGCACGGGCTACGGTTCCGTCCTGCAGGACGCCCGGGAGTGGGACCGGTTGGGGATCGTGGACGCCCTGGCTCCCATGGTCTATTGGACGCTGGCTCCCACCTACGGCGGACGCCTGGACTTCGCCTACCTGGCCGACGATCACGCCACCGCCCTCCGGGAGCCTGCCTTCATCGGCCTCTACGTGCCGGGGATGGACGGAAGGGCCCTGGCCCAGCACGTGGAGCGGGCTCGCATGGCAGGAGCCGAGGGAACCGCCGTGTTCAGTTTCTCGGCCCTGGAGAGCGCCGACCTCTGGGGAGATCTCCGGACCTGGGCCTTCTTCTGGCCCGCCAGGAGGGTGGAGTAGGAGAGACGGGCCTGACGGCCTCCGGTCCGGCTCCGGGAGGGTTGGTCCCGGCTGAGGCTCCGGGGTCTCAACCGGGCCGGTGTGCCACGGCGGCCACGCCCTCCACCACCCGGTCCACCTCCTCCCAGGTCGTATAGATGGAGATTCCGGCCCGGACCATCCCCTGGGGCAGGAGTCCCAGGCGCCGTGCCACGGTGCGGGCGTAGAAGTCCCCGTGGGACAGGAAGGTCCCCGCTTCGTCCGCCAGACGGCCGGAGACCTCCCGGGCCGGGAGTCCGTCCACGGTGAAGGCCAGGGTGGGGGCCCGCTGCTCCCGTGGAGGAGGGCCGTACAACGTGACGCCGCGAATGGTCTCCAGCCCGTTCCACAGCCGCTCCAACAAGACACCCTCCCGGTTGGCCAGCTCGGAGAAGAGGACGTCCAGATGGGCTGGACGGGCCTCCGGATGGGGCGGTCCGTCGTCGGGGCGCCCAGGGCGCCCGTCGGTCTCCGCCCGGACCAGCCCGGCCAGGAAGTCCACGGCGGCGGTGGTTCCCACCATACCCTCGGTGTTTACCGTTCCGGATTCCCAGCGCTCGGGCCCTTCCTCCGGGGCCGGCTCCAACCGGGGCACGTCCAGGGACTCCAGCAGCTCCTCCTTCATCCAGAGAACGCCCATGTGGGGACCATAGAACTTGTATGGGGAGCAGGCCAGGAAGTCGCAGCCCAGCTCCCGGACCTGGATGCGCCGGTGGGGGGCCAGGTGCACGGCGTCCACGAAGACCCGGGCCCCCGCCTCCCGGGCTTCCTGAATCAGGGGAGGCAGGTCCGTGATGGTCCCCAGGGCATTGGACGCCGCCCCCAGGGCAACGAGGCGAGTGCGGGAGGAGAGGAGCTGGTGGAACCCCTCCACTTCCAGAGTTCCCGTCTCCGGGTCCAGAGGGAGGGTCCGGATCCGAACCCCCCGTTCCACCGCCAGGGCTCTCCATGGGTCCACGTTGGCGTGGTGGTCCAACTCCGTCACCACGATCTCATCTCCCTCGGCCATCTCCCTCCCCAGAGCTCGGGAAAGGTGGTAGGTGAGGGTTGTCATGTTGGGTCCGAAGACGATCTCCCGGGCCCGGGCTCCCAGGAAGTCCGCCATGGCCTCCCGGGCCTGATGGCGCACCCGGTCCGTCTCCGCACTGGTGGGAAAGGCCCAGTGGGCGTTGGAGTTCCGGTGGAAGAGGTAGTCGGCCATGGCCACGGGCACGGGATTGGGGACCTGGGTTCCTCCCGGGCCGTCGAAGTAGGCGGCGGGAAGCCCGGCGTGGAGTCGCTGAAGGGCCGGGAACTCGGTCCGGATCTCGTCGGTGGGAAGGAGGTACATCCGGGTTCTCCCGGGTTGAAGGGACGGGGAGGATCTTCGCTGTCGGCGTGGGATAGAGTAGGGACCCCGGGTGGGAGTTCGCCACTCCCGGAATCCGGGAAAGCCAGGGGGGCCTGACCCCTTTCCCAACCGTCCTGCAGAGCACATTGTTGGTGGCCATGTCTCCGAGTCCTGAACGTCTCCGACGCCCGTGGTTGTCCACCGCCCTCTGGTTTGTCGCGGTGGTCCTCATGTTTGCCGCTGCCTCCTACCAGCGCCTTACGGGGCCGACCTATGAGCTCCGGGGAGAGTTCGACGTGGGTGGGGAGGTCTTCGAGTACGAGCTCATCCGGAGCGAGTACTCCACCACGGACGCGGCGGTGGTGATCCCGGATCCCGGAGAGGGGGTCCGAGGCCGTCTGGTGTTCAAGCGCTACCCCACGGACGATCCCTGGTCGGCGACCCCCATGGAGTCGGTGCAGGGAGAGCTGGTGGGTCTGCTGCCGGCTCAGCCGGCGGCGGGACACCTGGAGTACGTCATCGAGCTGGAGACGCCGGAGGGCGTCAAGCGGATCCCCGGGGAGGAGACGGTCCTGATCCGCTTCAAGGATCCGGTTCCGGCCTGGGTGCTGGTCCCCCATATCTTCTGCATGTTCTTCGCCCTCCTGGTGGGGGTCCGGACGGGTCTCGGGGCCCTGTTCCACCCAGTGGGTCTCCGCAAGCTGATGTGGACGACCCTGGGCCTCATGACCCTGGGAGGAATGATCCTGGGGCCCGTGGTGCAGAAGTACTCCTTCGGGGCGTTCTGGACCGGGTGGCCCTTGGGCTACGACCTCACGGACAACAAGACCCTCATCATGTGGATCGTCTGGGTCGGGGTCGCCCTGGTCCTCTGGAAGCGGAGGAACCCCCGGGATCCCTGGGTCCGGCGTTCCATCGTGGCGGCGGCCGTGGTCATGATGGTGGTGTACGTGATCCCCCACAGTGCCCAGGGCAGCCAGCTGGACTACGAAGCCCTGGAGATCCGGCAGTCCCGGGAGAGGCGTCCCTGATGGTGTCGTCCACGCCCGGCTTCGGAAGGCGCCCGGTGGCTCTTCCCCTCGTCCTTTCCGCCGCTCTCCGGGTGGTGGCTCCCTGTCTTCTCCTCCTGGCTTCCGGGGAGAGGGCCCGGGGCCAGACAGCCGCAGGGTCCGGCGGGGAGCACGAGGTGGTCCGGATCACCGAGCCCGGATTTCGGTCTCCCGCGGAGGTGTCGGTGGCCATCAATCCCACGGATCCGGACAACGTGGTGGTGGTTTCCCTGGGTCGGGGGCCGCCGGGGGGACCCCGCACGACGAATTACGCCTACGCCAGCCGGGACGGAGGCCGGAGCTGGACCACGATTCTCCATCCCAATCCCCAGGGCCGGACCCAGGGGGACGACGCCGTGACCTTCGACGCCCGGGGACGGGCCTTTCATTCCTACATCTCCTTCGAGGGGATTCGGATCCAGCGCCCGGCCCGGGCCTGGAACGGGATCTTCGTCACCCGATCCGACGATGGAGGCCTCACCTGGAACGACCCCGTGCCGGTGGTGGACCACATCAACACCGTGAAGCCCTTCGAGGACAAGCCCTGGTTGGTGACGGACAACGTCCAGGACTCTCCCCACCGGGACAATGTGTACGTGGCCTGGACCCGGTTCGACGTGTACGGAAGCAGGAATCCCAACGACTCCACCCAGATCCTCTTCTCCCGGTCCGTGGACGGGGGGGAGAGCTTCTCCGTTCCCATCCGGATCTCCGACAGCGGGGGAAACGCCGTGGACAGCGACGACACCGTTGAAGGCGCAGTTCCCGCCGTTGGACCCGGGGGGGAGGTGTACGTGGCCTGGGCCGGCCCCCGGGGGATCGTCTTCGACCGCTCCCTGGACGGGGGGTGGACCTTCGGCACGGACCGGGTCATCGCCGACAACCCGGGGGGGTGGGATCTCCCGGTTCCGGGATTGGCCCGGCACAACGGGATGCCGGTGACGGCGGTGGATCTGAGCTCAGGGGCCCATCGGGGGACGGTCTACGTGAACTGGATCGATGAGCGGGACGGAGACATGGACGTGTGGGTGATGGCCGGTGAGGACGGGGGGGAGAGCTGGAAGCCCCCGGTCCGGGTGGAGGCGGATCCTCCGGGCACCTCACGTCCCCAGCTCTTCACCTGGTTGGCTGTGGACCCGGTGGACGGTTCGGTGAACGTGGTCTTCCTGGACCGGGGGAGGACCGAGGGAACGAGTCAGGGTGTGACCCTGGCCCGGAGCACGGACGGGGGTCAGAGCTTTTCGGTGCTGCCCATTCGGCAGGCGCCCTTCCGCTGCCCGGAGACCGTCTTCTACGGAGACTACCTGGGGCTGGCGGCTCACGGTGGTAGAGTCGTGGCGGCCTGGCCCCACTGCCTGGAAAGTGGGGAGTTGGCTCTTTCCGCGGCTGTGTTCCGCTTCGGGGGAAGGGAGAGGTAGCTCGTGTCCCGGGGAGAGACCGACCCGGGTTTGCGGAGGGCCCTGGGCCCCTTCGATGCCACCATGGTGGTGGTGGGGGGGATCATCGGGGCCGGCATCTTCATCAACCCCTACATCGTGGCCCAGCGTCTGGATTCGGCGATCCTGGTGCTGGCAGCCTGGGTGGTGGGTGGTCTCATCGCCATGGCCGGGGCCCTGACCTTCGCCGAGTTGGGGGTGACCCATCCTCACGCCGGGGGCCACTACAGCTACCTCCGGAAGGGCTACCATCCCCTCGTGGGCTTCCTGTATGGCTGGGCCCTCCTCTTCATGATCGAAACCGGGGCCATCGCCGCCGTCTCCATCACCTTCGCCGAGTACACCCTCCGCCTGGTTGGACGGGACGGGAGTGGGGCGCTTCCCCTGGCCGTCCTGGCTATCCTGGTGGTGGGGGGGATCAACGCCCTGGGCGTGAAGCCCGGGAGCCGGGTCCTGAACGTCTTCGTGATCCTCAAGGTGGCGGCGCTGGTCCTCCTCATCGGGGCCGGCCTCCTGGTGCCGGAGATGAGTGGAAAGGGGGACACCTGGGGAATTCTGGGAGGGGGGAGCTCTCCAGGCTCCTCCTGGGCCGAAGCCTCCCTGCTCGGAGTCGGGTGGGCCTTCGGGGCCGCCCTGGTACCGGTCATGTTTTCCTTCGGGGGCTGGCAGAACGCGAACTACGTGGCGGAGGAGATCCGGAATCCGGTGCGGGATCTCCCGAAGGCCCTGATCCTGGGCACGGCGCTGGTGGTCCTGGTCTACGTCCTGGTGAACTGGATCTATCTTCGAACTCTGGGCCATGCCGGCCTGGCGGGAACCCTGACCCCTGCCGCCGACTCGGCCCGGGCCCTCCTGGGTGGCTTCGGAGACCGGTTCCTGGCTCTGGCCATCTCCATTTCCACCTTCGGCTTCCTGAACCTGACCATGCTGGCCCCCACCCGGGTCTACTATGCCATGGCCCGGGACGGGGTGTTCCTGCCCGCCGTGGCCCGCCTCCACCCCCGCTTCCGTTCCCCGGTCCGTGCCATCTCTCTTCAGACCGCCTGGGCCGTCCTGCTGGTCCTCACGGGAAGCTACGCCGAGCTGGTGGACTACGTGGTGTTCGCCGACTGGATCTTCTTCGGGCTGGCCGGGGCCAGCCTCTTCGTCTTCCGGGCCCGCAACCCCGTGAAGGAACGGGCCCCCGGCACCTTCAAGACCCCCGGTTACCCGGTGGTCCCGGCCCTCTTCGTGGCCGTGGCCTTCCTCATCGTGGTCAGCGTCCTCCGAACCAACCCGGTGCGTTCCGGCCTGGGACTGCTTCTACTGGCCACGGGGGTGCCGGCCTACTTCTACTGGAAACGGAGAACCCCATGACCCCGACCTGGGCTCCCTACGTGGCCTGGATGAAGGATGCTCCTCCCGCCCGCTTCGACCTCAGGGGCAGTAACCTGACTCCCTGTGACGTGGAGGATTTGCCCGGGGCCCGGGAGGCCCTGGAGCTCCACGGCGAGCACGAGGAGGGCTACGAGCCCTACGTGGCGGCCATCGCCCGGCACTCCCGGGTTTCTCCGGACCGGGTGGCTGTGGCCAACGGGGCCTCCGGGGCCAACTTCCTGGTCTATGCCGCCCTCCTCCGTGCCGGGGACGAAGTCGTGGTGGAGGAGCCTGTCTACGATCCACTTCTGGGGATGGCCCGCCTCCTGGGCGCCCGGCTCCGGCGGTTCAGGAGAGTGTTCGAGGAGGGCTTCCGTGTGGATCCGGACCGGGTGGCGGCCGCTCTGACCCCCCGGACCCGTCTGGTGGTCCTGACGAACCTCCACAACCCCACCGGAGTGCTGACCTCGGAGGAAGTCCTGGAAGAGGTGGGGGCCCGGGCCGAGGCCGTGGGGGCCCGGGTCCTGGTGGACGAGGTCTATCTGGAGACAGCCCACGGCAGGAAGTCGAGCCCCGCCGCCACCCTGTCGGAAACCTTCATCTCCACCAACAGTCTCACGAAGGCTTATGGCCTGGCGGGCATTCGGGCCGGCTGGGCCGTGGCCGAGCCGAAGCTCGCCGAATCCCTGCGACGGGTCCGGGACGTGGTGGACGGCAACGGCTCCTTTCCCTCGGAGCTGCTGGCCTATCTGGCCTTTCGCCAGCTGGACGCCTTGCGGGAACGAGCCCGGGGGATCCTGGAGCCCAATCTGGATCTCCTGCGAGGGTTCGTTGATTCCCGGGACGAGCTGGAATGGGTGCCTCCCGCCGGAGGGTCCGTGGGTTTTCCCCGGATCCGGGACCGGGACGATACCTCGGAGTTCGTGGAGACCCTTCGGAAACGCCACCAGACCGGGGTGGTGCCAGGACGCTTCTTCGAGGCTCCAGCCCACGTCCGGATCGCCCTGGGAGGGCAACGGGAAGCCCTGGAAGAAGGTCTCCGGCGGTTGGGAAGGGCTCTGGAGGAAGAGAGCCGGTAGCCGTCCGGCTCCGGCGGGAGCTGCGGCCTGAGGGGAAGGGTCATCTCCGCGCGCTCCTGGACCGGATTCTCCCGGAATTCCCGGGCCACCGCTCCCGAGGCGTCCTCTCCACCCTCGGGCCGGATCACCTGCCGTGCGGGGG
>Ga0207797_1002041_pt1 | contig 14253 bp, 8 predicted proteins | sample PRCRCaboRojoPR_6_FD_187275 | JGI IMG/M metagenome (GOLD analysis project Ga0207797, IMG submission 187275) | Marine sediment microbial community from Cabo Rojo, Puerto Rico - PR CR 10% Liquid 1 (SPAdes) | ecosystem: Environmental > Aquatic > Marine > Coastal > Sediment | place: Cabo Rojo, Puerto... | reverse complement strand
TCAGAAATTGACGTCGGTTCATGATTTTTTAGTTTAGATAATTCGAATACAGATGCCAATTTAAAAATTCCAAATAACAAATTCCAAATCTCAAATAAATACCAATAATCAATAATAAATGACCTAAACACCCCAAGCTAAAGTTTTCTACCCTTTAGGCTGGAGTGTTTCGAAATTTGGTAATTGAAATTTGGATATTATTTGTAATTTGGAATTTATTATTTGGTGCTTCTTATGTTCATTCACATTTAGACACACTCTACTATTGCTTTGGATCTTTATCTATTCTTGCAATTTTATATATATTTATGCATCGATTTAAACTCAATTCTATGACTATGAAACAAACAACACTTTTTCTGATAGCGGTTTTGGTTCTGGGTATTATGATGCCCGCCTGTACCCAGGAAACTGCGGATAAGGACATCTTGTATGTCGGCACCTATTCCCAGCGGGGAAGTAAGGGCATTTATGTATTTGAATTTGACCGGGAGGCCTTAGAGCTCGACCTGATCCAGACGGTACCCGGAAAGGAAAGCCCAAGCTTTCTGGCAGTCCATCCCAATGGTGAAAATCTGTATGCGGTTTATCGTGAAGGGATGACCGATGATACAAAGAACGGTACAGTTGCAGCCTATGATGTTCACTCAGACGGAAAGCTCACCCTGCTCAATGAGCGATCGTCCGAGGGGGTTGGTCCCTGTCATGTGAGCGTAGATCCTGAGGGTGAATACGTGTACGTGTCCAACTACAGCGACGGGAGCCTGTCTGTCTACCCTGTACTTCGAGACGGGAGGCTGGGGGAGGCGTCCGATGTGATTGTCCATGAGGGCAGCGGCCCCAATCCCAACCGGCAGGAAGGGCCCCACATGCACAGCATGATCCCGGCTGAGAACGGCCAGCATGTTTACGCCTCCGACCTGGGCACCGATGTGATCACTGCCTATCAACTCAACCGTGAAAAAGGCACTTTATCGGCTTCGGATAATCAACGGATGCAGGCAAAACCGGGTGGCGGACCTCGGCATTTTTATATCCATACTACCGGTAAATATGCCTATTCGGTGGAGGAGCTGACTTCAACAATAGCTGCTTATTCCATAGATCCATCCAATGGTGCATTAAGGTTCATCGAGCGGGAAAGCCTGATTCCCGAAAGCTTTACAGAAAATAATACCGGTGCCGATATCGAGGTATCACCGGATGGAAAACATGTGTATGCCTCGAACCGGGGGCATAATAGCCTGGCCATATTCTCAATTGATCAGACTGACGGAGAAATAGAATTGGTGGATCATACCGATGTGGTAGGTGAACGGCCCAGGAATTTCCATATTGACAGGAAAGGGGAATTTGTATTTGTGGCGAACCGGAATTCGGATGATGTGGTGGTGTTCCGGCGGGATAAAGATACCGGAAAGCTGGAGTTTACCGGTAAGAAAGTTGAAGTCCCCGCAGCGGTGTGTGTGAAACAGCTTCGATTGGATTAAATTGTGAATGTAGAACACTGATGACACGGATTAAACGGATTGTCACTGATTAAATAAATCTGTGTAAATCATTAAAATCCGTGTCATCAGTGTTCAATCTTCACCTTCGCTTTCGGCTCCTTCTTCAGCCTGTTGCTCACTTTGCTCTTCGGGTGGATTGGCGGCACTGGATTGTTCAGTGGCGTCGCTCTCTTGCTTTTCCCGGGATTGTTCATTACCAGCCTGCGCTTCAGGGCTTTCTTCCTGCTTCTCCCGGGCCATCTGTTCCTGCTGCGCGTTGCTAAGGATTTCCCTTACATCATTGATATGGCTCATCACCCTGGAACGTATGGTTTGAGTGGCAAGCAAATAACGATAGTTGGCATTGCTGAACAGGCCGCCTCCGATTTCCCGTTTCCTGTTGGGGACTTCCTTTATGGCCTCTACAAACTTGCGGTTGTTTGAATACGTTCGCATCATGCCCTGGGAGAAATAGAACATGTAATATCGGTCGTTGTCGGGCTTCAGGTATACATACAGCTTGTCGTTGTGCTTTTGCTTGACAATTTCCACAAATCCCTCCACCTGCTTGTTTACCGTCTTGCCATTGATCATGGAAATGTTGATATTGTCCTGTGCTACATAGGAATCGGTTGTTGTATTCCAGTTGAAATGTAGATCCGAGAAGATCAGTGTATGTTTCAAACGTTCGGGAATGGAGCCCTTTTTGTTTTTGGGAATGGAGTCCGGTGCGTTAACAACATCCATGTATTGTGAAGTGATGGATTGACCAACGATTTCCTCCAGGTTGCCCTCGTAGAATTCGGATTCCGTATTGGCAGTTTCCAGGCCGTTTCTTCCTTTTATATCGTTCATCATGGAATCGAGTGCTGCAGTGCTGAAATGGAATTTAACAGGCAGGGTCATATCAAGGGAAACCTTGTTTTCAGCCAGGTCATGATCCAATTCACCCGCCGGTTTGATGGTCATATGCCCGTAATCTACACCCAGGTTCATCCTTCCTTCAGCATGGTACCGGCATGCATTTTGGTCAAGACTGATATAGGGTCCTGTTGTATCAGGATTCTGCAGTTTTTCCATTGAAGCAACCTGGTATTTACCGGATGACTCGTCATAATCCAGATACCCTCCGGAAGAGAGAATCAGGTCATCGCTGGGATCTTTCCTGGGAGTAAGGAAGCTGGAGTAAATATGGGTTGAATCCAGGGTGATGTAGGATCCGGCAAACAACTTATTGCCCATAATGTCCCTGTTTTGATCCTGCAGGGGTATGTAAATGCTATCAGGGTTGATTACCGATTCAAAATACACATGCCTTGGAGAGATTCCGGTACAATTGTGAGCCATTTTCGCACCGCCCTTGAATTTGAGTAATTCTCGCGGGGCTTCAAGCTCCACATCTCCGGCAAAGGCAAAATAGGGGCTTAGTTTAAAGCTGTCTGCCTCAGAAATGGATCCGTTGGCATAGGTGTGCAGGGAATCATCCACTCCAATTTCCCCGAAATGGATGGTCTGTAGCTTATCATTCATGTCTTCGTAATGATAATCGGCATTGCCGCCATAATTATAGCGACCGTTCACCTTGATATCGGCATTGAAGAATTCATGGTATTTTTTGTCCATACCTGCAATCACCCTGGCTTTCCTTAGGGTATCCATGTTTGCATTTTTACGGACGGTAACCTGCTCTTCATTGGGGAAGATCTTTGCATCGGCCGCGATCAGGTGTTTTACCTGTTTGGCCTCCATTGTGTTATCTGCGACGCTGTATGTCATCTGGCTTGATGCAAAACGCAATGAATCCTGTGATTTATGGGTTGACATATACAGGGCTCCATTCACATCACCGTCCCTGAGTCTTTTCAGCTCGGGTTCTTTCCCCGCGATGGCTTTAGCCTTCGGTTGGGATTCCACTTCAAGGGTATCCTTATCCATCTTCCAGACGAATTCGTCCAGGTACCCGAGATATAAGTTTTGAGGGAATTCTGAAACCGAGTAATTGTCAATGGTGTTAAAACTGGCTCTTTGATAATCATAGCTCACATGTGCATCCAGGGTATCTGATCTGAAGGCGACATCCTCCTGGTTTAAGGTCCGAAGCTCAAAGTTGGCAGTATCTGCGTCGAAAGCCTGGCTTTCGAACTGGAGGTTCTGCGAGGTGAGCACCGCTTTCTTCATATCCAGCTTTCCTTTGCCTTTTAATCCGGTTGGTTTCAGGTTCAGGTAACCATCGAGTGATGATTTTCCGCCATACATGGAAAATGCAGCATCGGCCTGCCGGATGTGCATGTCATTTTCATGGGGATACCATTTGATATTCACCCCTTTCGAAGCAACATCCGGGTATTCTACGCCCGTTGTCTTCTGGGCAATATTGAAATCTTTGGCATGAATGGAAGTAGAGTCAGGGAAAAACAATACATCATCAGTAACGGCGGAGGAGGTGAGGTAATTGAGTTTACCCTGGCCCCGCAGACCCTGGTTGCTCATATCAATATGCTGAAAGTACCTGCCTTTTCCGTCATAAAGAGGCAATCCCTGCTCTGAAGTTGTCTTTTCAAAGCCCAGCGAATTGTCGTCGCGAAGTACCAGGGTTTCCTCGAAGGGAGGAAAGATACCCGCAGAACGGAAATTTCCCTTAAATTTCATGTTGTCGGGATTGTAATTATCCAGGCTGTCCATGGTAAAGGGATACAATTTGAAGTAGAAGTTTTTCTTTTTGTAGGGACCATCAAACAGGTCGTCATAGTAAACATATGACTCCTGTTCACCTTTGAAAACGGGATACCTGGGATAATTTTTCTTGCCGGATTTGTTGTTGGGATTGTCAATAAGCAGGGTCCCTGTCAGATCATTGATGGTGTTCTGCACATTGGCCAGCATTTGTTGTCCGTAAGAATTGCGTTTATTGGTTTTATACCTCAGGTGCAGTGAATCAATGGTATTCATTGCAATGCTGAAATTTTCGTAATTAAACGACAGGCTGTCACCGAAAAAGGTAAACAGCCCACCGACAACAACACCCCCGAAATCGAACTGACGGTTCTTCTTCATCGTGATGCCGCGATTGTCAGGGTAAATGACCACATTCTGCGAGTCACTGACAAACACCCGCTGCACCCCTTTTATATTCAGGTCCATATTGGACAGATCCAGAATGGCGTTATGGTCGGGTGACTCTACCCCGGATTTAATCCGGATGACATCATAATCGATCTTTCCAATTCTGGCCTGGATGTAGTCAAAGAGCTTATCGTTGATGGTCACGGTATCGGATTCCATGTTATAGAAGATAAATCCGTCCTGGGCCAGGTACATCAGTCGCTGACGGACCTGGTGGGTAGGCAGGCCCATAAACTTGGCATATTCGCCGGCATTGAATTGTCTGCTGTCAATCTTGTTGTGATAATTACGAATGGCAATCAAAGGATGTTTGCGGTCGCGCATCTCCACCTGGAGCCATTTTTCAAGGGTGTAATAGTTCATTGATGTAAATGTGGCCTGACCCCTGGAGGAATTCCTGCTTCTTGTCAGGTAGATTTTATCTTCATTGGTGTTCCATAGGAGCCGGTCAAACTTCATGGAAACCTGGTGATAGGTATCATAATAAACACTTTTGGAGAGGATGTTGTCATTCGAGGTAAGCTCAATATTTTGTGTTTCTACATTATAGGTGAATTGTAAGCCGGTGTGATAGATGGAATCCTGTTTGAGGTGAATGGTAATGCTTGCGCTTCTTGATAAAGCCTTTTCCTTTTGGAGGATAAAAGTTTCCGCGCTGGCAGTCATGAAAACTTTACCTTGCCGGTGCACTTTAAGGGTGGCATCTTTCCCTTGCCCGCTATTCCCGATGAATTGAGCGCCTTTCATCTGAAAGCCTCCTATATAATCTATATTGTTATATATGTTGGGGATTTCAAACACTTTCTGGTATGAATTGAAAACCGGGTGAATTGCCTGAGAAGGCTTGATCACATGCAGGAGTTTTTCATCCAGGGTTCCCATGATGGGCCGGTCGAAGTAGAGCTTATTGATGAATTGAACGGAATCAGCCTGATATTCTGCTTTAGACATGTCAATGGTGTAATGACTCAATTCAGCATAAATGTTTTCAGGAGAATATCCGGCACGTTCCCAGGTTACACGGCCCCCATTGCCTTCCCATTTTCTTTGAAAAGGGTAATATACTCCTTCCGTTTCATAAATTCTGATGCTGTCTTCCCTTTGTTTGCACTTTAAACGGGTATCGGGGTAAATGACCTTGATGGTGGTATCATAAATGAACTGATAATCCCGGCCATTCGCGTACCAGGTCCGTGATCTTGAAGAATACAAACTGCCCGAGTTGATAAAATTAAGTGTAAAGCGGAAGTAGTCTGTTATCTTTGTTAATTTCCGCTTTTTTTCACGGGTCAAATGGTTAAAGCCTTTGATCCAGGTTTGGAAATACGCATCATCGAATTCGGTATTGTTGGTCTTAATGAAGAAATTAAGCATGGTGGTGAAATGGGGCTCCCTGTTGGCATTGTTATGCAGCAAAGTGTTCGCCATGTAAACAATGGTATCTCTTTTGGAAGGACTGAATTTTCCGCTTTCCCAGTATTCCCTGAACTTTTGAAACTTTTCCTCGTTTTCTTCGCTTATTCTTTTTTCGAGAAAGTCAGACAGGGTTTCAATAAATTTGGCGGAATCCGCAGGAAAATCCTTTACTATTTGAGCATTTGTAATTTGCGGTGCAATGAATAAACCCAATATCATCCAGAAAATGGCGGCTTTCAGTATATGCTGCAGTTTCAAATTTATGATATTTTATAAATTAATAATTTACCTCAGCTGATCTCCCTGAAAAAGTCCAGTCGAATGATCGATCCGGCTCTGTTTATGGTTGCTTTTTCACTCAAAGGATCTTTTTCAGCTTCATAGCCACCCACAGGTTTTTTTCTTTATGCGTTACGAAAGAAAGGCCCGAATGGTTAGACTTTTCTTTGATCTTTTTCATATCTCCCTGATATATGCCGCTTAATATCAGTTCTCCGTTTTTTATCAAACATCCTGAGTAAACCGGCAGGTCCTCCAGCAGAACATTCAGATTGATATTGGCAAGTATTACATCAAATTGGTATGGCTCAATGTCCTGTGCTGAACCCTGGATGATTGTTATGTTATGGATGTTGTTTACTTTTGCATTTTCCTGGGTGTTATGGTAGGCCCACTCGTTGGTGTCCACGGCCCATATTTCGCCGGCGCCCATTTTGGATGCCAGGATGGACAGAATGCCGGTTCCGCATCCCATGTCGAGCACTTTTTTACCGGAGAGATTGAGCTCCAGCATGGTTTTTAACATGAGCCAGGTGGTGGAATGATGACCCGTGCCGAAAGACATTTTCGGCTCTACAATGATTTCGTATTTGAATGCTTGATCCTCGCTGTGGAAGGGAGCTCTGACCAGTATCTCATTGCCGATTTTAACTGGTTTGAAGCTTTTTTCCCATTCTTCATTCCAGTTTTTTTCCTCAATGACCTGGTGGTATAATTCAATGATATTTGGATAGATATGATATATAGGTAAGTTGCGGACCTCTTCAAAGTTAAAGTCCGCTTCAGGAATGTAGGCTTTGAGTCCTTCAGGGGTATCCTGAAAACCATGAAAACCCAGCTCTGAAAGCTGGGCTAACAATATGTCCGCGATGTTTAGTCTTTCTGATTTATCTGCATGTATGATGCAATGCAGTTCAACCGTATTCATCCCTCCAATTAGCTGAAAGTTTTGGTTAATTCAACAAAATCCTTTGATTTAAGGGATGCCCCGCCAATCAATCCGCCGTCGATATCGGGCTGTTTGAAAAGGTCAGTGGAGTTTGACGGCTTACAGCTTCCTCCATAAAGGATGGAAGTATTTTTTGCAGCGTCATCGCTGAAATTCTCACTGATGAGTTTTCGGATAAAATTGTGCATTTCCTGTCCTTCTTCAGGTGTTGCGGTTTTGCCCGTACCGATGGCCCATACCGGTTCATAGGCAATAATCACGCGGCTGAAGTCCTCGGAGGACAGTTTAAAGACGGTGTTTTCAAGTTGCTCCTGTACAACACTGAAGTATTGGTTGTTCTCCCGCTGTTCGAGCTGCTCTCCACAGCAGAAAATGGGATACAGGTCGTTCTTTAACGCCAGGTTGACCTTTTTCAGAAGCATGTCATCGGTTTCGTGATAATAAGCTCTTCGTTCGGAGTGACCGATGATCACGTATTCACTTCCTGTTGAGCGTATCATGGATGCAGATACCTCGCCGGTATAGGCTCCTTTTTCTTCATCTGCACAATTCTGGGCAGATACCTTAAGCCGGGTACCCTGTACTTTTCTGTTGATGTCGGCAAGGTGAATGAAAGGAGGCCCCAGAATTACATTGACATCCGAGGGGATTTCATTTTCCAGCTTCATAATTTCTTCGGCCAGCTCCAGGCCCTGGTTCAGATCGTTGTTCATCTTCCAGTTTCCAGCTACTATTTTTTGTCTCATAACAAGTTATTTTTTTGAAAGGTTAGACTGCACTAAAATAAGAAATATTAGCAAGAAATAATGAAGCAGGGCATTTAAAAATATGCAATACCCGGTAAAGATCCCCTCTATTGCAAGCGTACCCTGGGATCGAGCATGGCATAAGTGAGGTCAACCAACACGTTGATGATGATGAAAATGATTGCAATGGTCAGGACCGAGCCCATCACCACCGGCAGGTCGTATTTGTTTAGTGCATCAACTATGACATAACCCAGGCCTTTCCATCCAAAAATATATTCTACAAAAACGATCCCTGCCATCAGGCTGGCAAACCACCCGGATACGGCTGTAATTACCGGGTTAAGTGAGTTTCTTAATGCATGTTTGAACAACACCCTTGAAAATTTCAATCCCTTGGCCCTGGCTGTTCGGATATAATCCTGTGACAGCACATCCAGCATGGAATTTCTCGATAGTTGAATCACAATAGCCAGGGGACGGATACCCAGGGTGAATGCAGGGAGGATCAGGTTTTTCAAACGAAGGTGCACGCCCCGGCCAAAGTCGTCGATTTCATAGAGATTACCGGTGAGATTAAGTCCTGTGTATTCTCCAAGCACAAATGCGAAGAGCCATCCGATGAGGATGGCGGCAAAAAAGGAGGGCAACGACATTCCGAAAGCGGAGAAAAATATGGAAAGCCTGTCGAAAAGGGAATCTTTGAAAATGGCGGCAAGGATTCCGAGAAATATGCCCACCAGTGAAGCAAAAACAATGGAAACAAATGCCAGGATGAAAGTATTGGGGATTGTTTCCAGTATGATGGAAGTGACTTCCCTTTTGCTTTGATAGGATCTTCTGAGGTAGGGAAATTTTAAAACCACGGCGTTATCCTGTGTCTTTACAAGCGTGGTGTAGGGAGCATATTTGGAATGATCGAGATAGAAATAACTGGTTGAATCCAGAGAATGGTAAGAAACGGGAGAGAAGTCGTTCAGGTATTTCACATACTGGAGGCCCTTGGAACGGTTCAAGCCCAGGTCCTCTCTTATGGCTTCAAGGGAGGCGACATCCGACCGCTGGCCCATAAGCATACGGGCCGGATCGGCAGGTATTACGTTGAATAAAATGAATACCAGGCTGGCCACTCCCCACAGGATCAAAATGGCATATAATATTCTTTTAATGAAGTAATTTGCCAATTCTACGTGATTTTAAACCCACGCAAATATAAGAAAAACCTCAGGATGGAATCTCCGTATCTTCCTTTTTATCTCCGGTTTTGTTATCAGTTTTGTCCCTGTATTCGGGATTGTTCAGGAATTCTTCCTTAACTTCCCGGGTAGAAGGAAGGTCGTTGTTGTGCCATTTATCCAGTATGGTTCCTTCTTTTATCAGCATCAGGCCGGGATTTGCCCGTATTATGGTCTTTAATTCAATCTCATCCGACTGGTAAAAGGGGAATGAAGCGCCCGTGTTGTTTTTGAATGCCTTTATATCCTTTTCCAGTGAAGCAGTCAGTGCTATAAATGAACAATTGTTCGTGCTGTTACAGAATTCAGCAAGCCTGTTGATTTCCTCCATTTCCGATTTATCGGCTGTATTGAGGTCATAGGCAATAACAAGAAAAGTGAATTTATCCTGGCTGAGTACAATGTCGGTGATGTCTTCTCCCCCGAGTGTAGAGATTGTAAAATCCTCGATTGGCGGTGTGTATCCTTCCTTTATCTTGATGTTTTCGGTTGAAACCCATTGCCAGGTAGAGTCGGGAAGGCTGTCCATGGTGAATTCCTTAACCTGCCCGTCCTTTTTATATTTCAAAATGGTTTTGTATTCGGGTTCCGGAGCTCCTTCCGGGATTTCCATTTTATCGGGAATATGGGTTCCCACGTTGTAGGGGCGAAAGTCGATGATGGGAAGATGCCGGTAGCTATAGAATGAAAAGCCCAGTATTACAAGTGCGGATATACCCGTGATACCCCACTGCCACCTGTTGGTGTAAGGAGATTGATATTTGTTGCGGCTGATGAAGATGATGGCCACAAAGACCATGATTACCGCGTTTTTCCAAAAAGTTTCCCAGTTGCTCATAACGATGGCATCTCCGAAGCATCCACAATCCTGTACGGGATTTTCCAGGGCCAGGTAAAATGTGAGGATGGTAAAGAAACCCATGAATAAAAGCACTATCCAGGAGGTTAACCTGGGTTTTACATGGAATATCAGAACCGCTCCCAGCACGAATTCAAAGGTGCTTAATAAAACGCCGAGGGGCAGGGCCATGGGATTAAGAAAATCCATACCAAAGGCGGTAAAATAGTCAATGAATTTATATTCTGATCCCAATGGATCAATTCCCTTCACAAATCCGGAAAAGATCAGTACGATTCCTACAATGATGCGGCTTGCTGTATATAGGTTTTTCATTGCTATTGGATTTTAAGAGGCCAAATATATAAAATCTCTTATTGAAACATTTTTCATGCGTTTCTTTTTAACGACATAATTCCCGAAAGGTTCGCTTTACCTGTGGGTTTTATTTAATGCTTCCGCTTCATCCGGGCGGTAAAATAATTCTTGTTCCTGTAGTATAAAATACTAATTTTGCATCCTCGTTGAAAAGTCGGGAAAAACACAAAAGAATATGAGTTTTAAAAAGGAGATCGACAGAAGAAGAACATTTGCCATCGTTAGCCACCCGGATGCTGGAAAGACGACGCTAACCGAGAAGTTCCTGCTTTTTGGCGGCGCCATCAATGTGGCCGGGGCGGTGAAGTCCAATAAGATCAAAAAGACGGCTACCTCCGATTTCATGGAGATAGAGCGCCAACGTGGCATATCGGTGGCTACTTCTGTTATGGGTTTCGAATACAACGGGAAAAAGATCAATATACTGGATACACCCGGTCACCAGGATTTTGCTGAAGATACATTTCGCACGCTTACCGCGGTTGACAGTGTGATCATCGTGATAGATGCAGCCAAGGGAGTTGAGCCGCAAACCAAAAAGCTGATGAACGTTTGCAGGATGCGGAATACACCGGTAATCGTATTTATCAACAAGCTCGACCGGCCTGCCAAAGATCCCTTTGATCTGCTTGATGAAATTGAAAAAGAGCTCGACATCCAGGTGAAACCCTTGAGCTGGCCCATTGGTGACGGCCCCCATTTTAAGGGCGTATACGATCTTTATAAGGAAAAGCTAAATCTTTTCAGCGGTCAAAACAAACAGCATGTGGAAGAAGGGGTTGAGTTCAAAGATCTCAATAACCAGCAACTGGAAGAATATATCGGTGATCAGTTTGCCACTACCCTGAGAGAGGATTTGGAGCTGGTACAGGGCGTTTATCAAAATTTTGATCCGGCCCAATACCATAAAGGGCATCTCGCACCGGTGTTTTTTGGAAGTGCACTGAACAATTTTGGCGTTAAGGAGCTTCTGGAGTGTTTCCTGGATATATCCCCCGCACCTCAGCCCACCACCGCCGAAGAGCGGATGGTGAGTCCGGAGGAGGATATATTTTCAGGATTTGTTTTTAAAATTCACGCCAACATGGACCCCAATCACAGGGACCGGATCGCATTTGTCAAGATATGCTCCGGAAAGTTTTACCGGAATACCAACTATAAGCATGTCAGGGTAGGCAAGAAGATGAAATTTTCCAGTCCCACCTCCTTTATGGCGGCTAAAAAATCGGTGATAGATGAAGCCTTTCCGGGCGATATAGTAGGTATTCATGATACCGGAAATTTCAAGATCGGTGATACGCTTACGGAAGGGGAGGATCTGCATTTTAAAGGATTACCCAGCTTTTCGCCGGAGATGTTCCGGTACGTTGAAAACGACGATCCTATGCGGTATAAGCAACTGGACAAGGGACTGGATCAACTGATGGATGAAGGCGTGGCCCAGTTGTTCAGAAGCAAGATTAACGGACGGAAGATCATCGGTACAGTGGGTCAGTTGCAGCTGGACGTGATCCAGTTCAGGCTGAAGAATGAATATGGCGCTTCCTGCCGTTATGAAACTCTTCCGATGTATAAAGCCTGCTGGATCGAAAGCGATGATGAGCAGGAACTGGAAGATTTCAGGAAAAGAAAGGAACAGGCTTTGGCCCTTGACAAGCACGGGAGAGAGGTCTTCCTTGCTGAATCGCCGCATTCGCTGAGAATGGCACAGGAGAAGTTTCCGAATATTAAGTTCCATTTCTCGAGCGAGTTCTGATTACCCGATGCCACGAATGCACGAATAAAGATCAATTTTTTTTGAAAAATGGCCACGAATGCACGAATTAAAACCAACTAATGGTTATTAATAATGCAGATATAGTAATCAAATGTGCAAATGCTTTGGGATTATCTGCAATAATAGTAATTGTATTTGCAATAATAACAAAAAAAACTGCAATAATAATTTTCAGACCTGCAATGATAGCATTAAAACCTGCAATGATAGCTGTTAGACCTGCAATGATAGTATTTAGGCCTGCAATGGTAGTATTCAGACCTGCAATGATAGCTGTCAGACCTGCAATGATAGTATTTAGACCTGCAATGATAGCAGAATAATTTGCAAAGGTCTATCTTTAACATTGCAATAGAGTATCATAGGAGAAAACATTAAATGAGTATTGTAAATTAAGTAGTGTTTGTCCATAAGGTCCTCCGTGTCCCTTCATGATTTCCTTTGTGTTCTCCGTGGTTAATATTAGATATTTGAACCACAGAGTTTCACAGAGAATAAATATGGAGGAACACAGAGATAATTAGAAGAATTTCAAAGATCTTTCGACTTTATAGACAGGCTCTAAATAACATTTACCTCATACTCCAAATCAATTCCAAATTCTGATTTCACTGATTCCCGGATCTTTTGGCTTAGCCCGTAGATTTGCCTGCCTGTTGCATTTCCGTAATTGACGAGCACAAGGGCTTGTTTGGAATGCACCCCGGCATCACCTTCCCGGTAGCCTTTCCATCCCAGCTTATCAATCATCCAGCCGGCCGGTATCTTATGCCTTTTATTGGCAAGGGTATAGGAAGGAACATCAGGATAGGCAGATTTGAGCTTTTTGTAATGCTTGCTATCCACGATGGGATTCTTAAAGAAACTGCCGGCATTGCCTATTTCTTCAGGTTCGGGAAGCTTGCTTTTCCGGATTTCAATAACGGATTCGCGGACGGTTTTCAGATTGACACGGCCCTTCTGCCTGACGGTTTCATTTAATATGCCATAGTCCAGGTTGAATTTGGGTTTTTTTAAAAGGGTAAATGCTACATGGGTAATGATCCGTTTATCTTTTAACTGCCTTTTAAATATGCTGTCGCGATAACCGAACCGGCAGTCGCTTTTGGAATAGGTGACCGGGGTTAGGGTTTCCGGGTTCAGGGTTTGCACGTAATGAATGCTTTCTTTGACTTCCGTACCGTAGGCGCCAATGTTCTGAATGGGAGAAGCTCCGACATTCCCGGGTATATAGGACAGGTTCTCCAGTCCACCCCAGCCCTGATCAACAGTATATGCCACAAGATCATCCCAGTTTTCTCCTGCGCCCACACGGATGGAAATGCTTTCGTCTGAATCCTGCAGTATCTTCAGACCTTTGATTTTGTTATGAATCACCAGACCGTCAAAATCATCGGTAAACAACACATTGCTTCCCCCTCCCAGTATAAGTTTCCGCATCCCCGAACAGGTTTTATCCGCCAGCAGTTTTTTCAGGTCCTCAATGCTTTCAAAAGAGGCAAAATACCGGGTCCTGGCTTCCACTCCAAATGTGGTATAAGGCTTTAGGGATATATTTTCCTGTATTGCCGACATAAGCTGGGAAATTGAAAGTTAGGTCTTATATAGTTTGTCAATAAACTTGTGTCACCTGAGTTTTTCCCCTTGTTTCACGGATAGTTGGCAAAAAGCAGTTTGCAGTTGGCAGTACCAGGAAATTCTGGGGATTTGCCAACTGCCTTTTGCCCATTGCCAACTGCTCTTTACCCATTGCCAACTATAAGTTTGATTTATATCAAAGTATAGTTTGCAGAGATTCAATAAGCATTATAGCTAACAATCTTATCCAGGGCTTTCCTTTTTCTTGATTTTTGCCTGTCGGTGGCCGGGTAGCCTACACTGATCATTAGCGGAACCCTTCTTCGTGCGGGTATGTTCAGATCTTTTTTAACCATTTTTTCGTTTAGCCAGCCAAGTAAACAGGTGCCCAGGCCTTCTTCCGTTGCCTGAAGGCAGAAATGCTCTGCTGCTATACCTATATCA
>Ga0207797_1002040_pt1 | contig 14259 bp, 8 predicted proteins | sample PRCRCaboRojoPR_6_FD_187275 | JGI IMG/M metagenome (GOLD analysis project Ga0207797, IMG submission 187275) | Marine sediment microbial community from Cabo Rojo, Puerto Rico - PR CR 10% Liquid 1 (SPAdes) | ecosystem: Environmental > Aquatic > Marine > Coastal > Sediment | place: Cabo Rojo, Puerto... | reverse complement strand
ATATCCTTGAGGAAGCCGGCTATCATGTGGGAACCCAGGGCAAAGGCTGGGGTCCGGGAAGTGTGAAAATGAGCGGACGTGATTACAACCATGGCGGAAAAACTTATCAGTCTTTCGATGAGTTCTTGCAGTCCAACACTCCTGATAAGCCCTTTTGCTACTGGATAAGCAGTCAGTCTCCCCACAGACCCTATGAGGTGGGTTCCGGGGTAGCGTCCGGAATGGATCTTTCAAAAGTGGAGGTTCCTCCCTATCTTCCCGATACCGAAGCCGTGCGGGGTGATATCTGCGATTATTATTACCAGATTGAAGGATTCGACAGGATGGTTGGTCAGGTCCTGGAGCAACTAAAAGAAAGTGGTGAATATGACAACACGTTGGTTGTGATCTGCAGCGACAATGGCTGGCAAATGCCTATGGGACTGGCCAATCTGTATGATTTTGGATCCCGCATTCCTTTTATCATCTCCTGGCCGGGTCAGATTCCCGGTGGCAGGGTAGTTGATGACCTGGTGAACCTCAACGACCTTGCGCCTACTTTTCTGGAGCTCGCCGGGGAGAAAATTCCCGAATCCATGACGGCCAGCAGCCTGACCAAACTTTTATTTACCAATCAATCGGGGAAAATTGATCCCGGCAGAGACGCGGTATATACTGCCAGGGAAAGGCATGCCCTCTGCCGTCAACTAGGTATGGGTTATCCGGGACGTGCCATTCGTACACATGATTATCTCTATATTAGAAACTATGAGCCCGACCGATGGCCGGCAGGAGATCCGCCGTTGTTTGGAGATGTGGATGCGCATATGCTCCATTATCCCTGTCCAACTAAAATGTACATGCTCACCCACAGAGAGGATCCCCGGGTGCGGCCGTTATATGAAAAAGCTTTTCTGAAACGGCCTGCCGAAGAGCTCTATGATCTGAAAAAAGATCCAGGTCAGATGAATAACCTTGCCAGGGATCCCGGTTATCAATCTATTAAAAAGCGGTTATCACAGCGACTCACAGGTTATCTTTCAAAGACCGGCGATCCCCGGACTATAGGAGAAAAAGTGATATGGGATACAGCCATGTATTACCAACCCCTCGATTTCATGCCTGAGCCCGGAGAAGAAGCCATCAGGAAACTGGGACTGAAAAAACAATACAACTATTTTGATTTACAGGACACGTTAATTAAGAAGCTTTCAAAATAGATTCGTAAATTCAATCTCATCCTGACACTTGAATGGATTCCATAAAAAATCATTAAAAAATAGAACTATGAACAGAAGAAAGGCAATTAAAAGTTTAGGAGCCGGCATAGCCGGTATCACAATGACCCCAACGGCATTTGCAGGAAAATCAGATAGCGAAAATGCGGCGGCTGAAAACTACCGCAAGGCCACACAAGGCCTTCCCCCGGTTAAGATCACCAATGTAAAGGCCATTGCCACCCAGCCGCATGGCATTGAACTGATTGTTGTTAAAGTTGAAACCGATGAACCCGGACTTTATGGAGTAGGATGTGCAACCTTCCGTCAAAGGGCCCACACAGTTGTGTCTGCAGTCAATGATTATCTGGCGCCCTTTTGCAAAGGCAAGGTAGCGGATAACATTGAGGATATCTGGCAGATCACTTACCAGAATTCCTACTGGCGGAACGGGCCGGTATTGAACAATGCCCTGAGTGGCTTGGATCAGGCTTTATGGGATATTAAGGGAAAAAGAGCCGGTATGCCCGTTTATCAGCTTTTGGGCGGAAAGTGTAAATTTGCAGTGGATACATACACCCATGCCGGTGCCGGATCAAAGGAAGAGGTGGTTGAAAATGTGCAGCGGTATATGGATGAGGGTTACCGCCATATCAGAATCCAGCTGGGAGGCTATGGATCAACTGCATTGTCCGGAAAACCCGACTTCAGGAAGGCAGGATTCGGTTATAAAAACGATAACGTCTATATGCCGAATATCTATTTGCAGGAAACGCCAAAATTATTTGAATATGTGAGAAAGCACTGTGGGGAAGATATTGAATTGCTTCATGATATTCATGAACGGGTACAGCCTAACGATGCGATCAACCTGTGTAAGGAGCTGGAGCAATACAGGCCCTTTTTTATAGAAGATCCTTTTTCGCCTGAAAATATAGGATATTTTGAGCAACTGCGCCAGCAAACCAGTGTTCCCATTGCCATGGGCGAATTATTCAACAATCCCCATGAGTGGATTGAACCCATGACCAAACGGTGGTATGATTTCATCAGGGTACATATTTCTCAGATTGGCGGCATAACCCCGGCCATGAAGCTTGCCCGGCTGGGAGAGTGGTTTAATGTCAGGACGGCATGGCACGGGCCTGGTGACGTATCGCCAGTGGGTCATGCTGCAAATGCCCATATTGATCTGGCCGTATGGAATTTCGGTATCCAGGAAGCTGCATCCAGCATAAGATCATCAAGCGACAGGCTGTTGTCCATCTTTCCGGGAACCCCCTGGGTAAAGAACGGGTATATGCACATCAATGAAGCGCCCGGCCTGGGAGTGGACATCAATGAAAAAGAAGCCGCCAAATTCCCCATACAGGATGTTCAGTTGAACAACTGGACCCAGCTGAGAAGTCAGGATGGTACACCGGTCAGGCCCTGATCATGTGATTCTATAGAATAAAACGCTGCACGGATGATATACATCATTGGCACGAAGTGCAATAATTTTGTATATTTGATACGTGCAGCGTTTTTTTAAACAGTGACCACTAATATTTTACAGCTTTTGAAACCCCAATGATATGAAGGCATTCAGCAGGAAATTAAGAAAAGACATACTCAGAAGAAAGACGCAATGGAGAAAAAAAGGAAGCCGATCCCATGAATTTTCTCAATCTAATGAGCGCTCCATAAGCAGACGGAGCGCAGTAAAGGCTTTGCTTTATATGCCAGTTGTGGGACCCTGGTTTTGGTCCCGGTTCGAAAAGCAAAACAATCTGTATGGTCCTGAATCAAGTGCAGTGGATAAGCCAGCATATAGTAATATCCCCAATAAAGCGCAAGAGATTTACATCAAAAATCAACCCATTGGCAAAGGTCAGGGTATTTTCCCCGGCCGTGTCGTTTGGGCCTGGAATCCGGATGCGACCAACCCGGAATGCACCAACACCACCACTGGAAACGGGATACATGATCAGAATGATGATGCATGGTTTATGGATAAAAATACCAACCAGGAGAAGGTAGATCAGATGCTTTCCAGGAGCCTGTCAAGAATTACCGGTCGGGAAAATTCAGCGGATGCCTGGAATGCCATATTCCGTTATCATAATATGAAGCGTGGAAAAGATGAAGTGGACTATCAGGAAGGAGAAAAAGTGTTGATTAAGTTGAACAGAACCTCGGGGAGCATGAGTGACCAAAAAGACGGGATCCGAAGTGATAAGAAAGGTACTTTGTGCAGCGAAACTTCTCCGCATTTGGTTTTATCTGTATTGCGTCAATTGGTTTATAAGGCGAAAGTACCCCAGGAAGCAATTTATGTTGGTGATCCTCAACGTAAGATCTTTCAGGACGAATATGAGAAATACCATGCTGAATTTCCCCGCGTCAACTATATTTCCAATTCAGGTGGAAAAGACAGATATAAGCTGACACCATCTGAAGATCCTCTGATTTTTTATTCGGACCATAAGAAAGTTATGCCGGAAGCCGGAAGTGATAAGCTTTACAACATTATGCGGGATGCAGAATACCTGATCAATCTTCCGGCGATGAAAGGCCATGGTCTTTCCGGCATCACCCTTTTTGCAAAAAATCATTTTGGCAGCCTGACAACCAGGTCGTCGCAACACCTTCATCCCGGCCTGACCAGGAACCGCAATGAAAAACAAGCATACGGCATCTACAGGGTGCTGGTTGATTTTATGGGTAACAAGCATACCGGGAGAAAAAACCTGATCTATATCCTGGACGCCCTCTGGTCCGGTGCCGATTGGAACGGTTATCCTGTCAAGTTCCTGATGCCTCCTTTTGATAATCATTGGAGTTCTTCCCTGTTTGTTTCAATGGACCCGGTAGCTGTTGAGTCTGTAGCATTCGATTTTTTAAGAACCGAGTTTTCCAGGCCTGAACATGACATCAACTACATTTATAAGCCAGGTACTGATGATTATTTACATCAGGCTGCTCATTCGGGCAACTGGCCTGAAAATTTAACCTACCAACCGGATGGCAATGGTTTGCCCATGGCAGATTCCCTGGGTATTCATGAACACTGGAATGATCCCATTGAAAAGAAATATTCACGAAATCTGGGAATGGACAAGGGTATTGAATTGATTAACGTTCATCATTGAGACTTAAACAAAATATTTATCGTCAGTATTTTCAGGATCATTATCATATGACCTCCATGGGGCTGTAACCTCACCATTCTACCCAATCAACCCTCTAATTTATTCTTTTTATCTTATGTCTGAAATTCAGCATAGCCGGGGCTTTTTGTTTGGCTACATTCTGTAATTCAAAATATTCAGCCCTTATGGATTGTATTGTTTTGTAATCCAGGTATAAAGGCAGTTATAGAGATAGTTTTTTTGAAAATTTTTATTCGAAATATGCTATATTAAATTTTCTTTAAATATATTTGACGATTTTAAAATTTCCCGTCATTCGGGGGTTGTGAATAATAATATGTTAATTGCTAATCAAATAAAAAAAGAAAGGAGTGCCCGTGAATATTTTGAATGTCATTGATTTTAAATTCCTTAAGTCCGGGAAACTGGATTTTTGGAAAGTTTACGCACCAATCGGTGCATTTCAACTAAAAATAAGTGTAATATTTTAACTGTTAAAGATTTTAGATTCATGAACAGAAACATTATTGCTCCAAAGATTTGGATAGGAGTGTTGGCGTTATTTTTTAGCTGCTTTCTATACCAGTCCCCAAGAGCGGCTGCAAATTCAGCCATTGAGGATGGTACGGAGATGGGAAAAGAAATTGAGCAGCAATTTGAGGTAAGGGGAACAGTATCCGACGCATCAACCGGAGAACCCCTGCCAGGTGTTAATATTATTATTAAAGGTACTACAACCGGGACTACAACAGACATGGACGGAAATTATACCATTTCCATTGAGGATGAAAATGCAACCCTGGTATATACCTTTGTAGGTTATCAGACTCAGGAAATAGCATTAAATGGAAGAAGCAATGTCGATGTGAGCCTGAAACCGCAGATAGAAGAGATGGAAGAAGTGGTGGTTGTCGGATACGGAACCATGGAGAAAAGAGAGGTAACCAGTTCCATCACCACCGTTGATGATTCAGAATTGATACCCGGCGTATCGGGTAATCCACTTGTAGCCATGCAGGATAAAGTTACCGGATTGAGCATTCAGTCGAGCAATGGAAGTAGTCCGAATGCCGGTACTTCTGTTCAGCTTCGTGGTGTTGCCTCAGTACTTGCAGGACAGGGGCCCCTTATTGTGATTGATGGTGTTCCCGGGGCAAGTCTGAGCTCGGTTAGTCGTGAAGACATCAAATCCATTGATATATTGAAAGATGCTTCTGCCGGTGCTATATATGGAACACGGGCAGCAGGCGGTGTTATTCAAATTACCACCAAGCAGGCAAAAGAAGGAGAATTGCGCCTGACTTACACTTCAGAACTTACTACCGAGAGCATCCGTAAAAAACCTGAAGTATTGTCTGCAGAAAAGTTCCTGGAGCATGACCTTGGTGAAGACCATGGCCATACTACCGACTGGTACGATGAAGTTACAGTTGACAATCCATTTCGTCAGCGTCACCATGTCAACCTTAGCGGTGGAACCGAAACTGCTAAAGTTTATGCAACATTTACTGCTTCCGATCAGCAGGGCATTGCCATAGGAGATTCAAGGGAAGAAATCGGAGGTCGTATCAACGGTAATTTTTCTCTTCTGGACGGTTTTGCAGAGATTATTGCTCATGCGGACTATCGCAAATCAAGCAGCAACTGGTCCGACAATGGTATCTTCAATATGGCTTTAAAGCTAAATCCCACTCTATCACCTTATAGCGATGAGGAAGCCCATGGTTTGAATGTATGGACCGGTGGCTGGGAATATTACAATCCCGTTGCTCATATTGAATTGCGGGATAACATGGGTGATAACTATAATTTTCTGGGTGATGTAACCCTGAAACTTAATCTTACCAACAGTCTGACCACACAGGCTATGGTAGCTACCCGCAACCACAAATACCGCAACATATATTATGAATCAGCCCAGCATAAGGCTTCACTTGATAATGATCGCGACGGTTACGGAAGCCAGAGTTATGGACAAAGCAATGATAAGACTTTTGAATGGCAACTCAGCTATTTAAATGAATTTGGTGATCATCTCGTTGATGCAGTAGGTGGTTACAGTTTCCAGGAGTTCAATGGAGACGGCTTCAACATGAACAATTCCGATTTTCCTGTTGACGGTATAAAAGCCTGGAATATGAGCGGAGGTACTTATCTATCAGACGGTAAGGCTTATATGGATTCCTGGAAAGATCCCCAGGAGCAATTGATTGCTTTCTTTGCCAGGGGTAAGTATACCTTTAAGGACCGATATATCCTTACCTTAAGTGGTCGTTACGAAGGTTCATCCAAGTTTTATGAAGACAATCAATGGGGTCTTTTCCCCGCTGTATCCGCAGGATGGCGCCTTAGTGACGAGCCTTTCATGGCGGGTCTCGACTTTCTAGATGATCTGAAATTCCGCGGAGGTTACGGAGTTACCGGTAACCAGAATTTCTCTCCAGGTGTAGCTACCCGTATGTACGCTGCGGATACCTGGTGGCCGATCAACGGCGAATGGCTTTATACCTATGGTTCGGCTCATAACCAAAATAAGAACCTGCAATGGGAGGAGAAAAAAGAGCTAAACTTCGGCCTTGACTTTGCCCTTTTTGATAACAAACTGAGCGGTAGGTTTGATATATACGACCGTACCGTCGACAAGATGATTTATGACATCTCTGTTTCCGTGCCTCCGGCAGTTCACGATAAAACCACCATGAACGTGGGTAGCCTGAATAACAGCGGGTGGGAAGCTGAGTTGACCTACAATGCTCTCGATACCGATGACTGGAACTACAGCACTACTGTTCGTGCATCGCATAACAAATCAGTGCTTGAAACGCTCTGGGGCAGCCAGACCTATTGGGATAGGGTGTATTTCCCGGCACCTGGTTCACCTGGTTCTGCCGTGAGATTATATCCCGGACAGGAAATAGGCCAGTTTTATGTATGGCGTTTTGCCGGATTTACAGAAGAAGGCAACTGGATGTTATACGATGATGAAGGCAATGCCTTTGATGTTACCGAGCAGACCAAAACACAGGAAGATAAGGCTTTTGTCGGAAATGCCATTCCCGAGCTTCGCCTTTCCTGGGATCACACCATCGGCTACAAGAACTGGGAGATGAATGTGTTCTTTACAAGTTGGCTGGGACACGACGTGTTCAATACCATTAACATGTATTACGGCCTTCCGACCGTTGATGAGCAAAACGTGCTGGAACGAGCCTTTGATAAGCATAAAGATGTTACCGGTGAAAAGGAACTTAGTGATTACTGGATTGAAGATGCCGACTTCCTTAAGCTTAAAGTGTTGACACTGCGGTACAATATACCCACGGAGAATCTTGGTGCATTGGATTTCATCAAGGAAGGCAGCAGCATTTACTTTACAGGAAGAAACTTATTCACACTTACAAATTATTCCGGTATGGATCCCGAATCGAACATTAATGGGCTGGATCCCGGATTTGAGTGGCATAACAATCTGTACCCTAGAACCCGTATCTGGACTTTAGGTGTTCAATTAACTTTCTAACTTTTTAAATGGAATCATTATGAAATTGAAATATTTAAGCCTGTTTTTTATACTGTTATTAACAGGTACTGCATGCACCGAATTGGAAGAGAAGTGGTACGATGCAGTAGTGCCGGAAACTTTCTTCAAGACTGAGCAGGATGTAAAAGCTGCTCTTTACCGACCTTTTACTCATGCTCGGTGGTATGTAACCTACGATCGGTGGAACCTTCAGGAATACACTGCAGACCAGTTTGCCATAACCACCAAGGGACCCCACTGGTACAACGGAGGAGAGAATTACCGTTTCCATTATCATACATGGACACCCAACGACGGCTGGGTCTGGGGTACCTGGCGTGGTACGCTTATGGGAGTAGCACTTGCCCTGGATACCAAACAGGATCTGGAGAGTCTGGATTACACCAAGGTTGGACTTAATGAAGATGACAAAGCAGACCATATGATGCAGCTTCAGAGTTTGATAGCATTCTTTTATATGCGTGGCCTGGATTATTTTGGAGGTCTGCCCATCTTCACCTCCAATGAAGGTGAAAATGTGCCCCGTAATACGGATAAGGAAACCTTTGATCACATTGAAAAGTTGCTGACTGAGGCCATTCCTAAGTTGCCCAAACAGGAACAGGGGCAGGTCCAGGAAGGTGCCATCAAGCAAGCCGGTGCCGCTGCTATGCTGGCCCAGCTCTATTTCAATGCTGAATCTTACATTGGCGAGCCCATGTATGACGAAGCAGCAAAGATTAGCCAGGACATCATAGATGGAAAGTATGGCTACTATGCATTGGATGAAGACTGGCACGGTCCGCACGATTTCTATAACAACGAATCACCCGAGATCATCTGGTCCATGCCTTCTGAATTCAATAAGCTGGAGTACAACTGGTTCTTTAACTATTTCTATCATTACGAAACCACCAAGTACTTTGGTTTGGATGGTGGTCCCTGGAATGGTGCCCATCTGCAGCCTTCCCGTAAGCCCACCGGAGAGATTTATTCTGAATTCAACCTTGGTAGGCCTTACGAGAAATTTCATGATGAGGATTTGAGGAAGAAGCAGTATCTCTATGAAGGCGGAGGCGATTATGAAGGTATGTTCCTTGTTGGGGAACAGGTAAGTCCTTATGGTACTACCCGCGGAACTCAGGAATATAATGATGAAATCATCAGCTTTGTGGATAGGGTAGGTAGATTTTCAGAAATTGGCTCTGAAGAATACCCAGATACAGCCTCAATAAAATCAACCATGGCTCATGGAGAGGAAAATACCGGCATCAGGCTGGTAAAGGTTCCCCAGCCCAACCTGGATGATGAATCATTGCGCAATGGTGCCGATGATCCTGTAATCCGTCTGGCTGAAATCTATTATATGCTGGCGGAATGCAAAATGAGAGCAGGCGATAAACAAGCTGCTGCCGATCTGATCAACCAGGTGCGTGCCCGTAACTTTGAGAACGGCCAGGATCCCAACCCGGTTAGTGCAGCCAACCTGGATAAGTACAGGATGGTGAAAGAATGGGGTATTGAGTTCCTGGGAGAAGGTAGAAGACGTACCGACCTGATTCGATGGAATATGTTTGTAACCGAAGACTGGTGGGATCACGAAGCCTCCAATTCTGAGCACTTGAGGCGTTTTCCCGTGCCCCAGCAGGCCATATCAGGAAACAACGCGCTGGAACAAAATCCCGGTTACTAGTTAATAATTTTTAGGCTCAGATGATGAAAGGCTGCCTCAATATGTTGGGGTGGCCTTTTTTACTGCCATTTATCGGTCAATCATCCTTCCTGCCAATTCTTTAGTGTTCTTTCAACAAAGCTTTGATGCCCCAATCTGTTCGCTCGTATGTTTTATTACCCTGACCATCTTTACTGATCCTTTAGATTCTCTTTGCCGTTTATATAAAAAGTGATAATTTTACCTTATGAAAACTCAAAATGACTTTATTATTGCTGCAAGAATTGTTCAAATACTGATTCTTCTGCTGACAGGAAATGTTCTTAATGGTTGCGGTGGAAGCCGAGAGGAGTCCCCTAACACAAGCCCAGGCCATAAGGTTGAAATAAAAAAAGATAATGAAGGCTTTAAACTGTACCTGGGGAATGAGCCTTATTTTATTAAAGGGGCCAGGACACTTGGAACCCGCTATATGGAGCAGGTGGCCAAATATGGAGGAAACTCCGTTAGGGTGGGTTTTCACAACATAGATACAGTATTGGATAAAGCTGAAGATTTGGGTCTGACGGTCCTTTTCGGTTTGCCTGTTAAGCCCCAGCGGTCGGGTTTTAATTATGATGATAATAATGCGGTGGATGAACAATTCAACAGGATGAAAAAAATAGTAAAGCAATATAAGGATCATCCTGCTGTTCTGATGTGGGTTATAGGAAATGAACTGGACCACATCCCCGGCAGGGAAACATACAACCTGAAAGTTTGGGATGCGGTAAATGATATAGCCGAAATGATTCATAGGGTAGATCCGGATCACCCGGCCATGACGGTTATTGGTACAGGTCAAAAGGGAAAGCTGAAAGACCTTAAAGAAAGATGCCCGGATATCGATGTTTTGGGAATAAATTCCTATGCTGATATATTTGAGGTTCCGGAGTGGTTAAAAAAGTATAACTGGAACAAACCCTATGTGGTCACAGAATGGGGACCTTCCGGCCACTGGCAGGTTCCTGAAACCAAATGGGGAGTGGCCATAGAAGAAACCAGTACCGAAAAGGCGGAATTGTACAGGAAAAAATATGAACAGGTCATTCAGGGTGATCCCCTGTGTGTGGGGTCCTATGCGTTTTTGTGGACCAGCCGGCGACAGGAAAGAACCCATACCTGGTACAACATGTTTTTCAGGGACGGCTTGGAAAAAGAAGCGGTAGAGGCAATGCAGCACATGTGGACCGGCAAATGGCCGGATAATCGGGCTCCAAAAATCGAAGCATTGACCATAAATGGAAAGAAGGCTGAAGCTGATGTTGCAGTTGCAGCCGGCAGCGTTCAATCTGCCAGGGTCCTTGCCAGTGATCCCAATAACGATGAATTGCGGATAGAATGGAACTTGCTGCCTGTTCCTGAAGAATTTGGTGCTTACGCCGGACAGGGAGAAACCATGCCGGAACCCGTGAAAGGATTTATTCAATCAAAAGAAAATGGTCAAATCCAATTTGTAGTTCCTGATAAAGCAGGCAGGAATTTTCGCTTGTTCGTTTATGTTTATGATGATCATAATAACGTTGCCGTCGGAAATATTCCTTTTTATGTAAGAAATACACGCTGAAAATAAATCAAAAGATATAATGATGCAGACATCAGAGAGAACTTTGAATCCTACAAAAGTATTTATTGTATTAATTTTTATCCCTTTATGGTTTATGTTTTCCACCTGCCAGCCAAGCGGTGACCTCCTTCTACCCCCCTCGGGACTGATGGTAGATCTCCTTACCCAACCCGAAAATGCTGCCATTACATCAAAAAGACCTGAATTCGGATGGATAGTGCAGAGTGAAGACGACAGCACCATGCAATCTGCCTACCAGGTAATGGTAGCTTCCGATTCTCAAAAGATTGCCAACGATCAGGGAAATATCTGGAATTCCGGGAAAATGTCTTCACAAAAGTCGGTAAATGTGCAATATGAAGGAAATCCTCTGGAATATGGAAAATATTACTGGTGGAAGGTGAAAATCTGGGACCAGCAAGGCAGGGAAAGCAAATACAGCAAACCCCAGAAGTTTTATGTGGATGAAGCCGAAGAAGAAAGAGACTGGCCCGAAGAAAGCCGCTGGCTCAGACAGCCCGATTCTACATGGGTTTTGGAGGACCGCCACACCATCCGATACCACGATATTGCGCCTCTTTCTGTCACTAAAAATCAGGAAGACCATCACTTCATTACATTTGAAAAGGCCGCTTTCGGTACCTTACGGTTGAAACTGGACCCCTCGCAAGCCACCGCAGATAGTTTGGTCATCCACCTCGGAGAGAAGAAAACGGAATCCAAACAACAGGTTGACCGCAAGCCAGGCGGTTCCATTGTATACAAAAGGCAAAAGCTGGGTGTTACGCCAGGTAAAAAGGAATATCAGTTAAAGCTTCCCAGGGCTTATTCCCACTATCCCAACAGCCAGGTACTGGCTTCTCACATGCCTGAAGTGACCAGCTTCAGGTTTGCAGAGATTGAGAATTACAAAGGGAAACTGCAAACCGATGACATTCGACGGAAAACCCTGTTTTACAAATTCGATGACTCCCAGGCCCGCTTTTCTTCTTCCAATGCCCAGTTGGATAGCATATGGGACCTGTGCAAACACACCCTGAAAGCTACCCCGTTTTTAGGCATCTATCTCGATGGTGTAAGGGAACGGATGCCTTACGAAGCCGATGCTTTCATTCAGCAGGTTAGCCACTACTGTGTTGACCGTGAATACGCTATAGGGCGGTATTCCTGGGAATTTCTGCTTTTCAATCCTGCCTGGCCCACTGAATGGCATCTTCACATGCCGCTGATGGCCTGGCATGATTACATGCAGACCGGCAATTCAGAAAATCTATCGAAGTATTATGATGACCTGAAGGCTAAGACACTGCTTCCGCTGGCAAGAGAAGACGGCCTGATCAGCACCCGCACAGGAAAAGTGGACGAAGAGTTACTGAATTCCGTTCATTTTGAGGGTAATAACTTCCGCGACATCGTTGACTGGCCACAGGGCGTACCTGCCAACGAGGAAGCTGAAGAAGCCAGCTTTGGTAGTAAACGTATAGCAGGAGAAACGGATCGCTTTGTATTTTCCGACTACAATGCCGTGGTCAATGCCTTTCATTACCGTAATCTTGTTCTGATGGAACGTATAGCCAGCGTGCTGAACAAGGATGAAGAAAAGGCTTTCTTTAAAAACAGGGCTGAACAGGTTAAGCAATCCTTCAATCAGGCATTCCTGGATAAAGAAAGAGGTGTTTATACTGATGGAATAGAACCCGATCATGCCTCACTCCACGCCAACATGTTCCCCGTAGCTTTTGGTCTGGCACCCGAGGAATACTATGACAACATCCTTGAGCTTATTAAGAGTAAAGGCATGGCCTGCAGTCCTTATGGAGCCTATTACCTGCTTCAGGCGATTTATGAGCTTGGCGCTCCCGATTACGCAATCAGCCTTATAACGAATGAAACGGACCGTGGCTGGCTGAACATGCTCAGGACAGGGGCCACCATCACAACAGAGGCATGGGATCTGAAGTACAAGAACAACATGACCTGGAACCATGCCTGGGGTGCCTCACCGGCCTATCACATTGCCCGTAACATCATGGGCATTCAACCGCTGGATCCGACCTTTAGAAAGATACAGATCAAGCCCCAACCCGGTAATTTACAGCATGCCTCCATCAAAACACCTACCATACGGGGAAGTGTAAAGGTAAGCTTTGAAAAATCAAAGCAGGGTTTCAATATGGATTTTTCTATACCTGCAAATACTATTGCAAGAGTGATTCTACCCGAACCTGGGATAAAAGAATTTAAGGTGATGTTGGATGGTGAGAAGATAGAAACCCTCAGAAAAGATGGGCGCATGGTTCTTGAGGATGTCTCGTCAGGAGAACATCAGGTCACGATTGAATAAACTAAAATGGATTTTTTTCTCCGAGTTCAAATTTTCTAACGAGAATATATCATGAAGTGCATAGGAATGAACATGTAGATGCAGGTTAAGGTTGATGATGTTGAACCTGATGAACAGTTAATGTCTTCAGGGCTTTTGGGACCGGTGACAATAAATTTTATTGATAACTGAGCTTTAAGAATCCGGCAAGGAATGGGTGAAGGGCTTTTTTGGGTCCGATACCTTCATTAGAGAGTTTAAGTAAATTATTTAGTTATTTAGTAAGTTAACAATTTTTGATTTTCTGAAGTGTTCTTTGGCACTATTTTGAATATCTTAACGTTTTAAAAACATTATAATAGAAGGATATGAAAGCATTACGACAAATTTTAAAGGTTAAGAATCACTCAATAAATATTCATTTACCCGATGATTTTAATGCTAAAGAGGTAGAAGTCATAGTTTTGCCATTGGAAGAGCAAGTGACAGAAGAGAGAACTACGGGTAAACTTAGGGGAAAACTAAATCTTTCTGATAAACAATACAACGATTTCCAGGAGGATGTAAGAAAATCGCGTGAAGAATGGTAAATGGATATTTAATAGATACCAATTCTGTTATAGACTACCTGGATAATAAATTACCTGCCAAATTGGAGGGTGTAGTTAAGATGTCTTGGAGTCCTTTGTTTATATCTTGGTCCCTTCGTGGTTAAGATTAAATATTTTAACCACCAAGGAACACCAAGTTCACTCAAAGCCCACAAAGAGCTCCAATTGACAACTTTCTTTCAATCATAATTTTTTGG
>Ga0207797_1002039_pt1 | contig 14263 bp, 12 predicted proteins | sample PRCRCaboRojoPR_6_FD_187275 | JGI IMG/M metagenome (GOLD analysis project Ga0207797, IMG submission 187275) | Marine sediment microbial community from Cabo Rojo, Puerto Rico - PR CR 10% Liquid 1 (SPAdes) | ecosystem: Environmental > Aquatic > Marine > Coastal > Sediment | place: Cabo Rojo, Puerto... | reverse complement strand
CCTGCCCGCCGTGATCGATCGGATCCGGGAGGTCACGGGGGCGGACGAGATCCACTGGGTGGGGCACAGCATGGGCGGGGTGATCGGGCTGCACGCGGCCGAGCTCCTGGGGTCCCGGGCCGGAGCCCTGATCAGCCTCGAGGGGAACCTGGGGGCCGAGGACTGCGTGTTCAGCGGCAGGATCGCCTCCCTGCCGCTGGACGCCTTCGAGCGGCACGGCCTGGCGGTGTTTCGCTCCATGCTGGAGAACCTGCTCCACAAGGATCCCGGTCCCGGCCTGGCGCGATACGCCCGCGACCTGGAGCGGGCCGACCCCAAGGCGCTTCACCGGTGCGCCCGCTCGCTGGTACGGGAGAGCGAGGAAGGCCGTCTCCGGGAGCGTCTCGTGAAGCTTCCCCTGCGAAAGGCCTACTTCGGGGGAGAGAAGAGCATGAGCCCGGGGCACCGGGCCTTCCTGGCCCGACACGGCATCCCGTGCCGCGTGGTGGAAGGAGGCGGGCACTTCATGATGGACGACCGCCCCGATCTTTTCTGGCCCCTGCTTGCAGAGGCGCTCCGGAACGGGACGTCCTCACCGGACCGGCCCGGTTGAACCGCTGAGCGTACCACCGTTTCGCATCCCAACCGCCTTCGGCGCCCGGAAAGGGTGCCGAGGCCCGAACTCCGGACCGGGCGACGCCGGCCCCGGTTTCGCGACGAAAGGGGGGGCGTCATGAGCCAGGCAGCCTACGAACATCTGTTCCGTCCGCTTGAGCTGGGCGGGCTCCGGCTGAAGAACCGCATCACCATGGCACCGCTCTACCTCGGGTACGCGGCCTGGGGAGGCAAGGTGTCCCCCCTGCTCCTCGCTCACTACCGGCTCATGTCCCGGAGCGGCGCCGCCCTCGTGGTTGTGGAAAACGCCTCCGTCGCCCCCGGGGGGAGCGGCGGGGGACGGATCATCCGGGTGGACCACAACCGCTACCTCCAGCAGCTGGGCTGGCTCTCCGACGCCGTCAAGGAGGAGGGCGCCCTGTCCGCCCTCCAGGTCAACCACGCCGGCCGGTTCGCCCGGGTGGACCAACCCGTGGCCCCGTCGGCCGTGACCGCCTTCGACCGGACGCCCCGAGCGCTCCTCAGACGGGAGATCACGACCATCGGCAAGCAGTTCGCCTCGGCGGCCTGGCGGGTCCGGGAGGCCGGTTTCGACCTGGTGGAGCTTCACGGCGGCACCGGGTATCTCCTCTCCCAGTTCGTATCCCCCCGCACCAACCGGAGGGATGACGTCTACGGCGGGAGCCTGGAGAACCGCATGCGGTTTCCCCTCGAGGTGGTCAAGCGGGTGAAGGACACGGTCGGCGACATGCCCGTGGGATACCGGTTCCTGGCGGACGAGTGGCTGCCGGACGGGCTCGGCCTCGAGGAGTCGCGGGTCTTCGCACGGGCCCTGGAGGAGGCGGGGGTGGCCTACCTGTCGGTCATGGGCGGCACCTACGAGTCCTTTTTCCTTCCGGAGGTGGTGGAACGGTCCAAAAGACCGGGCTACATGACGTACCTGGCCGAGGCGATTCGAAAGGAGGTGAGCGTCCCGGTGATCGCGGCAGGGCGCATCTCCACCCCGGGCCTGGCCGAGACGATCCTCGAAAAGGGCCAAGCCGACCTGATCGGCCTGGCGCGCATGCTCTGGGTGGACCCCGACTGGGTGAACAAGGCGAAGGAGGGTCGGGACGCCTCCATCGTCAAGTGCAGCCCCAAGTGCAACGCGTGCATGGAGCTCGTCATGCAGGGGAAGCCCGCTTTCTGCCCCAAGTGGCGAAAGGAGAAACGGGAGGAGTACAGAGGGATGTTTTACTGATCCTGCGCACGGGTCCACACCAGCTTGGGCTGGTTCACGAACTGCAGGTTGCCCCCGCGGGCTCCGGGGAAGTGGTAGAGCGAAAGCGTGTACTCGCCGCCCCCGGTGCCCTCGTAGGTGATGTGGATCAGGGTCTTCCCCTCCTCCGGCTCGATCTCCACGTCGTCGATCTCCACGCGCTCGATCTCGTTCACGTGGATGAACTCCAAGCCCCTGGAGAAGGTGATGGTCTCCTTGGTGATCCCCAGCTCGGCCTCCTCGTAGCGCGGGGCCGAGGTCACCCAGCGCCCCACGAGGGCGTCGGGTATCTCGTCGCTTCCGAACCACCCGCAGCCCGGGAGAAGGAGCGGGAGAAAGAGGAGCACCGTGCACGGCACGATGTTCAGGGCGCTTTTCATGACATTTCCGACTGTAGGCCACCCCCGGAACGCTGTCAAGGCACGGCGCGGATTTTTCAGGCAATGCTTGTCGTTCTCGCCTCGAGGGTGTATGATTGTGCCCGATCCTGCACTCTGGAACCCTACCAGCATGCTGGGTATCCATGGCGAACCCGCCCCTCACCGGTTGCGGAAGCGTTCGAAACGTCGCCCCTCCGCAGCTCCCTGGTCTTTCCGGGACTGGAGCCGCACCTGGCCCTTCCGGCGGCTCGACAACGGGGCGCGCCCAGGACGGCGGACGGGGGAGGGTCAACGCGGCGCAGCGCCGCACTGAGGGGCCCCCTTGCGGGATGCCCGAAAGTCGTTCCAAGGGAGGTGATGTCGCAACGAGCTGGAACCAAGAGAGCCGCCCTGTCGTTCCATCAGGCGGCAATGTGTCCGGAGGCGGCTGAGCGGCCTCGCGAGGCCGGCAACCCTCAACCCGAAGCAAGGAGGTGAAGGTGATGAAACGACGGATTTCTTTCCTGGCCATCCTTTGTGCGGGCTTCTTCCTGCTCACCATCCACCCGGCTCCGGCAGGCGCCGAGGAGTTCAAGCTCACCTACAGCAACTTCTTCCCCCCGACCCACATCCAGAGCCAGCTGGCCGAGTCGTGGTGCAAGGAGGTGGAGAGCCGCACCAACGGGCGCGTCAAGGTGGAGTACTACCCCGGCCAGACCCTCACCAAGGCGGCGCAGGTGTACGACGGCGTGGTCACCGGCATGTCGGACATCGGGTTTTCGGTTCTCGCATACACCCGCGGGCGCTTTCCGGTCATGTCGGCCGTGGACCTTCCCCTGGGCTACCAGAGCGGCCGGGCGGCCACCAAGGTGATCAACGCGGTGTACGAGAAGTTCCAGCCCAAGGAGCTGATGGACACCGAGGTGATGTACCTGCACGCCCACGGACCGGGCCTGGTGCACACCAAGGACAAGGCCGTCCGCAAGCTGGAGGACATCAAGGGCATGAAGCTGCGGGGCCACGGAACCAGCGCCCTGGTGCTGGAGGCCCTGGGGGCGGTGCCCGTTCCCAGCCCCATGCCCGAAACCTATCAGAACATCCAGAAAGGGGTGGTTCAGGGATCGGTCTACCCGCTGGAGGCCAACAAGGGCTGGCGTCTGGGCGAGGTCACGGACTACGTGACCTGCGCCTTCTCCGCGGCTTACACCACCTCCTTCTTCGTGGTCATGAACAAGGACAAGTGGAACGCCCTTCCCGAGGACATCCAGAAGACCATTCGGGAGATCAACGACGAGTGGGTGGTCAAGCACGGTGAGGCCTGGGACACCAGCGACATGATCGGTCTCAAGTACTTCCTCAACCAGGGGAACGAGATGATCGGCCTGGACGAGAAGGAGGCCGCGCGCTGGAAGGAGGCCGTGGCCCCCATCCTGGACAACTACGCCGAGGAGATGACCGAGAAGGGCTTCGACGGGCAGGCGATCGTCGACTTCACCGTGAAGACCCTGGAAAGCGTCCAGTAAGACGACGGCGTGAGCCCGAGGACCGAAACGGAAAGGGCAAGGCCCGGCGGGGGCGAAGCGCCCCCGACCGGGCGGGCGCTTCGCTGCGAGGAGAGGCAACCCTGATGGCCGGTTTCTGGAAAGCCCTTCAGTGGGTGACGGAGGTGATGAAGACGGTGGGGGCCGCCTGCCTGGTCGGCATGATGTTCCTCACCTGCGCGGACGTGGCGGGCCGTTTTTTCGGCCACCCCATCTTCGGATCCGTCGAGATCGTCGCTTTCATGGCCGCCGCCTCCGTGGCCATGGCCCTGCCTTACACCCACCAGGCCCGGGGGCACATCGGGGTCGAAATCGTGTTCCGGCTGCTTCCGGACCGCGTCCAGAGGATCGTCGAAACCGTGACCAACATGCTGGCCCTGATCCTGTTCGCCCTGGTCACGTATCGAATGGCCCTCTACGCCCGCACCATCAGGGCATCCGGAGAGGTGTCCATGAACCTGGAGCTGCCCGTCTACCTGATCATCGCCGTGGTGGCCTTCTCCTTTCTCGTGTTCACCCTGGTGATCCTTCAGGACATCGTACAGAGCCTGAAACGCACGGATGACGCATGAGCCCCACCTGGATCGGCATCATCGGCATTGTCATCATGCTGGTCGTTTTCCTCTCGCGCATGCCCGTGGCTTACGTCATGGCCATGGTGGGCTTCGTGGGCTTCTCCGTCATGATCTCGCTCCCCGGAGGGCTCGCCATCCTCTCCCGGGACATCTACGAGACCTTTTCCTCCTACGGGCTGACGACCATCCCCCTGTTCATCCTCATGGGGCAGCTGGCGTTCAACAGCGGCATCAGCAAGCGGCTCTACGACACCGGCTACCGGTTCATGGGAAGCACGAGGGGCGGCCTCGCCATGGCCACCGTCTCGGCCTGCACGGCCTTCGGCGCCGTCTGCGGGTCCAGCCCGGCCACGGCGGCCACCATGGCCACGGTCGGACTCCCGGAGATGAGGCGCTACTCTTACTCGGACGAGCTGGCTGCGGGTGCCGTGGCCTCCGGCGGAGGGCTGGGCATGATCATGCCGCCCAGCGTGGTGCTCATCGTCTACGGCGTCCTGGCGGAGCAGTCCATAGGCGAGCTCTTCGTGGCCGGGATCGTTCCGGCCGTCCTCGTCACCATCCTCTTCATCCTGGCCATCTACATCCGCTGCCGGCTCTCGCCCCTCCAGGGCCCGCCCGGGGAGCGGTTCACATGGGGGCAGAAGCTGCGCTCGCTCACCGGGATGGTGGACACCCTCATCGTCTTCGTTCTGGTCATGGGCGGGCTCTTCGCCGGCATCTTCACCCCCACTGAGGCCGCCGCGGTGGGAGCCTTCGGGGTGCTGGCGGTCTCGCTGGTTCGAAGGCAGCTCAGCTGGCAGGGCTTCGTCAACGCCCTTCACGAGACCCTCCGCACCTCGTGCATGGTCATGATGCTGATCGCCGGGGCCGTCATCTTCGGCAAGTTTCTGGCGGTGACCCGAATCCCCTTCAACATCGCGACCTGGATCGGCGGGTTCGACCTGCCGCCGGCGGTGGTGATGGGCATCGTCATCCTGGTCTACTTCTTCGGCGGCTGCTTCATGGACGCCCTGGCGTTCGTCATGCTGACCATCCCGATCTTTTTCCCGGTGGTCACCGGCCTGGGCTTCGACCCGATCTGGTTCGGGGTGATCATCGTCATGGTGACGGAGATGGGCGTGATCACCCCGCCCGTGGGGATCAACGTCTACGTCGTCTACGGCGTGGCCCAGGGGGTGGTGGGGGGCATTCCCTTGGAGAGCATCTTCAAGGGCATTCTGCCCTTCCTCGCAGCGGTGGTCACGGGGGTCATCATCATGGTGATCTTCCCCGACCTGATCCTGTTTCTGCCGCGCCTCATGTATTGAGGGCCGCGCCTCGACGGACGGGAGCCATGACAGAGCAAGAGCACTGGAACCCGATCCTGGAAACCCTGCCCCCGGAGCGCCTTCGGGAGCTCCAGCTTCGGAAGTTCAGACGCATCTTCCGCTGGACCTACGACCGGAGCCGCTTCCATCGCCGCCTGTACGACCGGGCGGGCGTCACCCCGGACGAGATCCGCTCCTTCGAGGACATCCGGCGGGTGCCCAAGGTGGAAAAGGCCATGCTGCGGGACGTCCAGTACCGGGCCCCCTTTCCTTACGGGGACGTCCTGTGCGTGGACCTGGAGGAGGTCACCGAGTACCACCAGACCAGCGGCACCACGGGCCAGCCCGTGTACCAGGCCGACTCCTGGACCGATTGGGAGTGGTGGAACGAATGCTGGGCCTACGTGCTCTGGTCCCAGGGCTACCGGCCGAGCGACCGCGTCTTCCTGCCCTTCGGCTACAACGTGTTCGTGGCCTTCTGGGCCGGTCACTACGCCGCCGAGAAGATCGGCTGCGAGGTGGTCCCGGGCGGCGTTCTGGACACCCAGGCCCGCATCCTGAAGATCCGGGAGCTGCGCGCCACGGCCATGATGGGAACCCCCACGTACCTCCTGAGCATGGCCGAGACGGCCAGGACCCGGATGGGGCTGGACCCCCGGGAGCTCGCCATCCGCAGGATCACCTGCGCGGGCGAGCCCGGGGCGAGCATACCGGCCACCAAGGAGCGGCTGGAGTCGGCGTGGGACGCCGTGGTGTACGACCACGCCGGAGCCACTGAGATCGGGGCCTGGTCCTTCGAGTGCCGGCACCGGCCCGGGGGTCTGCACGTCAACGAGGCGTTTTTCCTGGTGGAGATCGAGGACCCGGAGACGGGTGAGATCGTCGAGGAGCCGGGCCGGGCCGGCAAGATGATCATCACGGCGCTGGACCGGCGAGCCCAGCCCTGCGTCCGGTTCGACTCCAAGGATGTGGTGGCCTGGTCCGAGCGGTCGTGCGATTGCGGGCGGACCTTTCGCGTGCTCGCCGGAGGCGTGATCGGCCGTGCGGACGACATCACCAAGGTCAAGGGCGTCCTTCTCTCCCCGTCGGCCGTCGAGGAGGTGGTCCGGAGCTTGGACGGGCTCGGGGACGAGTACGAGGTGGTGGTGGAACGCACCGGGGACCGGGAGGAGATCACCCTGAAGGTGGAGCTTCTGCCCGAGGCCCGGGCGGGGCGGAAGGAGCTCGAGGTCCGCCTCAAGGACCAGCTCCGCATCAAGACGAACCTCGGGTACAGGCTCGAGTTTCACGAGCACGGGACCCTGCCGCGTTACGAGGTCAAGGCGAGGCGGTTCAAGGACCTGCGCAAGAAGGCCTGACCCCGTGGACCGGGCCGGCGCCCGGGGTGCCCTTGCGGTCGGCTCAGACGTCCATGACCGGCGCTCGGCTCCCGGTCACCCCCGCTGAGGAAACCCGTGTTTTCGCAGGGCGGGGTTTACCACCCCGCCGTGCTTGTCGCAAGCTTGTCGCAAGCCTTGCGGCGGGATGTGAAATGCCGCCCTGCGCCCGGGCCGCCGAGGGGTGTTTTCACGGTAAAGACAGGGAGGTCCCTTTCCCATGACTGCGGATGAGAAGGAGCTGCGGAAGATTCACGATCGCATCCGGGAGCTGCGGCGGGCCGCCGAGCAGGTCCGGGAGGCCGGAGACAGGGTGCCGGCCGTGGAGCGGAACGCCCGGAGGATCCTCGGCGGGATCGACATGCTGGAGAGGAACATCTGCGATCTCTTCGACCCGGAAGGTCCCTGGGGCGACTGAGAAGCGGCAGGGGAGGCTCAAGACATGGAGCGGGATACCCTGGAGGGAAAGCGAATCCTCGTCGTGGACGACGAGCATGACGTCCTGGACACCGTGGAGGAGCTTCTCTCCATGTGCGAGGTGACCACGGCATCGGACTTCGGCCGGGCCCGGGAGCTCCTGGAGACCCGGACCTTCGACCTCGCCCTCCTGGACATCATGGGAGTGGACGGCTACGGTCTGCTGGAGCTCGCCGTGGAGAAGGAGATCCCGGCGGTGATGCTCACGGCGCACGCCCTGAGCCTCGACAACATCACCAAGTCCCGGAAGATGGGGGCGAGCTACTTCATCCCCAAGGAGGAGATGACCCACCTTCCCACCTTCCTGCGGGACATCTTCGAGGCCCGCGCCCGGGGCAAGAACCCCTGGGCCCGGTGGTACGAGCGACTCGCCGCCTTCTGCGAGAAACGGTTCGGCCCGGACTGGAAGGATGCGGACAGAGCGTTCTGGGACCGCCTGACCTTCTACTGACCCTCCACACTGCACGGCCCTCCCCGGTCCCTCGAGACGCCTCAGCCGTGCACCACCTCCCCGGGTCCGCCCGGCATGGCCCCTCCGAAGGGACGGTGAGCGGCCGCCGCATCTCCACGGCGAAGGGCACGGGGGAGCTCAACCACACAGGCGTCACCATGAACGTGTTGATGATCTACCCGGATCTGCCGCCCTCCTTCTGGAGCTTCCCCAGGGCCCTCTCTTACGCCGGCGCCAGGGCGCACTTCCCTCCCCTGGGCCTGATCACCGTGGCCGCGCTGCTGCCCGAGTCCTGGAGCCTCCGGCTCGCGGATCTGAACATCCGGCCGCTGTCGGAGGAGGACTGGGTCTGGTGCGACCTGGTCATGGTCTCCGGCATGATCGGGCAGCGCGAGGGCATGTGGGGCATCCTCCGAGAGGCGCGCGCGCGGGGCAAGACCACCGTTTGCGGGGGACCTTACGCATCCGCGGCACCCGAGGAGCTCCTGGCCGAGGGGTGTGATTTCGTGGTCCTTGGAGAGGCCGAGAACACCGTGGACCGACTCCTCGAGGCGCTCGGGACGAAAGGTCACGATCCGATCATTCGAGGCGACGCCCGGTGCGACATGTCCCGCTCCCCGGTCCCGCGATTCGGGCTGGCCGATCTTCGAGCCTACTCCGGCTTCGTGGTACAGGCCTCGAGAGGCTGCCCGTTCCGCTGCGAGTTCTGCGACATCGCGAGCCTTTACGGGGACCGGCCCAGGTACAAGGACCCCCAACAGCTGACGGCGGAGCTGGAATGCCTCTACGGGTTCGGAGCCGGTGAGTTCGTGTTCATCTGCGACGACAACTTCATCGGAAACCGGCGGCACGCCCTGGGGATCCTTCGCGGACTGATCGACTGGAACAACCGCCGCGGACGCCCGTTCGGCTTCCAGACCCAGGCCTCCTTGAATCTGGCCCGGGATCGGGAGATGATCGACCTGATGGTGGAGGCCAACTTCCAGGAGGTCTTCATCGGCGTCGAGACCCCGGACGTGGAGATCCTGGCCGCAAGCCGTAAGTTCGTGAACACCCGGCACCCCCTGCTGGAATCCCTGGATACCCTCACCCGAAGCGGCCTCTCCGTGCAGGCGAGCTTCATCCTGGGGTTCGATCACGAAACCCGGGGGGCGGGGAAGCGGATCAGCGACCTGGTGGAGGCCGCCGGCATTCCCCTTGCGATGCTCAACGTGCTCAACGCGCCGCCCTCCACCCGCCTGTGGAGCCGTCTGGAGGCGGAGGGTCGTCTCCTGAAGGACCGGGGTACCGGCGAGTCGACCCTCACCCCACTCAACTTCGTGCCCACCCGCCCTGAAGGGGAGATCATGGCGGAGTACGTCGGGGCGTGGGAGGAGCTGTACGAGCCCTCCCGCTACCTGGAACGTGCATACCGGCTCTGCCTGGCCCTGCCGCCAGAACCCCGGAGGCGGTCCCCGGGGGGGCCTCCGCACCGAGGGATGCGGTTACGGCGTCCTCCCGGTGCGCGTCCCCGCTGGCGGGATCTGGTCGTCCTTTTTCGAATGACCTGGGAGCTGGGGATCCGCCCGGCTTACCGGGCGACCTTCTGGAGGTACTGGGGCGAAATCCTTCTGAGAAACCCCAGCCGCGGGCGGAAGTACGCGATCGCCGCCATCATGGGTCTGGACCTGTTCGACCTGAGGGACCGGCTGCGCCGGCGCCTCCGGCCCGTCCCCGTGGTTTCCGGCACGCCGGGGCCATCCCGGACCTGAGTCGCGCTCAGGGCGCGATCCGGTCGAATGCCTCCAGCACGGCGTCGACAAAGGCGGGATCGTTGATGTGTGCGGCCACCTCCCGGACCGGGCAGGACCCGTCGAGCGCCGGTTTCAGCCCCCTCAGGAAGGCCTCGGGCCCGCCTGGCGCGTACAGGGGGCCTTCGGGGTGGTCGAACGCGGAGAGCCCCGCCTTCGGGACCAGGATCTCCAGCGGACCGGCCGCGCCGGTGCAGAGCCCGGCCGCCGCCCGGCCCACGGCCTCGATCTCCGCGTCCGCGGCCCGAACCACGGTGATGGCCGAGTTGTGTGCGTGGGTTTTTCGTCCGGGGAAGCGGCCGGCCGCCTTGTCGAGCGCCCCGGAGACCAGGAATTCCACGTTCCCGGGCACCAGGATGGTGGGCACGCCCAGCTTCGGAGCGGTCCTTCCGCGTTCCGGGCCCGCGTCGTAGTCCCCTCCGAACCGGTGGTCGGTCAGCTCGTGCAGGGAAAGATCCACCAGGACCGCCACGTCCTGCTCCCGCACGAGCTCCTCCAGGGCCTCCCCTCCGGAGCCCACCGTGTGAAAGACCACGACCTCGTACCCCCTCTCCTCGATACCCTTCCGGACCTCCTGGGCACACGCCTCGATGGTGCCGAGCGTGGAGACCACGGCCAGGGGCCGATCGAGCTCCCGCTCCTGCATCTCCCTCCAGCGAACCATGCCGGCCATGGCGTGGGCGCCGTTTCCGAGCACGGCCCGCGTGATCCGGTTGAGACCGGAAAGGTCGCAGACCGAGTGGAGCATCAGGAGGTCGCGGGTCCCCACGAACGCCCGGGTGTCCCTGGAGGCCATGGTCGTCACCATGACCTTGGGGACGCCCAGGGGAAACGCCCGCATGACCGCCGTTCCCAGGGTGGTGCCCATGGACCCGCCGATGCCGAGGACGCCCTGCACCTTCCCCTCGTCGTAGAGCCGCCGGGCCACGGGAACCGCCCCTCGAATCATGGCGGCGAGCGCCTCCCCTTCGTGGCCGATCCGCTGCACGGCCTCCAGCGTGGTGCCCGCCTCGCGTGCCACCTCCTCGCGGGTCACGAGCACGGGATGCCTGCACGAGCCGCGAATCCCGGCGTCCATGATACCGACCTCGATGCCCGTCTTCCGAATGGCCGAGGCCACGAAGGCCGCCTCGGTGGCCTTCGTGTCCATGGTCGCCACCAGCAGAACCCGTGCGTCCCGATCCATGTCTCCCCCCGTTTTGGCTCGTGTTTCCAGCAGATTGGCAAGGCAGGAAGGCCCCAATGCTGCGTGCGGGGCGCTGCTACGAGGACTCCAGAATCCCCTCGTGATCCAGGAGCCACTCCTTTCGCCACAGACCGCTGCCGTACCCTACGAGCCGGCCGTCGGTCCCCATGACGCGGTGGCAGGGCACCACGATGGCCACGGGGTTGTTGTGGTTCGCCTGCCCCACGGCCCTGGCCGCGTTGGGCCGTCCGATGGACTCGGCGATCTCCCCGTAGGTGGTCCAGGTGCCGAAGGGGATCTCCAGGAGCGCCATCCAGACGGCCTTCTGGAAAGGCGTTCCCTCGAGGGCCAGGGGAACGGCAAAGGTCGTTCCCGTCCCCTTGAAGTAGTCGTCGAGCTGCTTCCGGCACAACACGAGGCAGACCGGTGGATCCTCGCTGTCCTTTGCAGGCTTTTTCACGAATCGAAGGGCCTGGATGCCTTCCTTCGTGCCTGAAATCTCGATCCATCCGATGGGGGATTCATAATAAAGTGCGGAAGATCCATTGTTTTCCATGATCTTTCCCTCCAGGCATTCCGTTCTCTCTTTTGCACGTTCGCCCGGCCGTCGGCCATGCCGGATCGCCGGGACGCGGTCCCGCCGACACAGGACCGCAAACCCGCGAGCAAAACGATTTCAGGAGAGAATTGCATGGGCGAACTGCAATGCCGTTTGATTTGTCGAGAGATCTTACACTATATTGCCAATGTATGGAAAGCACTTTTTCGAGGCATGTTGATTATTCAGTGAAAAAATACCGCTTTATAATGGTTTTATATATCATTAATAGGGCTTATCATAGCTTTTTCTTGCATTAAATGATTTTTATCATCCAATAAGCCCCCCTTTCCAGGAGGATTTCATGCGACATTTTGCCATCGCCGTTCTGGGGACGTTCGATTCCAAGGGCGAGGAGCATCGCTTTCTCAAGGAGCGGATCGAGGCCAGGGGCGTTCGAACCGTCACGGTCCACGCGGGCACCCGCGGGCCCTCCCCGTTTCCGGCCGATCACGACCTGTACAAGGAGGTGGTCCTGTCCCTGCCCGGGGGAGAGCGGGACCGGGACCGTTCCATCCAGGCGGTCCTGGAGGCCGGACGGCGGCGCCTCCTGGACCTCTTTCAGGAGGGGCGGATCCACGGGGTCGTGTCCGCCGGCGGGGGGACCGGAACCCACCTGTGCACGGGCATCATGCGGGTGCTCCCCATCGGCGTGCCCAAGGTCATGCTCTCCACCGTGGCGAGCCGCGACATGTCCCCCGTGGTGGGAACCCGGGACGTCACCATGATGCACAGCGTGGCCGACATCCTGGGCGTCAACAGCCTGCTCGGGCCCATTCTGGACCAGGCGGCCGGCGCGGTCTGCGGCATGGCCCGCCCCACGTGGGTCCCGGACGCCGGTCGGAGGCGGATCGGCCTGACCATGTTCGGGTTCATCACGGCTGCGGCCGAGGCGGTCAAGGCCCGCCTCGAGGCCCTGGGCTACGAGGTAGTCTCCTTTCACGCCAACGGCACGGGCGGCATGGCCATGGAGGAGCTGGCCGCCGAGGGCTTCTTCGACGCCCTCCTGGACCTGGCCACCCACGAGCTGGCCGACGAGCTCAAGGGAGGGTACTGCCGGGGCGTCGGCCCCCAGAGGCTCTCCCCCGTCCCGGGCCGGTCCGTTCCCCGTCTGGTCGTCCCCGGGGGTCTCGACTGCGCGGTCCTGGAGTTCACCCGGGAGGCCGTACCCGAGGCGTACCAGGACCGCCCGATCTTCTTCTATGACTTCCGCTCGGCCGTGCGCCTCAGCGTGGAGGAGAGCCTCGTCATCGCGGACCAGGTGTCGGCCCGGCTCAACCTCCGGCCCGAGGGGGTGCGCGTCCTCGTCCCCTGGGGAGGATGGTCCGAGGCGGACGGTCCGGACGGCCCGCTTTACGCCCCGGAGGTCAGCCGGGCCCTGGTGGACCGCCTTCGGCAGGGGCTGGACCCCGCGGTTCCCGTCCAGGGGTCGGATCTGCACATCAACGACCCGGCCTTTGCCGACACCGCGGCCCGGGTCATGCACGAGATGCTCGAGGCATAAGACCGGGGGGGCGCCCCGCGGCGCCTCCCCGGTCGCGGGACCGGCGGCCGGCTCCCCGGAATCACCCGCTCATGGCCACGAACTGCTTCACCTCCTGCCGCTGGACCAGGAGCAGGACCGACTCCTTCCCTTCCACGGCCCGTTTGGCCGCCTCAGCGGAGGTCACGGGCTCGCGGTCCACCTCCAGGATCACGTCGCCCCGGCGAAGGGAGGCCCGCTGGGCGGGGCTGCCCGGCTCCACATCGGCCACCACGGCTCCCCCGTCGGCGTCCACGCCCAGCTGCCGGGCGATCTGCGGGGTCAGATCCTGAAGCCGGAGGCCCCACCGGGTGTCGCCCTCGCGGTCGGCCCCCTTCCTGCCGGCGGTCTTCGCCTCCAGCTCGCCCACCTCGACGGTGAGCTCGCGCGCTTCGCCGTCCCGGAGGATGCCGAGAGACGACGTCTCACCCACGGGCGCGGCCGCCACCAGGGCCGGGAGATCGTGGCTCCTGCCCACGGCCTCGCCGTTGAAGGAGACGATCACGTCCCCCCGTTCCACGCCGGCCTCGTCCGCAGGCCCGCCGGAGAGCACGTCCGCCACCAGGGCGCCCGTGCGGTCGTCCAGCTTCATGGCCTCGGCCAGCTCCTGCGTGATTGGCTGGATGTGAACCCCGATGTAGCCCCGGGTCACCTCTCCGTGCGCCACGAGCTGGGGAATCAGCGCTTTGGCCGTGTTGACGGGAATGGCGAACCCGATCCCCTGCCCCCGGGCGACGATGGCCGTGTTGATCCCCACGACCTCCCCCTTCATGTTGAAGAGCGGTCCGCCCGAGTTGCCCGGGTTGATGGAGGCGTCCGTCTGAATGAAGTCGTCGTACGGCCCCGCACCGATCACCCGGTCCTTGGCGCTCACGATCCCCGAGGTGACCGTGTGGCCCAGACCGAAGGGATTGCCGATGGCCATGACGGAATCCCCGACCCGCAGGCCGTCCGAGTCGCCCATGGCCGCTCCCGGAAGGTCATCCCCGTCCTCGATCTTGAGCACGGCCAGGTCGGTCTTGGGGTCCAGGCCCACGATCTCCGCCTCGAGCTCGCGGCCGTCGTCCAGGGTCACCCGCACCTCCTTGGCCCCCTCCACCACGTGGTTGTTGGTCAGGATGTAGCCGTCCCGGCTGATGATCACGCCGGACCCGGCGCCCTGCACCCGACGCTCCGGGGTCCGGGGACCGTTCGGGCCGAAAAACCGGCCGAAGAACTCCTCGAACGGG
>Ga0207797_1002038_pt1 | contig 14266 bp, 10 predicted proteins | sample PRCRCaboRojoPR_6_FD_187275 | JGI IMG/M metagenome (GOLD analysis project Ga0207797, IMG submission 187275) | Marine sediment microbial community from Cabo Rojo, Puerto Rico - PR CR 10% Liquid 1 (SPAdes) | ecosystem: Environmental > Aquatic > Marine > Coastal > Sediment | place: Cabo Rojo, Puerto... | reverse complement strand
CAAAGAGTGGAAATAGTGTTGGTAAAAGAAGGAGTTTTATATGATTCGGAATATTCACAATCTTGATGAATTTTCAACATTAAAAAAAGAACAGGAATTCTTTTTCCTTGTTTTTTACACTGATTCGTCTGAAAACAGCAAAAAGACGCTGAGTCTTTTAAAAGATATCCATAGCGAATATAAAGATGTTCCTGGCTATGCTGTTAATGCCAGTCAGGTAAAAGATATTCACCCGGTTTTAAATGTCAACAGCGTGCCGACTGTGCTGGCATTTAAAAACGGAAAGATTGTAAAAAATATACAGGGTTTGCAAACAAAAGATCATTACGAGATGTTGTTTTACGACTCACCGGCAGCAGCAACCGGCGATGGTCAGGAAAAGCAGCACAGCGTGGTTGTGTATTCAACGCCATCCTGTTCCTGGTGCAATCGTTTGAAACAGCATTTGCGGAAAAAGCGGGTGCGCTTCCGGGATGTGGATGTGTCGCGTGACCAGCGTGCCGCTCAAAGTCTGATGGAGCGAACCGGACAGACCGGCGTACCTCAGACAGAAATTGACGGTCAATGGATTGTTGGTTTTGACCAGAGCCGTATTGACCGGCTGCTTGGATTAGCAAGATAAATAATGTTTACTTTAAGATAAAGGAGGATAACTCGTTATGAAAAAGATTCAACCTGTTAATGGCTTTGTATTGATCAAATATCCTGAAAACGGTGAAGAGCAGACCGAGGGAGGGATCATTATCCCGGAAACAGCAAAAGAAAAACCAAATGAGGGGATTGTAGAAGGTATCGCTGCCGATGCCACGGAACAGATCGCTGTGGGCGATAAAGTGATCTATAAAGAATTTTCCGGAACCAGCATTACATTTGATGGTCAGGATTATATTCTAGTGCCGGTCGGCGATATTTTGGCAAAATATGTTGATGTGGATTCCATCTAAAGCATCCGATGCTTATCACGTCGAAAAAGGGGGGATGTGAGAGCACGTTTTAAAAAACCGGTTCCGTCATGGTAATGGCGCGAATCGGTTTAACTATCCAAAATTTTTCTCACCTTGATCGCCAACTCCCGTGTAGAAAAAGGTTTGCTGATAAAATGAATATCCGAATCCAGGACGCCGCTTTCAGAAATATAGTCCGACGTGTAGCCGGACATGAAAAGCGTTTTTATATCGGGGAATATATTTGTGACTTCGGTGGCCAGTTTTTTGCCGTTCATCCCCGGCATAATCACATCTGTTATGAGCAAGTCCGGATCTAACTTTTTCTCTGTTAACATGTTCAGCGCCGATCTGCCGCTGGCTGCCGTGTATACCTTATAACCAAGATTGGACAGCGTTTGGCTGGCAATATTGCTGACGTCCTCTTCATCTTCAACTAATAGAATATTTTCCGTGCCTGCAGGAGGAGAAACATGCTCACGAGACGATTTTTTAGGATCGACCGTTTTGTCCGAAACCGGCCAGTAAATCTTGAACGTCGTTCCTTCACCGGGTTCGCTGTAAACCCGGATATCGCCGCGATTTTGCTTGACGATACCGTAAACCGTGGAAAGTCCGAGTCCTGTTCCTTTGCCCTTTTCCTTGAGACTGAAAAACGGATCAAAGATTTTGTTTTTTATGCTGGCCTCCATACCGATGCCGGTATCGCTGACTGAGAGACAAATATAATTCCCTTGTGACGAGTCGAAATGATTCCGGATATATTCTTCATCCAGTTCGACCGCGGAGGTGGCGATGCAGATTTCTTTCATGGCTCGACCTTTGTGTGCCCGGATAGCGTCGCGGGCATTGACTGACAGATTCATCACAACCTGTTCGATCTGATTCGGATCGGCTTTGATGGGTGGCAAGTTATTATCCAACTCGAGATGCATGTCGATGTCTTCCGGTATCAACCGTCGCAGCATTTTACTCGAATCTGAAATATTCTGGGACAAATTGATGATCTTAGGTTCATAAACCTGTTTCCGGCTAAACGCCAGCAGTTGCCGGGTGAGGTGCTCGGCTCGTTCACCGGCTTTTAATATCGCTGATACATTTGTGTACAACAGGGATTCCTCTCCTAATTTGCCCATGGTCATTTGAGCATAGCCATTGATAACAGTGAGTAGATTATTAAAATCATGCGCAACTCCACCTGCCAGGGTACCGATAGCTTCCATCTTTTGAGACTGTCTGACCTGTTCTTCCAGCCGTTTTTTGTCAGTGATGTCCAGAATGGAAACCAACACACGCGACCAGTCTTCTTCGGTACCAGGAGCAATTTGACAGCGAATAAGTGTATGTTTTAATTCATCATTCAGGGTTTTACTGGAGGCTTCATGTTCGAACAAAATATTTCCTTCAGTAAAAGCGAGCAGTTCTTGTTTAAACACTCCAAATGCTTTGGGCGTGAAAAGATCGGGCAATTTTTCAAACAGTTCAGCTTTATCTCTGGCATTAACCAGTTTGAGAGCAGCCTCATTAATGTCGATAACTTTTATGTTTTCGATGCATTGGCGGATAAATTCCGGATGCTTTTCAAAATATTCACCAAAGTCGGAAACCCCCTTGGTTTTCAGTTCATCGATCCTGGCTTTTATTTGACTGAAATTTTCTTCCCAAAGTGCAATCGGAGAATTTTCAAAAAGATTTCGGAAACGGGCTTCGTTTCGCCGCAGGTTTTCCTGTACGCGTTTATTGCTGATTATTTTCCACATTTCCTCCATCAGTAAACTCAGCTGACGGACATCCGAATTGTCGTAATCGCTTTCCTTGTTTCCGACACCGGCAACAAGTATGGGCTTGCCATCATCATAAACCGGAATGCTCATGTGTCGATTGATCGGTACGTGGCCGGCAGGCAATCCTTTTTTCTTTGCAAAATTCTCATAATCATTATGAATGACCGGCTTGGCGGAACGTAAACAATCTGCCCAGATTCCGGCTTTGGATAACGGATAATGATCGTTTTTATCCGCGCTGCACATTTGCTTAACCTTGCCGGACCAGGTAAAGAGTTGCAGATTAACTTGCTCCTCCTTGACGAAATGGAGATAACCGATGTCACTTTTGGTGAGACGTACAGCTTCATTCAGTGCGAAATCGATGATGTCCCTTTCCGAAGCATCCGTCATTTGACTTTGTTTGTACAGGGAATTCAATCGATCTTCATTAAGCTGACGAATCTGCTCGTCGTGCCTTTGTTTTGTCACATCCCGGAATACCGCAAACGAACCGGTTAATTGACCTTTTTCATCGTAATAAGGTGTTGCAGTAACCTGAACAATCGCCTTGCGTCCGTCGCCCCGAATGATTTCATGTTCATAGGTGCTTTTTTCATTCCGCTTGCGTTTTTGCGTTTCATTTTTGATCCGTTCTATAGCTTCTTGGGTGCAGAATTCCAGTATGTTACGTCCTGTTATGGATTCAAACGGTTGTCCGTAAATTCTGGCACCTGCCGGATTGAAAAATAAAATGTTTTCATCGAGATCAACAAGCCCGGCACCTTCTCCCTGATTTTCTAATAACGTGCGATACAGGAATTCGCTTTTTTGGGTTCGTTTGATGAATTGGGTTAGTTCGAGTGCCAGAGATGCCTGATGTACGAACGTTTCAACGAGGGATGTATTAACAGGTGCTGCATCTTTACGTACAAAAATGAGTACTGAACCTACCATCTCCTGTTGTCCAGTCAGGCCGATGGTATAGATTTTATCGAGTCCGAGTATGTCGCTTACCTTTTTTGCCGTTTCTGGCGAGATCACGATTTTTGCCAGTTTATCCAGGTTGTCGTTTATCTCGGTGAGCTGTGTCTTGCTGTACTCGTCTTTAAAATCCGGATCGATTTCATATAACTTACCCGATGGCTCGAATCCCAAAACATTCTTCACTTTGCTAACGAGTTCTGACTTGAGTCCGGCATAATTATGCAGCACAAGATGTTCGCCGTCATCTGTGGTGTTGAAAATGAGCACAATGGATTTGTCGATGAACGATGACAGCTTTTTGCCAATGTATGCGTATAATTTATCAGGATCTGAAAACTTTAACATTTCCTGAGCTGTTATTGCAATTTTTTTAAACGTATTGTATTGATTTTGTAGCAAGTCCCGCTGGCACTTTTGCTGGGTAATATCAAGGTTTGTTCCGATGATTCGAACCGGTGTACCCTTTTCATCTTTTTTTGTGATCTGGGCATGAATTAGTATCCACCTCCATGATCCGTCTTTATGTCTGATTTTTGTTTCCGCTTCAAAAACATCCGCTTGTTCGGCGGTATGTTCTAAAAAGTATTCTTTTAGGGCTGGCAGATGATCCGGATGTATAAGCTCTTCCCAATCATCAAACGTGAACGACTGTAACTCCTCGTTTGTATATCCCAGCATTTCTTGCCATTGATCGTTGACGATAATCTGCCGCTCCGGGATGTTCCAATCCCACAATCCGACTCTGGTGGCGTTGACCGCAATGTCCAGTCGCTTTTTATTGGCTTTGAGCGCTTCCTCTGCCCGGCGCTGGGAGGTAATGTCGATCTGAGTTCCCCAGATGTTGACAAGGTGACCGTCTTTGATCAGTCCGGTGGCATTGTTTAAAAAGTAATGCATATTACCGTTCAGGTCCCGTTCTTTTGTTTCCACATTTAAAAGACGATAACCGGAAGAAATAAAAGAATCCCCGCCGCGTTTTTCTTTATCTTTATCATTTTTATGTGTTTCATTTTTGATGTCTTTGAGGTAACGGCCGACAAGCTCATCCGGTGAGGAAAATCCGTACATGCGCACAAAGCTGGGATTACATTCCAAAAATTTACTATGATTCTGAATACGTTTTATCTGTTCCGGAACCGGCAGATTGGTTGGCATGGGAGGGTCAAGCTCCATAAGGTAAATACCTTCGCTGGACTGCTCTATAAATTCCCAATAGCGGCATTGATTTTCACTATCAAGTGTATAACTTTTTAGGCGGGAATTTTCGCGACGTAGTTGCTGCAATTCTGCAACGAGTTGCGCTTTTGTTTTTGTCTTGTCACTCATTGATTGTGCTCCTGGCTTCGATCATAGCCCAACAACCCCTGTTTAAGATTCGTAACAAACAGTGTTCCATACGAGAAATTCTAATATCATACAGCGTGATGAAATTATTTTATTAATATTGAGGAACCATCTGGAATTTTGCAAGATGTATGCCACGTTCACTATCTGCCGGTGGTTGCATCTTATATGTTCACTTTTTTCAGGAAAAAAGAGCCCCGGAAATTTTGTCAATCAGAATAGGAGAAATACAAGCAAGTCTAAAATAATCAAATGGATATGAATAGGAAAATATTGATTTTTAAAAATAGTTAAATTGAAAACGATCCAACATCAGAATATATTTATTTTAAAGGTTGAAAAAATCGGGAAATCAGCCAGGTGGGGTTCAACAGGGACAGAAAAAAGGGCCCTGTTGAAGGCCCCTTTTGACATGAACATTATTCTGTTTTGGAAACAGCAACAGCAATGGTCACGCTGCCTATCCACTCACCCTGCTCGTTTTGTGTGGGCTGATCGAGATACATCTGCATAACAGGGCCTGCGGGAGTGTAACCATTATCTGCTATCCATTCGAAAATTTTGAGAAAGGCACCTTGCATTTCTTCGTTCCAGGGACCAGTGTAATCGAGTGTGGCAACGGTGGTATAATCCCACTTTTTCAGTGTTAATGGTTCTTTTACTTCTTTTTCCTCCGGCAGAGCCAGGCCCAAGTCCCACGTTAATTCTTCTTCCGGAGTGGTCTCGGGATCATCGTAATAAACACCAAACGGGGGATTATTCGTCGGGATTCCCTGGGAATTTGCTTGTTCGTACAGCGTTTGAAACGCCTGCTCGTGCTGTTGGTAACTACCAGTCATTTCCAGAGCCGCATAGAAATACGGTTCAATTTCCTTGACAGTGACAACCGATTCTTCCTCTGCCGGTTCTTCACTTTCTTCCTGAGCGATAACCGGTAAAACCAACAACGATGCACAAATCAATAGTGTCAGGAAAAAGATCTTTTTCATGAACACCCTCCTCGATAATTGTGTGAATAAATGGTTTAGATGAACGGAACTGCCCATCTCCGGACGGAACGATTATCCTCGTTTCAAAAGCATTGCAGCGACAGGACAAGTAAATATACATTAATAAAAAGTGAGTTTCAACAACATTGTGGTTGTAGCTGTAAAAGCTCAGTGACCGTCCCAACAATGGATCACAAATGGAATACAAATCATACTATAATTTAAAATCATTTAATATGATACAGCATCAACACAAAAAAGAGTTGTGACCCATTGGTACTTTATTTAGAGCATCTCCACCTCTAACTGAGCTATTACTTGCAGCTCAATATTAACAAAAATTTAACAAATTTCCTTCGACCTCGCTCCCCCGGACCACTGGGGAAACGCACTCCGATACGCTCCGGCGTCCCGGGATTAAAGCATGTGCTGTGGTGAACTGCAAAACGGACATGCCGTCCCTATGGGACGTTTGCAGTTGTCAGATAACATGCTACAAATATCCCGGCCCTGACGGGCCACAGGAATGATCAATCCATTTAGTTCTGCACGCTAAATAAGGTTACGAATCATTCTCTCCAAAAACATCTGCGTCGCCCCTCGTCCCGTCAGGGACGGACTATTTTTAGCCAAACGAAAACAAATCACCCCAGCCCCTTTAGGGGCTGAATGGCTCCACTGGAGATCGATGGGACGATGATATGTCGCGAGTATAAAATCCTTTTGATAAATATCTAAAATTCTATATCTTAAATCGCAAGGAGAAAATGATCCCTTTACCGATTTCAGTACAAGATGAATAAAAATCCCAATCACATTTTAAAATCCATTTTCGGCTACGATTCATTCCGGCCTTTGCAAGAGAAAATCATCAGCAATGTCTTGTCGAGACAAGATACGCTTGTCATCATGCCGACCGGCAGCGGCAAATCATTGTGCTACCAGATCCCGGCACTGCTGTTCGACGGCATGACCATTGTGGTGTCACCGCTGATTTCACTGATGAAAGACCAGGTCGGACAGCTCAGGGAAGTGGGAGTGTCTGCAGCTTTTCTTAACAGCTCTTTAGCGCCGGCGGAATATAACCGAATCCTTAAAAATATTCGGGAAGAAAAAGTCAAGCTGTTATACATGGCACCGGAAGGCCTGCTCACGCCGCGGATGTTCAACGTGCTCAAATCACAGCGGGTGGATTGTCTGACCATTGACGAGGCGCATTGCATCTCCGAGTGGGGCCACGATTTCCGTCCCAATTACCGCCAGCTCATTCAGGTCCGGGAGCAGTTTCCCGATGCGGTGTGCATGGCGCTCACCGCGACGGCCACGCCGCGCGTCCGGCGCGACATCATGAAGTCTTTGAATTTTGAGGAAAACAATGAATTCATTGCCAGTTTCGACCGCGAAAATCTGTTTTTAGAGGTTGCGCCTAAAGACAATCCCAGTCATCAAACCGTCCAGTTTCTGAAAGAGCATTCGGATCAATCCGGCATAATTTACTGCCTGTCACGGCGACATGTCGACGAGCTGACGGATTATCTGGCAGCGCACAACTTTTCAGTTCTGCCTTATCATGCCGGACTTGAAGATGCCGAACGGAAACGCAATCAGGAGCTGTTTATCCGCGATGACGTCCAGATCATTGTCGCGACCATTGCTTTTGGCATGGGTATCAACAAACCCAATGTGCGGTTTGTTATTCATTATGATTTGCCGCATAACATCGAGTCGTATTATCAGCAAATCGGCCGGGCTGGCCGGGATGGACTGCGCGCTCACTGTCTTTTACTTTTCAGTTATGCAGATCAGCAAATTATCCGCTATTTTATCAGCCAGAAAGAAAATGCACGCGAGCGCCGGAATGCCTCGAATCATTTGCAGGCTCTTATCAGCTACGCCGAAACATACACATGTCGGCGAAAGCCATTGCTGAATTATTTCGGAGAAGAATACACAACTCCCAATTGCGGCATGTGTGATAACTGTTTGGCAGAAGAAAAAGCCAAGCACGATATTACTAAAGCGGCGCAAAAGTTCATGTCGTGTATGAAACGCACCAGAGAAATATTTGGCGCCAATCATATCATCGATGTGCTGCGCGGCTCGGAGAGTAAAAAAGTGATCGATTTCGGCCATCACCGGTTATCAACGCACGGCATTGGTGCAGAATATGACAAACCGCAGTGGCGGTATCTTGCCCGGCAGTTTCTGGCTCAGCATCTCATTACAAAAGACCCGGAGCACGGCAGCCTCAAAGTCACCAAAGAAGGAGAAGACGTTTTATTTCGTAACAAAAAAGTTTATGGGCATCTGAAGCAGCAAGAACGGTCTGTGCAGGTGACGGCTGAAGATTATGATAAACGCCTGTTTGAACGATTGAAAAGAAAACGCAAACAGGTCGCTGACAACAATAAAGTTCCGCCTTTTGTCATTTTCTCGGATAAATCCCTGGCTGAAATGGCGACCTTTTTTCCACAGAGCCGTCAGACGTTCTTGGACATTTCCGGCGTGGGCCGGCACAAATGGACGCACTATGGGCACATTTTTTTGCCGGTGATTCGTGAATATTGTCAAGAACACCATATTCCGGAAAAGCGGAAATACAGCGTCGCGAAATCATCATCACGTTCTTCCGGAAATAGAAAATATTTACAGGTCGGGAAAAGGGCGGAAGCAGGCGTGTCAATCGAAGAGCTTGCCAGGGAGTTTGGGGTGGTAAAGCAGACGATCATCAAGCACTTGTACCAATATGTAAGCGAGGGCCATCACATTCCTGTGGATTCGCTGTTAAATTCGGTTTCAGCTTCTGCCAGGCAGCAGCGCGAGGTGATGGCGGCATTTAACCGCCTGGGCCGTGATTTTCTCTCGCCAGTTTACAAGGCGCTGAATGATAAAGTCACCTATCATGATCTGCATCTTTTGCGGATTTATTATGTTTGCAAGAACAAGCATGGTCGGTGAGAGAGCAGGGGGATTTTGAACATTGATTCCAGTATCAAATTTACCTCGTTCTTTCAGTCCGCTGGGGCAACGCACGCCGGGAGGCTGCTGCGTCCTGTGCCGGCAACAGATGCTGCGCCAGTGCTTTTCATCATCTTGCCAGCCGTTTTTTTCAAGGCACCAGGGAATCATCCCTCCGGGCGCGGGCGTGTCCGCTCGGCATTCCGGCGCTGCGGGACGAGGAACGTTATTTTTTCTCAGTAGACAATTCTTCCCGAATCACCTTCCTAATTGTCTTTTCAAGCATGCCTTCTCTTTCCTGGATGTGCTCTCTCAGTGCCTCATTAATCAATGTTTGATAACTGCCGCCACCGGATTGATGGACTTGATTGCGAAACCAGTCTAAAATGTTTTTATCAATACGAATCGTAATTCGCTGCTTGCCCACCTGCGGAGTTACAACTGGTCCTTGTTTTGCGTTTTCAAAATTATATTCTTTTTTGTTCATATGATGTCCTTTCTGTCTTTGTTGCTCGTCTTGCAGAAATTAAGCGTATATCAAGACCTCTATATGTATATACAACTGTAATTAAGCGCCCCAAATAGTCTGTTCCTACACTTATAAAACGTTGCTCATTTTTTGCATTCTGTTCTTTGATAGTTAAAGCCCAGTCATCTTCAAATATTCCGACAGCATCGGCGAAATCTATACCATGTTTTCTTAAATTTGATGCTGCTTTATTTGGATCCCACTGATAATTCATTTTTAAATATATGTACAAAGTATGTACAAAGCAAGCGGAAAAATGTTTCAACCTTCTCGCTTGCTCCACTAGGGGAAATTTTTCATAACACCCGGGAATCATTCCACCGGACGCGGGCGCGTCCGCTCTGCCTTCCGCCGACGATCGGCGGCATGAGAGGGTATATCTTTGGAGTGCATCCTCTGTGTGGATGCATAGGAGAGAAACGAGCGACTGTACGCGATTCTAAGATCGTCTAGTTTTCCTCTCGCGGGCTATCGCCCGCGGCGCTCACACAGTGAGCGCACTCCAAATTTTACTTTCGTTCTCCCAGTTCTCTGGGGGAACGCACGCCGGGACACGGCGGCATGCCGTGCCAGTGCTTCTCATCATCTTGCCGGCCGCTTCTTTCATGGCACCAGGGCCACCTTCGTCCGGACGCGGGCGCGTCCGTTCTGCCTTCCGCCGACGATCGGCGGAACGAGGAGTTGTTTGCTCATCAAATACGTTCAACCGCCTTTTGCCATCCCTGATAAAATTTTTTCACTTTATCCTTTTCCGGACCAGGCACAAAGTCATGTTGTCGACCGGGGAGCTGTTCCAAATCAGAGACGTCTTTATAAAGACCGCATCCAATACCGGCCATGTACGCCGCTCCCAGAGCAGAGACATCGCCAATGCCGACATTCGTGACTTTGGTGTTCAGAATATCGGCGATAAATTGCATGACAAACGTATTGGCTGTCATGCCGCCGTCGCATTTTAATTCCTGCAACGAAATCCCGGCATCGCTTTCCATGGCTGAAATAACATCTTTAATTTGATAGGGGATGGACTCCAGAGCCGCGCGCACAAGGTGATTTTTGTCCGCTCCGAAAGTGAGTCCGGAAATAACAGCCCGGGCGCTCATTTTCCAGTGCGGTGCACCCAGCCCGCTGAAAGCCGGCACGAGATAAACACCGTTGTTGTCCGCGACTTTCCTGGCCATGCGTTCGGTGTCACTGGTGTCGATGAAAAGTCCGAGCTGATCCCGCAGCCACTTGATGCTGGCGCCGGCCGTGACAATAATGCCCTCGAGCGCATAATCCGTACGATTCGGCAAACTCCAGCACATTGTTGACACCATGCCGTTTTGTGAAGGAACGCGTTTGTCGCCGGTGTTCATCAAAATAGACGAACCGGTACCGAGCGTGGCTTTGGCATCGCCGGAATCAAAACAGCCTTCGCCAAAGGCCGCCGCGTGCGAATCGCCGATCATGCCGGTGATGGGAATGGCACGGGGCAATAACCCCTCAAAAGTTGTTTCACCAAATTCAAAAGCAGAGGGCACCGCGTCAGGCACATTCAATAGGGTCAGATTGAACTTTTCCATCAGCACATTGTCCCATTGAAATTCATCGATATTGAAAAACAGGGTGCGGCAGGCGTTAGTGTAATCAGTGAGATAAGAGTGGCCGTTCGTCAATTTGTACAGCAGCCAGGTGTCCACTGTGCCGCCTTTTGCCTGGCCATTATCGATTGCCTTGCGGACGTCTGATTCGTTTTCATACAGCCACATCACTTTCGTACCGGAAAAATACGGATCGACGATGAGGCCGGTCCGCGAACGAATATCTTCTTCGACTGTTGTACCCTGAAGCCGGTTGCAAATCTCAACCGAACGCTTGCATTGCCAGACAATCGCGTTGTAAAGCGGTTCACCGTCATTGTTCCACAATAAATACGTTTCTCGCTGATTGGAAATACCGCACGCGCAGATCGCGTTCACATCGCGTTTCATTTCTCGAAACGCCTTCAGGCATTCGCCCACGGCATCGAGAACGTTTTGATAGATTTCATGCGGATCCTGCTCAACAAAACCCGGATGCGGATAATAAGAACGCAGCTCTGCCGTACTTTTGCAGATGAGCTGACCCTGGTCATTAAAGATGACCGCCTTGGTGCCGCTTGTTCCCTGATCAATGGCTAAAATGTATTCTTTGCTCACAGTGTTATCCTTTCTGTGGATTCAACAGTTGTACCGCTTTTTCAAAAAGCTTATCCGCGGTCAAGCCATAGTATGAAAAAATGTCCAGTTGCGGGCCGGTGACTGTGTATTCGTCAGCGATACCGGCAATGTGAAACGGAACAGAAACATTGTTTTGCATGAGAATTCCGGCGCAGGCTTCGCCCAGACCGCCGTGCACACTGTGCTCCTCAACTGTTATCACTGCCCGACACTCGTTGCCGGCCGATAAAACAGTTTTTTCATCCAGCGGACGAATCGTGTGCATGCTCACAACCCGCGCCGACATACCGTGCTGTTTGAGTTTTTCCGCTGCATGTACAGCCTGAATCACCGTTTCTCCGGTTGCGATAAAAGCAATGTCCCGGCCTTGCTTCAACAGGTTCGCTTTACCGATTTGAAAAGGTGCATGATCTTTATATAGATGTTCGATGCGGCGTTTGCCAAAACGGATGTAAAGCGGACTCGGATAATCCACAGCCGCCCGAATCGATTCCCGGGTTTCGGCATTATCTGCGGGAATGACAATGTCTACGTTGTTGACCGCTCGAAGCGCAGCAAGATCATGCAGCGAATGATGCGTCGAACCCAGCGCGCCATAACTCACTCCGGCACTGATGCCAACGAGCGTGACCGGGTGATCGGAATAGGCGACATCGTTTTTGATGTGCTCTAATGCGCGCGTTGTCAAAAAACTGGCTGGTGAGACGGCAAAAACTTTTTTGCCGGTCGATGCCATGCCCGCAGCAACGCCAACAAGATTCTGCTCGGCAATACCAACCTCGATGAGCTGATCCGGGAGCTGTTCACCGAACGGTACCAGTTTTCCCGAACCGCGGGAGTCGCTGGTGATGACAAAAATATTTTTATCCTTTAGAGCACATTCCAGTACCGTCTGTGCAAAGATTTCAAGATTCGGTTGCGGTTCGTTTTGAATCACAAAGTATCCTTTTTGAAGTGTGTGAAAGCAGAAGGAAAGTTAATTGCAGACATTTTTTGATTCTCTATCTCTTTCAAAGCCTCAGCATATTCCTCATCTGTCGGTACGCGGTGGTGCCACTTTGCATCGTTCTCGATAAAACTGACGCCCTTGCCTTTAATAGTGTGGGCGATGATGACATTGGGTTGGTGTGACACGAATGGCGTTTGATTTAACGTTTCAACAAGATTATCAACGTTGTGACCATCCGCATGGCGAACAGCCCAGCCAAAGGCCTCGAATTTTTTATCCAGCGGATCGGTATTGCAGACATCCCGGGTTGAGCCGGTGATTTGGAGCTGATTGACATCGACAATCGCCACGAGATTGTCCAGCTCGTAATGCGACGCGGTTAACGCGGCTTCCCAATTCGAACCCTCAGCGAGCTCGCCGTCGCCTAAGAGACAAAAAACTCTATAATCACGGCGGTCTTTTTTTCCGGCCAACGCCATGCCGGCGGCAACGGAGAGACCGTGGCCCAGAGCACCCGTGTTTTGCTCGATGCCGTTCACTTTGCGGGTGGGGTGGCCGACATAATGCGACTGGTAGCGGCAGATGGTTTCCAAATCTGATTCCGGGAAAAATCCGCAGTCCGCCAGAACCACATAGAGCGCCTCGACCGAATGTCCTTTGCTCTGAACGTAACGGTCGCGGCCGGGATCAGTAAAATGTTCCGGCGACACGTTCATCACCTGATTGTAAAGAACGTTTAGAATATCAATGCACGACAAATCTCCGCCGGTATGGCCGGCGTTTGCCATTTTGATGACATTGAGAATTTTCTTTCGGTATTCAACTGATTTTAATTGCAGTTCCTGACTTTTCATGCGTTAATCTCTGTGTTTTGAACTTGACCGGTCGATGATCACTGCCAGTAAAATGACCAGTCCTTTTATGACTTGCTGCCAGAACGGCGACACATTCAGCAGCACCAGACCGTTATTGAGCACGCCGATGATGAGCGCGCCCTGCACCGTGCCGATCACCGAACCGCGTCCACCTGAGAGCGACGTGCCGCCAATAACAACGGCTGCAATCGAATCCAGCTCGTAGCCCATGCCGGCATTGGGCTGAGCCGAATCCAGGCGCGCCGTGATGATGATCCCGCCCACGGCTGATAATATCCCGGCTAACATGTAAACCGAACGTTTTATTTTATTGACATCGAGGCCGGATAATTTTGCTGCGCGCTCGTTGCCGCCCACAGCATAAATGTATCGCCCAAAGCGCGTTTTCTTTGAAACGATGATAAAAATAATCACAATGAATGCACTGATCCACACCGGCATGGGAATGGACAGAAACCAGCCCGTGCCGAGAAAGGCAAAATGCTCGCCGAGCCCGGTGATGGGAAATCCGCCGGTCCACAGCATGGTCATGCCGCGGGCCATGGTGAGCATGGCCAGCGTGGCCACAAACGGCGGCACCCGGAATCGTGTAATAGCCAGGCCGTTAACTGTTCCGAGTGCTGCGCCAACCAGCAATCCGCCGAGCACCGCACCGAGCAAGGTGAATCCGACGAACAAATTCAGGGATTCGATGGCAATGCCGTTTTTCAGCAAACCGGCTGTGACG
>Ga0207797_1002037_pt1 | contig 14268 bp, 10 predicted proteins | sample PRCRCaboRojoPR_6_FD_187275 | JGI IMG/M metagenome (GOLD analysis project Ga0207797, IMG submission 187275) | Marine sediment microbial community from Cabo Rojo, Puerto Rico - PR CR 10% Liquid 1 (SPAdes) | ecosystem: Environmental > Aquatic > Marine > Coastal > Sediment | place: Cabo Rojo, Puerto... | reverse complement strand
GCCTCCAGCCCCTGCCGCAGCTGGGCAATGGGCTGAGCCAGGGCGTTGGCCAGGACCACGCCGGTAAGGATGACGACTACGACCAGCAGCAGCAACGCCCCGAAGAGGTACGCCAGGGTGCGCGACTGCTCCTCCTGGAGCTGCTCCTGCTGCGCGAGCGTGGGCGCCCCGATCACCAGCTGCGGGCGGCCCTCCGCGTCCACCAGAGCCTGGTAGCCCACCTGATACTGGAACTGGCCGATGGACGCCTCGGCGGTCACGAACCGGTACGCCTCGTCGTAGAGCCGGTGGTAGACGGAGCCGGGAAGCCGCTCGTCCACCAGCCCGTCGCGCAGGAGGCGCGGCTGGCTCGTCCGGACGAGCTGCCCCTCCCGGTAGAGATGCAGATCGAGCCCGACCCGGGCGGCGAGGGTGTCCACGTCGATCCGCTCCGCAACCTGCCACAGGCGTTCGCCGGGGCGTGACTCCAGGGCCAGCGTTTCCTCCACGCGGGTTAGGTGCTCGTGCATGCGCCGTTCGATGACGCGCTCGTTTTCGCCGGTGACCACGCGCACCCCCACCACGCCCACGGCCACCATCGAGACGATGCCGACGACGAGGAAGGCGTTGAGCACCTTGTTGCGGAATCGCACGCGGGGGGCCGGAAGCCGCCCCCGGCGGTACCGCAGATAGAGCCCGAGCAGGTACACGATAAGCCCCACGCAGAGGCCGGCCACCGTCAGGCGGAGCAGGTAGTAGAGGTGATCGAACGCGAGGACGGCGGGAATGCGCACCGCGACGGTGGAGCCTCCCGCCTCATCCCCCGACGCGAACTGATGGTAGTACGTGAGGAACTGCCGCCCCCGCACGACCTCCCGCCGCCACAGGGCCGGTCGTTCGTCGAGCGATCGGCGCTCGGCGGGCTGGAGGCGGGTCCTCCCAAAGTCGCGCCCCACGCTTCGGGCGAGCGTCCCGCCCCGAAACTCGGCCAGGGACAGGTCAGCGTACAGGTCGCCAAACGAGCCGTCGGGGAGGAGCACGCGGGACACTCCGTAGCCCGTGCCGGGCAGGAGCGATTGCGGCTCGATGCGAACCAACACCCAGGTCTCCACCGAATCCGCCCCCGGCGGCAGGCCGAGCAGCCCAGCGTACTGAAAGCGGCTTCGCTCGGAGGGCCGCACGGTTGCCTCTTGGGGCAGCTGCTCAATGACAGGACCCAGCGTTCGCTCGTAGGCGGGCCGCAGGGCCTCGAACGCCCGCCGGGCGGCCCGGTCGGACCGCGCCACGCGCACCCGTCCGTCGGGTGTGTACTGGCGGTGGACGGCCCCGTCGGCCCCGAGTAGGCTCAGCCGCACCTCGTACGTGGCGAGGGATGAAAGTAGCGACTGCCGCACGAGCTGCGTGGCCGTCGAGTCGATCCGTGGACTCGCTTCCGGATCTTCGGCCTGCAGGGAGTCCGGAAGGGCTTCGGAGGCAGAGCGGAGCACCTGCCGAATCGAGTACAGGACGCGCGGATCTTGTCCCTGCTCGAAGGAGAGGGCCGCATCGACCATGTGCTCCTGCCGCTTGGCATCCATCCCGGCGTAGAGCAGCGGATAGAGCAGCAGGGTCACGGCGAAGAGGCCGCCCAACAGCCCGCGGAGGGTGAGGGCCTCAGTGCCTTCCCGCTCCTCGCTGATGAGCCCATAGGTCGCTACTCCGCCAACCCCAACGAGGGCCCCCAGCATGTACGGCAGCGAGACGAGGGTCTGCACGTCAGTGCCGAGGTACAGCCCCACGATGCCGCCCCCAAACAGGGCCGTCCCGAGGACGAGCCCAATGCCCCGCGGCCAGCTGCGCGGACGGTGCCGAAGAAGGCGATGGATGGTGATCCACGTGCCCCCGATGCCCAGGAGAACCCCAGCGGCCACGAGGAGAAACAGCCCACACAACACCCCTAGGACGAGCGGCTCTGGGAGCAAGCCGGTGCGGGAGAAGAAGTCGAGCGTGCTGTCGAGCACGGCCCGCCGCACCACGAGGGCCAGGACTACGAGCCCGCCCAGGCTGCCCCCCACCAGCCCGACGAGGGTGCCCAGAAAGCGTCCGGCGCTGGGGGCCCGGGGCGACCACGCGCGGAGGGCCGCCGGAAGTTCGCTCAAGGCGTCGGCGCGCGGACGGTAGTGGCGGGCCAAAAATACGACGGCCACGGCCAATCCGCCCGCCCACAATCCCGTGAGCAGGAGGTCCCCAATCGACCGAAGGATGCCGCCCCCGAGGGTGGACGCGAAGTACGTTGGGTCGAAGAGCGGCGCCACTCCCGTACCAAACGCGGCCCACCGGGCCGGTACGTCAAGGTAGAGAAACGCGTAGCGGACCCCGACGGCCAGGAGGCCCACCACCGCAAGCCGACGGAGGGCCGCCTGCCGGGCTTTGCGGTGACGCCGGAGGCCCTCCCGTCGGGCCAGCCGCAGATACCACCCCACGACGAGGACGAGCCCCCACCCCAGCAGTCCGACGATCCCGACCACGAGCAGATTGGTGTAGAAAGAGGCCGTCCGCTCCACCAACCGCTCCGGCGACGGCGGCGTCACAGATCCGTACCCCAGGACCGTCCCGTCCGCCCCGAGCAAGGCGCGGTGCGGCGCGGTGGGCGGTGCGGAGGCCCAGCGCACTCGAACCAGCTCCCCCGTCTCCCGGCTCCACCGATCCTCCAGACTCCTCGCCCGCACGTATCGATTTTGCACCGGCGGCCGATACCGAACGACCCGCGCCACCCGCACGGCCCCAACCACCGCTCCGTCAAACTCGACCGGAACCCAGGCGGCGAGGGCCCACCGTCCCTTCTCGTCGTTGACAACCGTCGTCTGTGGACTGGGAGGAAGCCGTGTCCCCACCCGCGCGCTGTCAACAGGCATTTGAACACCGGCCCACGCGAGGACGTGCCCGTCCGGCGTGTATATCTCGACGGTGGTGTGCGGTCTCGTGGGGAGCCCCGCGACGTATTTGGTGAGCCGGGACGAGCGGTCTTCTCGTTCGCGCCATGCTTGAAGCCCCGCCACGACACTCGAATCAGTGGCGAGTCCCTGGGCCCGTCCGTGGAGATTCTCCCGGAGCGCCACAAACCGACTCTCGACCGTGCTTAGCGCCGCCTCCACGACCTCCATCTGTCGGGCCTCCGCATCGGCCTCCACCGCCCGAGTGGCGTATGCCCGCACGACCACCGTGGCGAGAATGGCTACGACGAGACCGAGCCCCACGCCCCACATCCACGGGCGTCGTCGCAGTGTACGAAACAGACGGTCCATCGTGCACGGCGGGGCGGTGAGTCCACGGAGACGACAGCGCAATTCCTACGAGTGCCTCCCGATCCAGATTCTCGATAGCGGTCGCCCAGCCCGCAGACGCCGCTCTACTTGGGCGGGCCCTCGATGCGAATCTCGTGGAGCTGCCACAAGTCCGCCCCCTCCGCCTGTCCGAGTCGCACATAGACCTGGAGGCGCCGGGCGCGTCGAGCCTGTTCGTACTCCCCCTGCACGAAGCAACTCGTGCCGGTCTCCATCACGTCTCGCACCTGGAAGCGGCGGGGCGCATGACTCCGGAAAAACTCCCGCAGCACGTACAGCGCCTGGGCACTGCTATAAAACGTCCGCGCCCCAAAGAGACTAATCTCGATCCGGTCGGCCGAGGGGGTGAGAAGACGATTGGCATCCCCCTCCGTGAAGGCCGCCGCGATCCGCTGGGCGACCGCGGGGGTTGCCTCTACAGAATCGGAGGCCTGGGCAAGAGAATCCGAGGCCTGTCCCCACGCGACCGGTGGTGCCCCTCCAACGAGAATCAACAGGAGCACCAGCGACCATCGCAGGGTGGACATGGGAGTAGAACACCGGCAGGCGAAGAGAGACAATAGACTGAACCGTTGGCGTGCGTGTGCAAAAAACGGGCCGACCCTCATTTTCGGGGTTTAAAGCGCTTTCTGGCCATGGATCGTGCGGTGCCCCACACATCTTCGTCCACCGTACCGATCAATGTCCATCGTTCTCGGCCGTGTCGTCCTCTCACACGAGCCGGTGGGGCACGCTCTCGGCGCCGTCTAGGAACGCCGTGATGGACGCCACGCACATTTGCGCCATTCGCATGCGGGCGTCGGTGGTGGCGCTTCCCAGATGGGGGGCCAGGACGACCCGATCCTGCTCCAGGAGGCCCGGGTGCACGTCGGGCTCCTCCTCGAACACGTCGAGCCCCGCCCCGGCAATCTCGCCGTCCGCCAGCCCCTCCACGAGCGCCGCCTCGTCCACGACGGGGCCCCGGGCCGTGTTGACGAGCAAGGCTGACGACTTCATGGTCTTCAGCGCCTCGGCGTCGATGAGGTGGTGACTGTCCTCATTGTGGGGGCAGTGCAGCGAGACGACATCGCTCGTCGCCAGGAGTTCGTCGAGATCCACGTACCGGGCGCTCGCCTGCCGTTCGAGCGTGGGGTTGGCCCGGGAGCGGTTGTGGTACACCACCTCCATCCCGAAGCCGAGCGCCCGCCGGGCCACGGCCCGCCCAATCCGACCGAGGCCCACGATGCCGATCCTCTTGTCGGCGAGCTCCGTGCCTAGCAGGAGGGTGGTCTCCCAGCGTTCAAACTTGCCGTCGCGCACGTACCGGTCGGCCGTCGGGACGTGCCGGGCCACTGCCAGCAGCAGTGCCCACGTCATGTCGGCGGTCGCGTCGGTGAGGACGCCCGGCGTATGGGTGACTGCCACGTCGTGCGCCTCCGCCGCCCCCAGGTCAATGTTGTCTACCCCTACGGCGTACTGCGCCACCATCCGGAGGTTGGGCCGCGCCTCGAACAGTTGCTCCGTCACCGGGTCGGCGAGGATCGACAAAAGCACGTCGGCCCGGTCGGTCAGGGCAATGAGCTCATCGACGGAGCGGGTGCTGCCGCTGGGCGGGTCGCAGACCGTGACGGTGTGGGAGTCACGCAGCCCCGAAAGGCCGCCCTCAATCAGCGGCCGGGTCGCAACGATGTGGGCCATCGGATGATGTGCTGGTGGGAGATCAGTCGTCGATTCGGAATTGCCGACCACGAAGCTACAAATCGGCGGACACTTCGTCCAACTTGGGAACGGGCGTTTGGGCATCTGGGGGGTGGGCATCAGATTTTTCGAACGCGTCCGCCTCACGACCACGAAACGCCCATACGCCATCACGCAAGCACACCCATACGCTACCCGAGGTCCACCTTCGTCACCCCGGCGCCACCCTCCTCGATCGGTGCCTTTCGATAGTCCGTGATGTCAGGGCGCTCGGCAAGCATCTCGTGGAGGGCGGTGCGCAGCGCACCCGTGCCCTTTCCGTGGAGGATCTCGACGGTGTCGAGCCCCGCCGCCACGGCGTCGTCGAGGAAGTGCTGCACGCGCTGGCGCGCTTCGTCCACTCGTTCGCCCCGAACGTCGATCGAGGGGCTCGCCTCCAGCGCCGTCATCTCGGTGCCTCCACCAGTCTCTTCCTCCGGCTCCGCACTCGACTCGCCCACCTTGGTAAGCCGATCGAGCGCGACGCGCATGTGCATCGATCCCATCATCAGACGGGCTTCCCCATCCTCAATCTCCTGCACCTCCACGGCCGTGGACCCATCGTCTACGACCACCCGGTCGCCCTCCTCTATCGGCCCCGAGGGCGCCGTCTGGGGCGCCCCATCGCCCGACTCCGGAGCGGCCTCTTCCGCGTCCGGCTCGGCCTCCTCACGCTGCTCGCGAAGGTCGTCTTTGTACTCTTCGAGCTGCTCCCGCGCCTCCTTCGTCGCTTCCGATTCGGCCTGGGCCTCTTTGATCTCCCGAATCGTGTTCTCGATGCGGGCATTGGCCTCCTCCACGATGCGCTCGGCCTCCTCCAGTGCCTGCTGACGAAACTCGTCGCGCTGCTTTTCGAGCTTCTGCACCTTCTCCTCGTAGCGCTGCTGCTCCGCCTCGGCCTTCTCCCGCGCCTTGCGGGCATCGTAGAGCTCATCTTCGAGTTCCTGGGTGCGCTTCTCGAAGGTGGAGATGAGGTCCTCCATCGCCGTCTTCTGCTTCCCGGCCAGCTCGCGAGCTCGTGCCAGCAGGTCGTCGGCCAGGCCCATGCGCTGCGCAATCTCGAACGCGTAGGAGGAGCCGGGCACGCCTTCTTGGTAACGGTAGGTGGGCCGAAGGGTCGCCTGATCGAACTCCATCGAGCCATTCTCCACGCCCTCCGTCTCGTGGGCGTACACCTTGAGCGTGCCGTGGTGCGTGGTGGCGATCGTGCGTGCCCCGGCGTCGGTGAACCGCTCCAGCACCGCCTGTGCCAGCGCCGCGCCCTCGTCCGGGTCCGTGCCGGTGCCCGCCTCGTCGATCAGGACGAGCGTGTTGTCGCCCGCCGTCTCCAGCGTGTGGCGAAGGTTGGAGACGTGCGAGCTGAAGGTGGAGAGGTCGTCCTCGATCGACTGCTCGTCGCCAATGTCGGCCACGATCTGGTCGAAGAGGGGAAACGACGAGTGCGGCGCGGCCGGGAGGGGAAGGCCGTAGGCGAGCATGAGGGAGAAGAGCCCGACCGTCTTCATGGCCACCGTCTTCCCCCCCGCGTTGGGCCCCGTAATCACGAGCGTGCGGAAATCGGCGCCCAGCTCAAGGTCGAGAGGCACCACTTCACGGGGCGGGATGTCGTCCTCGCCGGTCGACCGGCCCTCCGTCTTGGCATCCGCGTCGAGCGACTCGAAGTGCAGTTGCAGCACTGGGTTGCGCCCCTCGTACAGCTCGATGCGGCCCTCCTCGTTGAGCTTGGGCACCACCGCGTCGAGCCGGTTGGCGAAGCGGGCCTTCGCGCGCAGCAGATCGAACTGCGCGAGCACCTTCAGATTGTCCTCGATCGCGTCCGTCTCGGTCCGCACGTGATCGGTCGCGTCCCGCAGGATACGCTCGATTTCGGCCTGCTCGGCACTCTTCAGCTCCCGCACCTCGTTGTTGAGCTCCAGGCACGCCGCGGGCTCGATGTAGACCGTCTGTCCGCTGGCCGAGCGGTCGTGGACGAAGCCCTCCACCTTGCCCTTCGCACTGGCGCGCACCGGGATCACCATCCGCCCCCCGCGAATCGTGGCCTGCTCGCCGGTGGCGTGGCCCTCCCGCACGGCCCGGCGAAGCGCCTTGTCGAGCGTCTTGCGGAGTTCCTCCTCCTTCCTGCGGATCTGCCGTCGCAGCCGTCGAAGTTCGGGCGACGCGTCGTCCCGGATGGACGCGTCCTCGTCGATGATCGACGCGACGTGCTCTTCGAGGTCCGGGAGCGGTGTGATGCGCCCCACGGCGTCGGTCAGCCGCGGGTAATCTTCCTTGCGCGACCGAAAATGCTTCTTAAGGCGACGGAGCGTGATGTGGGTCTCCCGGATCGCCTTCAGGTCCTCCGGGTCCACATAGGCGTCCTCGGGGGCGGCACGGCGGAGGGCGTCCCGCAGGTCGTACATCGGGCTCAGCGGCACCGAATCGCCGTACTGGAACGCCCCCTGCAGCTCCTCCACCCGCTTCAGCTCGGCCCGCAGAAAATCCATCGTGCGGGCGGGCTGCATGGCGTCGAGGCGCTCCTGGCCCATTGGGCTCTGCACGCGAGCCGATAGGCGGTCGCGCACAACGTCGAAGCCGAGCTTCTCTTCCAACGAATCCGGATACGTCTCCATCGAGCGGGGTGGAGGAGTCAGAGTGCGGAGTACCGCGATGCGTGAGGAGTGATACGTGACAGAGAGCGTGGGGCTCAATGTCCGATGCCCCCGACTCACCAATCACGTTTCACACGCCGGATCCACAGGCCTTCGTTCCGGCGGCAAGACCTCCCGGCTGCACGGGGGTCGTCCTAACAAACAACCGGATCGGAGGCTCCAACACCGCGTGTTCAGAACGCACTGAGTGCTCCAGACCTCCAATGTCAACCCAAAATCCACATGGGGCCCGGCCTACTTCTCCAGACGCACACCACCCCCACACTCCCAAACGCCCATACGCAACAACGCTCATACGCAAAAGCCGCTAACTGCGCAACTCCACATTGATCTGTGAGTGGTCGCCCACGTTGATGCTTTGAACCTGCTGATCGACCGCTGCGTGGCGACCCACGACCGAGTCTTCGAGCACCGCGTTCTCGATGGTCCCCTCAGCAAAGACGATGCTGTCCCGCACTACCGAGTCGGAGACCGTGGCCCCCTCTTCGATCGAGACGTGGGGCCCCACCACCGCATTCTTAACAGTGGCGTTCGGGCCGATGTAGACCGGATCGTGGATGACGCTGTCCTCCACGGTGCCCTGGTGCAGATCGTCCGACTCGCGTTCCAGCACGCGGCCCGTTGTTTCCAACAGCGCCGGAATGGTGCCGCAGTCCATCCACGCATCTACGTTCGCAGTCGTAAATACATCGCCCTGCTGCAGGCAATAGTCCAGGGCGTCGGTGAGCTGATACTCGCCCCCCTTGCCCCGCAGGTCGTTCTCGATGAGATAATCGATAGCGCCCTGGATGTCGCCGAGCTCCCGAATGTAATAGATTCCAACAAGTGCCTCGTTGGAGATCGGGTCATCGGGCTTCTCCACCAGCTCCGTCACCCGTTCCCCGTCGCGGACGGCAACCCCGAATCGGCTCGGATCGTCGACCTCCCGGACGAAGGCCACCACGTCGGCGTCGCCGAGCGTGACCTCTCGCTCCAGGTCGAACAGCGTATCGGCGAAAACGACGACGCCCTCCCCATGGAGATGCTCCTCCGCACAGCCGACGGCGTGGGCCGTGCCCAAGGCCTCCTCCTGCACCGGAAAGTGCGGCGTGATGCCCCGCTCGTCGCAGAGCTCGGTGAGCTGGCTCCGAATATCGCTTCCAAAATCGGGCCCCAGCACGAAGATGCCGTCATCCGGCGGCTCCGGGAGAACCCGCGAAAAGGTATCCACGATGCGTTCGACGATGCTCCGTCCTCGAACCTTGAGGAGCGGCTTGGGCGTGACGTGCGAGTGCGGGCGGACGCGGGTGCCCCGTCCGGCCATAGGAACGATGAGCTTCATAGATGAGATCGGCGCGTTGGATGAGAAAAACGGAGTGGAGGTGGACGCACAGGCGGGCGAGCCCCATTCCCCGCGCGACCTCCTAACAATAACGAGATCAGTCGGGGAATGCCAGCGACTGACGATCCGCCCCCCGTGCCCCCCACGATTCGCCCCAACGCAGGGTGTGTCGGATAGTGGACGATGCTGCGCACTCCCACCTACGGCTCATGAAGGGCGGCTCTTCTGACGCCTGGACTACGCATTCTTCACATCTCCCAGCTCCGCGGCTGCTGACGAGGGGGGATTCTGTGCCCGTTTCCGGAAAACGAAGAGTTGAGGCATTCTCGGCGAGTCGACCGTCGTCTATTCGGGCGTTTCCCTAAGCCTCCTTCCGCCTTGCGGCACAGACATTGTTCCCCTTTCCCACCGAGCACATGTGACGAGCATCTCAGTCTCCGGCTCGAGAATTCGTAGCGCACGGGGTCGAGACCTACCCGTGAGACGATCGCCTGCCGGTCACCGAGCAGGCGAACACGTCCCACACCCGACCTCAACGTTCCGGAAACAAAAGGATACAGCACTCCTACGTACCGGGCGTATCGGAAGTCAAAGCCGACAGTTTTCCTTTTTGCAACCACCCCCAGCCATGAATATGTACTGGCCCCAACGTTTACTCGCGAACCGCTGGATTCTCGTGGCCTTGATCGGCCTGATCGGCCTCCAGCTCAGCGCGGCCCCCGTCGTCGCCCAGGATGGATCAAGCAGTGCGAAGGCGGAGAGAATCAAAAAGAAGAAAGAGGTTCAGAAGATGTTTAAAAAGGGCCAGCAGTTGGCCCAATCCGGCAATTACGGGCAGGCTGCTGACACCTTCGAAGAGGCCCTTTCTATGGCGCGCGGGGTTGAGTGGGAGAAAGCGATTCAGATGTCCCAGGACTTCCTCGTCAAGAGTCTGACGCGGGGAGGCACGGAAGCCAACAAGCAGGAAAATTACGAGCAGGCCGTGTCCTACTACAACAGAGCGCTGAAATACGTGGACAACGATCCGAGCGTTCACTACAACCGGGGCCTCGCGCTCGTCAACATAGAGGATAGCACAGAAGCGGGACTGGAGGCGCTCCAGACGGCCATTGACATCGGAAATGAGACGGGGAATACCCGAGTGGCCGGTCTCGCTACTGAACGTATTCGGGACGAGTTTATCGCCAGGGCCTCCAAGGCCCTGCAGGGGGACAATCCCTCGCAGGAACAGATTAATACGGCCCTGAACGCACTTGATCAGATGCGTGAGTACGTGGATCCGAACGCGAAGTCCATGTTTTACCGCGCTACGGCCCTCTCCAAGAGTAGCCAGCACGAGCAGGCCATTCAGGTTGCACGAGAAGGTCTCGACATGCATCAGGGAAGCCGCAGCGACGCCGCTAAGTTTTACTACGTCATGGGTGAGTCGCAATTTGCGATCGGCAGCAAGGCCTCGGCCTGTGAGACCTTCAGGAACGCCGCCTATGGCGACTACGAGGCGCGCGCCAACCACTACCTCAACAACGAGTGCGACGACGTATAGAGCGACGTGAACGTCGGGGCTCGCGCCTCAGCGAGACTAGCCGACGACATCCACAAAATACAGAAGCCCGTGCCGGACGAGCCGGTACGGGCTTTTGTGTTGAGGCCAGGGCAAACGGTTCCGGGTCTCAAACAGTCTCCTGCGCCCCCCAGTAGACGAGGGCAACGAGCAGGACGGCGGGCAGAAGGATCGAGGCGATGGTGAGCCATTCGAGCCCCGTCCCGGCCGGAGCATTCGCCTGGAAAGCGGCGGTCCTCTGGAGAAAGGCTGATGCCAAGACCATGACGAGAAAAGGAGGATCGAATGCGAGAAGACGTTGAGGCCCCGACAAGCGTATCACGCCGGATACTACGCCGCCCAATTCACAGTTTCGGCCGGGTGCTTTTTTTAGTGGTGGCGGGGAGGCTAAACGTCCCTAATTCGGGTCGACGTGTCCCGGCCAGATTACACGGCCCCATTGACCCGTGCTGGGGCGACCTCTTCTCCCGACTGGCGCGCCTTCACGTCCTCAACGACATCCCGTAGGATTTCGTCCATCGAGTACCGCGGTTCGTAGCCAATTGCCGCCTCCAGCTTCGAGAGGTCCGGCACGCGCCGCTTCATGTCCTCAAAGCCCTCCCCGTACACCTCCTCGTGCGGCACGTGCGTGATGTCGACCTCGGGATCGACAAGCGACTGCACACGCTCAGCGAGCGTCCGGATCGAGATTTCCTCCCCACGGCCCACATTGAACACCTCACCCTCGGCCCCCGGTACCTCCAGCAGTTTTGTCACCGCCCGGACCGCATCGGCCACGTGCACGAAACAGCGGGTCTGCGTTCCGTCCCCGTGCACCTCGAGGGGCTTGCCCGCCAGGGCCCGCTCCACAAAGGTGGGCACGACCATCCCGTAGTTTCCCGACTGCCGCGGGCCCACCGTGTTGAAAAACCGGACACACAGAACGGGCAGGTCATGCTCTTCATGGTACGCCTGCGCCAAAAACTCGTCCATGGCTTTCGAACAGGCGTAGGCCCACCGCCGCTTCGTCGTCGTCCCAATCGTGAGATCGTCCGTCTCCCCGAGTGCGTCCCCGCCCCCATTCTTGCTCATCGCCTTCCCGTATACCTCGGAGGTAGAGGCCAGGAGCGTCTTTTTGCCGTGGTGACGAGCCAGCTGCAATACATTTTCCGTCCCCCGCACGTTCGTCAGAATCGTCTCGACGGGACGGTCCATGATGCGCTCCACGCCGACGGCCGCCGCAAGGTGAATGACCCGATCACACTCGGCGATGCACTGCCCAAGCGTGTGCTCGTTGAGCACACTGCTGATAGTGAGCGTGAATCGATTGTGGTCCGTCCAGTGACGAACGTTATCGAGCCGTCCGGTGGACAGGTTGTCGAACACGTGCACCTGATGCCCCTGCTCAATGAGCCGGTCGGTCAGATGACTGCCGATGAATCCGGCTCCGCCAGTGATGAGGTATTGCATGCCTGGAAGTGTTGATTACGTCAGAACGTCGAAATACACCCGAGACGGTGCGAATTGGGACCTGCCCGGAAGGAAGTCCGCAACTCCTTTCCTTTAACACGTGAGACCAAGGCGAATGACCAGGACCGAACTGCCCCATCGGCATTCATGTGGCAGCACCGCCGTCCCAATGGACACCCGCCGTTGACCGGCGGGAACTGGCATCTCGAAACGAAGACAGAAGGGCGCCCTTCCGGCAGGGGAGTCTGCGTTGCCCCTCTCCAATCCTTCCTGCTAACGGGAACAAGAACTGCGCCATCGTACCTCCCTGCCCGACTTCTCTTCCCAAAACGACGCCGCGCTCAATCTCAGAGCGGGTCTCACGGGGAGGACAATTAGAAGTTCTGTGCCCTTGCCCCTCCCTTCGTCCTTTTCTGCATAATCCTAACGAAGATTGGCGAGAGGGGAGAAGCGCCTTCTGCTCCTTCGGCGACGGGCTCGTTTCATACGTCGTGCTATTCCTTCGGCCAGGCCGTGTCCTCCGGCAACTCCGCGTCGGGGGGCTGCAGGACGAGCTCGTCCGGGAGGTCGTTGGCTTGATCGTCCGGGTTCACGACGGAGACAAGCGGTAGGGCAAGGGCGGTAAAGAACTTGCCCATCGCGGCGATGAGAAATTCCTGCTGCAGCTCCACCATGTCTTCTTCCAGGCGCCCATCGTCCCGCACATGCCCCTCGATATCGAGGTAGAAGACGCGCGGCCAGTCCGGGAACTCCGCCTGGGCCTTCTTGAGGAGCGAAAAAATGTCCTGGGCCGCGGTCTCGAAGTCGTCGCCCTCCTCGACGATGTGATAGAGGGAGACGGTGTTGTCGAACTGCATGTGCAGACCGGGCGCGTCCGGCTTGTTGTACTCTGGCACAAAATCCGGACGGTCCGGGGAGGCACTCATGGCGCTTGGGGGGCCGGTTCACGAGAGCACGCGCAGGTTGAATGACGGTCCGGAGGGAGAGATTCGGACGCACAGAATAAGGACACCAAACGAGCTCAACGGCGACGGATGTACGATGCCTACCGGAGAACTCGTGTAGGACAAGAGCCCCCACTGCGCCTCCAGTGCTCTACGACCACGCGCCCGACGACCCAGATGCCTCCTGCCCGGCATCGGCATGCCCATTGGAGGGGCCCGCCTGTCCGTCGGTCCGCTGGCGACGCTGGCGCTGGACGGAGTGGTCCAGAATGGACTCGAAGAGAGTCTGGGCAAGGTCGGGCGGCAGGCCCTCCTCCTCGGCCACCGACCGGACGTGATCGAGAAGCTTGGCCTCCCGCTCGGGGTCCCGGACTGACTGTCCGGCCTCGGCTTTGAGTTCGCAGAGTTCGTCGACGATCGCCTGCCGCTCGGCGAGCAGTGCGACGACGCGCTCGTTGATCTCGTCGATCCGGGCACGAGCGTCCTGCAGGGAGGAAGTCGTAGTCGTGGACATGGGCGGGTCTCCAGATTGAAGAACACAATGTCGGAGGACCCACCGGACACGCAGCCCTCGGCCCGTACACGACAAAACCCCGCCGGGGCCGCGGACTGCCGGCCGGCGGGGTGCAAAAATAGAGGATACACGCGCGCTCTATGTGCCGCCGGCCATCAGGGGATAAAAGTAGACATACGCGTAGCCCAGATAGAACAGGGCAAACGCATACAGTCCCCCGGTCGCGCTGACGTGAGCGTCGGGCACGGACGGCGAGGCGGATGTCGGAGCGCGTCGATTCATGACTGCTGTACGGTAGGGGACGCGGACAGGGATGTCAAAACATCCCTGATTCTACACAGAAATTATACACCTCTCTCTTCGAACCTCCAGCACCGGCCGATCTGCATAATAGACCGTCACTCAGTCGGCAAACGTCTGGAGCCCCTTCTTGATCGGAGTATCAAGCTCGTGTCCCAAAAGCTCATGCGCCCTCGAAATGTCGGCGTACGTGCGTTTCACCCCCCTCGGCTGAGGCGGAAGCTGCTCAATCTCCGGCGGCCGTCCCATCGCGTCGGCGATGCCTGAAATGAGATCCCTGAGCTGCGTCGTCTCCGAGCCGCCGATGAAGCCGGCCCCCGCCTGTGACGAGGATGTGCAAAGGTTTAGAAGATCCGGTCATGAGCCCGCTACCGCCTTAACGAGCGGCCAAATATACCATTCGATCCTCCCCAAAGAATTCGTTCCGTGAGATCCTATGATCCGTTTCCGGAATCTGCCGCCAATCCGTGCCCCTCCTGTCCCAGCAAAGCACGGATGCGCTCGAGTTGGCGG
>Ga0207797_1002036_pt1 | contig 14280 bp, 16 predicted proteins | sample PRCRCaboRojoPR_6_FD_187275 | JGI IMG/M metagenome (GOLD analysis project Ga0207797, IMG submission 187275) | Marine sediment microbial community from Cabo Rojo, Puerto Rico - PR CR 10% Liquid 1 (SPAdes) | ecosystem: Environmental > Aquatic > Marine > Coastal > Sediment | place: Cabo Rojo, Puerto... | reverse complement strand
GAAACCAAGAAGAGATTCACGAGGTGCTTAACCAAATCCTTTTCTTTTTTAAACAGGATCCGTTCTATCAGCCCTGTTTGTATAATGAGATCTTTGATGTTGCCGGTCTGACCTACGGTCGGGTGACCTACGGTCTCCGTGAATGGACGGAATGCCGATCCATCCTGAATCGGGCGAGGAAACGGATTCGACGGGTTGACGCGTGTTTAACCTGCAAGCCTGAAACGGCTTGAGACCGGTTCAAGGGCTTCACGTCAACACTTTGACACGAAATCGATGAGCAAGGGCTTCCAGACCGGGCTTCGGCAACCCGACAAGGAGACCAAGGTACAGGAGACCGCTCGCTCCTTTCATACAGGTCTTTTTATACCCGACACAAAAGCATTGGAATTTAAAAGGTATTCATTCGCATCCCATTCCTATGTCCGGACCACCCCACCCACGGAACCTTTCTGAGTCTTTCCCAACCGCAAGACACACATGAAGTGGCACAAAGGTTGCTGTAATAGGCCACAAAAAAAGACAAAACCGCTTTGCTAAAGAGGCTTTCGTATGGACATTGCGACGCTGCTCGGGATCACTTCGGCGTTTGGCCTGGTGTTGATAGCCATATTCATGGGAGGAGGTTTGGGCTTGTTCATCAATGTGCCCTCCCTGATGATTGTGGCCGGCGGCACCTTGGGCACAACAATGATCAACTATCCCCTGAAACAGGTATTGGGAGTCATTAAGGTCGTCAAGAACGTATTCTTTACGAAAGTGACTTCTGCAAAGGAAATTATCCAGCAGTTTAGCGAGTTCTCCAACAAGGCTCGCAAAGAAGGTATCTTGGCCTTGGAATCTGAAATAGAGAACCTGGATGAAGAATTTCTGAAAAAGGGGATACAGCTTTCCATCGACGGTTTGGAACCCCAATCGATTCGCGAGATTCTCGAGACGGAGATTTCCTATATAGAAGATCGGCATAAACTTGGGGCGGAGATCTTTACCACCATGGGTACCTATGCACCCGCCCTGGGAATGGTGGGGACATTGATCGGTTTGGTTCAAATGCTGCAGTCCATGAGCGATCCCAGTTCGATCGGTCCGGCCATGGCGGTTGCGTTGCTGACTACCTTCTACGGGGCCGTTGGTGCAAATCTATTGTTCATGCCGGTTGCGGGGAAATTACGAACACGAAGTAGTGAAGAAGTGTTGGTCAAAGAAATGATGATCGAAGGCGTGATCTGTCTGTCAAACGGAGAAAATCCGCGGATTGTGGAACAAAAACTCATGGCCTTTCTTCCCCCTGCCCAGCGACAGAATGAGAGTGAATAGGTAATGGCGAACCGGAAGAAACAAGGAGAAGGTTCTGGCGGCCCAAACCAAGACGGAATTCGCGTGATGACGGTGAGTCTGTTTATTATCCTGCTTGCATTCTTTATCGTCCTAAACTCAATGGCCGTCATCGATGAGAGAAAGAGCCTTTCCGCCTTGGGTTCATTGATAGGAAGTTTTGGAATTCTTCCCGGGGGCATGTCTCCTTCACGGGAAGGAACGGTAAGAGTGATAGCGCCGGGAAGCGTTCCGGTGCTGAAACGGACGGAAGAAACAGTCGATCTCGAGCAAGCAGGCCGACAAGGAACCGAACCCGTAACGATTCAAACGACACCGGAAGGACGGCAGGTCAGTATTCAAGACAAGATTCTTTTTGGCAAGAACGGATACCAGTTGAAACCGGCAGGTTACGCCTTTTTGAAGGATTTGTGTAAAATCATTCGCGGGAAATCTTATCCGGTTGAAATTACCGGTCACACCGATAGTCGGCCCCCGCAGGAAAAAGGAGTGCGGTCCAATCAAGCGCTGTCCTCGTTGAGAGCCTTGGAAGTGCTGAGATATTTTGTCGTCGCCGGAGGTATTGATCCGATGCGATTGACTGCCTACGGCTGTGGTGCGGAAAGACCGATCGCCAGCAACGAGACGCGCCAGACCCGATTGCGAAACAGACGGGTCGACATCCTTCTGTCCGGAAATATGACGGAAGACCTCAGCAGTATCTACGAACAAGATGAATCGGCACTGGTTCTTTTTAAGAAATTCGTGTTCCGTGTTTTTGATTGAGACGGGCAATGGCGAAGAAGAAAAGCAAGGGAAACAGTGAAACGAGAGACACCACCATGTGGATGGTTACGTTTGGTGACCTGTTGATGCTTTTGTTGACCTTTTTCGTCATGCTTCTCACCATGTCTTCCATGGATACCAAGACGCTCCGGTCGGTTTTCAGCATTTTTAAAGGCGGTGTCGGCGTCATGGAGTTCTCCGATCTGGGAAGTATCAAGGCTGTCGATAAAAAGGGTGCTTTGGTCAATCTGAAGGCTGCTGATCTTTCTGTCCTTGAAGCGTTAAACAATCGCTTAGACAAACTGATTGCATCCGAAAGGTCCGAACCGATCGGCAGTCGGCGGACATTATCGAATTTCCTGGACGCAAAAACCGGTACATCGGGTCACGCCGCTCTTGCCGGGCTGGAAAACCTGCTGGATATATCGGAAGACCACCGGGGCGTGGTGTTGTCGATAGAGGCGGAAGTCCTGTTCGACTCCGGTAAAACATCCGTGCGATCGGACATGTTTCCCCTGTTGGATACGATCGCAAAAATAATACGAACGATTTCCAACGACGTGCTCATCATGGGGCATACGGATAACGTCCCAGTTCACCCAGGTGCCGATATTTCAAATTGGGAGCTTTCACTCTACAGGGCCCTGAATGTTCGAAAATACCTCACGGAAAGGGGAGCCGTCCCTACGGACCGTGTGTTTGCAGGCGGTTACGGTGACGTGAGAGCGAAATACTCAAATGAGACAGAGGATGGACAGAGAAAAAACAGACGCGTCGAGATTATCCTGAAGAAGGCATAAAGCGAGCAAGGCCTTACGATTGACACGAACACGCAAGGAGGAAGCGGACCAAAATGGCGGATGACCAAGACATGGCAGTAGATCAAGCAGAAGAAACGAGTACGTCGTCAAAAGGTGGGAAAAAGAAGATCGTGATCGTGGCGATGATTCTTGTCCTTCTTGGAGGCGGTGGGTTTTTCGGATGGCAGGTGATGTTTTCCGACAAGTCCGGCGGAAATGACTCGGGGGCGGCAGAGGCCAAAACCAGTGAGGAAGGCGTACCAAAAGTTAAGATCATGTATGAAATGGACCCGTTTATTGTAAATTTACTCGGAGAAAACGGTACGCGTTACCTGAAGGCGAAGGTGGTTGCAGAGGTCGGGAATCCGGAGATTGAAAAAGAATTGAAAGATCGAAATCCGGAGATACGGGATGCGTTACTATTACTTTTGGCGGGAAAATCGTTTGAGGATATCAGTACCCCACAAGGAAAGATTGCTCTCCGGGGCGAGTTGGTTGCGCGCCTGAACAGTGTGTTGAATACCGGTTCCGTTCGAATGCTTTATTTTACGGAGTTTGTCGTTCAATAAGCGGACGGAAAGGTCAAGAACCTATCCTTTTTGAAGGTTGATATTATTATGTCCAACGTCTTGTCACAGGAAGAAGTCGACAGCCTATTAAAGGGCGTAACAAGCGGCGAAATCGAAACGGAGACTGAAGAGGAGGTTCCTTCCGACGGTGTAATACCGTACGACTTTACACGACAGGAACAAATGCTTCGCGGTCGGCTGCCGACACTAGCGGTTATCAATGAAAGGTTTGCTTCCGATTTCAGGTATGACCTTTCGGGAATGATTCGAAAGTCCGTTGATGTAGAGGCGGAACCTGTAGATATGGTTAAATTCAAAGACTTTCGACTGTCCCTGCCGGTACCGACAAGCCTACACGTATTTCGTATAGACCCTTTGGGAGGCCAGGCCCTGTTGGTTTTCGACAGCCATTTTGTATTCAGTCTTATCGAATACTATTTTGGAGGCAAAGGCAGAAGTCATGCAAAAATTGAAGGAAGAGATTTCACACCGATAGAAAATGCAATGATCCAAAAAGTGGTTTCCCAGTGCCTACAGGACTTGTCTCGAGCGTGGGAAAAAGTGTTCAAAATCGACATCGTTTACGTCCGATCTGAGGTCAATCCTGAGTTTGCAGGTATCGTATTGCCCGGAGATTTGGTGATCGTTACGAAATTCAATGTGGACATCGAGGGGGTCGGCGGGGGAGTGAACTTATGCATTCCGTATTCGACAATCGAACCGGTTCGAGACCGGTTGTCCGGTGGGATACAAAGAGATCAGTTACGGTCGGACGCCAAATGGCGTCAGCGCCTGAAAGAACGAATTCGGGCAACGACGGTGGATCTTATCGTCGAACTTGGATCGACAAACATCACTGCTGAAAAGCTTCTTCAGCTGAAGACAGGAGATGTCATTCAACTGGGGCGACGTGTGAGCGATCCGCTGGTAGGGAGCGTCCAGGGGGTGGAAAAGCTTTCGGGCCGCCCCGGAGTCATTAAAGGAAATCGAGGTCTCAAGGTTGAAAAGATAGGCGTTGATGAACGGATGTAATCGATCGAAAGGTTTGTTGCGCTGGCAAAAAAGCAATGAAAGGGAGACGAAAGGGCGAAACAGTGGAAGAAAAACCGAATGAGATGGAACAGAACGGTGGGGCTGAGGTGACGGATTCTCCGGATGCGGAAGAACCTCGTACGGATAGTGCCCACGAAACAGAATCGTTTGCGGCGGATGTGGAAGAGGAAGCCAAGGATCTTGACTTCATTCTGGACATTCCGCTGGAGATATCTGTGGAACTGGGCCGTACGAACATGCTCGTAAATGATCTGCTACAACTTGCGCGGGGTTCAATCATTGAATTGTCGAAACTGGCCGAAGAACCCATGGATATTTACATCAACCGCAAGTTGTTCGCCCGGGGAGAAGTGGTAGTGGTAAACGAGAAGTTCGGCATCCGTCTCACGGACATCATTAGTCCAGCCGAGAGAGTAAAGTCCCTGGGCTGAGTGTGACCGTCATGCGTGAGAACACGGTGTGTGATATGTCCCCAACCACAAAGAGGGTAGCAAGTTGAACGACCTGGCACAAGCATCGGAAGCTCTCAACCAACCGGATCTGTGGGGAGCCGGAATCAAGACCGTAGCCATGTTGAGTATCGTGGTCGCAGTTTTGATCCTCGTACTGTACCTGTTTAAGCGATTTGTGTACGGGAAGCAGGGCCTTGTACAAGATGGTCTGATTGATGTGGTGTCACTCTATCACGTCAGTCCGAAACAACGCATCGGATTGGTTGACGTAGCAGGAGAAAAGATCGTGGTGGGGATTACACCGGAAAACATTACCTGCCTTGCCACGATTACGAAACCTGAGGTGGAAAGCAGAATCGCCGAGTCCAGGCAGCGGGGCGTCGGAAAAGGGTTATTTCGACGGGTGCTCAATTCATCAGTTGAGGGGCAGAAGAAATCACGTGTTACGTAAGACCGTTACAAGCCAACGGAAAGTGAAACCGGGGTTGAGCCTGGGTTGCATCCTTCTGATCGCTATAATGTTGTTACCCGTAATCGGGTTTGCGGCGGCGATGCCCATGCCCATGGTACAACTCGGCGTGGGGCAGGCCGAGGACCCCGGTGATGTGTCCGTCTTGCTACAGATTGTTGCGCTTTTGACGGTGTTGTCACTGGCCCCTGCGATCCTGATTTTAATGACTTCGTTTACAAGACTAGCGGTAGCCTTTTCCTTTCTTCGTCACGCCCTGGGCACCCATCAGATGCCGCCAAATCAAGTCATGATCGGGCTGGCGCTTTTCTTGACCTTCTTTATCATGATGCCCGTGTGGCAGAAGGTGAATGAGAACGCCATACAACCCTATCTTGGAGAAGAGATAACGCAGGCCGAGGCCCTGAGTGCCGCAATGGAGCCGGTCCGTCAGTTTATGTTCAAGCAAACGCGGAAAAAGGATCTGGAACTCTTTGTAAGCATGGCCAAGCTGGACAAGCCGAACACGAGTAGTGATATTCCCTCGTCGGTCCTCATCCCGGCGTTTGTGGTAAGTGAACTGAAGACCGCTTTTATTATTGGTTTTTTTCTCTACGTACCGTTTTTAATCATCGACATGGTAATCGCCAGTGTATTGCTTTCCATGGGCATGATGATGTTGCCGCCCATCATGATATCCATGCCGTTCAAGCTGATTCTGTTCGTTCTCATGGATGGGTGGCACCTGATCGTGGGATCGTTGGTCAAAAGCTTCGTGGGGGGCTGACATGACACCGGAATTTATAGTGGGATTTGCCCAAGAAGCCATCAAGGTGACGATCATGGTGGCCATGCCCATGCTGGGGCTTGGACTGATCGTTGGGCTGGCAGTCAGCATTTTTCAGGCGGTAACACAAATTCAGGAAATGACGTTGACCTTTGTTCCGAAGATATTGGTCGTTTTATTGGGGCTGCTCTTTTTTTCCAATTGGATGCTCCAGCAACTGATTGACTTTGGACACAGCTGTATTACCCAGATACCGATGTATATTCGGTAGAGACGGATGTTTATGGACCTTCTCGGATTATCACCGGATCAGTTCAAGAGTTTCTTGCTTATCCTTTTGAGGATAAGCGTGGTTCTTTTCATGTTTCCGGTATTCGGCGGGATGATGGTACCGAAGTCCGTCAAGGCGGGACTTGCACTGATGATTACCGTCGTGCTTTTTCCCATTGTTCAGCCGGATCCCGCGCGTTTTCCGGAGAGTTTACTGGGGTCTGCCGGTTTGATCCTCTCCGAACTCATACTCGGCCTCGTGATCGGATTGACCGTTCGGCTGTTTTTCGCTGCAGTGCAGCTGGGCGGGCAGCTGGTCGGTTTTCAAATGGGTTTTGCCATCGCAAACGTCCTCGATCCCGAGACGGGTACGCAGGGATCGATTTTGGCTCAGTTGGGATACTGGGTCGCCCTATTACTCTTTCTCGCCCTGAACGGCCATCATGTCCTGCTTCAAGCCTTGGGAAACAGTTTTTCTATCATCAAAGTCGGGTCGTTCGGACTCGGAGAAGGGATGTTTACCCACATGCTTGAGGCATCGGGCGAAATGTTTTCCATGGCGATTAAGGTGGGGGCGCCTGCCATTGCGGCATTACTGTTGACAAGTGCGGCGTTTGGAATCGTTGCCAAGGTGGTGCCGCAGGTGAATATACTGATTGTGGCATTTCCATTGAAGATTGCGGTGGGTCTCTTTTTTTTCGGAGTGTCGTTGCAGTTGCTCATGTATTTCATGAAACAGTACGTGGGGGAATTTGACGGCATGCTTACAATTATGATGCGGCTGATGAGGGCGTAGGACAGTGCCACCGGGAGATTTACAAGAAAAAACCGAACAGGCAACCCCGAAAAAGCGCTCAGAGGCACGCAAAAAAGGGCAGGTTGCCAAGAGTCAGGATGTGGCCTCCGTGGCCGTGCTAATGGCGGGACTTTCCACGTTGTGTTTGTTTGGATCCTATATCTATGACCGGCTGCACGGTTTGATGCAAGGAAGCTTTGTGCGGGTCAACGAGCCGATCCTGGGAAATGCCGGGTTCCTGGAGCTGGTGCAGAACGTGGTCGGACAGTACATTCTGATGGTGATTCCCATAATGGCTGCTGTTTTTTTGGTTGCCTTATTGGCCAACATCATGCAAGTGGGATTCATGTTGGCGCCCCAGAAGCTGGCACCGGAAATCTCAAAGATCAGCCCCATTAAGGGCTTCGGGAGGCTGTTTTCCAAGCAGTCGTTCATGGAGCTTTTCAAATCGCTGGCCAAGCTCGCCATCGTTGGAGGCGTCGCCTACTGGACAATCCGAGGTGAAATGGACAATCTTCATACCTTGGGCAAGATGGAAGTGGCCGGTATTTGTCTCTACATCCTGAAAGTGATTTTGAAGATTTTTGTTCGAGTGTGCGTCATCATGGTGATAGTGGCGGCGATCGATTATGCCTTTCAAAAATGGCAATTTGAAGAACAGCTGAAAATGACCAAACAAGAGGTCAAGGAAGAACACAAACAAAGCGAAGGAGATCCGCAGGTGAAATCGCGGATACGAAAATTGCAGATGGACGCCGCCAGAAAGCGCATGATGCAGGAGGTGCCCGAGGCGGACGTGGTAGTAACCAATCCTGTCCATCTCGCCGTAGCGGTGAAATACGACAGTACGGCCATGAATGCACCTCAAGTAGTGGCGAAAGGTGCAGAACTTATCGCGGAAAAGATCAAAACCGTAGCGGGAGAAAACGGCGTTCCGGTCATTGAGAATAAGGAGTTGGCACAAAGTCTCTATAAGACGGTGGAAATAGGAGAAGAAGTGCCTTCTGACTTCTACCAGGCGATTGCTGAAGTGCTGGCTTATGTGTACAGATTGAAGGGTCAGGTGTCGTAGGCGAAGATGTCCGAACAAGGAATAAACAAGGCGACATTTCTGTCGAATACCAGTGATTCGGTGATGGTGTTGGGTGTGATCGGGATATTGATGGTCATGGTCATACCCCTGCCGCCATACTTGTTGGATTTATTGCTGGCACTCAATATCACCTTTTCCATCATCGTGATACTCATGGCCATGTACACGGTGAAACCGTTGGACTTCGCCATATTCCCCTCACTGTTGCTGGTAGGAACACTCTTTCGGCTGTCTCTGAATATTGCCTCCACAAGATTGATCCTGCTCCATGGAAATGAAGGCGCCCTTGCGGCAGGTAAAGTCATCAAATCATTTGGAAGCTTCGTTGTCGGCGGAAACTATGTCGTCGGGCTGGTCGTCTTTGTGATTCTTGTGATCATCAATTTCATCGTCATCACCAAGGGGTCGGGGCGTATTGCGGAAGTTGCCGCCCGGTTCACGCTGGATGCCATGCCGGGGAAACAAATGAGTATCGACGCAGATCTGAATGCCGGCCTAATCGATGAAAACGAAGCCCGGTCCCGCAGAGAAAACATCGCCAGGGAGGCGGAACTCCATGGTGCCATGGACGGGGCTAGCAAGTTTGTCCGGGGCGACGCCATCGCCGGAATTGTCATCACGCTTATCAATATCATAGGCGGATTTATCATCGGGGTCCTCCAAAAGGAAATGTCAGTAGAGGTTGCGGCGCAGAACTATACCCTCCTCACAGTGGGTGATGGTTTGGTAACGCAGATTCCTGCCTTGATCATATCTACCTCCGCCGGTATCGTGGTAACCCGGGCGGCAGCTGAATCAAGCATGGGAGAGGATTTCGGCAGACAACTCATGTCCAATCCCCGAGCCGTCTATCTCGGGGCGGCGATTATCTTTATGTTTGGGATTATTCCCGGCCTGCCGCATGTGCCCTTTATGGTTTTGGGAGGAATCGTGGGCGGAAGTACCTATCTGTTTCAAAAGAAGAAGCGGGAAGTAATGAATGCACAGGCGGCAAAAGAGGCGGAGGCTTCTCAAAAGGCCGAGGAAACCCCGGAATCCGTAGAGCACCTTTTACTGTTGGATCCCATGGAGCTCGAGGTGGGCTACGGCATTATTGCGTTGGTGGATAGAGAACAAAACGGAGAGCTTTTGGATCGGATTCGGTCGATCAGACGCCAATTTGCCATGGAAATGGGAATGGTGATTCCATCCATCCATATACGGGACAATTTGAACATTAAGGCGTCGGAATATCGAATTCTGATAAAGGGTGTGGAGGCGGGAAGGTTTGAACTCTTGTCCGGACATCTGTTGGCCATGGATCCGGGAGATGCAGTTCAAAAGGTAGACGGTATTCAGACCGAAGAGCCGGCCTTTGGGCTGAAAGCGGTGTGGATTCCCGAGAAGCAGCAAGACGAAGCCAAGTTTGCCGGGTATACGGTTGTGGACAATACGGCCATTGTGGCTACCCATCTTTCCGAAATCATACGGCGGCACGCCCACGAACTGCTGGGGCGGCAGGAAGTGCAGAATTTGTTAGATAACTTGGCCAAAACGCATCCCAAGGCCGTAGAGGAGTTGACGCCTGCCCTGCTTCCCCTGGGAATCATACAAAAAGTGCTGCAAAATCTCTTGCGGGAAGGGGTCTCGATCCGTGACATGTTGACCATCGTAGAGGCTTTGGCGGACTATGCACCACTGACAAAGGATCCGGATTTATTGACCGAATATGTTCGTCAAAAGTTAGCGCGGGCGATTGTGAATCAACACGTACCGGATGACGGTGTGTTAAGTGTTTTGACACTTGAACAAGAAGTTGAAGACGTATTGTTGGGTAGCGTTCAGCACACGGAACACGGTTCGTATCTTTCGGTGGATCCCAAGGTGGCAAGTTCCATTATGAATTCAGTGAATAAGGAGACGGAACGGGTGATGGCAAAGGGCGTCAAGCCAGTGATACTCTGTTCTCCGCAACTGAGAAGGCACTTTAGAAGAATGGTCGAAAGATTTGCCCCGTCACTGATGGTGCTGTCGCATAATGAACTGTCGGATCACGTTCAATTCAAGTCACTAGGAAAGGTTGGCCTAGAGCATGCAGGTTAGAAAGTTTCGCGCACGTTCGACACAAGAAGCTACCCGTATTGTGAAACGGGAATTGGGACCGGATGCACTGATATTATCCATGCGAAAGATAAGTAACTCAAAGGACCCTTTGGGTCGGCCCGGACAAGAAATGTTCGAGATATACGCTTCGCCGGGGGAGTCTGAGGGGACCAATGAAAACCGAGAATGTGAAGATCGGCTTTCCTTAGGGGAAGTAAAGTCAGAGTTGTTGAGCATTAAGAAGATGCTGTTTCACCTGAGCCGTTCTCACCATCGGGTAGAAGACCTCCTCACGAGCCCGGACGCGATCAATCTGTACGCGAAGATGGTTGGGAACGGAATTGCAGAATCGAATGCAAAAGCTTTCCTTGAAAAAAGCGGTGCTCTGGACAGGCGTGAAGATGTAAGCGCGGAAATTCTGCAGGAACGGGTTTTAAAAGAAATTATAAAGGTCATCGATGTGACGGATCCGTTCGACAGCGCTGAAGGGCAGACCATAGCGGCCTTTGTTGGTCCTACCGGCGTTGGAAAAACAACAACGGTAGCGAAGCTGATGGCGAATTTCAGTTTAAAACATAAGAAGCGGGTGGGGCTCATATCGATCGACAACTATCGAGTGGGAGCGGTTGAACAGCTCAAAACCTATGCCGGGATTCTCGGTATTCCTTGTTTTTCCGCTTTCACTTGTTCGGACCTTCAGGTTGCCCTCAGGCAACTTAGCCAGCAGGATGTCATTTTGATCGATACGGCCGGTCAGAGTCACTATGACGACCAACGAATGGAAGAACTGGCCGGCTTCATTTCAACTCATCCGTCCATCAACTGCCATTTGCTCCTGAGCACCTCGATCAATGAGTCGGAGATGTTTGCTGCCGCCCAGAATTTCGGCAGGCTTGATTTTGACAGCTACATTTTTACCAAGACTGATGAGACACAAGCAAAAGGCGTCATCATAAATCAGCTTCTCAAGCTGAAGAAGCCCGTCTCGTTCGTTACGAACGGTCAAAGAGTACCTGAAGATATCTTTAAGGCGACAAGGACCAATATACTGAGTTTGATGTTCCAGTAGGAGAGAAAAACGTGGACCAGGCACATGGTTTGAGAGAAATGATGAAGCGGGAAGCCGAGGACATGGGTGACGGCAAATTCTCCTGTCGAACTTCCGGTGGCACGTCCGCTACCCGAGTGATTTCGGTCACCAGTGGCAAAGGAGGCGTCGGTAAAACGAACATCGTCGGCAATCTGGCCATTGCGTTGAGGCGTTTGGGAAAACGGGTGTTGGTTCTGGATGGGGATTTGGGGCTTGCCAACATCGATATCATTTTTGGACTCAGTCCTGCTTATAACATTAAACACGTGGTGGATGGGAAAAAGAGTCTGTCCGACATCATCGTAAGAGGGCCGGAACAGATACAAATTATTCCAGCCGGTTCCGGCGTACAAGATCTGGTTGATTTAACACAGGGCCAAAAATTGAACCTTCTGAACGAATTTGACGGATTGGAAGAGGAATTTGATATATTTCTTATTGATACGGGCGCGGGTATCTCGTCCAATGTAACCTACTTTGGTATTGCGGCGGATGAGCGGATTGTCGTTGTCACCTCGGAGCCCACTTCCATTACCGATGCCTACGCCCTCATGAAAGTCATGTACACGAAACACGGAACCAACACCTTCAAATTGGTGGTAAACATGGTGGACCACGAGGATGAGGCAAGGGCCGTATTTAGAAATCTGAGCAACGCAATCGTGCGGTTTCTGAAAGGGATTTCTTTGGAATATCTCGGTTTCATCCCCCGTGACGGGAACTTGGAAGCGGCAGTTCGGCAACAGGCTACCGTGCTAAAATGCTTTCCCAACAGTCCGTCCAGTAACGGATTTTCCCGGCTCGCCGATCAGTTGCTGGTGGCCAGCCCGAAGACCGGACAAGACGGAAATATAAAGTTCTTCTGGAAGAAATTTGTGACTGCGTAAAGGACATACGACGGAACCAAAACAGAAGACCATAAACGGCTAGACAATAAACTACGGATCGCAGATTACATCATGCAAAAGACCGAAGTCAAAGAATCCCCTGGTTATAGAACAGCCTTGGAGATGGATGCAGCGAGTCGGAGAGACCGGGACGACTTGATCATCGAGTATGCACCACTCGTGAAGCTCCTTGCCAACCGCATGGCCATGCGCATTCCACCCAGCGTATCGGTGGATGATTTGGTCAGTGCGGGGATAATGGGGTTGGTAGATGCCATCGATCGATATGATCCAAGTCGCGATGTCAAGTTTAAGACCTATGCAGAATTCCGAATTCGCGGGGCAATGCTGGATGAACTCAGAAGCCTTGACTGGGTGCCGCGGTCGACTCGGAAAAAGATTCGGAAGATGGAGCAAGCGATACAGGCGGTTGAGGCAAGGTTGAATCGCCCAGCCGAAGACACAGAGATTTGTGAAGAGATGGAAATCAGCATGGAGGCCTATTATGATATCCTCAACGCGGCTCGAGGTGTTGAGTTACTCAGCCTGGACGGATATGTAAAAGACGAAAAGGACAATTCGGACTCCAAAAGGACATTCAAGAGCCTGGTTCGGGGGGACAGCGACCCGGACAACCAGGTTCTGAATTTTGAACTCAAAGAGGTCATCGTTGAGGCGATGAAGTCGCTGTCCAAGAAAGAGCAGATGGTCATTTCCTTATACTACTACGATGAATTGACCCTTAAGGAGATCGGAGAAGTCATCGAATTGACCGAATCCAGAATTTCTCAGATCCACACGAAGGCCATTATCAAAATGCGGGCAAGACTTCGATCATATTACGAAACGTAGGGGCATGGAACGGCAAGAAGAGAATTACGAACCAACTGCTGGAGAAAACGATCCTGACGAGGCCAAGGCCGACACCGAAGGGGAGCCGAACGACCAGATGGCGCAAGCGGCCATCATATCGGAAGAAGAGCCCGAATCGCAAGGAGACGCCGGACCTCACGCACCCACATCGGAGGAGTCCGATTCAGAATCTGACGGCACTTTTGCCTCGGCCGAGGAAGGCAACGTCTGGTATCGCATCTCCAGAAAGTTCGGGCTGATTGCCGCAAGATCCGCGTTGAAGAGGTATCACCGCGGCATCTTGGGAGGCGTGCTGGCACTATGCCTGATCACTGGGTCTTTCCTGGTGAAGTGGCGGAGTGTTGCAACCGACCGGAAGGAGGTGTCCCTCCCCGTTCAGGTCTATTTGACTTCGGTCAGCCAAGAATTGACGGATATCTTTAATTTCAACAGCTTTTTGATCTTTTTGCCCTCCCCGGACAAGGCGTATCTGTCCGTAAATGTATCGGTGAAGACATCGAACGATGCCGTGTACCACGAGATAAAGAGAAACAGAGCTTTGTGCAGGAGTATTATCCACAAGATACTGAATCAAATCAGTGAAGAGAAGGGATTCAATTATCGCGACACGGATCAGCTAAAAGAAGAGATGCTCTCTGCACTGAATGCCGAACTTCGCAGCGGGACGGTGGAAGAAGTTCTCGTGGGCGATCTGATCCACGTATAGGATGCCCCGATCCGTTTGGGATATTGAACGACGAAGGGAAAATGGAGGCTACAGGAAATCGCAAGTGTCATATTTGATATCCGGAAAACTGTGGCTGGTCGCACAGATTGGTCTCGATCTCGTATTGGTGGCCCTCTTCGTTGTGCTGATACGGCATTTTCGAAGAACAACAACGCCACCCACTGAACCTTCACGGGCCTTGGACACGACTCAAATTGAATCGGTCTTACAAGATGCGAAACATGTGGCCGCTGAATTTGAAGACCAGTTGAGG
>Ga0207797_1002035_pt1 | contig 14286 bp, 12 predicted proteins | sample PRCRCaboRojoPR_6_FD_187275 | JGI IMG/M metagenome (GOLD analysis project Ga0207797, IMG submission 187275) | Marine sediment microbial community from Cabo Rojo, Puerto Rico - PR CR 10% Liquid 1 (SPAdes) | ecosystem: Environmental > Aquatic > Marine > Coastal > Sediment | place: Cabo Rojo, Puerto... | reverse complement strand
GGTGCGCGTGGTGGGCGAGCGCTTTTCCGAGACGCGGCGGGTGGTGGTGGCTCGCTAAGCTCGTTTCCTCGCACCGCGTGGCGTCCGGCGATAACGGCCGTGGGTCCGGCAGCTATGAGGACCGCCGGAATCATTCAGCCCGGCCATTACCGAAACACGTTTTTCACGATGGGTTTGCGCCGGACGGCGTATCATTACCGTTACTTTTTGCTTCCTGTAGTCCCGCCACGTCCCTTCTCTCGGATCTCCGCAGCACCATGGCACGCCTCTCGCCCTATGGTTCCATCTTCGGAATTCTCTTTCTTGCCGGTCTTCTCCTCCCAACTCCGGCGCACGCCCAGGATGACTTGCAAGAATGCGCAGAGCCTTACGGCACCCTCGCGGTCGTCGAGCCGCAGGAGGAGGTGATTCGTATGCTCTCGAAGTACGAACTGGACTCGCCCACGAGTCTGATTCGCATCATGGCACAGGAGTCCAACTGCTTTCTCGTCGTGGAACGAGGCATCGCGATGAAGAATCTGGAGCAGGAGCGCGCGCTGGCCGCATCGGGACAACTTCGCGGCGACCAGAATATGGGCGGCGGACAAATGGTGGCCGCCGACTTCATTCTCACGCCCGACGTGCTCATCTCGGATGACGATGCCGGCGGCGTCGGCGGCGCACTGGGTCGGTTTGGTCGGCGCCGCGGTCTCGGGCTTCTCGCCGCCGGACTCAAGTTCAAGGAAGCCGAAACCAGCCTCCTGGTGAGCGACACGCGCAGCGGGATCCAGGTCGCGGCTGCCAAAGGAAAAGCCAAGAAGACGGACTTCCGCATTGGCATGCTGGGCATCGGCGCGGGAACGGCGTTCGCCGGGGGCGGCTACACCGACACCGAGGAAGGAAAGGTGATCGCGGCCAGCTTCCTCGACAACTTCAACAACGTCGTCGCCTCGATTGAGAGCAATCCGAACATGGATCGGTTCGGTGCCGGCGGAGAAGAGACAGCCGATGCGGGAGAGGTGTTTGCCGCCGGCGATGTTGTGACGGCGAAGATTGACAACATCGATCTCCTCGTCGCGCCGAAGGCCGGATCCGAGGCGGTTGTGTCCGTTCGTTCCTCGGATGCCCTCGTGTATTTGGGCACTGAGGAGAACGGATTCTTGCAGGTGCAGAGCTCCGACGGTCAGGGCTGGATCAACAAGCTGCTGGTTACGAAGCAGTAACGCGTCGGGACGACAGCCTCTTTAAGCATCTGGGGCGTGGATGTCGTTGCTGACGGCGGCTTTCAGGGCGTTCATCTCCTCACGGATTTCGCGGAGGGACGACTGTGCACTGCGCACGGATGCGTCCTCCTCGTCAACAAATTCCGCGAACGGCTCGACCGTTTTCCAAACGCGGTCCAGGGCTTCTTCAATCTCGTCGTCGAGACGCTGGCCGAGCGCGTCCTGAATGTTGACCTGCAGCGTTTCGATGCGCTCCGTGAACTCGTCGATGGCCTTGCGGCGCTGGCGCGGGAGGACGGTGGCGCCGTAGAGGGCTGCGGCCGTTCCCGTCGCCAGCCCAAATCCGCCGACCGCATCGAGCGCCGAGGCCACCAGGAGTACGATGCCCAGGCCGCCCGCTGTGGCCGCTCCCACGCCGGCTCCCACCACGAGGTTGGCGTCGCTGTAGACGTTCTCCACGATCCGCTGCACCTCGCGCTGCAAATCGTGCGAGTGAATCTCCCGTTCCGCCTCGTCCATGATGGCGGTAAACACGTCGCGCCGGTCGTACGAAAATCCACGGTCGGCCGCGAACCGATTCTCGCGGCGCGTCTCCTGGACGCGGTCGGCGAAGGTGCGGAAGAGGCGCTGCTGCAGGTCCATCGCTTCGGTCAGCAGATCGTCGACGGCCTCGGTCACCACCTGCTCGATCTGCCGGGTCGTCTCGCTCACGACCTGCTCCTCAAACTGCTGGCGAAACCGCTCACGGTCCCGCAGTAGCCCGATGCGCCGAACGCGGATGGTGTCGTTGAGAAAGCGAACGCCGCGGCGTCGAATGTCGTCAAAGACGCTCTCAATGTCTCGAAGGTGCGGGGCATACCCGTCGGTCAGCGTTTCACGGGCCTCTTCAAGTTGTTCTCGAAGATGCTCAAGTGTTTTCTGATCGTGGGTCAGCACGCTCTCGCGCTGCTGGAGGCGGGTGTCCACGCGCTCCGCCAGGCGTTCCGCCGTTTCGAGCGGGGCTCGGAGCTTCATCGCCACCTTCTCCGGACCCGCCAGCGTCTCCGTGAAAAACGATTCCAGGGGCGCAAAGCGGCTGGCCTCCCAACGCGCCTCGCCGTTTTTGGCGCCGGTCTTGGCGCGGAGCGCCTCCTTGGCACTCACTGGAAACACCTCCGGGGTGATGTTGAGCACATCCTGACAGTTCGTCTTCACATACTCCACAACCTGACGGAGATCGTCGGGCGACTCCGCGATGTCCGCCTTGTTGACGACGAACACGATCTGTCGGCCCCAGTCTTCGGAGATGTACGTCAGAAACTGGCGCTCCGACTCGGTCAGGGGGCGGTCGTAGGACGTCACGAACAACACGAGGTCGGACCGTGGGACGAAATCCTCCGTGATCCGCTGATGCTCTTGCACGATCGAATTGGTCCCGGGCGTATCCACAAGCGTAAGATGCCGAAGCACATCCACCGGCAGACGGCGCTCGTTCAGAAACTCCGTGCGCTGACGGGTGAGCGGCTCGTCTCCGTATCGGAGAATCGTGATCTTGTCGGTCGTCGGCACCGGACCCTCCGGCAGCACCGCTTCGCCGAAGAGCGCATTCAGCACGGTCGACTTGCCGGCATTGAACTCCCCAACTACGACCACCAGAAAGAGCTCGTCCAGGTGCGCCACCACATCCTTCACCTGGGCAACCACGTCTTCCGGCATCTCCGTGGATTGCAGCAGGTCGTGCATCCGCTGCAAAAGGTCGCGCTCGCGACGGAGAAGCTGCCGAGCCTGGTCGTTTAAAAACTTCATGGATGCACGTGTTTAGGTTTGAAAGGGCTTAAGTGTTTAAGCCTGAACATGATCAACCGTTGGAAATACCTCATCTCTAGGGTGTTTCAAACGCAAACACCTAAACACCTAAACATCCAAACACATTCAATTCATACGTCGAGTTCATCGGCTTCGCTGGCGTGCTGCATGATAAACTCGAAGCGGGCCGAGGTGTCGCGACCCATCAGGTCGGTGATGGTCTGCTCCGTTTGGAGCCGCTCGGCGTCCGGGATCTTCACTTCCAGCAGCCGTCTTGACTCGGGAGCGAGCGTGGTTTCCTTCAGGGTTTTGGGCATCATCTCCCCGAGTCCCTTGAAGCGCTGCAGATCGACCTTGCTCCGACGACCGTCCGAGCGGATTTCGTCGATGATGCGCTCCTTGTCGGTCTCGTCGAGCGCCCAGTACGTGTCCTGGCCCGCATCGACCCGGTACAGCGGCGGCTGTGCGATGTAGACGAATCCGCCGTCGATAAGCGGTCGCATGTAGCGATAAAAGAACGTGAGCAGCAGCGTCGCGATGTGGTGCCCGTCCGAATCCGCATCCATCAGGAGGATGATCTTGTGATAGCGGAGGTCGGACAGGTCCAGGGCATCGCCGATGCCGCAGCCCAGCGCCTGGACGATGTTCGACAGCTCCTTGTTGTTCTGCACCCGCTTGAGCGTGGCCTGTTCGGCGTTGAGCACCTTGCCGCGCAGCGGAAGGACGGCCTGCGTCGTGCGGTCGCGCGCCTGCTTGGCGGAGCCGCCGGCCGAGTCGCCCTCCACAATGAAGAGCTCGCATTCGCTTGCGGTGCTCGACGAGCAGTCGGCCAGCTTGCCCGGCAGATTGAGACGTCGCTTCGACCCCGAGCTTCCCCGGGCCCGGTTGGCGGCCGAGCGGCTGGCACGGCGGGCCTTGGCTGCCTGGATCACCCGCGACGCGATGGCCTCCCCCGTCGACGGATGGTCGTTCAAGTATTGCTCGAGGTCGATGCGCAACGCCCCAGAGACGATGGACCGCGCCGACGGGTTGTTCAGCTTGTCTTTGGTCTGCCCCTGAAACTGAGGATCCACGAGAAAGAGATTCACGATGGCAACGAGGCCCTCGCGACAGTCCTCGCCCTTGATCTCCAGCCGATGCGGGACGAGGTCGTGTGTGTCCATGTAGGAGCGCGTGACCGTCCGCACGGCGCTCTTCAAGCCCTGCTCGTGCGTCCCTCCATCCTGTGTGGGAATGCCGTTGACGAAGGTGTGGATTTGCTCTTTGGGGGCATCCGTCCACTGCAGCGCGATCTCGAGACGCCCCTCTCCTTCCAGGTCGTCTGTCTCCAGCATGAAGACGTCATCGTGGATGGTCGAGACCTGCAGGTCGCTCACCATGTGCTCCAGGTACTCTTCGATGCCGCCTTCGTGGTGGTACTCGTACTCCTCGTCCTCCGTCTCATCGACGAAGTGAATTTTAAGGTCCCGGTTGAGGTAGGTCTTCACCTCCAGGTGTTCACGGATCCACAGCGGATCGAAGTCGACCGACTCAAAGATGTCCGGGTCCGGACGAAACTGGATCGTTGTCCCGGTGCCGCGGGTGTTCTCCTTGGTCACCTCTAGCTCCGTCACCGGCGTGCCCCGGCGGAAGCGCTGCTGGTACTCTTTGCCGTCGCGCTTGACGGTCGCAACCATCTCTTCGGACAGGGCATTGACGACCGACGCCCCGACCCCGTGCAGGCCGCCGGACGTGATGTAATTCGAGCCGTCGAATTTGCCCCCGGCGTGAAGCGTCGTGAGAATCACCTGCAGGGCCGGCAGCTCCGTGTCGGGATGCTCGTCCACGGGGATGCCGCGGCCGTTGTCCGAGACGGTGACGCTGCGGCCGTCCGCGTGCAGCACGACGTCGATCTGCGAGGCGTATCCGTTGGTGGCCTCGTCGACGGCGTTGTCCACGATCTCCCGCAGGAGGTGATGCAGGCCGGGCTTGCCGGTGCCGCCGATGTACATGCCGGGGCGCTTCCGGACGGGCTCGAGGCCTTCGAGGACTTGAATGTCTTTGCCGGTGTAGGTTGGCATATGCGTTGTGGGTTGGGCGTTGTGCGTTTTGAGTTTCTGGTCTTGGGTATCGGGTTCGGCGTCCGTATCACTCCGTGGGAGCGAACGTCAGGGGGAGGGCGCGGAGGATGCGGGCGAAATCGGCGGGCTCGACGGGAGCGGTGCGGGGCCGGAGCCGGTACAAGCGGTGCCCGGCGCAGGCGAGGATTCGGTCCTTGTGCGCATCGTTCGTCCGGCGATCCGGAGCGTCGTGGTGAGTACTATCGAGCTCGAAGAAGGCCACCGGTCGGTGGTCGTCGTGCGGGTCGACCAGTACGCAGTCGACCAGCGCCGTGTGCAGAAACGAGCGCTCGGCAGCGCTCAAATCCGGCTTCAGCGCCTGTGCGTCTACAATCGCTTTCAGGGCAACGTTCGGGATTGGCGTGTACGTGGGGAAGACCTCCCGCACGGCGCGATGAAACGTCCGCTCCAGCGGCGAACGAAACAAGCCGGTGGATCGGTCCGCCTCCGTCTGTGGCTGCGTCGCGCGGACGTCAACCGCATCGCCGAGAGGATGATCGATGGATTCGGAGGCCACGGAGTCTCGCAGCTCTGGCATCGCTTCCTCCCTCCCATGGGCTCCATCTCCCCGGCGATCACCGTCGTCACGCAACACCGCTGCACAGGGAGGCGCCTCCGGACAAAACCGGGCGTAGCGACGGGCCTCCTGCGCGGCTCCCGTCGCCCGATGGTACGCCACCAGCTGTGCAATTGCGATTTCGAAGCGATCGTCATTGACGCGCCACAGTCCCCCGGAGTGCAGGAGCACGACCGTTTCCAGCGCGTCGGCCACGTCGTCCGTCATCGACCCCGTGTTCAGCCGGTCGAAGAAGGCATCGGTCAACGTCGACACCGCCCACGACAGCCGCTCGTCTCCCTCGGTGGAAGGCACCGCCGCATGGACGGCCCTCCACGCCTCGGCCCACTTCTCCTCGTGAGCGAGCGTCACGATGTGTTCGGAATTACCCATTCTCGTTGCTCATCCCCTCAAGCAGGCCCTCAACCGTTCGACGTAGTGGATCCAGATCGTCCTGAACGGTGTCCCAAACGGCTTCGAGGTCGACCCCAAAATAATCGTGGACGAGCTTATGCCGCATTCCAGCAATGTCGCGCCACGGGACCGCCGGACGACGCTGCTTTACCTCAGGGGATAACTTTGTGACAGCCGCTCCAATGATGCTGATTTGTCGGATAACCGCATCTTGCCTCATCTCGTCCCGCACAAATCTATCCTCATCCACATCCCGGGTGTACCGATGGATTCGGTCGATGCTGTCCAGGATGTGATGCAAATAGGCCGGATCGTGCTCATTCATCGTCAACAAGTACCTCCATCTCTTGGAGAATCCGGTCCCGAAAATGATCGCTCACCGCATTTTCCGTGACGAGATCGACCGATCGACCGAGCTTTTCTCCTATCTCCCGTTCGATACGAACGAGATCGAGAAGACTCTTGCGCTCCCCAAACCGAACGATAAGATCGATGTCACTCTGCTCAGAAGCCTCGCGGCGCGCCTCGGAACCGAAGAGCCCCGCGAACACAATCCCGTGGCGCCGACATGCTTCGGCAATTTTATCTCGCTCGACCTCAACACCTCTCATTGTCCTGACCTCCCTGTTCGTAGAGGAACTATGAGTAAGGCTTCTGTTCTCGGCCTCCCTCCCCCTTCCTCCCTTTCCATAACTCTAACGTTCGAGGAGTCCTGTCGTCCCACTGCCATTCAGCACCGCTGAGAGGAATGAATGCTCGACTGTCCGCCGTCTTACAACCTACGCCTCCCCATTCATCGCGACGACGACGGGCTCCGGAAAGACGCTGGCAAAGTAGCCGCGCTTGATGACGAGCGTGCCCTTCACGCCACGGTTTTTGACGTCGAACTTGGTGGTGCGCACGATTTCCTCGCGTCCGTTGTTCGTTTCAACGGTAAGGCCTTGGCGGGCGGCATCGCTGAGCGTGAAGCCGAGGACGCGGTCCCCCTCCTCCAGCCGGATGGCCACGACGCCCTTCGCCGGCCCTTTGTAGACGGAGATCTGGTGCACCGGGAAAACGAGCGCACGTCCGTTGTGCGACGCCAGACACACGTTCTCGTGTCCCCGGGAAAGGCGCGCGCCCAGCACTTCGTCCCCCTCCTCCAGCCGCATGTACATGCGCCCGGCACGGGTGGACGGTTCTTTGAAGCCGTCGAGAGTGAACCGTGTGGCCTGTCCGCCCTTTGAGAGCGCCACAACGTACGGCTCGTCGGGCGCGTCGTCATGCTGTTCGCTCTCGTCGTCAAACAATGCGCCCTGCTCGGTGGGTTCTGGCGGCACCGGGTTGGGGAGCACGCGCTCGTCGAAGCTGACGACGCCCACGACCCGCTCGCCGTCGTCGAACGAAAAGAGCTTCTGCACGGGGTCGCCATAGCCGGTGGTGCTCGGAATCTCGGCGATGCGCGTGGTGTAGCACTTGCCGTAGTTTGTGAAGAACCCGACCGTGGCACGCGTCGAGCCGGGAAGCACCCAGCCTATCTCGTCGCCGTCGCGCACGCGAATGGAGTCCACCTCGGTGTAGGATCCCTGTCGCTTGACCCAGCCCTCGCGGGTGACGATCACGAACACGTCCTCGTCGATGATGTAATCGCGCTCGGTGTATTCGATCTCGGCGTCCGGTCCGGCAATGGTGCTGCGGCGTTCGTCGGCGTATTCGTCGCGGATTTCGCGGAGCTCCGACTTGATCAATTTCCATCGCTCGCCGTCGTCGTCGAGGAGCGCGCGGATCTCCGCCGCCTTCTTCCGCTTCTCCTCCAGCTCCTCGCGGATGGCCTCGATCTCCATCTGGGAGAGCTTATACAGCTTCGTTTCCAGAATCGCGTCGGCCTGTTTCTCATCGAGCCGAAACCGGTGGCGAAGCCGCTGTGAGGCGTCCTGCTTGTCCTTCGAGGAGCGGATGATCTTGATCGCCTCGTCGAGCGCGTCGAAGATCATCTCGAAGCCCTCGAGCAGATGAATCCGCTTCTCCAGCTTCTCCAGTTCATGCTCCAGACGACGGACCACCACGTCCATCCGAAAATCGAGGAAGTGGCGCAGGATGTCCGTCAGATTGACCCGTTCGGGTTGCCCGACCTCCACGTCCTCGGTCGGGACGAGGCACGTGAGGTTGACGTGGAAGCGGTGCTGCAGCTTCGTGTGCTTGAACAGATACGCCATCGCGGCCTCGGCATCCGAGCCGCGTTTTAGCTCCAGCACGATGCGCACGTCGTCGGTGGACTCGTCGCGCACGTTGGAGAGCTGCGGGACGTTCTCGTCGGCGATGTGGTCGGCGATCTCCTCGACAATTTTGCTCTTATCGACGCCGTAGGGAATCGACTCGATGATGGCGCGCGTCTTCCCTTTCATCCGGTACTCGCCACGCATCTCGATCGTGCCCTTCCCCGTCTCGTAGATCTCCTCGATCTCGTCCTGCGTGTTGAGGATGCGCGCGCCGGTCGGGAAGTCCGGTCCCTGGATGTGATTGTTCACCAGCGTCGAGACCCGGGCGTTCGGCGAGTCGACCATGTAGATCGCCGCGTCGATCACTTCGCGGAGATTGTGCGGCGGAATGTTGGTCGCCATCCCGACGGCGATCCCGCTCGCGCCGTTCACGAGCAGGTTCGGGAACTTCGACGGAAGCACCACGGGTTCGGCGGTGGTCCCGTCAAAATTCGGACGGAAGTCCACCGTGTCCTTCCGGATCTCCTGCAGCATGTCCATCGACAGCGGGCGCAGCTTCGCCTCCGTATAGCGCATCGCGGCAGGATTGTCGCCGTCGAGGGACCCGAAGTTGCCGTGCCCGTCCACGAGCGGTGCACGCAGCGAAAAGTCCTGCGCCATGCGGACCATCGCGTCGTAGATCGCCTGGTCGCCATGGGGATGGTACTTCCCCATCGTGTCGCCGACCACAGTCGCGCTCTTGCGGTGCCGCTGGTCCGGATACAGCCGCAGGTTGTTGAACATCGCATAGAGGATACGGCGCTGCACGGGCTTCAGGCCGTCACGGATGTCGGGGAGCGCGCGGCTGGTAATCACCGACAGGGCGTAGTTCAGATACCGCTTGCGGGCGGTTTCGTGAAGGGGGATGGATTTGGTGACGGGCATATGGGGGTGCGTTCAATAACGGATGCAGCAACGGAGGCAACACAGGTGCACATAGTTTACTCACACCTGTTCCGAGATACAACCCTACTGGAATCAAGATTCGACCGGTGCATCGGCGGATCCTCGTTTCCGGGTCTTCCGTCCGGTCAAGGCCTCTCTACGTTCAACTTTCTTGCAATAACGGATTTACGGCACAGAGTCCGGACGGATCGGGGGGCGGGCTTTCTCTCCATCTGCTCAATAGGCGAGCGTAAAGTAGTCCTCCTCCCGGTCGGCGTGCAACTGCAAGAGATTGGCCCGTGCCAGACGGACCAGTGTCTCGGAGGCCTCCCGCGGAGAAATGTCCGCCAGCTTGGCAAATTCGGCCACCGTAATGCGCCCGTAGTCGTCGAGATACCGCATGAGCAGCGACTCAGTTTCGCCGAACTGAAACGTGATCCCGGGCTCTTCCTCCCGCTCGTGCATCATTTGAACAGACTCCGGGCTGGCCTCCACGCTCATTTCTTCGACGCGCACGTAGGCCGTTCCGTCCCCGTGCACGCCATCGCCACCGGGAACCAAATGGTGGGGTTTCTGCGAGCTCTCGGGAACGGTGACCAAAATGACGTCGCGCCCGGTCGCCGTGTGAATGCGCTCGGTCGAGTATTCCACCGGCGGAGACACGTGACGGCGCATGGCCCGATCCAGCACAAACTCCTCCTCTGCCGCGTCGTCCACACCGGCGATGGTCCCGTCGTCCGACACGCCGAGCAGGATGCGACCGCCCTGTGTGTTGGCCAAGGCAATCATTTCCTTCGCAATTCGCTCGCCGTGCGGCACCTTGTGCTTAAACTCGAGGGAGATTCCCTCGCCCAATGAGACCAGTTGCTTCAGCTCTTGAAGCGTCATAACGGAGAGTCCGGGAAGTGAGAGAGCCGGAAGGTAGACGACCGCGACTGCGAGGGCGTGCACCGGAGCCCGGAGGCGCCCCGCAGATTGGAGCCAGCAGCAGCTAACCGGCGGAGGATGAGGCCGAAACGTCTTGCAGGGCCTCGGGGCGCCAGTGCTCGTGTTTGGCGCGACGGGTCATCAGCGTTTCCATCATTTCGTGGGGACGCTGTCCCTCGAAGAGAACGGCGTACACCGCTTCCGTAATGGGCATTTCCACGTCGTGCTTCTGGGCAAGGTCATGGATCGACTGAGTGGTGCGGACGCCTTCGGCCACCATGTCCATTTCTGCAAGGACCTGGTCGAGCGTTTTTCCACGACCAATCTCTTCGCCGAGATGTCGATTGCGGCTGTGCCGACTCATGCACGTCACGACCAGATCGCCGATCCCGGTGAGGCCGGCAAACGTCTGCGCTTGGGCGCCCATGGCCAACCCCAGGCGGCGGATCTCGGCGATGCCGCGCGTGACGAGAGCCGCTTTGGCGTTGTCGCCGTATCCCACCCCGTCGCTGATGCCGGCGGCGATGGCCAGCACGTTTTTGGCCGACCCGCCAATCTCAACGCCGATCACGTCCGTGTTCACGTACACCCGCAGCCGGTCGGTCAGGAACGCCTCCTGGATGCGGTGCGCGAGGTCCGCGGAGGGAGCGGCGGCGACCACCGTCGTGGGGCGGCTTTCCGCCACCTCTTCGGCATGGCTCGGGCCGTAGAGCACGCCGATGCGATCGGGTACGGCGAGCACATCGGCCAGCACCTGCGACATCGTCATGAGCGTGTCGTTCTCGATGCCCTTCGCCAGGGAGACGATTGTTTCATCCCCCGACAGATAGGGACGCACGTTCTGCGCAAGGTCTCGCATGCTCTGCGACGGAACGGCAAGGGCCACCATCGGAGCGGCGGCCACGGCCGCCTCCAGATCCGTCACGATGGTCACGCTGCGGGGGATTTCGATCGCAGGCAAATAGGTCGGGTTGTGTCGGTCGGCGGTCATGCGGGCAGCGGCCTCCGCGTTGCGTGCCCAGAGGGTGATGGAACGATCCGCCTGGGCGAGGTGAACGGAGAGTGCCGTTCCCCAGCTTCCGGCCCCCAAAATCGTCAGTGGTGCAGGCATTCTGCCGTGGGCGAACGATACGACGGTCAAGTGATCGGACGCGACGCTCGTGGCTGTGGCCGGGTCGCGTTCTTCAGGCCGGTCTTCGCAACGACCGGGGCGAGCGGGTGCTATGCTTCCAGTTCGCCGCGTCCCCGCATGCCTTTGGCGGGACGGAACGAGCTGACCTGGTTCTCGGTGCCGCGCAGCAGCCGCTTGATATTGGACTGGTGCGCCACGATGATCGCCAGCGCAAGGATCCCGCCAAACACGATCAAGCTCGGGTCCTCGGCAGCACCAAACACGTATCGACGGATCGCCACGATGGTCGGAAACGCGATCGAAGCGGTGATGGACGCCAGGGATACGAACCGCGAGGACAGCAGCACGATGGCGAACACGGCGAACGTCAAGAGCGTCGAGATCGGCGTGAGCGCGAGGAGGATGCCGGCGGCGGTGTTCACTCCCTTGCCCCCGTCGAATTTGGCAAAGACCGGAAACATGTGCCCCGTGACCGCCGCGAGTCCGGCTATCAATCCGAGCACGGTTCCCATCTCCCACGAGGCCAAACCGAACGACGGGATGGCATCGATGCGCACGTATTGCGCGATGACTCCGGCCGAGAATGCCCCTTTGCCCATGTCGATGATGGTCGCCACCACGCCGGCCTGCCACCCGACGACTCGAAACGCGTTGGTGGCCCCGGCATTCCCGCTGCCGTAGTTCCGGATGTCGATGCCGTACAGCCCCTTGCTGGACCACAGGCTGCCCGGAATGGAGCCGACGAGATAGCTGAGGAGGAGAATGGCAACGAGCGACCACATGGCAACGAGCGACCTATCAGAGGAGTGTGCAAGGGGCGATCGGACACATACACCGGCAGGAAGACGCGGAGCCCCATTCTGCACGCCAGGATGCGTGCAGTGGGCTCAACGGGATGCGACAGAACGGAAACGGGACACCCGGAGGGTCCATCCCCATCTTCACGTCTCCATCGTGGGGGCCGAAACCGACGTTTTGCAGCGTTTGTACCGGCGCGAACGGTCGCTTGGTTCCATCCAAGAGACCGCCCAGAGACTACGAGGCGCGCTCTACGCGACCGATTCGGACGACCGTCTCTCCCATGTTCTCCAACGTACGGCGAGCCGCACGCTCCCGATCGGGACGAACCACCGCCACCAGCCCCACACCGAGATTGAACGTCCGGCGCATATCGGTTTCGGGGACGTCGCCGTGGTGCTGAATAAGATCAAAGAGGCTGGGGCGCGTCCACGCGTCGTAGTCGATCACAGCTTGGGTGCCGTCGGGAAGCACGCGGCGGACGTTGCCCGGAAGTCCGCCGCCCGTCACGTGCGCAAAGGCCTGCACCTGGCCGGCCTGCGCCAGCGCTTGGATGGGCGCCGCGTAGGAGCGATGGACCGTCAGCAGCGCATCGCCGACGGTCTGGCCCCCGAGGGCTTCCGGCGTGGACGAGACATCGTAGCGGTCGAAAAGCACGGTGCGCGCCAGCGTGTAGCCATTGGTGTGGAGCCCCGTCGAGGGCAGCCCCAGCAGCACATCGCCCGCTTCCACGCGCTCGGCATTCAAGATGTCCTCTTTGTCCACCACGCCCACGACGGTGCCCACCAGGTCGAAGTCGTTGGCGCCGTAGACGTCGGGCATCTCGGCAATCTCGCCCCCGACGAGCGCACACTCATTGTCCGAGCAGGCCGTGGCGAACCCGCGAACGACCTCTTCGGCCACGTCGGGGTCCAGGGAGCCCACGCCGTAGTAATCGAGAAAGTACAGCGGCGTGGCGCCACAGACGGCGATGTCGTTCACGCAGTGGTTGACGAGGTCTTGGCCCACGGTATCGTAGCGCTCGGCCCGCACGGCCACCTTCAGTTTGGTGCCCACCCCATCGATGGTCGAGACGAGCACAGGGCGGCGAACCGACGAGAGGTCCAGTTCGAAGAAGGAGCCGAAGGCCCCGATATCGGCGAGGACACCGGGCGTGAAGGTGTCCCGGACCAGGGGTCCGATGCGATCGACAGCCTCGTCACCCGCGTCGATGTCAACCCCCGCTTCTTTGTACGTAGTCATGGGGAACGAACGTTGGTTGGCGTGCAGTGAGTGAAGAAGGGGCGGCGGAAGAACGTGCAAACGTCCTTCGGAGCCACGGCCGCTCACCGGACGAGCGCCCGCAACCCAAGATCGGCAACCACCTGCCGCGTCGCCGGGAGGTCAGCCGTCGTCGTTTCCAGATCGTTGAGCAGCTGCTCCAGCGTTTGCGGGGTGTCCACGTCATACCACTTCGGAAGCACCGTCAAGCGCGCGTCGGTCTTCTCCACACGGGCCAGGGTGTCCCGGAAGACCCGCGAGTGGCTATAGGTCATGCCTTCGAAGAGAACGGGATAGAACGCGCTCATGCCGAGCAGGTAGTAGCCGCCGTCCTCGCTCGGACCGATGCAAAGAGCGCGGTCCTGGCCCAAGACCTCGAACGCTTTCCGGAGATACGCAGACGGAAGCGTGGGGTGGTCCGTCCCGACCACACAGCACCGATCGTACTCACGGAGGGATTCGGCGAACGCGTTCCGCATGCGGGCCCCGAGTGAGGCCCCCTCTTGGACCAAAACCGGCACCGCGTTGGGAACCAGGTCGAGGCCGCCCTCCGGAAGGGGCGGCGCCAGATACAGGCGGACGTCGACCGGCAGGGCAACGTACTGCGCGAGCGCATCGGCCAGAAAGGCCTCGTAGAGTCGCGCCGCCTCGTCCGCCGTCAAGACCGGCGTGAGGCGGGTTTTCACGTTTCCCGGGCGGGGCACCTTCGCAAAGACGAGCAGGGCATCGGACATTCAACCGCGGCGTGCAGGTGGTGGATTTCTGGGATGACGGCAATCGCGGAGGGCCTGGGGGAACCGGGACCGAAGCGCATCCTCCACGCGCCGACGCCAACCTCGGCAACGATGGGGCGGAACGCAAACTTATCCGCGCATTCGCTGCAGGGTGTCGTGGAGCGTCTCGAGGGCGTAATCGATGTCGGCGTCGGTGGTGTCTTTGCCCAGCGAAAAGCGGACGCCCGTCGCGGCCGTCGGGCGGTCCAGCCCGAGGG
>Ga0207797_1002034_pt1 | contig 14296 bp, 11 predicted proteins | sample PRCRCaboRojoPR_6_FD_187275 | JGI IMG/M metagenome (GOLD analysis project Ga0207797, IMG submission 187275) | Marine sediment microbial community from Cabo Rojo, Puerto Rico - PR CR 10% Liquid 1 (SPAdes) | ecosystem: Environmental > Aquatic > Marine > Coastal > Sediment | place: Cabo Rojo, Puerto... | reverse complement strand
CGGCTCAACGTCGTACTCCTCGCAGACCGACGCATACGCCGCCTCGACGGCCTCAGCCGATACATAGGCGCCGTCGGTGCAGGCCCGGGCAACGGCCAGGAGCACCATGGCGGGACGGCGCTCAAGCTCCTCCAGCCCCTCCAGCCAGCCCTCACGGTTTGCCTCCCGGACGTCCTCGGCAGCAATCATGTCATGGCCGCGCTGGTCGGCCACCATGGCAGAGGTACGAAGCACGTCGATGCCGGCGCGCATGTGCCCCGCCGACGTGATGGCGATGTCGGCGATGAGCGACAGGATGTCGTCGTCGTAGCCGTCATGCATCAACGCCTCGTCGGCCCGGTACGCCAGAATCTCCATCATCTCCTCCTTGCTGTAGGGCTTGAGCTCCACCACCGCCTTCTCGGCAAACGTGGACCACGTCGCCGGGTCGTTCATCAGCTGCTTGAGCATCAACGCCGAACGGGTCACCGCCACGTACCGGATGCTCTCGCCGATCTCCTCATGGCGTGACAAGGTATAGGCAAAATGCACCAGGTCGTCGGGCATCATGCCGTCTATCTCATCCAGGATGAACAGATGCTCACCCTCGATTTCCTGCCACAGCCGCTGGCTGGTCAGCCCGGCCGTGCTGAACTTGGGCCGGGTCTGCCGCAAAATGGCCTCCAGGACCTTGTGCTCCGACTTGTGCGTGTAGCAGTTCACGTAGACGTCGCCGTCGGCATGCCGGGCCAGCAACGTCTTTCCCGTCCCAACCGGGCCGCTGATGAGCGCGTGGCCGCTGTCCAGCAGCAACGAGAGGCGCTGTTGTTCCTCCTCCCTGCAGGGCGTCTTTTCCGGCACATAGGAGATGTCGAGCTTCCGCTTGTCCTTTAAAATCACGCTGAACTAATCACGCGGGCGATACATAAATGTTACCCGTCGAGCTGGCCGACGGCCACGCCGAGGCAGGCGTTGAAAACGATGTCTATCTCCTGCTCGTGGGCCTCGATGGCATCCATGTTTTCGGCGCCCGGCTGCAGCCATACCACGTCGGCGTCGATGGCGACGGCCGCCTCGATGATGGGCTCGACATGTTTCGGATTGCGGAACACGTCGACGATGTCCACGTGCTCCGGCACGTCCTGCAGCGACGGCAATATCCGCTCGCCAAAAATCGTTTCGCCGGCATATTTCGGGTTCACGTAGTACATAGTGTAGCCCTGCCTCCGCACCCGGTCAGCGATGTGGTAGCTCGCCCGCTCCTCGTTTTTCGAGATGCCGACGATGGCCACCACCGCGGCGGTGCGGACGACATCTCGTATCTCCTCCTGGTCTGTCACGCGTGCCATCAAAAAAACCAGAGGAAGAGCGCTCTTTTAACGTTTGCGGGCCACGCATGCCTCTCTTTTACCACCGGAGATAAAGCAATCAGAAACCATCAAGCGGGTAACGCCGCCGGCCGGTTCTCCCAGGGAAGGATTCTCCCGGCCCGAAAGAGCAAATTTTATAATCCCCAAGACATTATACGGGGGAGGAGGGAAACCCTCTGCAAAGGCTTTGCCTCCAACTTGGCCTTTAAGGGTTTCCCACCCTCTTCTCCTCAGGTTCACGGCAGAGATGGTTCGCCATCCGGTGAACGAAAGCACAACCCTTTTTAAACGCGGAGAGATGTTTTTTTGTGTCCAACAAAATCGTCATCGACCGCGACACCTTCTCCGCCCTGGCCTCAGACACCCGCATCGACATTCTCAAGGAGCTGGACGAGCGGCGCAAGACGCTCACCGAGATCTCCCGTTCGCTTGACACCAACAAGTCAGCCGTCTACAAGCATCTCAACAAGCTCACCGACGTCGGCCTCATCAAAAAAGAGGAGAACACCGGGCATAAATGGAAATACTACCAGCTCACCTGGCGGGGCAAACACCTGCTGCACCCGCAAAAAATGAAGATACGGGTGCTCCTCTCCGGCGCCGCCGCAGCCGCTGCAGCCGCAGTCATCACCGCCTACCGGTTCCTGCAGGAAAAACAGGCCGCGGCGCCGCAGACCGATCCGGGCATCCTGGGCGCCGGGGGCGCCACCGAAACGGACCCCACCATGCTGTACCTGGCGTTCTTTTTCGCCGTACTGGGAGCATTGCTCGTCGTCGGCTCGGTGCTCGTCCGCCAGAAGGAAAAAGAAGCCGAATACATGTAGGCATCTCCCTTTTTTGCCACGCCGGACAGCCCCTGCCGGACGACATGCTTTATACGTCCGGGGACATTACAGGACATGACCTGCGCACCCCGGCTCAACGTTGACGGCCGCCAGAACATACCCGTCGGCAAAATCATCTGCCTGGCCCGGACCTACCGCAAGCACGCAGCGGAGATGGACAGCCCCGTCGCCGACGACATCGTCATGTTTCTCAAACCGGCCAGCGCCGTCATCCACGACGGCCAGGCCATCCGCATCCCCCAAGGCTCGACAGAGGTGCACCACGAGGTGGAAATGGCCGTGGTCATCGGACAGCCGGGCAGCCACATCCCTGCCGCAGAGGCGGCATCGCACATCCACGGCTACGCGGTGGCGCTCGACGTCACCGCCCGGGACCTGCAGCGGGACGCAAAACAGCAGGGACATCCCTGGGCCACGGCGAAGGGATACGACACGTTCTGCCCCATCAGCACCGTGGTGCCGGCCGCAGCGATACCCGATCCGCATGCACTGGACCTGTCGCTGGCGGTCAACGGCGAACGGCGGCAGTCCTCCACCACCGCCATGCTGCTCTACACCGTCGACGACATCGTGGCCGCCGTCTCAGCCGTTATGACCCTCTGCCCGGGCGACCTTATTCTGACGGGCACCCCGGAGGGCGTCGGGCCATTACACCGCGGCGACAGCGTTGAAGCACGGCTGGACGACTACTGCCATCTGACGGTCAGCGTCGAATAAAAAAGAGGGAAAAAGGAGAGCGGCTACGGGTAGCCGCCGATTTTCAGGCTGGGGTCGCCGAAGAGCGACCACTGGGTGACCATCTGCCGGACGGCGCCGTCGCCCTCGTTGACGGCGAAGGTATTCACGTAGTCCGTGGTGGCCTCCCCCTGCAGGGTGCCGACCACGTCGACACCGTTCACCCCGTAATGGTAGAAAAACCGGGGGAACAGCCAGCCGTCCAGGCCGGTGACGTAGTCCCAGGCGGGGATGCCCATGCCCAGGCCGGTGTTGCCCAGGGTGGCAATGGAGCCGCCCTGGGGAAGGCTGGTCAGCCACCAGCTCCAGCACTTGGGCACATGGATGCCGTAGCCGTATGCATGCGTAAAGCCGTATTTCAGGATGTTCCGCACCGAGGTGTTAAACTGGCTGTTATGGCAGCCACCCACAACGACCACGGGCAGCTTGTCCCCGTTGCTGAGCGAGGGCATCCAGGATGCCTGCAATTGCTCCAGCGCCCCGCTGATGCCGCTGCTGTACAGGGCCCAGAGCGCGTTGATGGGTGGGATGTTGTAGATGTCAAGGATGACGATGCTGTCCTCGCTCTTCGGCGGATGGGTGACCAGCGTGCCGGGGTTGGCATGCCCCGCCATGTGGATGAGGCCTGCCCCGTCGTTGATGGCTGCTTCGACGTCGGCCTGGCCGGTGAGCGTGCCCGTGGACGCCCAGAGTCGCTCCAGCGAAAACTGGTCTTCCATGTAGCTGCCGGACAGGTTGGTGTCGATTTCGGCCTCGTATGCGTCCGGGTCGCCGACGTTGGGATAGGTGTCGCCGCCGATGAGCAGCATCCGGTTGAACCAGTCGGTGTCCGCCACGCCGCCCTCATAAGTGATAATCTTGTCCACCATGACCTCCACGTCGTCGAGGCTGCGGCAGGCCAGCCGGCCGAGGTAGACGTCGGGGCGGCAGTCGAGGACGTCCTTCTGCATGTTGGTGAACTCGGCGAACACGCCGTTGCCGTTGCTGTCCCAGTCGGCGAACACCGGCTCCCCGTCCACGTCCTTGTATACGTCCGCGTAGTACAGGTCGCTGATGAAGCCCTCCTCGTAGGGCGAGCCGGCGTGGTTGTTGGTATACCGCACCGGCACGTAGTAGGAAAAGCTCTGTCCCTCCATGCCGCCCACGAGCATCACGTAGCTGATACCCCAGTCTTCCAACGCGTTCTTGATGAAATATTTGATTTTCTCCTGGTCATCCCGTCCTTCAACGGCGAAGATGTCGCCTCCGTATATCTCGTCGAGGGTGACCAGCCGGGTGGCAACACCATGGCTGTTCTTGTGCTCCACCAGGGGCTGCAGCGCCTGGCTAAACTCCTGCGGGGCAACGATGAGCATGTCGTATTCGTCGGCGGTGAGCACCGGCTGCGCCGGGCGCTCGACGGTCACGGTGACGTCGATGCTGTCAACGGAATAAAGCGTGTTGGCCTGCGGGGCATACCGCGCGGGAAACGCCTGCAGGGTGAGAAACGTGGCATGCTCGCCGTTGTGCAGTCCGGCGCCAGTATGCCATCGGAGCCATGCTGAGGGGTACATCTCGCTGCTCTGGTACGCCGGGCCTTCCTGCTGTATCAGCTCGGCGGGCTGCATGTTGAGGGGCACGGGTTTGGGAGCCGGCGCCACCTTCCCGGTAAGCTGCCTGGTGTCCATGTCTCCCGCTGATACCTGCATGTCTTCGATGTGGGTACCGAGGGGAAACGTCATCGTATGCGTCGTGTAGGGCAGCATTGGTTCGCCGGCTGCCGTGACATGATGTTCGGTGCCGCAGTCGACGGCAAGGTATGCTCCCTGGGCTGTGACCGCCGGCGGGGAAAAACGCAATGTTACCGTATGGGTCTCGCTTTCAGCCCGGGGCAGCGTGACGGTGCTGTCCGGGCTGTGGTCTGTGCCGGTGATGCCTGCAAGCGGTGCGATCACCAGCACGCCAATCGCAATCAGGATGCCAATTTTTGTTTTCATGGTAGCACTCTCCTGCTAAACAGGCGGCTCTTTATAAAAATATGGCTGGCAGAAAAGGAAAAAAGGGAGAGATTACAGGTATTCCACGTCGATGTGGACGACCTGTTTCACCCAGTACCGGGAACTGGTGTAGACCGGCGGGGATGCCACGAGAGCCACCCGGAAGGGGCCGTCGTCCATGTCGATGGCTGTCCCGTTCTGCTGGTAGGCAAGCATGGACGTCAGGGCGACGTCGCCGGTTGTTTCGTTGCCGGATGCGTCGTACGTCGGCAGGTCTCCCCCGATGGCTGCTGCGTCGAAGGTCTGGCTCCAGCCGTCCGCGGCCACGACCGTCATGTTGACGCTGTTTACATCGGCCACCCCGGCATCCTGGAGGAGCGTGGTAAAGCTCACGCCGGTGAACGTCCAGGGTCCAGCGGTGCCTGCCTTGGTTTTCATGCCGCCGTCGCCGGCCAGGGCCTCAAGGGCTGCAAGGTCGTCGCGCGTGTAGACGGTGTCGGTGCCGTTGTAGCTGACGGTGATAGCGTGTGAAATGTTAACGCGCACGACCTGTTTCACCCAGTACCGGGAGCTGGTGTAGACTGGCTGCGCTGCGACGTAGGCAACCCGTATGGGGCCGTCGTCGTCGCTGATGGCGTTCCCGTCCTGCCGGTAGGCGAACATCGGAAGGGGCTGTACGGTGTCGTTGGTTATGTTGCCCGTTGCATCGTAGGTGGTGACGTTGCCCGTGATGGCGGCCGTGTCGAACGTCTGGCTCCAGCCGTCCGCGGCGATGACCGTGGCCTGCAGGCCTGCCGTGGGCAGCACGTCGATGTCTGCCAGCAGCGTGGCAAAGCTCACTCCCTGGAAAGATGAGGGGTCGGTTATCCCGGCCTTGGTTTTCATGCCTCCCTGGCCGGTCGTGCTGTCCATATCCTTCAATTCGCACAGCGTGTACGTCCATTCTTCTCCCTGGTAGGATACGGTCAGCACGGTGTCGCCGCAGCCGTCGCTGTCGTCTCCGGGAAGCTCATAGTAGGCAAACACGCCGACCGCCGCGATGATGGCAACGGCCAGCACACCAACCACGATTTTTTCTCCTCGTTCCATGGTATCGTCCCGGCATACATACGATGGCCCCTATATAAAAATAGTCGTTCCGGGGATGCTACACGCCGATGACGTAGATGTCGGCCTGCGCGTACGCGATGGTACCGTCCGGCTTTGCCATTTCGGCGCGGACATGATGCCGTCCCGGCGACAGGCCGTCAAGCCGCCAGGTATAGGGGTCGCTACCGTCCGAATGCACCCGGGTGCCGTCCAGATAGAAATCGATGGTGGCGTTGCCGTCCGCGATGACGCTCAGCGTCATGTCTCCTATGATGGTGTTTCCCCAGGGGGCCGGACCGATGCGCCGCCCGTGCAGATACAGGCCGGGATGCCAGCCGCTGGGCTCCTCCCAGTACAGCTCCGCATGGCTCACCGGCGGCAGATGCTCGTTGGGCACGCCGGCGGCCCACGCGGCGGCGCGGCGCAGCATCCACCAGTTGTACGTCCAGTTTGTCTCGTCGCCGCCCACCCATTCGTACAGGTAGGACTCCGTGAACAGGGTATACTTCGACCGGCCGGGGAACTCCTCCACGTGGCCGCCCACCGTGGTGCGCTCCTCGGGATGCGGGCCGAACAGGGCCACGTTGCCCCGGCCGTACGTGGTGGCGATGGCCGCGTATTCTCCTTTGACGTCTGTCTCGACGGGGCCGGCTATCTGCCATTCACCATCGTTTTGTTCCCAGAAATGTATCGGGGCTCGCCCGGATATCTCCTCGGCGTAGACGGCCAGGGGCACCACGTCGCCCAGCAATGGGTCGCTGCCGTCGGCGGGGTACAGGCCGGGGCCGCCCTCGTAGCGGATGACCCGCGGATTACTGGGGCTGGCCGCCGTGACGGGATGGTCGGAGAGCTCACAGCGTATGGGGACGCCGCCGCCCAGCCCCGACGACTTGTACAGGTACTGCCATTCCTGCCGCTGGTCGTCGTTGACGTAGACGTTGGCGATGCCTAATGCCCCTGATGTGATGATACGGTCGGGCAGCGAGGACGGCTGCTCCATCCCCAGCGAGGCCTCGTTGGCCCCGCCGCAGATGCCCACGTAGCCGCCGCCGCCGGCCACGAAGGCGCGGACGTTGTTCCGCCAGCGAAGGTCGAGGTCGTGGAAGTACTGCCGGGCGCTGGCCCCGATGACCAGGACGTCGTAGTTCTCGGGTGTCAGCGCGTCAGGGCCCCGGCCCATGGCCTCCCGCCGTCCGATCTCGGTGACGTTGAACCGGTAGGCAATGCCGTCGACGGTCCAGCCGTACTGGAGCGCGTACTGGAGCACCTTGACGGCGGGCACGATGGAGGGGTAGACGGCGATGTGTTTGTACACCGTCCGCTGCTCCCGGCCGGCCTCGGTGGCGCCCAGGGAGGGAAGCGCGGGCAGGCAGAGCAGTACGGCGACGGCAATAACAGATAAAACATGGAGGGGCTTCATGCAGGCCATTCAATGCCCGGGGATATAAAAGGGTAACGTCGCATCGCCGCGCGGTTCAAGACCGTTTTAACGACATGCTTTTAACGCATCCCGTATACAGGATAGATGAGCAAGGCCTGGTGGCTGCCCGTCGCGGTGCTGGTGCTGCTGTCCTTCGACATCTGGAACTGGCATCAGGATACGCTGCTGCTGTTCATGCCCGGCTGGATGTGGCACGTGGCCACGGTGACGGCGCTGTTCTCCCTCGCCTTCTACCTGGTCGCCCGCTCCGGGTGGAGGGACGAGTAGATGCTGCTGCTGGCCGTCATCTACATTCTTGCCCTGCTGGCCATCGGCGTCTATGCGCGCACGAAGGCCGATAACACGCCGGAGGGCTACTTCCTGGCCAACCGGGGGTTTGGCCCCCTTGTCCTGTTTTTTACCCTGGCAGCCACCAATTTTTCGGCGTTTACCTTTCTCGGGTTCGCCGGCGCCGGCTACACCCACGGCATGGGCCAGTACGGGGTGATGGCGCTGGGCACCGCCTGCATGGCGCTCATGTTTTACGTCATCGGCCGAAGGGTCTGGCAGTTGGGCAAAACCAGGGGCTATGTCACGCCGGGGGAGCTGGTCGGCGGTCGCTACGGCAGTCGGGGGCTGCAGCTGCTGTTCACCGGGGTGATGTCGGTGTTCACCATTCCCTACCTGGCGATACAGGCCGTGGGCGCCGGCTACATCCTGCAGATGCTCATGCCGTCCGTCAGCATGGAGGTCGGGGCCATCGCGGCCATCGCCGTCATCTGCTTTTACGTTTTGTCCGGCGGGATGCGGGCCTCCGGCTGGACCGACGTCGTCCAGGGCGTGCTCATGATCGCGGCGATGGTGGCCGCCGTTGCCTTCGTCGGCCACGCCCTGGGCGGCTTTTCGCAGGCGAGCGCGGCCGCCCGGGATGTCTCGCCGGCGTTGTTCTCCCGGCCGGGCCCCGGCAGCTATTTCACGGTGAAGATATGGCTGTCGTTTTTTGTGCTCTGGGTGTTCTGCGACCCGATGTTCCCGCAGATGTTCACCCGGTTTTACACGGCGAAGAGCCAGCGCTCGCTGCGAACGGCGATGGTGCTGTATCCGCTGCTGGTCTCGTTTTTCTTTCTGCTGCCCGTGCTCATCGGCGTCTGGGCGCACGGGACGGGCATCGACGTGGACACGCCGGATAACGTCCTGCTGCTCATGGTGGAACGCTACACGCCGCCGATGGTGTTTTCCTTTGTCAGCGTCGGCGCCCTCGGGGCGCTGATGTCCACGGCTGACTCGCAGCTCCTGTCGCTTTCCACGATGCTCACCGCCGACACCGTCGGCAAAAACGTCCGGGTCAGCAGGATGGTCACGGTGGCACTGTCCGCCTTCGCCGTGGTGTTCGTGCTCTTCGGCTACGACCCCGCCTCGGGCATCATGGGCACGCTGGTGGACACCACGTTTTCCGGGCTGGTGGTACTGGCGCCTGCCGTCCTGGCGACGCTGTACTGGGACCGGGCGACGCATCTCGGCTGCATCGCCAGCATCCTGTCCGGGGAAACCCTGGTCATGCTGCAGTACGTCGTCGAGCTGCCGACGGGCGGGTTTTTGCCCTCGGTCGTGGCGCTGCTCTTCGCCGCCGTCATCCTTATAGCCGTGTCGATGCTTTTCCCGGGGGAAAATGCCGACGCTGCACGGGCTACAGAAACCAGGTGATGCCGGCCATGACCGCGGTGGTGACCACGGCCGCGGCGATACAGACGCCGACGAAGATGAAAAACAGTGATTTTTTGAAATCCAGGGCGAACAGGTAGGCGGCCAGGCTGCCCGTCCAGGCCCCGGTGACCGGCAACGGCACGGCCACGAACAGTATCAGGGCCAGCGATTCCCACCGCTCGATGCGCTTCTGAGTCTTGGTGCGGGTGTGCTCAAAGATGTGGTCCATCAGGTTCGCCCAGAACGGCCATCGCCGCAGAAAGTCTTCGACCGGGCGGAGAAACAGCAGGATGAAGGGCACCGGCAGAAAATTCGCAGCTACGATGACAGGGATGATAATATAAGGATTCATGTGGTAATGTAACAAGGCAAGTGGAATTGCACCTCGCAACTCCGATATGGGGGCCATGGCCAGCAAGATGACTTGAAGCCACGGTGGAACAATCTCCATCCAGTTTGGAATGCTCACGTGACCACCTGCCCCATGCCCGGCTCGCCGACGAACGCGCCGTCGTCCACGATGCGCTCGCCGCGCAGGTATACCTGCCGGGGGTAGACGGCGGGCCATCCCTCGTAGGGGCTCCAGCCGCACTTGGAATGTGGCTCGATGCGGCGCTCTTCGAAATCCAGCACGAGCAGGTCGGCTGCCCGCCCGGGGGATATCTCTCCCTTTGGAAGGCCGAAGATGGCGGCGGGTCGCCGGCAGCACATACGGTGCACGAGCTCCAGCGGCAGCTCGCCCTGTTTGACCCGCCGGAGCAGCAGCGGCAGCAGGGCGTCCACGCCGGGCATGCCCGATGGGGCCTCCTCCATGTTCTTTTTTTCCTCCAGCAGATGCGGTGCATGGTCGGACTCTGCAACGTCGATGGCGCCCTGCCGGAACAGGTGCCACAGCCCGGCCCGTGTTGTCTCGCTGCGGAGCGGCGGGTTGACAAGGCCCATGGCCGGCAGCTCGAACGACGACGACAGGGAGAGCAGCAGGTGATGCGGGGTCACGCCGCCGCTCGCATTGCTCCGATGTACCAGGGCTGCAGCTGCTGGCGACGAGAGATGGCAGATGTGCAGCCGGGCTCCGACATCCCTGTTGGCCTCGAGCATGCGCCGTATGCCGTCGACCTCGCAGCCCGCCGGCCGATGACGGGCATGCTCGGCAAGGCTGTCTGGATGCTGACGGGAGACACACGAGCTGTGCTCGGCGTGCACAGCCAGCACGCTGCCGCCTGCTTTGACCCGGCGGAGCAGGTCGGGAAGCATCTCGTCGGATACCACGATGTCGTTGTCCCCCGACAGGTATATCTTGAACCCGATGCAGTCCGATGCCATCGCCATAATGTCAGCGTCAGAGGTAACCCCGCCGTAGAGGCCGATGTCCACACATGACCGGGCGGCGGCCCGCCGTGCCTTGTCCCGCAGCGCATCTCTACCCGTAATCGGCGGGATATTGTTGGGCATGTCCAGCGCCGTGGTCACGCCGGCCAATGCCGCAGCGCGGCTGCCCGTAAACAGATCCTCCTTGTCCGTCTGACCGGGCTCCCTGAAATGAACATGCGGGTCGATGGCACCCGGAAAAACAAGGCTGTCGCCGTAGTCGACGTGCCGCTCGCCGTGCAGCACTTTTTTGACCGCTACAATGCGCCCGTTTTCGATGCCGACACAGCCCCGGGTACGGCGACCGTCGACATAGAGCTGCCCCTCAACGACCAGGTCCATCGTATTCTGTATCGGCGATGGCTATAATGCTCTTTTCATCTCAGCCCGGGGAACAGCCACTGCAGCCAGTCGAGGATTGCGCGGACCATCGGCAACCGAGGGGTGTAGGGCATGCGCACCCGCAACGGGTCCGACCAGTCGCTGGTCTCTCCCTGGCCGTCTCTGGCCCGGACTTTCACCTCGTAGAAGCCCCGCCCGGCCCAGCTGTGCGACATGTTGACCTCGGCGTCGCTCGGATAGGGGCCCAGCCATTCGCTCGTGGAGCCGTCACCCCAGTCCCACTGGTAGTACACATCGTCGCCCTCGATGTCGCTGGTCGACGTGGTATAGGTATACGAGCTGTCGGTTTCCCCGTTGTCCTCGCCGACCGGTGCCATCGGTGTCCCCGGAGCGTTGTTGATCCGCAACGCAACAGACGGGTCCCCGAACAGGTTGAGCCCATAGTAGGTCCAGCGCATACAGGAGCGGTCGATGAGATGCAGGTTGTCCTCCTTTGAATCCTGGTTCGCCCGGCCCAGCACCGTGATGCCTTCGCCGAACACGGCATCCCAGAACTGTCGCTGGTATCGCTGCGAGTCGCCGTCGGTGCTGTAGGACCAGAACCATCCGTAGCGGGCGTTCATGATGGCTGCGAAGGCGCCGTGCTCGGTTTTGACGGTGAAGTGCTCGGCCATGCAGTCCTCCTGGTCGAATCCGCCGGCCATGCAGCCCTGCGAGTACATGAAGCAGGGGGCGGTGTTGCTGAACTGCTCGATGTCTTCGGGCGTCATCCGCATGTTGTAGGTGTACGAGGAATGCCCGAGATGGTTGACCACGTGGGTGCCGTCGTTGATGCGCTGGAGGAGCTCCTCCTTGCTCCAGCGGTTGCCCGACCAGTCGCGGTCGTAGAGCTTGTCCAGCGTAAACACGTCCTCGGGGATGCCCTCGGTGGTGTAGCCGTCGTCGCTGCAGGTACCGATGTGCTGGTCGACGTAGGTACCGCCCCAGGTCGCGATGCCGTAGTCCCCCAGGCGCTCGCCGACCATGGTCATGGACTTGAAAACATCGGAAGGCTCGGCGCTGAGATAACCGATGGTTTTATCCACGAACATCCTGGCCTCGTCTGCGTCGCCGACGGGCGCCCGGCCCACGTAGACCTCGGCCATGAGATCAACGTCGCCGCCGTTTTCGCCGTCGGTGGGTTCGCCCCATCGGCCGTCGCCGTCGCCGTCGTAGGGGCCGTCAAGGCAGCCGTAGTAGTGGTCGGCAGGCAGATAGGTCGTATACCGGGTGACGTTTTCGTCCATACCCTCCACCCAGAGCTGCCGGTCGGGCACCACGTCCACGTCGCCGCCGAGCAGCACGTAGCTGATGCCCCGGTCGAGATAGGCCTGCCGGATGTAGTCCCGAATATCCTCCGGGGTTTCCCCGGTGTCATCCAGCGTGGCAATAACCGTCTGCACATCGTGACCGTCATGGTATTCCTTGAGGCCGGTAAAACTGCGTTCAAGCGCGCTGTCCGTTATGATGAGCAGGTCGGCATCGTCGGTGACCATGCCCACGGATGTATAGCGGGCCGCTACCTGGGGATTGTCGACCTGCTGCATGACGGCCTGCCGGTCCCGGTCCAGGCCGCGGAACAGGTCTGCCCCCGGTGCGTCGGCCAGGCTGACGGTGACGGAGAGCCGCTGGCAATACCGGAGCTCCCCTGATATGGGAACATACTGCACCGGGTAGAGCCGGAGGATGAGCACCCGGTAGCCCCGGCAGGACTGCACATCGACCACGTCGTACAGGTGCCCGGGAAACGGCTCACTGGCAGCGTACACGGGTCCCGATGCCGGCGGAGATGCCGCCACGGGCTGCGAGAGCGGCGTCGCCTCCCCCATCGGGGGAACACGGTAGCCGGCGCCCAGCGAGCGCATGCCCCGGGTCGTCACGGTGACGGCCCCAGGCATGGTGCCGGGCGGCAGCAGGATGTATGCGCCCCGGGCGGGCAGCCGCGGCTCGCCGGGGCGGCTGGCCGATGCACCGTCCGGCATCGTCACGGCGTCATATGTTTCACCGGCGATATCGACCTGCTTCACCGTCGGCTGCTGAAACCGATAGGTCACGGTGATTTGCTCCTCACCGCCCGCCACCGGGGCAGCGGAAAAAACAGGTGCTGTCAGGCCCACCACCAGCATGGCCGCTATGGCCATGCACACGGTCTTCCATTGCACGCGGATTGCCCTGCTCATGTCTCTCCCTTTTACATCTGGCGCTCGTATTTATCCATTATGCATGCATCTCGGGCAAAACATTAACTACGGCGCAATGTTGTCCGCACGTGCACAGCATGATAGATGAAGACCTCTCGGCATACGCCCTCAGACACGCCGGGGCGGCGTCCTACGCCGAAGCCCGCATCGAAGCAACAACGGGCACCAGCATCGTGATGTCAAACGGCCAGATCGAAGGAGCCGAACAAAGCGAGCAACGCGGCCTCTCCGTACGCGTCCTCGTCGACGGGGCCATGGGCTTCGCCGCCACTAACATCCTGACCCGGGAGGCCGTCCGGGAAACCACGTCGCAGGCCATGCGAGACGCCAGAGGTCAGCACAAAAAACAGCCCATCACCTTCGCCGAGCACGCCGGGGTGACGGACAGCTGGAATGTCTCCATGCAGAAACCATTCCCCGGCTGGGACGCCAAGATAGCCTTTCTGCAGGAGCTCGACAGCCGGGCTGCAGAGCACACCATCTCCCGGTTTTTCTCCTACGAAGACGGCGTCATGCACAGCCATTACCGTACCACCGGGGGCACATCCATCACGGCGACGGTGCCCCGGCTCTCCCTGTACTATCTCGTCACCGTGGCAGCCAACGGCGACACCGAGCAGATGAACCGCCAGTTCGGCAGCACCGGTGGCTGGGAACACGCAACCGCATGGAACGTCGGCGACACCCTCGACCACGACATCGATTTCCTTCACCGGCTCCTGGAGGAGGGCACAGCTCCGCCCGAGGGCACACTCGACCTGGTCATCGGTCCCTACGTATCCGGCATCATCGCCCACGAATCCTGCGGCCATCCGTTCGAAGCGGACCGCATCCTCGGGCGGGAGGCAGCCCAGGCCGGCACCTCCTTCGTCACCCCCGACATGCTCGGCACCCGCATCGGCACCTCCTGCGTATCGGTCATCGACGACCCGGCCATTCCAAACACCTACGGCCACTACCAGTATGACGACGAGGGCATCCCGGCCACAAAAAGATACCTGATACACGACGGGGTCATCAACAGCTTTCTCCACAACCTGGAAACAGCACGTCAGATGGACACCACCAGCAACGGGGCCGCCCGGGCCGCCGCCTACAGCCGGGAGCCCATCGTCCGGATGGCCAACACCTACATCGAGCCGGGCGACCACACGCTGGACGAGCTCATCCAGGACGTCGACCAGGGCATCTACATGGCCACCTTCATGGAATGGAACATCGACGACCA
>Ga0207797_1002033_pt1 | contig 14297 bp, 9 predicted proteins | sample PRCRCaboRojoPR_6_FD_187275 | JGI IMG/M metagenome (GOLD analysis project Ga0207797, IMG submission 187275) | Marine sediment microbial community from Cabo Rojo, Puerto Rico - PR CR 10% Liquid 1 (SPAdes) | ecosystem: Environmental > Aquatic > Marine > Coastal > Sediment | place: Cabo Rojo, Puerto... | reverse complement strand
GAGGCGTCTTCCAGTGCAGCCTCCGAGGCCCCACAAACTCGCGGATTCTGGAACCGCCTGCGCCAGTGGTTCCAAAAATTCCAGTGGTACCATGGGCTCGCGTTTGTCCTCGTCACCCTTGTCTTCGTGCCGCTCGGTCTGGGGACGATGCAGGCCCTGCAGAACACAAAGTTCTTCGTGTTCGCTCTCGTCTGCGTGCTCCTGTACAGCGGGTACAAGCTCCTGCACCGATATCCCAATGCTCCCGATGCCGTCGCCTCCAAGATCTCTTCGTTCCGGGGCGGTGAGTCGTCGTCCTCCTGGTCGTAACTCCGCCGCGCTTGTCTTCGCACAAAAGAGATCGAAGCCGCCGTGTGACTCTGCCCGCGTCCCGCTAGATTGGAAGGCGGTTTGTCTGATTGATGCACGACTGGCACCCTGATGGAAAACGTCCCTGACGAAGAGAACCGCGATACGAAGCACGTTGCTATTTCCGGCAACATCGGCGCCGGGAAGACAGCCCTCACCGAAGTCCTCGGCGAATATTACGGCTGGAATACGGTCTACGAGGAGGTGGAGGACAACCCCTACCTCAACGACTTCTACAACGACATGCGCCGGTGGTCCTTCAATCTCCAGGTCTTCTTTCTCTCGAAGCGGTTCGAACAGCTGGAGGAGATCGAGGAGATGGACGCGTCGGTAGTGCAGGACCGCTCCATCTACGAGGACGCCCACATCTTTGCCCGCAATCTCTACGAGATGGGGCACATGAGCGCCCGGGACTACGAGAATTACACGGACCTCTTCTCGATCATGACGACGTATCTGAACCCGCCGTCGCTCCTGATTTATCTGCGCGCGTCGGTCCCCACGCTCGTCAACCACATTCAGCAGCGCGGGCGCGAGTACGAGTCGACCATCCGCATCGACTACCTGGAGCGCCTGCAGGGGCACTACGAGGAGTGGATCGAGAGTTACGACCGGGGGCCGAAACTGATCATCGACGTCGACGAGCTCGACTTCGTGGACGAGGAGGATGATCGGCGGGTCGTGCTGAACCAGATCGAGAGTCGGCTCTTTGGACTGTTTCCGGACGAATGACCGGAGGGTCCCGATCCTGACGCGCCACGGCCATGCTCGCCCCCCACTCATTCATTGCCTCGTGCCCCGGTGCCCGGTGCGCGCTTCTCCTGCTGGGGCTCGTGCTTCTCCCTCTCTCCACAGCGTCCGGGCAGGTCGACACCGTCGACACGGCGCGCCCCGACACGCTGCAGCGCCCCGTGCCGGACACCACCCAGCGCGCCCCGACCGATACGACCCGGCGCCCCCCTGCGGACACGACCGAGCGGTCGAGGCAACCTCTCCGCCCGCAGTCCTTCGCCTCCCCCCTGTATGGCCGGTCCCCCACCGATTCGATTCCGGGCCGACTGCCGCACGTGAGCCTGGAGATGATTCTGGCCGACCGGGCCGGCGGGTTTCTCTACGACCTCGGGGAGTACGGCTGGCCCAACGGGTGGAGTCCCCGAGGCCTCGCCCCCCACCGCGTGCACCTCTGGTTCGACGGCCTGCCGTTCAACGATCCGCTCACGGGGCGTCCTCGCTACGAGCTGCTGCCGCCCTCTTTTCTGGAGAGACCTCGCACTGGCGTGGATCCGGGCGGCGGGGCCGTAGGCGTACACACCCGGTGGCGCGCGTACGATCCGAAACGGCCGCTCACCGAGATCCGCTACCGCTTCGACAACAGCGGCTTGCACGCGGTAGAGGTGGGGCACTCCCAAAAGCGCCGGCTCGATCTCTTTGGGCGCCCCGGCGTCATGCAGTTGACGCTCGGCTACGGCGGACGGAAAGCCGACGGGGTGTACGACGGCAGCCGACTGCGCCGTGAACGACGCATCTGGGGCCGGCTTCGGTACCAGACCAACGACTGGACCGCCGAACTGTCCAACCGATCCACCATCTACCGCATCGGGGCCCACGGCGGCGCCACGCCACGCGGGGACTTTTTCGAGACGATTTACGCCCTCCCGGTGGCCGGCGAGAGCGTGCGGAATCCGCGCAACCGCCGCAAGACAGTACGGAACGACCTGACGGCCCGCGTGCGGGCGCCCCTCTTCCCGACCCTCGACCGCCGGACCGAGCTCTCGGCCCGGTGGACCTCCCACACGTTCGACTACCGGGACGGGGCGCAGGACACGACGTGGACGACCAAGCTGAACGGGGGACACCTCCGCCTCCGACAGTCCCTGACCGTCGGGGGGCACCACCTCACGGGCACGGCCCGCGGATCGCTGTGGCAGATTGGACGGAGCGACGTGCCGCGGTTCGACGGCGTGCGCGGCGCGGCACACGTCGCCCTGCGAGACTCTCTGCGTCTGGGCGCCGGCGATCTCCTCCTGCACGCAGGCGGCCACCTTACGACCGAGCAGATGTATCCGTCCGCACGGGTCCGCCTCCGACATCCGGCGGGGCCGATCCGACTGAGCGCGTCAGTAGCCCTCACGGGACAGCGCGGCACCTGGATTGAGGACCGGGGATTTTCGATTGCGGACGAGCGGACGTACGTGCGCCCTCTCGACACGGGCCGTGGTGGATTCGCGGATCGGCTGGTCGAAGGCCGTGTGGGCATCGGAACAGGGTTTGGCCCCTTCGACCTGCGGATGAATGGATTTGCCCACCAGATCCAAAATGCCGTGGACCTGTACGCGGATCCGTCCGTGCCCGGGACCTACACTGACACCGTGTCCGCCCGGGCCACGCCCTCCCCCGTGCGGCGCGCCGGCCTGACCCTCGCAGGGGGCTGGCGCCGGAACGCCCAACGCGGCCTCTACGCCACTGGCCGCGGCACGCTCCTAAAAACGCTCAACGCGGACGCCTCCCTCCTCCACGACCGGCTCGCCCGCACCCTGCCCCAGGCGTTCGGCCAGGTGCGCGTCGGGGCCCGCTTCGTGCTGTTCACCAGCCTCACGATGGACCTGTACGTCCAGGCGCGAGGGTGGAGCGCCATGAACAGTCGCTGGTTTCACCCCCCCACCGGACGCCTCGTCGTCCCGCCCCGGCAGACCCCGGTGCCCGGCCCCAACGCTCCCAACAAGGTCGGCCCGAGCGGGACCATCGACGTGCGGGCCGAGGCCCAGCTTCGAGACGCCACACTCTTTTTCACTTTCCAGAACGTACAGGCGGGCACACAATTCCAGCTCGGTACATTTGTCGTTCCAGTCTACCCACTTCCGCCCCAGCAATTTCGGTTCGGCGTGTTCTGGCCCATTTTTGACTGACCGAATCGGACCAGACTGCCGTGAGAGGAATCACACCCCCATCCCAACGGGTACAATCGTGCGTTCAAAATAGGAGTGCCACCTCCCTTCGCGACCCCGCGCGTCTGCATGTTTTCCAGAATTGAGCTCCCATACCCCGTCCAGCAGGCGCTGGAAGACCTCTGGAGAAGCGTCCGATATTACGGCCTCGGGCTGTACCTGGAGCTCTCGGAGAAGAACGTTTTCCTTTGGGCCCAGGCGATTGCCTTCAAGGTTCTCGTTACGATTGTCCCCATCGTAATCCTCGCCACCGGAATTATCGGTCGCGTGCTTCAGGGCGAGGACGCGTTCGCCGCCGTCACGAAATTCATCCGGGAACTTCTTCCAGGCACCCACAGCCAGCAGCTCATCGATTTTCTGACGCAGCTTCAGGACGCCAGCGCAACCATCGTGGGGATTGGTGGCGTCGGCCTGTTCCTCTCGGCCATGTCGCTGTTTATCACGCTGCGGATTGCGGTGAGCAACGCGTTTGAGCAAGACTGGCACCAGCAGCGGTCCCTGCTCCGAGGCTACCTGTTCGATGCACGGATGGTCGTGCAGGTCGGTTTTCTCTTCATCCTCACCGTGGGGCTCTCGGTGTCCCTTCCCCCCTTCGTGAACGACGTCATTCTCGACCAGGTCGTAGGGCCGGACCAGTGGGTTCGATGGGTGTGGGAACGGGCCCTCTGGATGACGGGTGTGCTCCTTCCTCTCCTGCTTACGACGGCCATGTTTTTCCAGCTCTACTACCTCGTTCCCAAACCGCCCCCACGGCGACGAAGCGCCCTTGCCGGCGCCCTCCTCGCAGCAGTGTTGTGGGAGGCGGCCAAGCAGGCCTTCACGTTCTACGCCACGTACGTCGGCTACGGAACCGGGACGGAGGCCCTCGGCAGCACGTTTGGACTTATCGTTGCGTTCGTCTTCTGGGTGTACTTCTCCGGAGTGGTGCTGATGATTGGGGCCGTCGTGGCATCCCTCCGCGAGCACCGGCACGTGACCGCCGGTCAACTGCCGGGCACGAACCTCCCCCCGGAGCTCTACCTGACGCAGGAGGACGACGCCGGAGATGGGGCGGCGGTCGAGGCCGATGAGGCCATGGATAACCCCTCCCCGGACGACGAGTCCGAAGCCCTTCCCTCGCCCCCATCCCCCACGCCGTAGCGCTTCTCCTCCCGGCTGCACCACCTCGCCTTCGCCAACCGATCTCTGCTCCGCAACGGTGCTCTTCATCTCGTTTCGTTCCCGGAGACTCCTGTGTGTTCGTCTCCTCCTGCTCACGGTCCTGCTCGCCGGCCTCGCCGGCAGCCTGCACCGGACCGCCGCCCAGGCACCGCTGCGGTACGTGAACAATAACACCACCGTCCGGGCCATCTCCTTCCGGTTCGTCGACCACCAAACCTTTGAGGCGAGCCGGCTCCGCGAACAGATTGCGACCGCCGCCCCCGGCACCTTTACCCGAATCCGGAACCAGTTCGCGTTTCTGCCGCTCCTGCAGCGGCGTCGCTTCTACTTCGATCCGGTCACGCTGCAGAAGGATGTCGTTCGGCTGCGCCAGTTCTACCAGCAGAACGGCTTCCCGAATCCGGAGATCGACTACCCCGCCTCGCAACTCGACACGACGCGCAACCGCATCCACGTGATTTTTACGGTGCGGGAGGGGCCGTCGCTTCAGATCCGGGAAACCGACTTCCTCAACGCCGAGGGCACAGCCCCGGTTGAGACAGACCTGGCGGCGGACGTGGGAACGGCCTGGACACGGTACCGGGACGCGAAGATTCAGATCGGAGGCCGCTACACCGATTTTGCGCGGACTCAGCTCGCGGACCAGATCCAGTCGTGGTTCCGCAACCGTGGGTATGCCTTCGCCCAGGTCGAGTCGACCGCCTCGGTGGATACGACCCGGTATACCGCCGACCTGCGGTTTCGCATCGCCCCTGGGCCCCGCGCTCGGGTCTCCGACGTTCAGATTGAAGGAAACGAGGCGGTGGACCGTGCCATCATCTTGCGCGAGCTGCCGTTCTCGGTGGGCGACCGCTTCTCGGCCCAGGACGTGACCTCGGGCCAGCAGATGCTCTTCGACCTCAACCTGTTTCGTGTGGCGCTGGCCGACGTGCCGGAGCAGCCCCGCGACAGCACCGTGGTGGTGCGGTACCGGGTGCGCGAGGCGAAACTCCGGGCGTTCTCTGGACAGGTGGGGTATGACACCCGCTCAGGGGCGACGCTGGAAGGAGGATGGCGCCACCGCAACTTCTACGGGGACGCGCGCACCTTCAGCGTGAACCTCACGGCCGAGACCGGCTATCCCGAGAATGCCCCGAGCTTTCTGCCCGGCTTCGTCTCGCGGGCCTCGTCGCAGGAGGTGAGCCGCCAGTTCCGGGCGTCGGTGACCCTCCGCCAGCCGTATCTGTTCTCGAACCGCCTGTCCGGCTCCATCGCCCCCTTTGCGCAGGAGCGCCTCAACCCCGCCCTCTCGCCGAATCCCGACCGAGCCCTAAATCTCAACGAGCGGCAGTACGGCCTCAACACCACCCTCGTCTACGACATCCTGCCGTACCGGACGGTCTCCCTCCAGCACTCCGTGTCGCGCACCCGCCAGTACCTAACGACGGTGAGCGGAGACTCGGTCCGCGATGAAGCGCCCCTGACCGCGGAGGAGGACCTCTTCAATAAGAGCGTGTTCACACTGAACGGGACGTTCGGCGAGGCCGACGACTACATCAATCCCACGCGCGGGTTCATTTTTCGACCGGCGGTCCAGGTCGGCGGGTTCTTCTTCGAGTCGGGGGTGGAGTTCATGCGCCTGAGTACGGAGCTGAGTGGGTACCTTCCGCTCTCCGAGTACGTTGAGCTGGCGGGACGGGTGTCGGTGGGGTCCATGTGGCCCCTCCAGGAGAGCCGGACCAACCTGACCCCTCCTCCTTCCCCCACCGACCAACAGATTCAGCTGAACCGGATCTACCAGAATCGGTTTTCCGACTACCTCTTTTTCGCCGGTGGAGGAAGCGACGTTCGCGGCTGGGCCTCTCAGCTGGCCGGGGGAAAGGTGCTCCGGGAGTCTCCGGTGCTCGCAGAGGGATACGTGTACCGCCCCACCGGGGCCCGCACGAAGTTTGGCGCGAGCCTGGAGGCCCGGTTTCCCCTCCCCGGCCTCGGCCCCAGTTGGCGCACCGGGGCCTTCGTGGACGGGGCCTACGTCACCCCGGGAACGTTGAATCTAACCCCTCCCGCCAGCGTCCCCGCCGTCATCCCTGACGCGGAGGGCAATCCCGTCAGCACCGACCCGTCGCAGCTGTTGGTTGGGGCCGGGGCGGGCATTCGGTACCAGACGCCCTTCGGCTTCCTGCGGATCGATCTGGCGTATAAGTTGACGCCGGACCCGCTGGACCTTCGACGGGCCCGGGACGTGGGAAGAGCCATCGACACCGAGGACCCCGTCCCCCTCTCCCAGGTCAAGACCCGGTTTCTGCGCCGCTTCCGCCTCCACTTTGGCATCGGCCGATCGTTCTGACATCGAGAGCGCTCGTTTGCCTGACTCTCTTCCGCTCTGATCGTGACGCCTTCGTCCGCTTCCAACACCGGTTCTGGCTCCTCCCCGTCGTCCGAGGCGCCCTCGCCGCTCCGGCGATGGGGGCGCCGCGTGCTGTGGGGCCTCGGCGGCCTCCTGGGCACGGTGGTGGTGCTGGTGGGTCTCCTTCTGCTCGTGCTGCAGACAGAAACGGGCGCCACTGCGGCGGTGCAGTTCCTGGCGCCGCGCGTGAACCCGATGGCCAACACGACCCTCTCGGTGGAGCGGGCGTCGGGCAACTGGGTGCGCTCCCTCCGCCTCACGGATGTGTCGCTCACGCGCCCCGACAGCGCGACCGGGGACACGCTTTCGATGGCCCACATCGACACCGTTGCGGTACAGTACGGATTGGGCGCGCTGTTACGGGGCCGCCTTCACCTGATGTCGGTCGCGGTCTCCGGGCCCGCGGTCACAATGCGCCAGGCGGCCGACTCGACGTGGGACTGGGGGCGCCTGGCCCCTACCTCGGAGGCGCCGCCCGACACGAGCGCGGGCATGCCAATTCAGATCGATGAGGTGCGGGTGGACGACGGGCAGCTCAGTGCGGCCTTCCACGCCGGGGGACGCGACTCGACGGCTCACCTGCGGGGCCTGACGGTGCGGGCCCGTGCGCTGGAACTCGCACCTTCGATCGAAGGACACCTCGACACGCTCGGGGTGGAGGGCACCCTCCCCGCCGACCCAAAATCCGTGCAACTGTCGGCCCGCGGGGCCCTCGTGGAGAGCCGGATGCGGATCGACACGCTCCGGTTCACGTCGCCGCGGAGTCAGGTGGTGGGCCACGGCGCGGCCCGTCTCCCGCTCGGCCCGAACGATTCCCTGGACGACGTGGCCCTCTCGCTCCAGGCGACTCCCCTCGTGCTGGGCGACCTGTCGGCCTTCCTCCCCACGTTGGCGGTGGATCCCCGAGAGGCCATCGACCTGCGGGCCCGCCTCACCGGCTCGGGCCAGCGCCTCACCCTCAACACGGACGCGCAGGTCCAGAACGGGGGCACCTTTGCGGCCACCGTGGAGGCCACGCCGCGCACCGAGGCCCCGTCCGGGGACGCGCCGCTTCAATACCGGGTCGACGCAGAGGCTCGCAGCCTCACCACGAGCCTGCTCGGCCCGTCCGACCCGAATCAGAACGCCCTCACCGCCACCCTCACGGGCGATCTACGGGGCTCGGCGCTCGACTCGCTGGATGGCACCGTAGACCTGGAGGTCACAGACACGCGCCTCTACGGGCTCCAGTCGTCGGTGCTCACGCTCCAGTCCACGCTCCAGGACGGCGCCGCCGACGTGGATCTTCAGGGCGCCGTAAACGACGTCGACCTGTCAGTGAACGGCACGACTCGCCCCTTCGATGCCGCCCCCTCCGCCGACCTTACGGCACGAGTCCGCGAGCTTTCATTGGCAACCATTGCCCCCGACGCGGGCATCACCGGCACCCTTTCCACCACGGTCCAAATTCAGGCCCGTTCAATCGCGACCGAGACCGCCACGTACGACGTGGACGCGACGCTGGGCCCCTCCCGCGTCGGACGGCAACCAATCGACGCGGGTCAACTCTCCCTCGCCCTCCGCCCGACGGAGCTGTCCGCAAACGGCGACGTGCGGTTTCCCCGAGGCCGCCTGCAACTCGCCGGTTCCGCCACGTTCGACGGCTCGGAACGCTTCGTCCTCGACACCGGACGGGTCGAGAACGTGAATGTGGCCGCCCTGATGGGCGACTCGACCGACAGCCGGCTTACGGCGACCATTCGGGCGGAGGGACAGGGATTTGACGCGGCGACGATGCAGGCCGAGGCGTCCCTCAACCTCCAAGATGCCTACTACGGGCCCCATCGGATGACCTCGTTGACCACAGAGGCGCGCCTCAGCGCGGGCCGGCTCACCGCCGACACGGAGGCGCAGGTGAACGGCGGGGAGTGGACCCTGTCGGCGACGGGACGGCCCTTCGCCACGACGCCCGCTGTGGAACTCACGCAGGGCCGCTTCCGCAACGTCGACATCGGCCCCTTTCTTCAGGACACCACGCAGTCGAGCGCCCTTAACGGAACGGTTCGGGGGCGGGTGGAGGGCACCGCTGCGGACGCCCTTCAGCTCGACGCCCAGCTCACCCTAGAGCCGTCTCAGCTCAATCGCCAGCCGATTACGGGCGCGTCCCTCGACGCGACGCTGCGGGACGGGGCGCTTCAATCCGCGTTCTCACTGGACACGCCGAAGGGATCGGCCCGATTCGTCGCTGAGGCCCGTCCGTTCGACGACACGCCGTTGTACCGCGTTACGGAAGGGTCCTTCGACAATCTGAACGTGGGCGCGCTGGCCGGAACAACCGGCCTCACGACCAACCTTTCCGGCGACCTCTCCTTGTCGGCGCGGGGCGCGGAGCTCTCGCAGTTGACGCTCAACTCGGAGCTCGCGCTCCGGCCGTCCACCATCAACCGGGCCACGCTCTCGGACGGACGGCTCTCGGTCACTGCGGAGCAGGGGCGGGTGGAGACCGACGGCCAGTTTGCGGTGGCCGGCGGGGCCCTTCAGCTCCGGGGGCAGGTCGACAGCCTCACCGCCACGCCCCGGTACGACCTCCGCACCTCCGCCCGGTCGATCGACGTGAGCGCCCTTGCCGGTCTCGACTCTCTTCAGGCGTCCCTCCACACCGCCCAGGGCTCCGTGAAGGGCCAAGGCCTTGCCCTCGATAGCCTGACGGCCACGACTCGGCTCTCAGCCGACTCGGTCCGCATCGGCCAGGCCCGGCTGCACTCGCTCAACCTCGCCGGTGCGCTCGACGGCGGGCTGCTTCAGGTAGACACGCTCACGGCCCGCTCCAATCTGGGAACGATCCAGGGCCAGGGCCCCCTCGGACTGACCGCCAGCGCGGGCGCGTCGAAGTTCAATGTGCGGGCGACGATCACGAACGTAGCGCCGCTGCGCCGTCTCGTGGGGACCTCCGCCCTGCAACTACGAAAGGGCGTGATCGATGCGCACGTCTACGGCGCCACCGGAGAGCAGCGGTTCGACGGAACCCTGGAGGTCAACGGACTCATCTACAACGACGTGCGGCTCAGCGCCGTGTCGGGCACGTTCAAGGGCGCCCGCGGGACCACCCAGCTGTTGGGGAATTTTGAGGTGGAGGCGGAGGCGGGGTATTTCTCCACCCTCGGTCTTACGGCGACCCAGACCCGCCTCCAGTCCCGCTACGACGGCACTACGCTGGAGCTCTCGACCGACGTAGAGATGGACGCGACGCACAGGGTCGCCCTGCGAACGTCTTTCCAGCCGACGGCCGAGCCCCTTACCCTCCGGCTCCACGAGCTTACCGCCCGGATGGGGCCCGACAAATGGGCCCTCCAGCAGGAAACCGCCCTCACGATTGGCCCATCGTACCGGATCGACCAGCTTCTTCTCGAGAGCGGTGCGCAGCGCATCGAGGCCAACGGCGTCGTAGACCCGAGCGGGCCGCAGGACTTTCAGGTCGTGGTGGAGCAGGTCCGTCTCGGCGGCTTCGCTCCCCTGTTCGGGCTGTCGGGGCTTGGGGGCACGGCCACCGGAAACGTGAGCCTGACTGGCCCCGCCTCGGCCCCCACGTTCGACGGACGCCTCGACCTCGCCCTCCGATCACAGGAGCGGGACGTAGGGACGCTCCAGTTCGACGTGGGCTACGACGACTTTGCTGTCGCCCTCGACGGACGCCTCACCCACGAGGACGGCAGCGTGCTTACGCTCGACGGCTCGGTGCCCGCCGACCTTCGCCTCCAATCCCCAACCTCAGTGAGCGTCTCGGACCGACCGGTGCAACTGGACATCTCGACCGACCAGTTCCCGATCAACTGGGTCGACCCGTTTCTCGACCCGGCCAGCGTCCGATCCGTGACGGGCACCCTCACGGCCGATGCACGTGTCCGCGGCACCCGGACCGAGCCCGACCTGTCCGGCACGATCTCGGTGGCCAACCTGGGCGCCTCCCTTCCCGCCCTGGAGACGCGTTACCGAAACGGGACGGCCCGACTGGCACTCAACGACGACGAGCTTCGACTGACCGAGGGCCAAATCCGTTCCTCCGGCGACGGCTCTCTGAGCATCACGGGCCTCATCAACTTTCCCGAGCTGACCGTTGGAGAATACGACCTCACAATCGAGGCCTCCGAATTCCTCGCCATCAACACCTCGGCCTACCGGAGGGCCGTGGTCGACGGGGCGATGAATCTTAGCGGGACCGTGCGGGAGCCGGTGCTCAATGGGAACGTACAGGTGCTACGCGGGAGCGTCTACTACGATGAAGCCCTCGCCGACGGGGGAGGGGCCCTCACGACGGTCTCATTGAGCCAGCAGGACCAGCTTACCCTGGAGGAGCGGTTCGGCCTCCGCCTGACCGCGGCGGACACGACCACGTTCGACATGTACCAGGCCCTCTCGCTGGACCTCAACGTGGAGATCCGACGCGACACGTGGCTCCGCTCGAACGGGACCCCCGAACTCAACGTCCAGTTTACCGGCGATCTCGACGTGCAGAAGGCCCCCGGCGCAACGGATCCGCGCATCTTCGGCACCATCGACGTGGTGGGGGAGCGGAGCACACTGCGCCAGTTCGGGCAGGAATTTCAGATCACGGAGGGCTCCCTCACCTTCAATGGGGATCCGTACACTCCCTACCTGAACCTCACGGCGGTGTACGAACAGCGCGCCCGGGGGGCCCAGGGCTCGGAGGTCCGAATCACCCTCTCGCTCACCGGCCGTCCCGACGACCTCGCCCCAACCCTCTCGTCGGACCCTCAGATGGATACTCGCAATATCCTGTCCTACCTGGCCACCGGGCGCCCGGCCAACGCTATCTTCAGTGGAGATTCGGAGGGCGGAAACCTAGCCACCCAGGTGGCCCTTGGGCAGGCCACGAACTTCGTCGAGAACCTCGCCGCCAGCGAGCTGGGGCTCGACATCGTCCGCCTGCAGGTGCGTCCGGAGGGCACCTCGTATCTCACCGTGGGCCGCTACATCACCCCACGGTTCTTTGCCTCCATCCAACAACCCGTCTTCACCGCCTCGACGGAGACCTCCGTGCAGTCGGCGGCCTTCATCCCAGACGTGACGCTCGAATACCAGTTCACCGACTACCTCCTGCTCCGCTCCCGCAGCAACCAGCAGTCCTTGCAGTTCAACTTTCTCTTCGAGTACGCCTACTGATGCCGTTTCCAGATCAGGAGTTCTTCACAGAAAGAAAGTCAGCCGCCGAGTTCTCATCAGCGCTTTTTGCTGTAACCTTTTAACGTTCAACGTGTTAACGTTATAACGCTGGTGGATGACCACACTATCCAGCACGCCAACAGTGCCGATCGGTTTACGCACCACGAAGTCCTGACGCTCCCACTAACTCCGCCCATCGTCCAAAGACGGTGCGGGCCGTGTCGCGGAGTGTCGCCTCGTGCGTCATCGCGGCGCGGCGGATTGCAGCACCGTCGAGCCCATCGTCCGCCAGTTCGTCCTGAAAGGCCTTGGTCATCCACGCCACCGTCTTTGGCGTCACTTCCAGGTGGAATAGTAATCCATACGCGGTGTCGCCGTAGCGGAACGCCTGGTGCTCCGTCTGCGCAGAGCGGGCGAGCGACACCGCCCCGTCCGGCAACGCGAACACGTCGCCGTGCCAGTGGAAGGCCGTGAACGGGTCGCCCACGTCGTGAAATAACGGATCGTCCGCGGCGGCGTCGGTCAAGATCACGTCGTCCCACCCGATCTCTTTCTGTGGGGCGGAACGTACGTCGGCGCCCAGCACATGGGCCAGGAGCTGGCTCCCGAGGCAAACGCCGAGCACCGGACGGTCGTCCTGGAGGGCCTGTTCGATCAGGGTGAGCTCCCGCGACAGGTGCGGACGGTCGTCGAGGTCTTCCACACCCATCGGCCCGCCCATCACGACGAGCCCATCGGCGTCGAGCGTGTCGGGCACCGGGTCGTCCCGAAAGATCCGGGTCGTGCGATGCGAGAGTCCACGGTCATCGAGCGCCTCGGCGATGGTGCCGGGCGGCTCGGGGCGGACGTGCTGAAGGATGCGGACGTCGGACATGGTCATTCAAGAAGGATGTCGGCGAGGGTCGACAGGTCGGGGACGGCGCGTACCGGAGCGGTCTGCGGCGTCGGCGGATCGAAGCGCTCGCCGTACCGCTGCACCCACACGCACGACAGGCCGAGTCGCCCCGCGGGGTTGACGTCGTGGTAGACGCTCTGGGCGACGTGGAGAAGCCGATTGGGCGGCACGCCGAGGCGGGTGAAGGCCGTTTCGAAGGGCGCCAGGTCCGGCTTGTAGGTCTGCACCTGCTCGCCGGTGATCACGTCGTCAAACTCGACGCGGATGTCCCACGCCGTGTCGCGGAAGAGGTCGTCGTCCACGTTCGAGACGACGGCGAGGCGAAAGTGCTCGCTCAGGCGCCGGAGGGCCTCGTTCGTGTCGGGAAAGAGCGGCCAGTCGCCCACCGAGTCGGCAAAGCGGTCAACCTCGGCGTTGGTGGGCGTGAAGCCGAAGTGGTCGCCGAAGCGACGCATCACCCGCCGCAGCACCTCGCGGTATTTCACGTAATCGCCCGCCTCCACGTCCTTCTCGAACCGGCCGTAGAGGCGAAACAGTTCGTCATCGTCAATCTCCACGTCGTGCTTGCGCAGAATTGGTTGCAACGCCGCCGAGATACCGGTGGCCCAGTCGACGAGCGTGCCGTAGCAGTCGAACGTAAGGGCGTCGAACGCGTCGGGATCGAGGGACATAGAACGGGAGGGGTCAGGAGATGGCAGGGCGCCGATCAGGAGAGCAGTTCCTCGGCCTGTTCAATGAACCTGCTCACTTCGCGGAGTCTCGCCTCAACGTACTCGACCGAGTATCGCTCCAACTCGTAATCACATCGTTCCCGTTCTGTCTGCAACTGAGCGGGAAGTCGGGTGTCGAGGTGCTCGCGGTATTCGGGAAATCGGCCAACAGTGCCCACTACGGAGCTGTGGGTCTTGTACCGCAGCCTACGGTGTGCGAGGAGGGCCTGACAGGCGTAGAAGGCGGCGAAGTACGTCTGCGAAAGGGCCGTGCTCACACGCCCGTCTTCGAACAAAAAGCGCGCGTCATCCAACCGACGATACGCGCTTTCAATCCACTCACCAGGCTCGATTTCCTTCACAGTTGTACCCCCTCCCTGCGCGCGACCTCTGCGAGTTGATTGTGCGGCTGTCCGACGTGGTAGACGAGTAAGGGGTCAAAGTCGAGGGCGATGTTCGTGTTCTCGACCGCTTGGGCAAGGGTCGGCTGCGCTTCATTTAACTGATCATTGTCGACATCGGCAATGATGGCAACATGCAGATTTTCGTCGTCTCCCTCGTACGGATGAGCATCGAGGAGGTAGACCTCAGCGGGAAGGATTTCTTGGATCCGATGGGTAAAGGCACGCAGGGCGTCGGAGCGCGTGGTTGTGCTCATCGGTCTTGGCTCGTCGAGTGGGGCTTGGCCAGCT
>Ga0207797_1002032_pt1 | contig 14297 bp, 11 predicted proteins | sample PRCRCaboRojoPR_6_FD_187275 | JGI IMG/M metagenome (GOLD analysis project Ga0207797, IMG submission 187275) | Marine sediment microbial community from Cabo Rojo, Puerto Rico - PR CR 10% Liquid 1 (SPAdes) | ecosystem: Environmental > Aquatic > Marine > Coastal > Sediment | place: Cabo Rojo, Puerto... | reverse complement strand
GTGCTTCGTCATCGCCGCCGTCAGGGTCGTCTTGCCATGATCAATGTGACCGATCGTTCCCACGTTTACGTGCGGCTTCTTCCTGTCAAACTTCTGCTTGGCCATGGTCTCCCCCTAGAGTGCAAACGTCTTGATTCCTGCATGGCTTCCGCCGGCTTTCGGCAGACGGAGGTACTACGAGCGGAAGCTACCAGCGGTAATGGGCGAACGCCTTGTTGGCCTCGGCCATCCTGTGCGTGTCTTCCTTCTTCTTGATCGCGGACCCCCTCCCGTTGGCCGCATCCAGCAGCTCGCCGGCCAGCTTTGCGGCCATGCTCTTCTCTCCCCGCTGCCGGGAGTAGGAGATGATCCACCGGAGGCTGAGCGCCTGGCTTCGTCCCGGCTTGACCTCGGTGGGCACCTGGTAGGTGGAGCCTCCGACCCGGCGCGATTTGACCTCGACCACGGGCTTCACGTTGTTCACCGCCTTCTTGAAGAGGGCGAGGGGGTCTTCCTTGGTCTTTCTCTCCATGATGTCGAAAGACTCGTAGAGGATCGCCTGGGAGGTGCTCTTCTTTCCGTCGTTCATCAAGTAGTTGATGAACTTGGCGACCAGCTGGCTCTTGTACACCGGGTCCGGAATGATTTCCCGTTTTTCAGCAACTCGTTTCCTGGACATTCCATGCTCCTCTAGATGCCCTTGGGTCTCTTGGCGCCGTACTTGGATCGGCCCTGCCTGCGGTCAGTGACACCCGAGGTGTCCATGGTGCCCCGGATGATGTGGTACCGGACGCCCGGAAGGTCCTTGACCCGGCCCCCGCGAATCATGACGACGGAGTGCTCCTGGAGGTTGTGGCCGACGCCGGGAATGTAGGACGTGACCTCGATGCCGTTGGTGAGACGCACCCTCGCCACCTTCCGCAGGGCGGAGTTGGGCTTCTTCGGCGTCGATGTGTACACCCTCACGCAGACGCCCCGCTTCTGGGGACACTGGTGGAGAGCCGGCGTCTTCACCTTTTTCCGGGTCTTCTCCCGTCCCTTCCGAATGAGCTGATTGATGGTCGGCATAAACGGTTCTCCTGCTCTGGTGCTCGGCTCCCGGGCGGCCCGTTTCGTATCCTGCGGGGCGCCGAATTGGCGAAATCACAAAATTCTTCTTTCTACGTTCCCCTGATCAATATGTCAAGGGATTTGTGGATGCCGGGGCCGAAAACCGGCGGGTGTCCAAGGGCCCCGCAGCCCCGACATCCGCCCCGGGCCGTTCATCGGGTACCGGCGTTACCGGCGGCGGGCGAGCGGTTTTCCGCGAACCCGTCGACACTCACGCGGCCGGGGCCTCCTCCACGTCGATCTCCTGCTCCCGGTACTCCCTCACACCGGTCCCCGCGGGGATCAGTCGGCCCATGATCACGTTTTCCTTCAGCCCCTTGAGATAGTCCACCTTCCCGGCGATGCTCGCATCGGAGAGCACCTTGGTGGTCTCCTGGAACGACGCTGCGGAGATGAAGCTCTCCGTGCTCAGGGAGGCCTTGGTGATGCCCAGCAGCAGGGGTTCGGCGGTGGCCGGTTTGCCGCCCTGCTCGATGATCTCCCGGTTGGACTCCTCGAACCGCCACTTCTCCACCTGCTCTCCGAGGAGGAAGCCGGAGTCCCCGACGCCGGTCACGGTCACCTGCCGGAGCATCTGACGCACGATGACCTCGATGTGCTTGTCGTTGATGGCCACGCCCTGGAGCCTGTACACCTCCTGCACCTCGTCCACCAGGTACTTGGCCAGCTCCTTGACGCCCCGGATGCGAAGGATGTCGTGGGGGTTGGCCGAGCCGTCCATCAGGGGTTCCCCGGCCCGCACGTAGTCGCCCTCGAGCACGCTCACGTGCTTGCCCTTGGGGATGAAGTAGTCCACCGCGTCGCCGATCTCCGGGGTGATGGTCACCTTGCGCCGCCCCTTGGAGTACTTTCCGAAGGAGACGGTTCCGTCGATCTCGCTCAGGATGGCGTTTTCCTTGGGCTTGCGCACCTCGAAGAGCTCGGCCACCCTGGGCAGACCGCCGGTGATGTCCTTGGTCTTGGTGGTCTCGCGCGGGATCTTGGCGAGCACGGTTCCCGCTCCGACCTCCTGGTCCTCTTCGACCACGATGATCGCCCCGATGGGGAGGTGATAGCGGGCCTTTCCCTTGGTGGATCCGGGGAGCGAGGCCGTCCTTCCGCCGTCGTCCTTGATGGAGACCCGCGGCCGGGCCTCGGTGTCCCGGCTCTCGATGATGACCCGACTGATCTTGCCCGTCACGTTGTCCCGCCGTTCCTGCATGGTCACGCGGTCGATGATGTCCCCGAACTTCACGGTCCCCGGCAGCTCCGTCAGGATGGGGATGGTGAACGGGTCCCACTCGGCCAGGAGCTGGTTCGGTTTGATGCTCTCCTTGTCCTCCACCTTGAGGGTGGCGCCGTAGGGGATGGGGTATCGTTCGACCTCCCGGCCCCCTTGCCCCAGCAAGCTGATCTCGCCGTTCCGGTTCATCACCACGAGGTCGCCCTCGTCGTTGCGGACGACCTTCAGGTTCACCATGCTGATCTTGCCCTTGTTCCTGGACTGGATGGTGGTCTGCTCCACACTCTTGCTGGCGGTGCCGCCGATGTGGAAGGTCCGCATGGTGAGCTGGGTCCCGGGCTCCCCGATGGACTGGGCGGCCATGATGCCGATGGCCTCGCCGATGTTGACCTCGTGTCCGTGGGCCAGGTCGCGGCCGTAGCACTTCTTGCAGACCCCGTGGCGCGACTGGCAGGTGAGCACCGATCGAATGCGGACCTTCTCGATGCCCGCGCCCTCGATGAGCTCCACCCTCTTCTCTTCGATCTCCTCGTTGGCGTGGACCAGGACCTCGCCGTTGATGGGATCGTAGATGTCCTGGAGCGCCACCCGTCCGAGAATCCGGTCCCCGACCCGCTGGATGATCTCCCCGCCTTCCACCAGGGAGGACACCCAGATCCCGTCCAGGGTGCCGCAGTCCTCTTCCACAATCACCGTGTCCTGGGCCACGTCCACGAGCCGCCGGGTCAGATACCCGGAGTTCGCGGTCTTGAGCGCCGTGTCCGCGAGTCCCTTGCGCGCGCCGTGGGTGGAGATGAAGTACTGGAGCACGGTGAGGCCTTCCCGGAAGTTGGACGTGATCGGGGTCTCGATGATCTCCCCGCTGGGCTTGGCCATGAGCCCGCGCATCCCGGCCAGCTGGCGCATCTGGTCCTTGCTCCCGCGGGACCCGGAGTCCGACATCATGTAGATGGGGTTGAAGCTCGGGGTGGTCACGCTCTCCCCGTCCTCCTGCTCGACCTCCTCGACCGCCATCTCCTTCATCATCTCACCGGCGATCTTCTCCGTGGACTGCGCCCAGATGTCCACCACCTTGTTGTACTTCTCGCCGTCCGTGATCAAGCCCCCCTTGTACTGGTCGTCGATCTTGCGGACCTCCTTGTCGGCGCTCTGCAGGATGTCGTCCTTTCGGGAAGGGATGATCATGTCGTTCATGGAGATGGAGATGCCCGAAAGGGTCGCGTACTTGTAGCCGACGTCCTTCAGCCGGTCGGAGAGGATGACGGTCGCCTTGATGCCCTCCCGCCGGTAGGACTCGTTGACCAGGTTGCGCAGCTCCTTCTTGTTCATCACGCGGTTGATGAGGGCGAAGGGGAGGTGGCTCGGGAAGATCTCGTAGAGCAGGACCCGGCCGGTGGTGGTATCCTCCAGCGTTCCGTTGACGCGGACCCGGATCTTGGCGTGCAGGTCGAGCTCGCCCGCGTCGTGGGCGATCCGGACCTCCTTGGGGCTGGAGAAGGCCCTGCCTTCGCCCTTCTGAAAGGGCCTCTCCCGGGTCATGTAGTAGATGCCCAGAACGATGTCCTGGCTGGGCACGATGATGGGCTCTCCGTTCGCGGGGGACAGGATGTTGTTGGTGGACATCATGAGCACCCGCGCCTCGATCTGGGCCTCGATGGAGAGCGGCACGTGCACCGCCATCTGATCGCCGTCGAAGTCCGCGTTGAAGGCGGTGCAGACGAGGGGGTGGAGCTGGATGGCCTTGCCCTCGATCAGGGTGGGCTCGAAGGCCTGGATGCCCAGCCTGTGCAGGGTCGGAGCTCGGTTCAGCAGGATGCAGTACTCGCGGACCACCTCTTCCAGCGCGTCCCACACCTCGTAAGTCTCGCGCTCCACCATCTTCTTGGCGCTCTTGATGGTCGTGGCGAGGCCCTTCTCGTCGAGCTTGTTGTAGATGAACGGCTTGAAGAGCTCCAGGGCCATCTTCTTGGGCAGGCCGCACTGGTGAAGCCGCAGGTCGGGGCCGACCACGATGACGGAGCGCCCGGAGTAGTCCACCCGCTTGCCCAGCAGGTTCTGGCGGAACCGTCCCTGCTTGCCCTTGAGCATGTCGCTCAGGGACTTGAAGGGCCGCTTGTTCGCCCCGGTCACCACCTTGCCCCGGCGGCCGTTGTCGAACAGGACGTCCACCGCCTCCTGGAGCATCCGCTTCTCGTTCCGCACGATGATCTCCGGCGCATTCAGCTCGAGGAGCCGCTTGAGCCGGTTGTTCCGGTTGATGACCCGGCGGTAGAGGTCGTTGAGATCCGAGGTGGCGAAGCGCCCGCCGTCCAGGGGAACCAGGGGACGGAGGTCGGGAGGCAGCACGGGGATCACATCGAGAACGGTCCACTCGGGATGGTTCTTGGAGTCCCGGAAGGAGTCGATCACCTTGAGGCGTTTGGCAAGCTTCTTCCGCTTGGCGTCCGACCGCGTCTCGATCATCTCGGCGCGGAGGGTCCCGGAGAGCTCCTCCAGGTCCAGCTCGATCAGCATCTTCTTGATGGCCTCGGCCCCGATCCCCACCTCGCACCGGTCGCCGTAGTCCTCCCGGACGCGCATGAGCTGCTCGTCCGTCAGAAGGGTCCCCCGGGTCAGGGGCGTGTCCTTGGGATCAATGACGATGAAGTTCTCGAAGTAGAGCACTCTCTCCAGATCCTTCAGGGTGAGATCGAGGAGGTTTCCGATCTTCGAGGGGAGGCACTTGAGGAACCAGATGTGGGCCACCGGCGCGGCGAGCTCGATGTGGCCCATGCGCTCCCTCCGCACCTTGGACTGGATCACCTCCACACCGCACTTCTCGCAGACGATCCCCCGGTGCTTCATCCGCTTGTACTTGCCGCAGTTGCACTCGTAGTCCTTGATGGGACCGAAGATCTTGGAGCAGAAGAGACCGTCCCGCTCCGGCTTGAAGGTCCGGTAGTTGATGGTCTCGGGTTTCTTCACCTCGCCGTAGCTTCGCTCGCGGATCTTCTCCGGTGAGGAGAGGGAGATCTTGACGGCGTTGAAGCTGGACGGATCCTTCGGCTTCGAGAAGAAGTTGTAGAGCTCTTCCAATGTCGGCTCCTTTTCCGGAGGAGGGCCTGCCAGGAGACCCCCGCATCCGCTGCTGGAACAGGTTGACCTAGGCCTCGCTGTCCTCGAAAAGCTGAACTTCGAGACCGAGACTCAGGAGCTCCTTGATCAGGACCTTGAAGGACTCCGGCAGACCGGCCTCGAGGATGTTGTTTCCTTTGACGATGCGCTCGTACATGCGCGTGCGCCCGGCCACATCGTCGGATTTGACGGTGAGGAACTCCTGGAGCGAGTAAGCGGCCCCGTAGGCCTCCATGGCCCAGACCTCCATCTCACCCAGACGCTGTCCCCCGAACTGGGCCTTGCCTCCCAGGGGCTGCTGGGTCACCAGGGAGTAAGGGCCGATGGAGCGGGCGTGAATCTTGTTGTCCACCAGGTGATGGAGCTTCATGATGTACATGATGCCCACGGTCACCTGACGGTCGAAGGGCTCGCCCGTCCTCCCGTCATAGAGCGTGGCCTGACCGGTCACGGGCAGGCCCGCCTTTTCCAGGCACTCCTGAATCTCGTCCTTGGCCCCGTCGAAGACCGGCGACGCCATGTGGACGCCCTCCCGCGCCAGCCGGGCGCGGTCCACGAGCTCGTCGTCGCCGAGATCCTTGAAGTGCTGGTTGTACTCCACGGGGGAGAAGGCGTCCTTCAGCGTCTTTCGAACCCCGGTGACGTCCTTTTTCGCCTGTGTCTTCTGAAAGGAGTCCAGCAGCTCCCCCACCTGCCTGCCCAGCGCCTTGGACGCCCAGCCCAGGTGGGTCTCCAGCACCTGGCCCACGTTCATGCGCGAGGGGACGCCGAGGGGGTTCAGGATGATGTCCACGGGCGTCCCGTCGTCGAAGTAGGGCATGTCCTCGATGGGGAGAATCCGGGAGAGCACGCCCTTGTTGCCGTGGCGGCCCGCCATCTTGTCCCCCACGGAGAGCTTCCGCTTGACGGCCACGTAGACCTTGACCATCTTGATCACGCCCGGGGCGAGCTCGTCCCCCTGGCTGAGCATCTCGAGCTTCATCTGGAACAGATCCTCGATCTTGCGAATGCGCTCGAGGTAGGCCTCCACGATGGACTCCATCTCCTCGATCAGGTCCATGGAGGCCTTCAGGTCCGCGCCCGCCCACAGGGCCACGGGGATCCGGTCCACGTCCTCCTCGGTGATGGTCTTGCGGTTGCTCAGGACCGCCTTGGTCTTGCCTTTCTCGCGCAGGTTGGTCTTGAGCCTGTTTCCGACGAGGATCTCCTTGAGCCGGGTGCGCGCGCTCCGCTCGACGATCTTGACCTGGTCCTCCTTGTCCTTCTCGAGCCTTGCTTGCTCGGCCCCTTCGATCTCCAGGGTGCGCTGGTCCTTTTCCACGCCCCGCCGCGCGAACACCCGGGCGTCGATCACGGTCCCCTCGGCGCCGGGGGGGACGCGGAGAGACGTGTCCTTGACGTCCCCGGCCTTGTCCCCGAAGATGGCCCGCAGGAGCTTCTCCTCCGGGGAGAGCTGGGTCTCCCCCTTGGGCGTGATCTTGCCCACGAGGATGTCGCCCGGCTTGACCTCAGCGCCGATCTTGACGATCCCGCTCTCGTCGAGGTTTTTGAGCGCCTCCTCCCCCACGTTCGGGATGTCCCGCGTGATCTCCTCCTTGCCGAGCTTGGTGTCCCGGGAGACGACCTCGAACTCCTCGATGTGGATGGAGGTGTAGATGTCCTCCTTGACCACCCGCTCGCTCACGATGATCGAGTCCTCGAAGTTGTAGCCGCCCCACGACATGAAGGCCACCATGACGTTCTGGCCCAGGGCCAGCTCGCCGAGCTCGGTGGCCGGCCCGTCGGCGATGATCTCCCCGACCTCGACCCGCTGCCCCCGCTGGACGATCGGCTTCTGCGTGTAACAGGTGTTCTGGTTCGACTTCTTGTACTTGACGAGCTTGTAGATCTTCACCTCGTCCTCGCCCTCGCCGGGCTTGTGCGTCCGCACCACGATCCGCGAGGCGTCCACGTCCTCCACAATCCCGGAGGCCTTGGCCACCACGCTCACGCCCGAGTCCTTGGCCACCACGCCCTCGATGCCGGTCCCGATGAGCGGGGACCTGGCCTTGAGCAGAGGCACGGCCTGGCGCTGCATGTTGGATCCCATGAGGGCCCGGTTCGCGTCGTCGTGCTCCAGGAAGGGGATGAGGGAGGCGGAGACGCTCACGAGCTGGTCCGGGGAGACGTCCATGTACCGGACGTCATCGTTGGGCGTCTTGCTCGCCTCCCCCTCGATCCGGACCGCGACCTCGGGGTTCACGAAGCTCCCTTTCTTGTCGAGGGGGGCGTTCGCCTGCGCAATGGGGTAGTCCTTCTCGTCCAGGGCGGAAAGGTAGTCGATCTCCTTTCCCACCTTGCCCTCTCCGGCCACGCGATAGGGGGTCTCGATGAAGCCGAAGTCGTTGACCCGGGCGTAGGTGCTCAGACTCACGATGAGGCCGATGTTGGGTCCTTCCGGCGTCTCGATGGGACAGATGCGCCCGTAATGGGTCGGGTGGACGTCCCGGACCTCGAACCCGGCGCGCTCCCGGGTGAGCCCCCCCGGACCGAGGGCGCTGAGCCTCCGCTTGTGGGTCACCTCGGACAGCGGGTTGGTCTGGTCCATGAACTGGGACAGCTGGCTGGTCCCGAAGAACTCCTTCACCACGGCGGAGACGGGCTTCGAGTTGATCAGGTCGTGCGGCATGAGGGTCTCCACCTCCTGCAGACTCATGCGCTCCTTGATCGCCCGCTCCATCCGGACCAGGCCGATTCGGTACTGGTTCTCCAGGAGCTCACCCACGGACCGGACCCGGCGGTTTCCGAGGTTGTCGATGTCGTCCACCATGGCCTCGGAGGTCTTCAGGCGGATCAGCTCCTTGACCGTGGCGATGATGTCGTCCTTCATGAGGACCCGGGTGTCGAGCGGCTCCTCGCGGTTGAGCCGGTGGTTGAGCTTGAGCCGCCCCACCGGGGAGAGATCGTAGGTGGAGAGGGTGAAGAAGAGGCTGTTGAAGAAGTTGTTCGCCACCTCCTGGGTGGGCGGGCTGCTGGGCCTCATCTTCCGGTAGATCTCCAGGGTGGCCTCCTCGCCCGTCTCGATCTTGTCCAGGAGCATGGTGTCCCGCAGGGAGGTGCTCACGTCGGGTCCCTCCAGGACCAGGCAGCTGATCTCGGTGATCCCCTTCTCCTGGATGGTCTGCAGGACGTCCTGGGTGAGCGGCTGGTTTCCGCTCACCAGCACCTCGCCCGTGGCGGGATCCGGCACGTCCACCGCGACCACCCGGCCTTCCATGTCCTCGAACCGGACCGGAACGGCGTCGATCTTGGCGGCCTCGATCTGCTTGTGAAGCCGCTTGGTGTACTTGTCCCCGGCCTTGGCCAGGACCTTTTTGGTCTTGGGGTGGACGATCTCCTTGCTGAGCCGGTGCTGGTAGAGCACGTCGAGATTCGCAGGCCGCAGGCACTCCGTCTTGCCGATCTGAATGGTCTCGGTCTCGTAGAACTCGCGCAGGAGGTCCTCCGTGGAGTACCCCAGCGCCTTCAGAAACGTGGTGGCCGGAAACTTCCTCCTGCGATCGATCCGGACGTAGAGCAGGTCCTTCGGGTCGAACTCGAAGTCCAGCCAGGATCCCCGGAGCGGAATCACCCGGGCGGAGTAGAGAAGCTTCCCGCTGGAGTGGGTCTTGCCCTTGTCGTGGTCGAAAAACACGCCGGGCGACCTGTGCAGCTGGCTGACGATCACCCGCTCCGTCCCGTTGATGATGAAGGTACCCCGTTCCGTCATCATGGGGAGGGTGCCGAAGTAGATCTCCTGCTCCTTGATGTCCCGGATGCTCTTGGTTCCGTCCTCGGCATCCGTGTCAAAGACCAGGAGGCGAACGGTCAGCTTGAGAGGGGCCTCGAAGGTCATCCCCTTGGCCAGGCACTCCTCCTCGCTGTACTTGTTGTCCTCGAAAGAGTAGCGGACGAACTCGAGCGAAGAGGTCCCGCTGAAGTCCTGGATCGGGAAGACACTCCGAAAGGCCCCCTGCAAGCCGACCTCCATCCGGTCTTCCGGAAGTGCATCCTTCTGCAGGAAGCGCTCGTAGGACTCCTTCTGCATCTCGATCAGATTCGGAATGCCGATGATCTTATGGATCTTCCCGAAATTCCTTCTCACATGGCGGCTGTAGCCATCATTCGCCTTCATCTGATCTCCTCATGCCTTCCTGGACCGAACTGCTCCAATCGTAATGACGGTCTTCCAATGCAAATCCTTCGGCCGGCGACACGATACGCGCAAGGCCCGCAAGCGTAGGGCGGCATGCGAGGCCCTTCGTCTCCCGGCGTTCTGTGCGCCGCCCCGCAAGGGCGCCGGCCCTTCGAAGGCGGCGGGGCACCACCCGCCTGCGGCGGGAACCACCCCGCCCTACGGAATGGATGAGCGACTACTTGACCTCGACCGTGGCTCCGGCTTCCTCGAGCTGCTTCTGGATGTCCTCGGCCTCTTCCTTGTTCACGCCTTCCTTGACCGCTCCGGGAACGCCGTCCACCAAGGCCTTCGCTTCCTTCAGGCCCAGGCCCGTGATGGCCCTGACCACCTTGATGACCTGGATCTTCTTGTCCCCCACACCCGTCAGAACGACGTCGAACTCGGTCTTCTCGGGTGCGGCTTCCTCGGCGGGACCGGCACCGCCGGGGGCGGCCATCGCCACCGGGGCCGCGGCGCTCACACCGAACTTGTCCTCCAGCTCCTTCACGAGCTCCGAGAGCTCGAGCACGGTCATATTGGAAATGAACTCAATCACGTCGTCTTTGGAAATGTTCTCTGCCATTGGTTCGATTGACCTCCGTCACTCCTTGATGTGTATGGTCTGCACGAAGCCCTTCACCGGCTGGGTTCAGGCCTCGGCGCTCTTCTGCTCTTCCACGGCCTTGAGCACGTTCAGCAACTGCACGGCCACGCCGTTGAGCACCCTCACGAAGGAACCCGGCACGGCCTGCATGGCGGCCAGGACCTGGGCCAGCAGCTCCTCGCGCCCGGGCAGCTTGGCCAGGCGCCGGATCGCTTCGGAGTCCATGAGCTTCCCCGACATCTGGCCGGCCTTGATCTCGAGCTTCTTGTTGTCCTTCTCGGTGTCGGCCAGCACCTTTGCGGGCGCCACCACGTCGTCATAGGTGATGGCGAGGGCGCAGGGCCCTGTGAAGTGCTCCTTCATCACGCCTGTGTCCGTTTCCCGGCTCGCCAGGACCAGCAGTCGGTTCTTGACCACCTGGAACTCGGACCCGGCATCGCGCAGCTCCTTCCGAAGACGGGTCATGGCTGCGACGTCGAGCCCCTTGTAGTCCACGAGAAAGGTCGCCTGAGCGCGCCCCAACCGCTCCCTCACATCGGCCACGAAGGCCTCTTTCTTTTCTCTTTCCAAAAAACAATCACCCCCTCTCTGGATTGGCATCGCACAGCGCCAGAGCCAGGGGTGCCCCCGGGAGAGTTCACGTTGATTGTCGTGGTCTCGGTAGGCTTATGGCTCCGCCCGGGTCGGTCCGCTTCCCCGGTCCGGGCTGGAGACCCGTTCCTGCCCGAAGGCCGCTTCCGGCCGGGCGGGAACAAGCATTTAAGCCGAACAGGCACCCACTGTCTTTGACCGCTTTCACGCCCCGGCGCCGCGTGTCGACGGCGGTCCCGGGGCGGTATTCCCAAATGCCGTCAGCCGGCCCCGCGTTCTTCGATCCCTTTCCCGACGTTTCCGGGAAGGAGGTGAACGCCGAACCGGCCCCGATTCGATTCCGCGAATGGTCGGCGACTTCTCCACGGCCCGCCCGGCGTCGCGGGCCAAGTCGTGACCTATTGAAACGACAAGGGCAGAACGCCTGCCTCCAGGCAGTTTTCTGCGCCGTCGACGGCTTACGGAGCGGACAGCTCCTTCATGGTCGACGGATCGACTTTGATGCCCGGCCCCATGGTAGTGGAGATGGCGATTCCTCGGAGATAGGTCCCTTTGCTCGCAGGAGGTTTCAGTCGCAGGATGGTGTCCATGAATGCGGCGATGTTCTGTACCAGTCCTTCCATGCCGAAGGAAACCTTCCCCATCGGTGCGTGGATGATGCCGGCCTTCTCGACCCGGAAGTCGATCTTTCCCGCCTTGACCTCCTTCACGGCCTTGGCGACGTCGAAGGTGACCGTGCCCAGCTTGGCGTTGGGCATCAGGCCCCGCGGACCCAGGACCCGGCCGAGCTTGCCCACGGCCCCCATCATGTCGGGCGTGGCGATCGCCTTGTCGAACTCCAGCCAGCCGCTCTGGATCTTCTCCACGTACTCGTCGGAGCCCACGTAATCGGCGCCCGCCTCGGAGGCTTCCTTCTCCTTCTCGCCCTTGGCGAAGACCAGGACCCGGACCTCCTTTCCGACCCCGTTGGGCAGCACCACGGTCCCCCGGACCATCTGGTCCGCGTGCCGTGGATCGACCCCCAGCTTGACGGCGATGTCCACGGTCTCGTCGAACTTGCCGTATGCGCTGTCCAGCGCCGCCTGCACGGCTTCCTTGAACCCGTACCTCTTGCTCTTGACCACCCTGGCCGCTGCTTCCCTGTATTTCTTGCCTCTTGCCACCATGAGCCGTGATCCTCTTGCGTCGTCCGGTCTCCAACCGGAACGGGCCGTCGCCCGGTTCCCCGGCGACCCCTCATCCCGGATTGGACAGCAACAACGGCCGGACTGTTATTCTGGATGGACCCCATAAACCCGGGGTCCGGCATGTATTTTCCCCTGCACCTCTGCAGCGTCAATCCGCGACGGTGATTCCCATGCTCCTCGCCGTCCCTGCGATGATCCGGGCGGCGTGCTCCACGTCGTAGGCGTTCAGGTCCTCGAACTTCTGCTTCGCGATCTCCTCCACCTGAGACCGGCTCACCTGGCCCACCTTCTCCTTGTTGGGCTCGCTCGATCCCTTGGCGATCTTGGCCGCCTGCTTGAGCAGCACGGCCGCCGGCGGCGTCTTGGTGATGAACGAAAAGGACCGATCCGCGTAAATGGTGATCACGACGGGGATGACCGTTCCCGCCTGGTCCTGGGTCTTCGCGTTGAACGCCTTGCAGAACTCGGCGATGTTGACGCCGTGCTGGCCCAAGGCCGGCCCGATGGGGGGGGAAGGGTTCGCCTGCGCGCCCTTGACCTGCAGTTTCACGTTGGCAATGATTTTCTTGGCCATGACCTACCCTCTCGGCTCCTCTGAGCTCCGGTCCCCGCCCGGCCTGCCGGGGGCTGGATTTTCTGTTGAACCATCCCGCGAAGCCCCGCCCGGCCGACGCGGGTGATGTTGTCACCTGCTGATGTTCATGGGCAAAGGAACTGCACCCGCTCTTTCGCGAAGGCTCCTGCTTTCCTGGCGGCGATCAGATCTTGTTTACCTGGATGAAGTCGAGCTCCACGGGAGTGGACCGGCCGAAGATGGTGATGAGCACCCTGAGCTTCTCCTTGTCCGGCTTCACCTCCGAGACGGTGCCCTGGAAGTTGCTGAACGGCCCGTCCACGACCCGCACCTCGTCCCCTTCCTCGAAGGTGAACTTCGGCTTCGGCTTGGTGATCCCCTCCTCCATCTGGCGGATGATTCGATCCGCCTCCTGGTCGGGGATGGGAGAAGGCTTCCGCCCGCCGCCGCCTACGAACCCGGTCACCTTGGCCGTGTTGTTCACGGTGTGCCAGGTGTCCTCGTTCAGGGCCATCTGAACCAGGATGTAGCCGGGGTAGAACTTTCTCGAGGAGGTCTTCTTCTGACCCTTTTTCAGCTCCACCACCTGCTCGGTGGGGACCACGACCTTGCCGAACCAGCGCTCCTGCCCGAGGGTGCGGATCCTCTCCTCCAGGTTCAGCTTGACCTTGTGCTCGAACCCCGAGTAGGTGTGCACCACGTACCACTTCAGGTCCTGGTCGGTCCCGGCACCGTTGCCGGCGTTCCCGTTGCTTCCACCCTTCTCTGTGTACTCTTCCATAGCATGCATCCGAGGCCGCTCGAATCGTTCATCCGAGAGCGGGCCCTGTCCCGGCGGGGAGGAGACCGGGGTTTACCCCACGACGGTCCTGATGATCTTGATCAGGCCGAAATCGATCACACCCAGGAAGAGCGCTGCAATAAGGACCAGAAAAATGACCATCGCCGTCGAAGCAAGAAGCTCCTTTCGAGTGGGCCACTTCACCTTCTTGAGTTCGACGCGCGACTCCCTCAAGAACGTGAGCGCCATGGAGACGTAGGACCCGACGGATTTCTTTTCCTCTTTCTTCTTCTCGGATCGCTTGTCGATCTCCCGCTTGGAGGTCGGCGGCACAGGGGCCTTTGCGGGCTCGCTTTTCGGCTTGCCCTGCGGCTCCTCGTCCGTCGACGCCGCTGTTCCCGTGCTGGCGGCCTGCGTCCCGGCGTCCGCCTGGGAACGCTTCTTGCTGCTCCGTTTCTTCTTTTTCTTGCTCGCCGGCTTCTTCATGTCTCGATTCAGCCACCCTGGGGAAAAAGCACCGAGGCCCGGTGCCGCGGACAAAATGGCAGGCCAGGAGGGATTCGAACCCCCAACACCCGGATTTGGAGTCCGGTGCTCTAGCCGTTAGAGCTACTGGCCTGCATGCAGCGCGTTCGCCTTACTTTGTCTCCTTGTGCAGGGTGTGCGTCCTGCACGACGGGCAGTACTTCTTGAACGCAAGCTTGTCCGGTGTCTTTCGCTTGTTTTTCGTCGTTGTGTAGTTCCGGTTCTTGCACGCTTCACAAGCGAGTGTGATGATGTCCCGCATACCCTGCCACTCCGTTCGCGGCTCCGCCGGAAGCGTCGCCCCGTCAGCTGTCGCGCTACTCGATGATTTCGGCGATGACCCCGGCGCCCACGGTCCGACCGCCCTCGCGAATCGCGAACCGAAGCTCCTTCTCCATCGCAATGGGCGTGATCA
>Ga0207797_1002031_pt1 | contig 14306 bp, 17 predicted proteins | sample PRCRCaboRojoPR_6_FD_187275 | JGI IMG/M metagenome (GOLD analysis project Ga0207797, IMG submission 187275) | Marine sediment microbial community from Cabo Rojo, Puerto Rico - PR CR 10% Liquid 1 (SPAdes) | ecosystem: Environmental > Aquatic > Marine > Coastal > Sediment | place: Cabo Rojo, Puerto... | reverse complement strand
CACCCCCCCGCCGAGACAGTAGCCGTCGACGCCGGCGACGACCGGCAGGTCGGACGCCTCCAGCCGGCCGAACGTCTCCTGGCCCTGGCGGGAGAGCTCGACGCCCTCCAGGTGGTCGCCGCCGCCGGCGGCCATGCTCTGTACGTCCGCGCCCGCGGAGAACGCGCGGTCGCCCGTCCCCGTGATCAGCACCGCACGGACCTCCTCGTCGGCCTCCAGCCGATCGAGCGCGCGCTCGATCTCCTCGAGCTTCTCGTGGTTGACGGTGTTCATCCGGTGGGGCCGATCGAGCACCACGTGCCCGACGCGACCCTCGCGCTCGACGCGGATCGTGTTGTAGTCGGGCTTCTCGTCGTCCTCGTCGGATCCCGCCGCCGAGCCGTGGAACCCCTCGCCCGCCTCGGCCAGCTCGCGGAGGTAGTCGTTCGCCTCGTAGCGGGCCGCACCGGTCTCTTCGACCAGTTCGTCGAGCGTCTCGACCAGGGACGCGATCCCGGCCTCGTCGGCCAGTTTCGCCGGGCCGTCGGGCCAGCCGCCGCCGAGCTGTACCGCGCGGTCGACGTCCCCCGGGTCGGCGACGTCGCCGCCGACGAGCGCGGCCACCTCGTTGGCCAGGAGCGCGACCAGCCGCTGCTGGACGTCCTCGCGGACCTGATCCGTCGGGACGTCGGCGCCGCCGTCCTCGTAGTCGTAGAAGCCGCTCCCCGTCTTCTTGCCGAGTTCCTCGGCCTCGACTTTCTCGGCGAGGAGGGGACAGGGCTCGTAGGCGTCGCCGAGCGTCTCGTGCATGTACTCCAGCACGTGGTAGCCGACGTCGATGCCGACCTGGTCGGCCAGCTCGAAGGCCCCCATCGGGTTCCCCAGGCCGAACTTGGTCGTGGAGTCGACCTCGGCCATCGTGGCGACCTCGTCGTGGACGAGCCAGGCCGCCTCGTTCATCTGCGGGACGAGCACACGATTGACGATGAACCCCGGGGAGTCCTTGCGGACGCGAACGGGCGTCTTCCCCAGCTCCTCCGCGAGCCCCTCGATCGCGTCGAGCGTCTCGTCGCTGCTGTGTGCCCCGGAGATCACCTCGACGAGCTGCATCCGGACCGGCGGGTTGAAGAAGTGCATCCCGCAGAACTGCTCGGGCCGGTCGGTCACCTCCGACAGCTCCGTGATCGAGAGGCTGGAGGTGTTCGTCGCGAAGATCGTCCGGTCGGGCGCGTACTGCTCGAGTTCGGCGTAGACCTCCTTCTTGATCTCCATCTTCTCGGGGACCGCCTCGATCACCACGTCGGCGCCCTCGACGGCCGTCTCGAGGTCGACCAGCGGCGTCACCCGGTCTAACGCCTCGTCGGCCTCGCGCTGCGAGATCCGGTCCTTCTCCGCGAGCTTCCCCAGGCTCCACTCGATCTGGTCGTAGCCCCGCTGGACGAACTCCTCCTCGATGTCCCGGAGTGCGACGTCGTAGCCGGCCAGCGCGGCCACCTCTGCGATGCCGTGGCCCATGCTGCCGGCGCCCAGCACCGCGACTGTCTCGATGTCGTCGGCGTCCATGTGAGTCGGCTCCGCCGGGCGCCGCTTAGGAGTTTCTATCGCGCGACACGTGAACCCGGAACGAGGGGAACGGAGTTCATCGCCCCGTTCTCGTCGGAGGTCGGTCCGGGCACGGGAACCGCTCGAGGCACGACCACGGGACAGGTCGAAGCGGGGGACACGGCCGGTGGAGGGGGACGTCCCGCGCTCGCCGGCCGCTCGCAACCCCTTTGCCCGACGGGCGGGTACGGGCGACCGTGACAGATCCGGCCGCTCCGGACGAGACCGCCTCCGGCGACGCCCCCCGTGCGGACGACGGTGCAGTGTCCGACGCCGACGGGTCGACGGCGACGCCCCACGGCCACCTCCGGCGGACGGCGCTGGCACCCCTCGTGGAGCGGTACGGGGAGCTGACCGTCGAGCCGGCCGACGAGCCGTACCGGCGGTTCGTCGTCTCGATCGTCAACCAGCAGCTCTCGTCGGCCTCGGCGGCGGCCGTCCGGGGCCGGCTGTTCGCCGCGCTCGACGACGAGGTGACCCCCGCGCGGGTGCTCGCGGCCGACGAGTCGACCCTCCGCGACGCCGGGCTCTCGGCCGCGAAGGTCGACTACGTCCGGAACGCCGCCAGGGCGTTCGAGGACGGACTGCTCGAGCCGGCGCGCTTCGCCGGGGTCGACGACGAAGCGGTCCTCGAGGCGGTGACGGCCGTCCGCGGCGTCGGCGCGTGGACCGGGAAGATGTACCTGCTGTTCGGCCTGGGCCGCGAGGACGTCTTCCCCGTCGAGGACCTGGGTATCCGGGGCGGGATGGCCGACCTGTTCGACGTCGACCGCGGGGACCGGGCGGCGATGGTCGACCGGGCCGATCCGTGGCGACCCTACCGCTCGTACGCGTCGCTGTACCTCTGGCACCACTACGAGGACGGCGAGACGGACGTGGGCGGGACCGACTGACGACGTCGCCGGCCGGGACCGCGACCGCGAGCCGCGGGAGACCACCGTCCCGAGCGATCCCGTCCCTCGCCACGGCCGGCTGATCGCGAGGACGCGGCGCGGCTACTCCTCCAGGTACTCCTCCTCGTAGTCCTCGTCGTCCGACTCGTCGTCCGCCCGCTTCATCACGTCGACGCGGTAGTGCTGGAGGATGTCGCGACCGAGCAGGAGCGGGTAGTCCATGTGGCTGCGGTCCTCGACGCTCGCGGTGACGGTGTGCTGGGTCCCGCCGATACCGATCACCAGGTCGACGACCGGGCGGGCCTTCCCGCTCTTGACGCTCCCCGACTTCACCCGCGTCATGCTCTTGATCGGGCCGGCACCGATCTCGGCGGCCAGGCCCGTATCGATGCTCGTCCGGGTCGCACCCGTGTCGGACTTCGCCAGCGTCTGGACCGATCCCGACGTGCCGGTGACGACGACCTCCTCGATGTAGCCGATGATCGGCGACTCCCCGGACTCGGGCACCACGCTCCGGGGCATACACGAGGGCCGCGAGTCGTCGAGCGTCGCCGACAGATCGCGCACCCGGTCGTCGTCGACGGACCCCTCGACGCGCTCGATCGCCAGTTTCGCGATGTACGGCGCCGGGCTCTTCCCGGTCGCCTTGTAGAGCCCCTTGAACCCTGCCGTCGGGTTCACCTCGAGGACGAACCAGCCATCCTCGCCCTCGACGAGGTCCACGCCCGCGTAGTCGAGGCCCATGACGTCGGCGGCGTACAGCGCGGTCTCGCGGGCCTCGGCGGGCATCTCGTCGGTGGCGTTCTGGACGTCGCCCCCGAGCGCGACGTTCGTCCGCCAGTCGTTCTCGGGCGCGTAGCGGTACATCGCGCCCACGACCTCGCCCCCGACGATGTAGACCCGCAGGTCGCGGTGTCGCTGGTCGTCGCGGTCGATGAGGTCCTGGAGGAACGCCATCCGGTTGCCGACCTTCGGGTTGACTGGCTCGGTGAGGTCGACCTTCCAGGTCCCGCCGCCGTGGGTCCCGATGGCGGTCTTGTAGACGCCGACGTCGCCGAACCGCCCGCGCTCCTGGTTGAGTTTGTCGTTCGAGAGCGCCAGCAGGGCGTCGGGCACCTGGATGTTCCAGTTGGCCAGCGTCGCCGCCGTCGCGAACTTGTGGATCGCCGTCAGCGTCGCGTCCGGCTCGTTCAGCATCGGACGGATCCGGCTGAACGTGGTCGCGAGCCCCAGCAGTTCCGCGGGGTCCTCGGTGTTCGACAGGAGGAGCCGGTTCGCCACGACGTCGACCTCGGGGTCGACAGTCAGCTCGGAGTCCTCGACCGAGATTGCGGTGTTCTCCTCGCGGAGCCAGATCGGCTCGTGACCGAGGTCCTCGACCGCGTTGAGGATCGCCTTCGTCTCCTTGCTGTTGTGCAGGGACAACACCCCGACACGGACGGGGCTCTCGTCGTCGGTCATGCTCGCACGTTTCCCACCGCGTTCCAAATGGCTGCCGGTCTCTCGCGCCCGTCGGCGCGGGAACGGTCCGCGCGGCCGCCCAGCGCGATCCGACGGTGTCAGCCCGCCGGCGTCGCCGGACGACGCCGGCCGATCGACGACCTCCCGACGAGTTCGGCGGGGCCCGGGCGGAGCCCCCGTTACGGCCAGTCGGGGTCGACGTCGACGAGTTCCGCGCTCCGGCGCCAGAGCTCGCCCCGCGCCGCCTCGTCGGCAGCGAACGCCGGGACGTCGGCCCGCTCGCCCCCCTCGATGTAGCGCCCGGTGGCACCCGACCCGCCGGTCGCGACCTCGACGACCCGGTCGGCGGCGGTGTCGGCGCCGTCGCCGACCGACAGCGCCGAGAGCACCCGGTAGGGGCCCCGGACGAACCAGGGGAGCTGCTCGCGCGAGCGTCCCTCGGGAACGAACCCGGGGTGGAGCGCGTCGACCGCGACACCGTCGGGGAGCCGGTCGGCGAGTTCGACCGCGAACGACGTGAGACAGCGCTTCGACCGGGCGTACGCCACCTGGAGTTCGTAGTCGGTCGCAGACTGGAGGTCGTCGAGGTCGATCTGCCGGTCGCTGACGGCCGCCGTCAGCGCGACGACGCGCACCGGATCGGGCCCGGCCCCCATCGCCGCGTCCCCGCCGTCGCCGGGCGCCGTCTCGAGCGCGAGCGGGACGAGTTCGTGACACAGCAGGTACGTCGACAGGTAGTTGACCGCGAGCGTGTACTCGATCCCGTCGGGCGTCGTCTCGCGCGCCTCGCGGAACGTCCCCGCGGCGGCGACGAACCGGTCGAGCCGGCCCTCCTCGCGGACGGTCGCGGCCAGCTCCCGGACCGCCGCCCGATCGGCCAGGTCGACCCGGAGGAACGCCGCGTCGCCGGGCGTCCCGTCCCGCAGTTCGGCCGCGAGCGACGACCCGCGGTCGGCGTCGCGCCCCACGAGCAGTACGCGGTCCCCGCGTTCGGCGAGCTTCCGGGCGACGGCACCGCCGATCACGCCCGTGCCCCCGGTCACCAGCGCCACGTCCGTCCCCTCGTCGGACATGTTCCGGGCTACGACCACCCCCCGCTTGAAACCCCGTCCAGACGCGCTGACACGACCGCCCGACGGCACCGGGGGACCCGCCCGACGGCACCGGGGAACCCGCCCGACGGCGCCGGCGTGCCACCGCGTGACGACCGGCTGGCGGTTCGTGACGTTTAAGTAGGCCAGCCGTGTTACGACGAGGTGCGCTACGCTGTAGGGGCGACTGTCCCGAGTCCGCGAGGGCGACAGTACCAGAGGGTTGCGGTGGCCGAGTGGTCCAAGGCGCTGGGTTGCTAACTCAGTGGCGTCATGCCTCCGGGGTTCGAATCCCCGCCGCAACGCATCTACACGCGACGGCACAAGCCATGAGTGCAGAAGAACCAGAGGACGGCTCGACGGAGGACGAGGACCTCCGGTACTTCGTCCGCATCGGGCAGACGGACCTCGATGGGACGAAGTCGGTCGAGCGATCCCTCACTGACATGAAAGGTATCGGCAAGCGGACGGCGCGCATCGTCGCCGACGTGGCCGACGTCGACCGCACGGCGACGTTCGGTCGGCTCGACGAGGAGGAGATCGACCGCGTGGTCGACGCCGTCGAGAACGTCGGCGACCACGTCCCCGAGTGGCTGGTCAATCGACGCCGGGACTTCTACACCGGCGAGACGACCCACCGGGTCGGCTCCGACATGGAGCAGAAGCGCCGCCACGACATCAACCGCATGAAGATGATCAACTCCTACAAGGGCGTCCGCCACAAGCGCGGCCAGAAGGTCCGCGGGCAGCGGACGAAGTCCACCGGCCGGACTGAAGGGACGATCGGCGTCAACGTCCAGGCGATCAAGGAAGAACAGGAGGCCGAGGAGGCCGGCGAGGAATGACGACGGGTAAGAACACCAAGCGCTACGAGACGCCGAACCACCCCTACCAGGGCGAGCGGATCGCCGAGGAGGCGGACCTGGTCGGCCGGTACGGGCTGAAGAACAAGGAGGAGCTCTGGCGGACGCAGTCCCAGCTGCGCGAGATGCGCCGCGAGGCGCGCCGGCTCCTCGGCGAGACGCAGGGTGACGTCGAGGCCGCACAGGCTGCGGGTGCCGACTTCCTCGCGCGGCTCCGCCGACTGGGCATCCTCTCGGAGGAGGACGACATCTCCGCGGTCCTGTCGCTCGACGTGACGGACCTGCTGGAGCGGCGCCTCCAGACGGTCGCCTACCGGAAGGGGCTGGGCAACACGGCCAAGCAGGCGCGCCAGTTCATCACGCACGGCCACGTCACCGTGAACGGCGCGCGCGTGACCGTCCCCTCGAAGAAGGTCGAGGTCCGCGAGGAGAGCGCGATCGCCTTCGACGAGACGAGCCCGCTTGCGGACGAACTGCACCCCGAGCGCGCGGACGCGCAGAGCTAACACGGAAACCCAACAATGAGCGAATCAGAGCAGTCCCAGACAGGGGACAAGTGGGGCATCGCCCACGTGTACGCGTCGTTCAACAACACGCTCATCACGGTCACCGACCAGACGGGCGCCGAGACGATCGCGAAGTCGTCCGGGGGCACCGTGGTGAAGCAGAACCGCGACGAGGCGTCGCCGTACGCCGCCATGCAGATGGCGGAGGTCGTCGCCGAGGAGGTCAAGGCCGCGGGGATCACGGGCGTCCACGTCCGGGTCCGCGGGCCGGGCGGGAACCTGACGAAGTCGCCGGGGCCCGGCGCACAGGCGACGATCCGGGCGCTGGCCCGCGCGGGCCTGGAGATCGGCCGCATCGAGGACGTCACGCCCATCCCCCACGACGGGACGAGAGCCCCGAAGAACGCGCGCCTATGAGCGTCGGCGAGGGATTCGAGGTCGAGTTCATCGAGCGCGACCCCAGGAAGGCCCGGTTCCTGGTCCGGGGGCTGACCCCGGCGTTCGCCAACGGGATCCGGCGGGCGATCGTCGCCGACGTCCCGACGCTGTCGATCGACGGCGTCCGGTTCGTCGAGAACTCGTCGGTGATGTTCGACGAGATGATCGCCCTCCGGCTCGGCCTGGTGCCGCTGACGACCGACCCCGACGACTTCGCCGAGGACGACGTCGTCACCCTCGCCCTGGACGTGGAGGGTCCGGCGACGGCCTACTCGGGCGACCTCCGGACGTCGGAGCCGACGGTCCGGCCGGCCGACGAGAACGTCCCCATCATCGAGCTGAAGGAGGGCCAGCGACTGGAGCTGGAGGCCGACGCGACCCTCTCGACCGGGAAGGACCACGCCAAACACCAGGGCGGCGTGGCCGTCGGTTACCGACACCTCCAGCGCGTGGAGGTCGTCGGCGAGCTCGACGAGTTCGAGGCCGCCGACCAGGAGCCGAACATCCTCCGGGGCGTCATCGAGACCGGGGACGGCGAGCTCGTCGCGACCGACGAGTTCGACAACGACCTCACGAAGCGGTACCCCGGCAAGGAGCTGCGCGTCGAGGACGTCCCCGGCGCCTTCGTCTTCCACGTCGAGTCCGACGGCTCGATGCCCGTCGAGGAGCTGGTCGTCCGGGCCGTCGGGTCGCTGGAGGACCGCGCGGCGGAGCTAGAGGAGAAGGTCACCGTATGAACCGCCCCCGACCCCGACCCCGGATCCGGACGCGGACCCCACCGACGACCGGCCGACCGGACCGGACCGAAAGGGGTTTCAAAGGGGGCGAACTACCCGGTAGTGCGAGCAGGGATAGCCAAGTCAGGCCAACGGCGCAGCGTTCAGGGCGCTGTCCCATAGGGGTCCGCAGGTTCAAATCCTGCTCCCTGCACTACCGTTCTTCCGTCGTTCGCGATCGACGTCACGGAGCCGTCTCCCCGTCGGGGGCCCTGACCCCGACCTCGAGTCGACGGCGCCACCGAGCGACGTCGCGGACGCGATCCACATCGACAGTCGAAGCCAATGAGTAGCAAGACCAACCCGAGACTACAGGAGCTCATCGCCGAGCTGAAGGCGGTCTCGCGCGAGTCCGACGCCAGCGTCTGGCGGGACGTCGCCGACCGCCTAGAGAAGCCACGGCGCACCCACGCGGAGGTCAACCTCGGGCGTATCGAGCGGTACGCCAGAGAGGACGAGACCGTCGTCGTTCCCGGCAAGGTGCTGGGGTCGGGTGTGTTACAGAAGGACGTCACCGTCGCCGCGGTCGACTTCTCGTCGACGGCGCGAACCAAGATCGAGCGGGTCGGCGACGCCGTCACGCTCGAACAGGTCCTCGAGGGGAACCCCGAGGGGGCGAACGTGCGGGTGATCCGATGAGCCTCGCCGAGTTCGAGGCCGACCTCGTGGTCGACGCCCGGGACTGCATCCTGGGCCGGGTCGCCTCCGAGGTGGCCCAGCGCGCGCTCGACGGCGAGCGCGTCGCCGTCGTCAACGCAGAGGGCGCAGTGATCACCGGCAACGAGGAGTCGACGATGGCGACGTACCGCAAGCGCGCGGAGCTGCGGTCCGACAAGGGGCCCCACTACCCCCGGCGCCCCGACGGCATCCTCAAGCGGTCGATCCGCGGGATGATCCCGTACAAGACGACGCGCGGCCGCGAGGCGTTCGAGAACGTCCGCGTCTACGTCGGCAACCCGTACGACGAGGACGGCGAGGTTCTCGAGGGCACGTCGCTGGACCGCCTGTCGAACATCAAGTTCACCTCGCTCGGGGAGGTCTCCGAGCAGCTGGGTGCTAACGTCACATGGTAACGAACACCTCAGGCAAGAAGAAGACGGCAGTCGCCCGGGCGACCGTGCGCGACGGCAGCGGCAAGGTGCGCGTCAACTCCCGACCGGTCGAGCTGGTCGAACCGGAGATGGCCCGGCTGAAGATGCTGGAGCCGTTCCGCATCGCCGGCGAGGACCTCCGGGCGGAGGTCGACATGGAGGTGCAGGTGTCGGGCGGCGGCTTCAGCGGCCAGGCCGACGCGGTGCGGACGGCCATCGCCCGCGGGCTCGTCCAGCACCGCAACGACGCGGAGCTGCGCGACGCGTTCATGGAGTTCGACCGCTCGCTGCTGGTCAACGACGTCCGGCAGACCGAGCCGAAGAAGTGGGGCGGCCCCGGCGCGCGGGCACGCTACCAGAAGTCGTACCGCTAGGTGATCCGCCATGATGATTCCAGTCCGCTGTTTCACGTGCGGCAAGGTCATCGGCGAGCACTGGGAGGAGTACCGCGCTCGAACGGACGCGGGCGAGGACCCCGGCGCCGTGCTGGACGACCTGGGCATCGAGCGGCACTGCTGCCGACGGATGCTCGTGTCGCACCGCGACCTCGTCGACGTCGTCGCCCCCTACCAGTGACCATGCCCGCGCAGTACAACCGCTACGAGAAGGCGCGGATCCTGGGCGCGCGGGCGCTCCAGGTGTCGTACGGCGCGCCGGTCCTGATCGAGACCGACCAGAACGAGCCGATCCTCATCGCCGCCGAGGAGTACGACGCCGGAGTGTTACCCTTTACCGTGAAGCGGGAGGGACGGTAGCGCGATGACGCTGATCAGCTCGATCTCGCTGCGTCGCGTGCTGGACTCCCGCGGGAACCCGACGGTCGAGGCGGACGTGCTGACGAGTTCGGGTGGCTTCGGCCGCGCGGCGGCCCCCTCGGGGGCGTCCACCGGCGAGTACGAGGCGATCGAGCTGCCCCCGGGCGAGGCGATCGCCGCGGCCCGGAAGCACGCCGTCCCGCGCCTCGTCGACGAGGTGTACGCCGGCGACCAGCGCGAGGTCGACGGGAGCCTGCGGGCCGCGGACGGCACCGACGACTTCTCCGAGCTCGGCGCCAACGCGGCCGTCGCGATCTCGATGGCCGCCGCGAAGGCCGCGGCGGACGTCCTCGGCGCACCCCTCTACCAGCACCTGGGCGGCGCGTTCCGGGGCGAGGCGTTCCCGACGCCGCTGGGCAACGTGGTCGGTGGCGGCGAGCACGCCAAGGAGGCGACCGCCATCCAGGAGTTCCTCGCGGCCCCGGTCGGCGCACCGAGCGTCGCCGAGGCGGTGTTCGCGAACGCGCGGGTCCACGGCGCGGTCGCCGACGTCTTAGACGAGCGGGGGATCCCCGCCGCGAAGGGCGACGAGGGCGCGTGGGCGCCCCCGATCTCCGACGCGGAGGCGTTCGAGGTCGTCGCCGAGGCCGTCGACGCGGTGTCGAACGAGCTGGGCTTCGAGATCGGCTTCGGTCTCGACATGGCCGCCGCCGAGCTCTACGACGACGAGGCCGACGCGTACGTCTACGGCGACGGGACGAAGACCACCGACGAGCAGATCGACTACGTCGCCGAGATGGTCGACGACTACGACCTGGTCTACGTCGAGGACCCGCTGGACGAGAACGACTACGAGGCGTTCGCGGAGCTGACCGCCCGGGTCGGCGACCGGACGCTGATCTGCGGCGACGACCTGTTCGTGACGAACGTCGAGCGGCTCGAGCGCGGCATCGAGGCCGGCGCCGGCAACAGCATCCTGATCAAGCCGAACCAGATCGGGACGCTGACCGACGCCTTCGACGCCATCGAGCTCGCGCGGCGGAACGGCTACGACACGGTCGTCTCCCACCGGTCGGGCGAGACCGAGGACACCACCATCGCCCACCTCGCCGTCGCGACGGCGTCCCCGTTCATCAAGACGGGGACCGTCGGCGGCGAGCGGACGGCAAAGCTGAACGAACTGATCCGCATCGCGGACGACGCAGTATGACCGAAAGCGACACCGCAGCATGAGCGAGAGCGACAACGACGAGACGGCCGAGGTCGAGGAGCCGGAGACGGACGCCGAGACCGCGGCCGCAGACGCCGAGGAATCGCCCGCCGACGCCGACGAGACGGCGCCGGCCGAGGAACCGCCAGCCGAGCCGGACGTCCCGGACGTCGACGAGCTGGACGAAGAGGCCGTCCCCGACGTCGGGAACGCCGACGAGGCCGTCCCGAGCGTCGGCGAGGACGAGGCTGCCGAGGCCGAGGCCGAAGCGGAGCCGTCGGGGCCGGCGTTCGACGAGGACGTCATGCCCGACGAGGAGGCCGACCTCCTCATCCCGGTCGAGGACTACCTCGCGGCCGGGGTCCACATCGGGACCCAGCAGAAGACGAAGGACATGGAGCGGTTCATCCACCGCGTCCGCGACGACGGCCTCTACGTGCTGGACGTCTCCCGGACGGACGGCCGGATCCGGACGGCCGCGGACTTCCTGTCCAACTACGACCCCGAGCAGGTGCTGGTCACCTCCTCGCGGCAGTACGGCCGCTACCCCGCCGAGAAGTTCGCGGACGCCATCGGCGCCCGCGCCCGCACGGGCCGGTTCATTCCGGGGACGCTGACGAACCCGAAGTACGCCGGCTACATCGAGCCGGACGTCGTCGTGGTCACCGACCCGATCGGCGACTCCCAGGCCGTCAAGGAGGCGATCACGGTCGGCATCCCCGTGATCGCGATGTGCGACTCGAACAACACCACCAGCAACGTCGACCTCGTCATCCCGACGAACAACAAGGGTCGACGCGCGCTCGCGGTCGTCTACTGGCTGCTCGCCAACGAGACGATCGACCGCCGCGGCGGCACCCCCTCCTACGCGCTGGAGGACTTCGAGGCCGACCTGTAGTCGGGGGTTCGGGTCGGTCCGGCGGCCCGACGATCGGCGGCGCTTCGCGACCGACGACGAGTAACTGTTCTGTGGCCGCGTCCCGCGTTCCGTACTCCGTGTCCCGGGAACGAACGATCACTGGTCTCTAGCGGCTGCTCCGCGATCCGACGCCGGTGAGCCGGGCGGCGGCGGCCGGGAGCGCGACGTCGCGTCCGACACCGACGGTCGACCCGGACTGGCGAGGCTCCCCGGACGACAGTTCCCGGGGAACCCGAACGCTTACGCTCGCCGCGACGAACCCCGATCCGAGTACGGGCGGCGCGCCGCCGGCGGTCCGCGGTGGACAGCCGCTCGGCGCCCGGCCGTCGGGACCTCGAACGATGCCAGGGACGGACCCCGATCACGACCACGACACGCTCGACCTCCTGCGCGCACAGGCCGACCGCTACCTCGCGGTCCTGGCCGAGCGGGGGATCGTCGACGACCACCGGCCGGCCGACCTCGACGGCCTCTTCGAGGACCTCGACGGGGAGCGGCTGCGGGACCGCGCCCGCGAGGTCGGCGAGCCGTACCTCGTGACCGAACTCGTGTTCCGGGCGCTCGCGCGGCGCGGCGTCGCCGTCGGACACGGACGCCCCGCGGACAGCGAGTGGCAGTACGGCCGGCTCGTCGACCGGTGTGCGGCCGTCGCCGGGCTCGACGACCTGACCTGCACGGTCACCCGGGAGCCGGCGGCCAGCGAGGCCGGGGCGGGAGACGGACCCGACGGAACGGGAGGGATCGACGGGACCGACGAGGCCGAGGGGGACCGCTCGGCGGGGCAGACGAGCGTCGCCGACGGGGACCGCTCGGCGGGGCAGACGAGCGTCGCCGACGGGGACGTCCGGACCCGCGTCGCGGTCGAACTCGACGGGCGGCGGGCCGAGACGACCCTCGGTGCGGCCGGCGGCGCGGCGTCGATCCGACCGCTGTGTGACCTCCTCGACGGGTTCGTCGCGGCACGGGGTGACGAGCCGCGGCGGTTCCACGCCGTCCCCGTCGGCGAGGGGGTCGGCGTCTTCTTCGTCGAACCCGGCCAGGAGGAGGCGCTGGGGTCGTTCTTCGAGATGGCGCGGATGATGCGCCGGGACGGGTGACCGCTCGCACCGCCCCCGACTCCAGTCGTCCGTCCGAGGAGGTTCGTTACCCCGAGTCGTCGACCCGGTCGGGGTCCTCGTCGGCCTCGCTCCCGCCGTCGGTCTTGGCGGCGTCCGCCGGTCCCTGTGCGTCGTCGGTCGGGCCGGCCGTCGGCTCTCCCCCGGTCGTCGGCGAGGCGTCCCCGGTCGTCGCCGGGGCGTCGAGGATCGTCGTCGGGTCGGTCGCCACGTCGGGGCGGTCCAGCACCTTGTCCCAGGCCTTCCAGGTCTTCACGATCGGCGTGACGTGGTAGTCGTCGATCACGGTGACACCCTCCAGGAGGTCCTCGAAGAAGCGCTTGAACTCGCCGAGGGAGGCGTGCCAGCCCCGGACCAGGAGGTCGCCGTCGCCCATCGTCGAGTCGACCGAGTAGAACAGGTCGGAGTCGACGAACAGCCCGATCAGCGCGTCCCGCTCCGCGCGGGTGGCGCCCTGCTCGATCCAGATCCGGACGTCGGCGTACGCCAGGTCGGCCTCCTGGAGGACGATCACCGCGAGCACCTCCAGGATTCCCTCGTCGACGAGTTTCTCGCGGCGACGCCGGACGGCCGTCCGCGAGAGGCCGACGCGCTCGGCCAGTTCCGTGTCGGAGATCCGGCCGTTCTCGTTCAACGCGCGGAAGATCTCGTAGTCGTGCTCGTCGAGGTGCGCCTCGAGGATCGCCTGCGGGCTGTTCGGGTCGGCGTCGCGGTCCCCGTCGGTCTCTCCGCCGTGGCTCATGCTGTTCACCCGTACTGACCACCCCGGGGTACGAAAACGTGTCCGAACGCGGCGCGCGCCCGATCCGGTCGACGGGCGGTTCGGATCGTCCCACCACCTCGCGGGACGGGGTCGGGGACGAGTTCAGTCATCCGCCGCCTCCGCCCCGCCGTCGTCCCCCAGCGGCAGGTAGTCGAGGTCGTAGCCGAACGCGCCCGGCCCGATCACCTCGAGGGCGGCGTCGGTCGTCAGGAGCTCCGGCGCCGGGACGCCGAGGACGCGGACGCGCTGGCCGTACCGCAGTGCGTCGGTCGTGACGGGCTCGGCGGTGTCCTCGTCGACGAGACAGACGAGGTCCGGGACCGTCGCGAGCACCTCGCCCCCGTCGTCGTCCCGGTCGGGGCGGGGGTCGTCCCCGTCGCCCGGGTCGCCCACGCCGCCCGCCCGGGCTCCGTCGTCGGTCGCGACGCCGTACCGGCCGGCCGCCCTGTCGCACCCGCCCTCGTACCGGCGTGCGACGAGGAACTCGTTCTGGAACTCGACGACCAGCCCGTCGTCGCCGTCGAGCGCCGCGAGCGTGACCTCGCCGAGCGCGAACCCCTTCCGGTTGCGGCGGTAGACGTCGGTCACCTTCCCCGCGAACAGTTCGCGACCCCCGACGACCTCGCAGGCGGCCGCGACGGGGTCGGTACCGCGCGAGCGCGCCGCGAGGTACGACTGGGCGAACGTCGCCGACCGAGCCGAGCAGGTGTATGAACGAGCGGTCAGTGAACGTGGGGGCAACGGGAAACGGTCCTCGACGTTCCGTTCCCGAACCTGATTCCGGCTGGGATGAGAATGTAACGAAAATACACAATAATTGAGGGCGAGAAAAACCACTTTCTAA
>Ga0207797_1002030_pt1 | contig 14322 bp, 15 predicted proteins | sample PRCRCaboRojoPR_6_FD_187275 | JGI IMG/M metagenome (GOLD analysis project Ga0207797, IMG submission 187275) | Marine sediment microbial community from Cabo Rojo, Puerto Rico - PR CR 10% Liquid 1 (SPAdes) | ecosystem: Environmental > Aquatic > Marine > Coastal > Sediment | place: Cabo Rojo, Puerto... | reverse complement strand
AGATTAGCCCGGGGTGAAGCCCCAATCTTTCCCTTGACACCCTGGGAGGAATTCAGTAACATCATTTCCGTTATGACAAAAATGACGAAAAACATGAAGCGTCATCACCACCATCCGGCTCATGAGGTGATTGTAAACCTCATATACCGGTGAGGTGATGTGATAACAGCACATTTCCCCGGGTTCGAGGTGGAAGTCACTGAGAGCCCGGGTTTTTTTATGCCCGCCTGCACAGCCCCCTCTCAGTGATACAAGCTCCCCCGGTGAGATGTCAGTTGACCGGAAATGATGAATCAAAACATACGAACGTACAGGAGGAGCAATGCAATTTCGACTTGGTTTACCGAAAGGGAGTTTACAGGAATCGACTATAGATCTGATGCGTCTGGCGGGATTTAACTTCTATGTCAGCAGCCGGAGTTACTTTCCGAAGTGCGATGATCCCACCATTGACTCCATGCTGATCCGGGCCCAGGAGATGGCCACGTACGTGGAAGACGGGGTGCTGGATGCGGGTCTGACCGGTATTGACTGGATCAGAGAGAATGAAGCCGAAGTGGTTGAGGTGGCTGAACTGGTATATGCAAAGAGCAGCTTTTCTCCGGTCCGATGGGTGTTGGCGGTCCCCAACGACTCTCCCATTCAATCGGTGGAAGATCTCCAGGGAAGACGGATTGCCACCGAGGTCGTCAACCTCACTAAACAGTATCTCAATGAACACGGCGTGGAGGCGGAGGTGGAATTCTCCTGGGGAGCCACCGAAGTAAAGGCCCCGACACTGGTGGACGCAATTGTAGAACTGACCGAGACCGGCAGTTCCCTGCGAGCAAACGGTCTCAGGATCGTTGATACGTTACTGGAATCCACTACCAGGCTGATTGCCAATAAGGAGAGCTACCAGGATCCTGAGAAGCGAAAGAAAATCGACAACATGGCCATGCTGCTCCAGGGGGCTATTAACGCCAAAGAAAAGGTGGGACTGAAATTCAATATCCGCCGGGATGCTGTGGAAGATCTGCGAAATACCCTGCCGGCAATGAAACAACCGACCATCTCGCCGCTGACCAATGATGACTGGGTTGCCCTTGAAGTGGTTATTAACGAAGATGTGGTCCGGGAGTTTATCCTGACGTTGAAAGAATACGGCGCGAGTGATATCATTGAATATCCGCTGAACAAGGTGATATACTGAAGGGAAGGACTATGAGTATCCGACGATTCAATAGTGCTGGCGAATTTTTAGCCCAGCTTCAGCGATCCCGGGAAGTTTCACCGGAATTAGTCGAAACAGTCCGGGATATTATTGCGACCGTGCGCAAAGAGGGCGATGAGGCACTGACTGAATACACCCGGCGGTTTGACGGTGTGGGGAGGGACTCTCTGGCTGTTACGGCTGAGGAATGGACCGAGTCCTCCGGAGTGGATCAGGAGACGAAGGACCTGCTGGCGGAAGCCGCGTCCAATATCCGCAGGTTCCATGAGCAGGAGTTTTCCCGGCTGGAATCGTGGCGGATTGAGGAGGAGGGAGCGACAGTCGGTCAGCAGCTGGTCCCGCTGCAGCGTGTTGGAGTGTATGTCCCCGGAGGGACAGCGGCTTATCCGTCATCGGTGTTGATGAATGTGATTCCCGCCCAGGTTGCCGGGGTGGAGGAGATCGCTATTGTAACCCCGCCGGTTGGCGAAACCGGTTACATTAATCCTATGGTCCTGGCAGCTGCTGAGCAATTGGGTATTGGCGAGATCTACGGGGTTGGCGGAGCTCAGGCGGTGGCTGCGCTGGCATACGGGACTGAGTCGATCCGGCGGGTACAGATGATTTCCGGACCGGGGAATAAGTTCGTCAACGAGGCAAAGCGCCAGGTGTTCGGCCAGGTAGGTATTGATTCCCTGGCCGGTCCCAGCGAAATACTGATCCTTGCAGATGTGACAGCCGATCCGGCGCTGCTGGCTGCCGATCTGCTTTCCCAGGCGGAACACGACGCGGACGCAAGAGCAGTCCTGATCTCTCCCGAGAAGCAGGTGCTTGATGCCACTGCTGCGGAGCTTGGGGAACAGCTGGAGACCCTTCCGAGGCGTGAAATTGCGGAGGAGTCCCTTCGAACCGGAGGAGGTTTAATCCTGGTGGGAGATCTGAACGAAGGCATTGCGCTGACGAATGAGATTGCACCGGAGCATCTGGAACTTCAGGTGCGTGATCCCGAAGAGACCCTTAAAAAGATCCGTGCTGCCGGAGCGGCGTTTCTCGGAAAGTATACCCCTGAACCGGTAGGAGACTACTGGGCGGGAAGCAATCACATTCTGCCCACGGGCGGTTCAGCCCGGTATGCATCGGCGCTTTCCGTGCATGATTTTGTCAGGTGGACTTCCACGGTGTATTATACGGAAGCCAGATTACAAAAAGATGGTGCAAAGGTCAGCCGATTCGCTCGTCTTGAGGGACTGGAAGCCCACGCACGGGCGGTTGATCTCCGGTTGAAAGGGAAAGCGGGGACCGGTAAATGACCTCTTCGGCACTGAATTATTTCAAAACGACAATCCGGGAGAAGACCGTATATACGTTACCGGAAGTCGGTGACCGTGTTAAGCTCAACCAGAACGAAAATCCATATGACCTGCCTGATGATTTGAAACGGGCAATCACCGAACAACTCAGACAGATTGCATGGAACCGGTATCCGCGCCTTGGATCACCCGGTCTCAGAGAGCGACTCGGACGCTGGCTTAATCTCAGCAGTAATCAGCTGATGGTGGGAAACGGCTCCAACGAGATACTATTGGCCACGATGGCATCTGTGCTTGAACCCGGCAGGCGGATGATTACAATCGAACCTACATTTTCACTGTACCGGCATTACGGTCAGATATACGGCTCGGAAGTGATCCCCTGCCGGCTCCGGTCTGACTTTGCATTTCCCGTGGAGGAAATTATCACGGAGGTTGAGAGGGAAAACACGGCGTTGACGGTGCTGTGTTCGCCGAATAATCCCACGGGTTCCCGGTGTCCGGAACCGGATTTGCGCCGGATACTTGATGCCGCGGCAGGATTGGTATTGGTGGACGAAGCGTATCTTAACTTCTGTGACCAGGATTTCAGTACACTGCTGCCGGAGTATGATAATCTGATCCTGACCAGAACATTTTCGAAAGCATTGGCGTTTGCTACCGGTCGTTTCGGGTACGGGATTGCTTCTCCGGAGATTGTGGAACAGCTTTACAAGGTCTTGCCGCCGTACAATCTGAACGGTCTCACGGAACGTGCGGCAGAGATGCTTATGGATCACTCGGACGACCTGCAACCGGTGATTGCTCGGATTATAGCAGCACGGGACCGGTTCATATCGCGCATGGGTGAACTCTCCGGAATAACTGTCTATCCTTCCGAGAGCAACTTCTTTCTGTTTCGTCCCGATATTAGAAGTGACAGAGTGTATCAGGCTCTTATGGAACGCGGGTTCCTGGTCCGGGACGTCTCTCATTATCCCGGTCTGGACAATTTTCTGCGGATCAATACCGGCTCCCCGATGGAAAATAACCGGTTCATCGAAACATTAAAGGAAATATTGCAGGAATTATCGTAATAACAAAGGGATCACTGGGAATATGAGGAGTATAGTATGAGAGAAACCACCCACTCACGAGAAACCAACGAAACTTCTGTGGAAGTGTCTCTGAACCTGGACGGCAATCGCAATATCGAGGTGGAGACCGGTATCGGGTTTTTTGATCATATGCTTACACTGATGGGATTTCACGCCGGTATTGATCTGACGATCCATGCTGACGGGGATCTGGAGGTGGATGATCATCATACCGTTGAGGATGTGGGAATCGTTTTGGGACAGGCGCTGGAGAAAACCCTTGGCTCTGATCACGGTATAGCCCGATATGGGAGCATGCTTCTTCCCATGGATGAGGTGCTGGTCAGAGTGGTGCTGGATCTGAGTGGTCGCGCATATCTCGACTACGACCTTCCTGTGAAGCGCGAAAGGATCGGTGAACTTTCCACGGAAAATGTGGAGGAATTTTTCCGGGCCGTTTCCAGAGAAGCGAAGATGACACTCCATATTGATGCGCTGAAACAGGGGAACGATCACCATCAAATTGAAGCGGCGTTCAAGGCCGTCGGTCGGGCCCTGAAACAGGCGGTCCGGCTTGAAGAGGGGCTGGATGTGGCCTCCACAAAAGGGGCCCTGTAATGAAACCGGTCACCATTGTTGATTACGATGTGGGGAATCTGGCCAGTTTGCATAATGCGTTTCGGTACCTGGACGTTCCGGCCCGGATCACCTCCGATGCGGAAGAGGTGAAAGGTGCGGAAAAGCTTCTGCTGCCCGGAGTAGGGGCCTTCGCGCCGGCCATGAACAAATTGCGACAGCTGGAACTGGCGTCCATTCTCCGGAATAAAGCCGAAACGGGTACTCCATTCCTTGGGATATGCTTGGGAATGCAATTGCTGTTTACCACCAGTCATGAGCAGGGTGAATGGAGCGGCCTCGATCTGGTTCCGGGGAAAGTAATCCGGTTCCGGGAGGGCAAGAAAATCCCGCATATGGGCTGGAACAAACTGGAGTTTGTGAACGACGATCTCATTACCGCTGATCTGCCCGAAGAGTCATTCGTATATTTCGTCCACTCCTATCATTGTGTACCTGAGGAAGAGGAATCGGTGGTAGCCCGGTGCACATATGAGGAACAGTTTTGTGCTGCTGTACGAAAGGACAATGTATGGGGTCTGCAGTTTCATCCGGAGAAGAGCCAGGACGTGGGATTGCAGATGCTTCGGAATTTTGCTGAGATGAATTGAGAGGAAGAGATGCAAATTATCCCGGCGATTGATATACGTCATGGTGAAGTAGTCAGACTGCAACAGGGAGATCCGGAGCAGGAAAAACGGTATGATGCCCCTCCGGCAGTCGTGGCGCAGCGATTTACTGAAGCCGGTGCCGGTAAAATCCACATCGTTGATCTGGATGGGGCAATTGATGGTACCACAGATAATGAATTGGTCATCAGTGAAATCGTGCAGAAATGTCCGGTGCGGACGGAGCTGGGAGGTGGGATCCGCTCGCTGGACTCGATCCGGTTCTGGCTGGACAGGGGGATCTCCCAGGTGATACTGGGGACCGTTGCCGTACAGGATCCGGACCTGGTTGGGGAAGCCATGCAGGAATTTGGTCCGGAGAACATTATCATTGGAATTGACGTACGCAATGGTGACGTAGCGACCCATGGATGGCAGGAGACCTCATCGATTCCCGCGGAGGAGTTCGGCAAACTCATGACCGAGCGCGGAGTCGGGCGCTTTATTTATACCGCGATTGAAACGGACGGAATGATGGAGGGACCGGCGATGGATGCGCTGCGAATCTTTGCTGAGAAAACAAATGCAGCGGTTACGGCCTCCGGTGGAATCCGGGATATTGCTGATTTGCGGGCGTTGCGGGCGCTGGAATCCGTTGGAATTGACAGTGCGATAATTGGCAAGGCAATTTACGAAGGCGAGATCGATCTTGCCGATGCCATTCAACAAATGGAAGGACTCTGACTGTCATGTTGACCAAGCGGATTATCCCATGTCTCGATATTAAAAACGGACGGGTAGTGAAGGGGACGCAATTTCAGGATTTGCAGGATGCCGGGGATCCGGTGGAGTTGGGATACCGGTATGATCGTGAAGGGGCCGATGAGCTGGTATTCCTCGATATCACCGCCTCCGAGGAGAAACGGCAGATCGTGGCGGACCTGGCTGCCCGGGTTGCCCGGAAGATTTTCATTCCGTTTACCATCGGTGGCGGCATCAGAACAGTGGATGATATCCGGGAGATTCTCCAGCGGGGTGCTGATAAGGTGGCCATCAATACCGCGGCAGTGCAGGATCCGGAAATCATCCGGAAAGGGGCGGAACGCTTCGGTTCACAGTGTATCGTGCTGGCTATGGATGTGAAGTACGCCGGTGAGAATGAGTGGCTCGTCCACATCTACGGAGGGAAACAGCCTACTGAGCTCCGGGCGGTGGAGTGGGCTGAGCAAGCGGTGGACCTGGGGGCGGGTGAAATATTGCTGACAAGCATGGACAGCGATGGCACCAGAGATGGCTTTGATCTGGCCATTACCCGTAAAATTTCGGGAGCCGTGCCGGTCCCGGTGATTGCTTCGGGCGGTGGGGGCGAACCTCAGCACTTTCTGGATGCCGTGACCAAAGGAAAAGCGGATGCAGTGCTGGCGGCTTCGGTGTTTCACTATGAGATGATCGAGATTCAGGATCTGAAACACTATCTGAAGGAACATGAAATTCCGGTAAGGGAGGTACCATGAAATTCATAGACGAACTCACGTTTGATGACAGGGGATTGATCCCGGCTGTGGTGCAGGACTACGAGAATAACGAAGTGCTGATGGTGGCGTATATGAGCCGTGAAAGTCTGAAGATCACTTTGGATGAAAGGCGGACCTGTTTTTGGTCCCGGTCACGGGAGGAACTCTGGCGGAAAGGCGAAACCAGCGGCAATATTCAGCATGTGAAAGAGATCAGGACGGATTGCGATAAAGATACCATTCTCGTGAAGGTTGAGCAGGTAGGTCCGGCCTGTCATACCGGGGAACGGAGTTGTTTTTTCAATCCCATTCCAACTGAAGAGTAACAACCGAAGAATAGTTACCACTAACGCACAAAGGCAGCAAGAAAACAATGGATGCACATTTTTTCTGTTCTTTGTGTCTTTGAGTCTTGGTGGTAATCAGTAATTCGATTTCCCCTCCTATAGTTTAGAAATTCAACACTAGGCACAGATATTGCACAAGCTTGTAGAAAGCCGTGTTTACAAGCATATGTGACCCTGCAAGGCGGGTGTGGAGAGCGCGACAGTGCTGAAAATAACGACAATGGCTTACGATGAAGAATTACCATTGTTGAGAAAATAAGCACTTGTAAGAATACAAATTGAAATTGGGTGTGATGCACTTTGAACAAATCATCCAAATTATCACGAATCCTTTCTTCACTGAGCTTTAAGCTGTTTATAATTCTGTTTGTCACCATTTTAGCCGCGTTTACGGTCCACAGCTTCCTGTTGTCCAGGAATCATTCCCGGCAGATTGAACAGCAGGTAAAGATGAGTGCCACCCGGGCCAGTGATATTATCAAGAAGAGCCTGTACACCAATATGCTGTTAAATGAGCGGGAACGGACGCATGAGAACATCCGGTTGATCGGACAGGAGCCGGGGGTTGAAGTGGTGCGCATCTATAACAAACAAGGTGAGATCAAGTTTTCCAGCCAGGAGCCGGAGATCGGGCAAGAGGTGGATATGCGGGCTGAGGCCTGTTATGCCTGCCATGCAGCCGATCAACCGCTCCAGAAGCTCTCGATGCAGGAGAAAGCCAGGATTTACCGAAAGGATGATGACTATCGGGTAATGGGATTAATTAATCCCATAGAAAACCAGCCTGAGTGCTCGAATGCGGCCTGCCATGCTCACAGCAGCGAGAAGACCATCCTGGGCGTGCTGGATGTCCAGATGTCTCTGAAGCCGATGGATCAGAGCAGAGCAGCCGCACAAACCAAGGCTATTACTATTTCCATAGGAATTGTGATTGCTGCCATCATCCTGATCGCCATTATCATTTATTTTGCTATTTACCGACCGACCCGGAAACTGCATGAAGGGACTGAACTATTGGCAGAGGGAGATCTGGAGCACCGGATTAATCTGGACCGGAACGATGAACTGGGGGATCTGGCCCAGTCGTTCAACCGGATGGCCGGGAATCTGAAACAGGCTGACCGGGAGCTCAGGGAGTGGTCCAGGACCCTGGAGGAACGGGTGGAGGAGAAGACGGAAGAACTGGAGGAAATGCACCAGGGGATGGTGCAGGTGGAGAAGATGGCTTCCCTGGGCCGGATGGCGGCCACAGTTGCCCATGAGTTGAATAATCCGCTTTCCGGGATCGTCACCTATGCAAAACTGGTTGCCAGGAAGATGAAACGTTTGCTTCCGGAAGATGAGGAGCGGGAAGATATCCTGGAAGAGCTGGATCTGATCCGGAGTGAATCACAGCGGTGTGGGAATATTGTGAAAGATCTCCTCATATTCGCCCGGGAGTCCAGCACCGATTTCCAGCCGGCGCATTTGCATCAGGTGATCGAGCGGGCCGTAAAGCTGGTCGGTCATCACCTGAAACTGGAGGAGATCCGCCTGGAACGGCAGTTCCAGCTGGAGGATGACGAGATAACCTGCGATCAGGACAAACTTGTCCAGGCACTGGTGGCTCTGATGGTGAATGCAGTGGAAGCCATGCAGGAAGAAGGCAAACTGACCCTGCAAACCTTATCTCTGGAGAAGGAGGGGTATGTGCAGGTTCAGGTAACGGATACCGGTGTGGGGATGTCCGACGAGGTGAAGGAGAATATATTTGATCCATTTTACAGTACCAAGAGTGAGACGAAGGGAGTGGGTCTGGGACTGGCGGTTGTTTATGGCATCATTCAGCGGCATCAGGGAAAGATCTCCGTGGAGTCTGAAGTTGGGAAAGGGACCACATTCTTTATCACATTGCCCAGAGAAATTGAGCCGGAAAATGAAAATTCTGAGATGAATCCAAATCTATCCGAAGGGTATGAAAATGGAACAAAAGCATAGCATTCTGATTGTTGATGACGAGCTGTCCGTTCGGAAATCCCTGGAACACTGGTTCCTGGAGGACGGTTTTGAAGTGGAAACGGCGGAGGACGGTGATGAGGCCCTGGAGAAAATGAATGACCAGCTATTTGATATCTACCTGGTTGACATCAAGATGCCGGGTATGGACGGAATTACCCTTCAGAAAAAGATCACAGAGATTCATGAAGATGCCTTGGTGATTATCATCACCGCGTATGCGTCAGTGGATACCGCAGTGGAAGCTCTGAAACATGGTGCATTTGATTATGTCACTAAACCCATTGATCCGGACGATATGTCAAATCTGGTTCGGAACGCATTGAAACAGAAGGATCTGACGGAGGAGAATATCCGTCTGAAAGAGCAGATCTCCGAGATGAGTCCGGTGGATAAAATCGTCGGTGAGAGTGCGGAGATGCAGCGGGTCTTCGAAATGATCGACCAGGTCGCGGACGCGGATTCCACCGTGCTGATTCGCGGAGAAAGCGGGACCGGAAAAGAGCTGATTGCCAAGGCAATTCATACGAAGAGTCATCGAAAATACTATCCCATTGTAGCGGTGAACTGCGGGTCTATTCCTGAAACGCTGTTGGAGAGTGAACTGTTTGGTCATGAGAAAGGTGCATTCACCGGTGCGCAATATCGCAGGAAAGGGAAACTGGAGCTGGCCGATCACGGCACCCTGTTCCTTGATGAAATCGGGGATATTTCCTCCAAGATGCAGGTGGATTTGCTGCGGGTGTTAGAGTCGAAAACCTTTACCCGACTGGGTGGAAACGAGGAAATTCATTCCGATTTTCGCCTGATCTGCGCCACCAATAAAAACCTGGAACAGTCTGTGGAAGAGGGGGAATTTCGGAAGGATTTGTATTATCGGATTAATGTGTTTAGCATCTTCGTTCCGCCGTTACGTGAGCGCCGGTCCGATATCATTCCGCTGGCCACGTATTTCGTCCGGAAGTACGCCCAGTCCATGGCTAAACCGGAGCGGGAGCTGACCGACGGAGCAAAGGAACTCCTGCTGCAGCATCACTGGCCGGGAAATGTCCGGGAGCTGGAGAACGCAATCGAACGGGCAATGGTGGTGGGAAAGGAAGATGTGATTTCCTCTGATGATCTTCCGCTGCAGCTGAAAGACAACGGGGAGGAGCCGCGCAATCTATCTCTGGAGGCGATGGAGAAAGAGCACATTAAAAAAGTGCTGAAGGAGATGGACGGAAACGTAACGCAATCCGCCAAAGTGCTTGGGATCGACCGGGTTACTCTGTACAATAAGATAAAAAAATACGGGATAGAACGGTAAGGTTGGGTGTTCGGATACACTTTGCATATATCAACGGATATCGGCCGGACTGGGCGGAAGCACTGCCGGAGAAGCTGTCCGACTGCCTGCCGTATCCCATGGAGCACCTGACCGTTCAGTTTGACCTCAAACTCTTCTATACGCGGGAGCGAAACCAGTATCACTCCACTCTTATCCTGGCCCAGTTGCTCAAACATCTCCCCAGAGAAGATGATAAAATCCTGGGAATCACCTCTGTTGATCTCTATCTCCCGGTGCTGACCTTCGTATTCGGGGAGTCGCAGCTGGCCGGCAATGGTGCGGTGATATCCACCCACCGGCTGCGGAACGAATTTTACGGCTTACCCCCGGATAATGAGCTGTTGCTCGAACGAACCGTGAAAGAAGCGGTACACGAACTGGGGCACGCTTTCGGATTAGTGCATTGTTCAAATTATTCCTGTGTGATGAATTCGTCTACGTACGTGGAAAACATTGACCTGAAATCATCACGGTTCTGTAAGGCCTGCCAGGCGGAAATGGGGGTGGAATGCCCGGAGTAATTCAGGAATGGGATGTCCGGGTGAATGCGAGGATACACGCTGCTCGATATAAGGAAATTGGAAATTCCTTCATCAATAAGACACACGGGAATCCCTCGATACCAGTAATTGTAGAGACGTATCCCCGATAGATCGGGATCTCCGCTACGCTCCGACATGCTCCGTCTCTACAGAGGGTTTTGCTATGTGTATGACCCGATAATTGGATAAACCTTTTTCACACACCTTCAACCCAGGGCATCTACCTCCTGCGCTGGGTTTTGTACCTTCTCCGGATTTCAAGAAGATCCCGGTAGTACCGCTCCGACTTTTTGAAATCGGGGAATGCCCATTCCGCCGGATGGAAGGTCCCTTTGCTGTAATAGAGAGTGGGATCGGCGTAGATGCCCTTGTCGAGATAGATTTTCTGTCCGTTGTACTTGGCGGACGCGAGTACGACTTTGTGATAATCCATGTAGCCGGTATCCAGGTTCACTTTTCGGTCTCCGTCCACTGCCAGATCCGACTCAATCGCATTAGTAGTGAGTTTGTGTTCCGGGAGGTCCCCGGGATCAACCAGATCCCGGAAGCTAATGAACTGGCGATAGATATCGGGACCCATCTCATGTGCATAGTAATCGGTCACGTCAAACGGGAAAACCTCGCCCAGAAAATCCACCGGACCGAAGGCGTCTTTACAGGCGTCGATGGCCCGGTGCAAACGTTCTTCGTCTGAAAACAGCGCTCCGATAAAGAGCTTGACCGGATCCGGATCAGTCGGAATCACTGTGGAGTATCCTGTTTTCCTTCTCCCGGTTGACTTCCAGCGCTGCCCTGGCTTCTTCCACCAACTCCAGCGAAATTCCGAACCGGTGCCGGATGACCTTTTCCGCAACATCCCGGGAGGTCTGTTTCTGCGATCCGGAATGTCCGGTGATCTTGGTGTAATCGTTGTGAACATAGATCATGCTGTTTTCCTGCACCCGGGTGAGGCAGATGCCGTGCATGGTCGGTTTGTAAAAGGATTCCGCCCAGTGGCGGGAGAACTCGTCCATACTCACCGGCCGGTCGGAAAACCGGTATCGCCAGGTGAAATTTCCGCTTCGGAAGGTGTAAAGGTCATAGCGTTCAACCGAAGGATCGAACCGGATTTCGATTCCGGAATGGGGCGTGAAGTGTCGCTGCCGGGTATCTTTGGAAATACGGAGAGGTTGATGCACCATGTATCCCGGATCAACCAGATACCGCTGATCCTGATAGTCCACCAGAATTGCGCAGTGGACATTCTCACCCCATTTCATATCCCCCATGACCGGTGCACAATTGAAACCACAGAAGGTAAGGATTTCCAGCAAATAGTAGGTGAGGGAAAAGCAGGTACCGCCTAAACGGGCGCGGTCGAAATCCGCTCTGATTTCATCCGGCATGCGGAACGGAGCCGCGTGGTCCTCTCTGGCGAGTTTCAGAATTTTGCTGATGTTCTCATACGGCAGCCGGCTGTACTTCCGGACTACCTCTTCGAGATATGCCAGAGAAGGCTGTTGCGGTTCAAGCCCGATACGGTGAAGCAGTTCCCGGCTTTCCCGGGTATATTCCCCGATTCGCAAGTGATAGATGTTTGTCCCTCTGAACATATCGGTGCAATATACAAAGCATTCCAGCCGGTGCAAACTGTTGGTTGAGGCGGGACCGGATACCTCATTGTACAGGAGTTTCGCTGAGAATGGAACATTGGAGTGCGGCATTTTTAATAATGAGAAATCCACCCGTGAGAGCAGGGGGACCATCAGGCTCGTTTCAGTATTCTCCTCCTGGTGAGAGGTTTTACACGAAATGGTTCAAATATTTTTTACGAATTATAACTCCCTGTTATTCAGGTACATACAAACTTATGTAATATTCATACGGATCGAAAACTTTGCGATCGTATATAGAATGGTATGGGTATTGCACAATAGTGGGTGGTATGAAAGCTGTACTCACAAATATAGGTATATTCGAATGGCTGATATAGATAAAAACAGTCTGCCCGATAAACACGCGCCGGTGTATACGATCGGCGTGGCCTCGGAACTGGTCGGGGTTTCAGTGGCGAGCCTGCGTAAATATGAGGAGGCGAATTTCCTGCTTCCGCATCGCACGGAATCCAATCACCGCCGGTATTCGCAGGTGGACATTGAGATTCTCCACTGCGTCCGGAGAATGATCGAACGATGTGGCATGAGCATCAACGGATTGGGGCGGATTCTGGCCCTGATTCCCTGCTGGGCGATCAAAGGATGTCCTGAAGAAGATAGGGAAAACTGTGATGCCTATTACAATGAAGATATTCCCTGCTGGGCGGCCAATATCAATCACGGGGTATGCGCGGAAGAGGATTGTCGTCTCTGTGACGTCTACGAATGTGCGACGGATGCCTGTCATCTGAAGGCAATATTAAAACGGTATATAGAATAACGATTTATGAGGAGATCCCCTTCATGCACCGAACAATGAAATTTACATACGGTTCGATTGCCGTATTTATCCTCGTGCTCATGGGATTATGGGCCTGTGAAACCGGCCAGGATGTCAGTGAGGTGACCCCCCATGTGGCTACCTGCGAAGGGTGCCATAACGACGAGGCTGCGCTTCGAAAACTTGCCCCGGAGGGAGATGATGACGGCCACGGTGGTGGCGGGTGAGGTGGAGAAGTGGCTCCGTTGGAGCCATGGGCAAAGGTGTACTTAAATCATTCGGATAACACCTTTGAAGATATTGATCCCAATCACGGGGCACTGTCCTGTGAGGATTGTCACGGGGGAGTGGGAATGGTGGAAGCGGAGTTGTCTGAAGAACCCACAACCGCTGAACTACAAGCCGTAATGGCCACCGCTCATGATACGGATCTGGATTTCAGACCGGATCCGGCCACCGGGGAGAATTCAGTCTGTGAATCGTGCCATTACGAACTCGTCCAGCGGAATAAAAACAGTATGCATTCCATGGCCTGGGGAGAGCGATATAAAGTGGCCATCCGGAGTACCGGTTCCGGGAATTACGAGAACTGTCCGGTGGAGATCAAGCAGGGATTCGAGGGTGAATGTGCCAATTGTCATGCCACCTGCGGTGAATGTCACATTAGCCGGCCGAACTCCGTCGGCGGCGGGTTTGTGGAACGCCACCGGTTCCGGGAACCGCATATGCAGGACAACTGCACGGCATGTCACGGCACCCGGATCGGGGACGATTACTTCGGTAATCTCCAGGGGAATGATGCCGATGTGCATTTTCGCATGGGCTTCGATTGCATGGAATGCCATACCGAGGACTTCCATGGTGCGGGAATCGATCCCAACAATCCGCCACGGAACCGGTATGAAGTGAAGAAACTGCCCGAGTGCACGGATTGTCACGGTGACGCCTCCGATGCCAATTCCTATCATCAGGTGCACTGGCAGGGTGAGGGGTCGCAGGATGACCTCTCCTGCTATGTTTGTCACTCCCAGCCCTACAACAGCTGCAACAGATGTCACACCGGTGGTGTCTATGCGGAAGGGTATCATGAAACCGAACCGGACGTCTACGAGGGATCCCGCGGGTATAAAGAATTCCCCTCCTTCCGGATCGCCTATAATCCGGCCAGTGACGGTGGGAGCTGGTCCCCGGCTCTGGAAGCGAACGCGGACGAAGAGTGGATTCTGGTCCGCCATATCCCCTTGGTGAGAAGTTCCTTCGAACCCTGGGGATGGCCGCAGTTATCCGACTATTCTGTCGAGGAGACCTGGGAATATACCAGTCCGCATAATATCAAGCGCTGGACCAGTCAAACCCTGGTGGATACCGTGGCGGGAGAATT
>Ga0207797_1002029_pt1 | contig 14325 bp, 10 predicted proteins | sample PRCRCaboRojoPR_6_FD_187275 | JGI IMG/M metagenome (GOLD analysis project Ga0207797, IMG submission 187275) | Marine sediment microbial community from Cabo Rojo, Puerto Rico - PR CR 10% Liquid 1 (SPAdes) | ecosystem: Environmental > Aquatic > Marine > Coastal > Sediment | place: Cabo Rojo, Puerto... | reverse complement strand
TGTGTGAGTGGGTCTTGTACCTTTCCGGCGGGTTGCCCCCTGCTTTTCCTCAGCCTTTTCCTGCGCCTGCTCGCTTTGTTTCCGTGATTGAAGCCCTTCATCATTCCAGGCAACAGGATCCAGTCCAAGGATCCGATCCGCAATATGTTTCGTCAGCACATCCGGGAAACCGGCGGCGTTCTTGTTGGCCAGCACCACGATTCCTGCACGATCATCCGGGAAGAGTGTCACCAGTGCAGTAAAGCCGTCGATGTTCCCTCCGTGAGACACCCGCTTGTGGCCGCGATAGGTCTGGATAAACCAGCCGGGTCCATAGGATGCTGATGAGATTTCCTCTCGTTCCGAGCTGCCGGGTATCGGTGTATACGGGGTATGCAGACCTTCAAGTAGCGTGGTATTCAGTAATTCTGCCCCCTCATATTTTCCCCGGTTCAGATGGAGTTTCAACCAGTGAGTCATCTCCATCACGCTGGAGTTGATGGCTCCCGCCGGGGCCATCACATCAATATTCCGGAACTCCATACGCTCAATCAAATCGTCCTTTTCCTGATACGGTAGTGCATAATTGGTATCTTTCCGTGAGGATTCTATGGAAAAATTGGTCCTGTTCATATTCAGCGGATTGAGTATCCGCGACCGCACAGCCTGCTCCCAGGTCTGTCCGGTCAGCTCCTCGACTAAATATCCGGCTGTAAGATACATAAGGTTGTTGTACTGGTACTCCTGCCGCAATCCGGCATTCAACGGAAGGTATCTGAGCCGGTGCACCAGTTTCTCCCGGCTGATCTCCTGGTTGTTATACCACATCAGATCATGCCGGGGCAAACCCGAGCGATGGGTGACCAGATCCCTGGGAGTAATATGGTCAGTAACCACGGGATCATGCATCCGGAACTCCGGCAGGTAGTCCTGAACCGGCGTTTCCCATTCAAGACTCCCCTCCTGTACCAGAGAGGCCATGGCGAAAGTGGTAAATGCCTTAGTTGCCGAACCGATAGCAAACAGCGTATGAGGCGTTACCGGCCGCTTGTTCTCCACATCCCGGTGTCCGAATCCCCGGCTGTAAATCACCTGATCCTCCACCACAACAGCGACAGCAAGCCCCGGAACCTTCCAGTCTTCCATCGCCTGTGAGGTAAACGAATCCAGATCCCGTAACGCTTCGTTTGCCTCAGCAGCGGCACTTGCACTTTTACCGAGCGTAAACGGGAAGTTCTGTCCACCCTGCCGGAATGTGCCTTCTATCGTTCTCTTCCCGGATTGTATCCTTCCATGAAACGCAGGATTGCCGGGAATATCCGCTATCATGAAATGGACACTATCCCCTGTCACCCGGATATTCTGTAGCGGAAGATCTTGTGCCCCCTGTGCCGGTATGCTGATATCTCCCTTCAGTACACCATTCTCTGTCTGAAAATCCAGGTTGACCTCCAGTGATTTTGACGGCACCTTAATTGTCCCTTTCCAGTGCCCCTGCAGGTGTTGTATCATTCCCTGATCTGCCATACATACTGATGTCAAAATCGCCATCATCGCTATAAGCAGAACCGGCCGCAGTGATTTACCTGTAACCATTGTAACTCTCCTTCCCTCCTGAATATTAACGCAACTCGATTCGGGACATCTTTCGGATTAACATCTCATAGTTTCAACTTTGCTTACATCCAAGACTTCTTGCAATAAATGAACCAATGGATTTTACATCGGCCGGAAGGTGCAATCCGGCGGATTCAGACACATGGTTTCTCAACCGGGATATCAGTTTGATATCCGGACATATCAATCCGATATATTTTTATCCTGTATTATCGATTACAATTCCGCTACAAAATGTGGGGGAACGCGGGTTTCTGATTTCCCGGGGCCAGAAAGCGGATTCGTGACGGTGATAATCCATCCGCTGCTGCGGTAATGCCGAACTTCTCCGTGATGTTTGCCGGTTCAATTACTGACTCGATCAATGCGCTATAACAAGTACGTCCTTTACTTTGCCACGAACTCAATTGCCGGGATGATGCTAAAATTTTCCCGCCTTAAGGAAGAGCATTACCTGAGGTCCGGTGAAGTCATCACTTTCCAGACCGTAGCGGTCGACTCCATACGGCTGGAGATATTCGAATCCCATCCCGGCGCGGATATTTTGGGTAACGTTTATTTCGAGAGTCACTCCGGGTCTTAACACCAGAAAGATCTCATGGTTCTGCACCCAATCACTGGCCTCCGCTTCCCCTTCAAAGCTTAACAAACCACCGCCAGCCAATCCGGATACGGTATAGTGAATTATCGTGCTATGGCTCCCGATATACTCCATCTCCACACCGGCGTACCGGAGGTCATCTGCCAGCGTGTTGTTGAGGGTATTATCCGATCGCACTCTGTAATATCCGCCACCAACAGCCAAACGGTCATTGACGAGCCAGCCCAACCGTTTGCCGGTGAACACCGCAGGACGGTCATTTATCATTCCAATCTGCAACACTGTCCCACCATAGAATCCGCTATCGGATGAGGTGTCAATCAACGTCATTTCCTGCCCATGAAGAGGCCAGACGAAAAGCAGGATCACGAGCCCCAGATAACCATTGCGCATATTTTTTCAAATCCCTCCGGATCAGAATTTTCCGAATTTCATTCCAATGACAAAACTCATACCTGAGAAATCATCACTTTGCGGAAAGTCGTTCTCCATATAGACAGGCAGATCAAGCCCTGAGATATACCGGTAACTGACACCACCGGTCAGCCGCATGAAGGAAGTCACATTCAGTTCGAGATCCACTCCGGGTTCCAGGACGAAAAACGGATAGGTTTCCCACTCTTCCGGTTCAGGATCGAAGATATCCTGATCATGCTCTGTCACACCCCCACCTCCGATCAGTACCTGACCGGCGATGTGCAACAGGCTGTTTGATCCCAGGATGCCGCCGACCTCCAGTCCGCCATATCCCATTTCGACCACGGTATTTGCGGCAGTATTCACCTCGCTAACCATCCCATATCCACCGGCGCCGATCACCAGCGCATGGTTGATGATCCATCCGCCGCGGCCACCGATAAATATTGCCGATTGATCACCAATTTCGCTAATCTTTACCACCGGTCCCCCAAAACCCCCATGTTCAATATCGCCGCTGATTAAGGTTTGCACATCCGATTGCGCGGACAGTCCAGTAGCTAATGCGAACACCGCTGCGAAGACAATCAGTTTTCTCATTGATTCACTCCTTCGTGAGCTCCGGACCCTGGCAGAGTCCGGGACTCTGCCAGGGTCCTGTCTCTAGTTTTCGTTCCCGCTATGAAATTTGTAACATAAGACAATTGGGAAAAATATAAATGTAATGAAAGGACGATGTAACCGATACTTCACAGGTAATCGAATTGTTATCGAATCACGTCCACACTCTGGAAGCATTAAAGGAGGAATTCTCTCATCCTATGACACCAAAGATATCCGAAATGATTGAAGAACCCCCGGATCCCCTTTCTCCGGGAGAGCCTTCGAAACAAATCCGGCAATACACAAACCATTACAAGGAGCTGGTCGAGCTGGAACGTCAGGAGGAGATGGCAGCCCACGAACGTGAAATGGAGCAGCTGTCCGGCGGAGAGCGGGAAGAAAAAGGCCGGGCACTCCTGAAAATGCGGGGCAAAGGTGCAGGCGAAGATCTAGCCGGAGAGCTGATCAAATTCACCCGAAAAGGCGGCAAACTTCCGGATACGGAAATTAGCGTGGGTGACTTGATCATGATCTCCAAAAAGGATCCGCTCCGGGATGACAACCCCACCGGTACAGTCATTCAGAAAACAAATTATTCCATTACGGCTGCATTCGATGAAAATCCCCCAGGTTTTATTTACGGCAAGGGGCTCCGTCTGGATCTCTTCGTTAATGATATCACGTTCCAGCGAATGCAGGCGGCACTGGATACCCTGGAGGCGGCCGACGGCGCCCTGGCAGATTTACGCGACATTATAGTGGGGAACACCTCCCCGGAATCTCCGGAAAGACGGGAAGTGAATCACTGGTACAACTCCAACTTGAACAGTTCTCAGCGGGAGGCGGTTGAGGAAGCGCTTGGCGCCAAAGATTTCTTCCTCGTCCACGGCCCACCGGGTACCGGAAAGACCACCACCGTCATCGAGATTATACAGCAGCATGTCGCCCAGGGAAAACAGGTGCTGGCCACCGCAGATTCCAATACCGCTGTGGACAATCTGGTTGAGTTCCTGGTCTCACAGGGAGTGCACACCGTCCGAGCCGGCCATCCCGCCCGGGTCACCCGCACCCTGCATGATCACACCCTGGACAGCCTGGTCCAGGGAGAAGGCGATTACTGGAAGGCGAAGAATTTCCGGGACAAGGCCATGGAGGTAAAAGAGGAACAGCAGGATCTGGCGTTCCCGTCGGGGAAAAACCGACGTGGTCTCTCCGACGGCCGTATTAAAAAGCTGGCACGCCAGGGGAAAGGCAGCCGGGGAATTTCACCCGGGAAGATCCGGAGCATGGCGGAATGGCTGGTCAAACAGGAGAAGATCGCCGATTACTTTGACCGGGCCCAGCAGCTGGAAGACCGGGCAGTCGAAGCAGTGTTAGATAAAGCGGAAGTTGTCTGCACGACTAATGCCACTGCGGGGAGTGAGCTGCTCGAGGAAAAGCAGTTTGACGTGCTGGTCATCGATGAAGCCACCCAGGCTACTGAGCCTTCCTGTCTTATTCCCATTACCCATGCGAAGCAGGTCGTCATGGCCGGCGACCACAAACAGCTCCCGCCAACTATCCTGAGCCGGGAAGCGGAAGAGCGGGGATTATCCACCACCCTGTTCGAACGACTGGCAGACCGGCATGAGGACGAAATACTCTCTATGCTTCGCTATCAATACCGGATGCATGAGGATATCATGGAGTTCTCAGGAAGCCAATTCTACAACGGAGCACTGGAAGCCGCACCGGAAGTGCGGAGACATACTCTGGATGATCTGAATTTCGAGCTCCCGGACGTGGAGTCGTCCTCGCGGAAAGTCTTTGATCCGGAGAAGCCGGTAGTGTTTCTGGATACACGCAACACAGATGCGCGCGAATACTCCCGCTCGGGATCCACCTCGAGAGAAAACAAATCCGAGGCAGACTATGTGGAGCAGCTGACTGAGAATGCGCTGCAGGCCGGTCTCTCGCCCGGACAGATTGCCGTTATCACCCCGTACAATGATCAGGTTGACCGGATCAGCCGGAATCTGCAACAATGGGAAAACCTGGAAATTGACAGTGTTGACGGTTTCCAGGGACGGGAAAAAGAGCTGGTCATAATCTCCCTGGTCCGGAGCAATCCGCATGATAATGTGGGTTTTCTCTCCGATCTCCGCCGTTTGAATGTTGCCCTCACCCGGGCGAAACGGAAACTGATTGTCATCGGAGACAGCGACACGGTCGGTGCCGAACAGACCTATCAGGACTTTATCGAGTACGCCAGTGCACGGGGATGTTATGTTCGGGTGTGATTAGGATTTGACCCTGGCAGAGTCCGGGACCCTGCCAGGGTGGTTCGCCATTTATTCACCTGCAATCTGGTATTGCGAGGACAGAAATTCACCGCGCTTATGCTTTGGGATGCACTACCACCGCGGGTTCGGGCCGAAAGTAAACTAAGGAGAAGACACCCACGGGACCCTGGCAGGGTCCCGGACTCTGCCAGGGTCTACTAGCCCCCTGAATCCTCCATCGACTCGAGTTCCCCGGGATGGGCAATTGGACCGTGGATCGAAATCTCACCCTGTTCACGGCGGACATACCAGAGAATCAACAGCGCGCCCAGAACCATCACCGCAGAACCGATCAGGCCGGCCTCGGGACCGAAATCCCCGCCGGTTAATAGTGTGCCGCCGTGCTGCTCAATAGCAATGAATGATACACTATTGTAACTCGTCCCGCTTACCGGAAATCCGAAGACACTTCCCTGAAAGAAATTCCACGTAATATGAATACCGATGGGAATAGCCAGGCTTCCGGTAAGCATATAACCAAATCCCAGCAGTAGCACCCCAACCAGCACAATATTTAGCGTACTCATAACAGTCATCCCGGGATTTAAGCCATGTGCTACTCCGAAAATAGCGGATGAAATGATCCAGGCCAGAAGTACCGCTCCACGATCACCAAACAGCCCACGGAATCCCTGGGAAAAATTCGTCATCAGATATCCCCTAATCGTAAATTCCTCATAAAATCCAACCAACAAGGCAGCGATTAGCGTAAACAAAATACCAACTCCAAAAGGCAGTCTCCCCTTCGAAACGAGGAATCCCTCAACCGTAATCAATCCGGCCGCCAGTTCAACAAAGAAGACAATCGCCATCAGTACCGCGCCCAGTATCAGACCAAAGCCCAACTGGCGCCACCACTGCGGGGATAATCCCAAACCATACTGCCAGACTGCACGCCGATCCAGAAGCCGGATAGCCAGCCAACAACTCAACATCATGGCAATCCCGGTCAAAACCACATTCAGTAGAATCATTGGAGGAGTGCCGGTGAGGAATTCAATTATCGCCTGGCTGGACAGTGGCTTCTCAGGATGAAATCGTTGGTACAATACGGTAGTTACAATACTTACTCCGATGGAAAATATCGCGAGCAGCAGTAGCTGGCCGAATACCCGCCAGAACATCCGGGGCCGGTTTTCCCCGGGATTAAAAAAGATCTCTGATATACTCATCCCTTACTCAGTCCTTTCCTTATTCCCGGTTTGTTCAGGCTTTGGATCTTCCTGATTTTCAGCACGTATCTGTTCAGACTCTTCCCGGTGAATGTAATGTTCACCCAGCAGTGCCACAGCAACCTGTCCGGAGAAATATGCCACCCAATTCAATACATGCAGGATCAGAGGTGTAATCACAACTCCGAGCAGGAATGCCAGCATGGCATCGTTCATGGTATTCATATGCCAGTCGCCAACAACATAGTCCCACTCCTGATAGGTGAATGGCGCCGCCAGCAGGGAACCGCCAACCGCAATCCCGGCTACCGTGAGAACAAACGAAACCACTCCGATGGGAAATTTCATAAAGAGATAGAGCATGCTTTTCCAGGTCACCGGATTGGCGAGATGTCCCCGCACCCGTTCCCAGATGGAATCCGGCGGCGTATGCGCAGGAGGCGCTTCGATGTTCTCCCGTAGCAGGCCATTGGTCAGCACCCGTTCCAGCTGGGCAAATATCCAGGATCCCGCAAATACCATCACCAGCACCAATAATCCCACCCAGATGATCAGCAATCCCACACCCAGCGAGAGCCCAACCACCAGAAAGATGAAGTAGAATAATCCCAGTGGAAAAGCCAGCAACAGGTAGATTACATTCAAATACGTCTGCCCTTCGGCAACCACACCAAAGTAGTTACCAAGGGATAAGGGTTTGTTGGCCATAATGCCTCCCTGGACTGTTCTTGTAGTTATCCGCCTGTCATACAGGCACATTACCACTGGATCCCGAACCGATGGAACAGTTGGTCGTCGCCCCGGCCACCTGTGTTTATACCGGTGGGAAGGCTGATGCTGATAATCGGCGTTCCCTCCCACGTATCTCTGGCAGAAACATAATACATCCGCACTCCGAGTCGTACCGGCAGGGCATGGAAGAAATGCGTCAAAAAATACAAGCTTCCCCCGGTCGAATATCGTCCCTGCTGTTCGAACACCTCAATATCGGGAGAGGCGGCTCCAGATCCCCACTCAATAAAACCATTACCCGCCAGATAATCCAGGTAGACCGGAATCCACGGGATTTTCCATTCCATATAGCTGACAGGAAAGTGGTAATACGCTGCAGCACCAATCTGCCAGGATGACTGATCATCCTCATAGCCTGCCGGGAGTGTACCGGCGTAAGTATAAAACGGAAGATTTTCCCGATGATGCCCGCGCATACGCAATTGTACCTGATGATGGTTAATTGGGAGGGGCAGATACCAATCGGCTGTCATACGCACTTCCACACTGTTGAAATCACTGCCGAGTGCCGGCAAACCGACAGCGTAGAACACACTCGCCCGCACACCTCTGCGCATCACAATATCACGCAGGGTTCGGGTACCATGGACCACATCTGCTCCGATCGCCATCCCGCGATACCCCTCTGTTCCCGGGAGACCCGGGTCTGTTTCATGCTCTGTGAATCCTTCCACTAACCAGTAGGGGCGGACCATACTGGTGAAGACATTCCTCTGCAACGTCAGCGGAAAATCCATCCGGAATGCTCCGCCGGAACGGCGATTCCACTTCGTTTCATCCAACGGACCGGTGGTACCGGACACGGTGGAATATCCGCGCAGGGTGATCTCAGGCCACCACCGGCTGTACTGGTAGGTGAGCTCCAGCGAGGGTTCTCCCTCCACCACGGAAACACCCCCCAAACCATCCCAGGAATGTCGGCGCAGCGGACCCTCCGACAGCATATAGATCCCGGCCTGCACGTCTTCCCCTTCGTTCCATACCAGAGGGATCCATCCCTGCGGTATTAGGGTGTGGAGGAGCGGCCGGGCCGGCTCTTTCGAGACGTCTGTGGTTGCATACCGATCAACCGGAACGGTGAAATCGCTCTCTGCGGAGTAAAGAAGCGGGTTTTGCCCACTCCGGGTTACCGGAAACGGATGCCATTCACTGGAATCCAATGGAATTGTAGTCACAGTGAAACCGGTATATGAATACCGGCTAAAGGCCAATGTGGTCCCATCAGGCGAGATCGCCGGCATAAATGCACCCAGCGAATCGTCAGTCACCTGCCATCTGCGGCCTGTTGGAAGATGCAGCGCCCAGATGTTGAAGATCCCGGTCCGGTCGGATTCATAGAAAACCATCTCGCCATTCCGGCCCCAGCATGGTGTGTTATCATGGTGAGTGTCTTCCGATTGGAGATAATTCCAGGTAGTGTCCTGAAGATGGAGTACAGCAAGGTCTCTTTTGCCATCGGGGGTCTGAATTCCAAACACAATCCGCTCACCATCCGGACTCCAGTCCGGATTATAAAACCGGTGCCCGTCGAGGTGCAGTACTGTACTGACATCGCCGGAATCTGTGGAGACGGTGACCAGGCGGCTGGAAGAAGGAGTAGTCCGGACGCAGACTATCCGTGCTCCATCCGGAGAAAAATCCGGACTTACCAGGCGCTTATTCCTGGTAAGCCTGCTCCGCGTACGGTCTTCTACGGAATAAAGCACCAGATCTGACATATTGGTTGCGGAATATCGCGCATCAGTGAAGGTTTCGGACCAGACGATATTTTCCCCGTTGACTGCAAACGGCTGTTCAGAGTTCTTTAACGACCGCCGTACTATCCGGGTTGTTTCTCCATTCCGTTTGAATCGAACTATCGCAGGCAAATCATCAAAGGATGTCCGGTACACGAGCAGGCTGGAATTCCCGTCCCATTGGGGAGCGAACTGATTTTCCGGACGCCCGGGTTTATGCCAGCGATGTGCACTCGCTGTAATTAAGGATTCTGAGGGAGTATGAGAACGAAACTCCGCAAGCAAACTCCGGTATTCAGATGTTGGTGAGACACCGGTTACGGACCGGAAAGCGCGGTTGAATCCAGGTACTGGAAATGCCGTGTAGCGTTCCAGGATCTCCTCCCAGGCATATTCGCCGTACTCCTCGCGGACACGATCAGCAAGGAAATACCCGGCGATGTACTGCATCCCGACTGGCCTTCTTTTCCGGCTGAGATAATTGGTGTTGGCCAGCGACCAGGGATTCCCGTATTGAATTGGAGCCATCATCTGCATCCAGTGATAGGGATTGCGGCCGCGTCCTCCTTCTGAATATCGGGTCTCGTTCAGGGTAGGAAGTCCTTCAAGAAACCAGTGCGGGGTAATCCCCTGCCAGAAAGCGTTCAGCTCTCCGAAGAACGGGGCGGTTAATGCGGTCAATCCGGCAGTTTTGCGCAGATGGACGATATGTGTAAATTCATGAATAATCAGCGTTTTCAGCCAGGAGGTTCCTGATCCCATCCAGTTTTCCTGGGGAGGTACCAGGTAGAGTTCCATCCTCCAGGGTAACGGCGAAGTGAATCCGTTCGAGACATCAGTCCGCGCATGAAGGATAACATGAGTTTTCCCTGGATAGTGTCCCAGTGACCGGCTTACCGGGTGGTAAATGCTTTCACTGATATTGAGCACCTCCCCTGCCAGGGAATCGTAACCGGCAGGATAGTGCACAAGGAAATGTTCCGATTTCAGCGTAAACCAATCCAGATCCGGATCGTGGTACTGGGCAACCACCGGTGTCACTCCGCACAGAAGAAGAGTTGCCAGTGCGGAAATGAGTAATCTGTGTGGTTTACTCCGTCCCAATGAATGCCCGGTGGTCAATGGCTCCGATGACTGTCAGAATTTCTCAACATGGGGGCGGACATCAACCTCCAGCGACCATGCGCTCCGGTCCTGGTTCGCCAGATGCCAGTAGGTTTCCGCAATGGCATCCGGATCCAGAAAGGTATATTCATCGCGGTCCGGCAGCATTTTCCGAACCCGCGGTGTGTTGATTTGACCGTCGATAATCACATGTGCGATGTGGATTCCTTGTGGACCCAGTTCCCGTGCCAGTGACTGGGCCAGACCTCTCACTCCGAACTTCGCACTGGCGAACCCAAGAGCCCCGGCAGGACCCTTAACAGCAGATGTGGCACCTGTGAACAGGATCGTTCCTTCGCCTTTTTCCAGCATATCAGGCACGGCTTCCTGGGTACAGAGAAATCCGCCGAAGGTCGTGACATTCCATGCCTGTTCAAATTCATTACCGGTAATCTCGAGAATGCCTTTCCAGGAGGCATAACTGGCGTGATTGATCAGAATATCTATCGGGCCATAGGTCTCACGGACTTTCTGGAAGCCCTGTTTTACCTGGCCCGGATTGGTCACATCAACCTGAGCTGCAACGGCCTCACCACCGTCGGAACGCAGATCTGCAGCCAGATCTTCAAGATAGTCGATCGAGCGGGCAAACAGGCCGACCTGACATCCTTCTCCGGCAAATTTTCGTGCGAGGGACTCACCTAATCCGGGGCCAACTCCTGATATAACTGCGGTACGCGCCATGTATATCCTCCATTGCTTGTCCTTGTACTCACGAAAGAAAATACAATAACCAGTCGAATGTCGAAAGCCGGTACAACAGGCGCATTGAACAGGACGGAAGTACGGATCCAATCACGAGGGTTACGGCTATGATCTCCCAGAACTCTGGTTCACATCACTGGATGGTCCGAACCAATCGTGACTATTCTCTGATCTCAATTCCGCCAAAACCGATATAGCAGTTGCAGTGAAGTACCGGGCCGCCGGGTTCCGCTTTCGAACCGGTCTTATTCTCAATCCCGCCGAAGATCGGTGTCCCGGACACTTGGACATTCCATTCCGATGGTACTCTCAATTCGACGCCCCCGAACAGCGCTGTCAGATTCATGGATGCACCTTCCTGAGACAGTTTGGCATCCCGGAGGTCAAGTTCAACTCCGCCAAAAATCGCCTCCGCTATTCCACCACGAAAATTTGAAGTGTAGGCCGTTTGTTCGGCTCCCCCGAATATTGCCCGAACCCTGACAGTATCATCTGTCTCCTCCAGATTTGCAGGAATGGGAGATCGTCTGTTCCTGACAAGGAGCATGATCCCAATGAAAATCAGTACCAGAGGCCAGAACTGTGAGATGAGATTCCAGCTGAGTACATCCAGAGTTGTCAGGAGAAGGATCACTCCGATAACCAGGAAGAACCAGGCTCCGGATCTGTCATCTCCCTGGAATTTTACCAAACCGATAAGAACGAGAATCAACGGCCACCAGTCTGCGAAAAAATCCCCCAGATCGAGAAGGTCCAGGGTGTCCACAAGAAAGAACCCACCGAGAACAATAAGGATAATTCCGGTCCAGGGAAATCGGCCTGAGTTATCATTGGACGAAGTCATTTTTACGCTCCTTTGCGGTGAACAACATTTGAGTGGAATCATGGCTGCAACCCGAAGTGGATTCTGTGGGCGGGGGGTGAAAATATATGCCCGTAAATCAGAATTCCGGGACTGAATATAGCAGGTTCTGTCAGGGCTTACAAATTTTTCTCCGGGTGCACCTGAGGTTTTTTTTTACTCACCGGCATGGCGGTTCGTTTTACATATTATCGGATGTCAGGTAGCGAGTTGTTTGGGAGTGCAAAACACCTCTGTCTAACCGGAGTTATCCTCAGTCTCTGCACTCTCCAGTTCGGTGGTGAGCTGCTCCCACTTCTCCTGTCGAAAATAGCCCGCGTACTGTCCGGCTTTCATCAGAGGACTCATGACAAATTCCACCTCGCCACGGTGTTCCTCAGCGATATCGGCCCATTCCTTGTGGAGTTCGGCATACTCCTGTTGCTCATCGAGTTTCACTACAAATGTGGAAGACAGCACCTGGACAATATTGTATCCATCCAGGCAATCCATGAGCAGATCGTGCAAGGTTTCTTTCTCATCGCCTTCCGTATATATTTCCCAGGTGATAATGAAATGCAGCATATTCCCTCCGTATATCCTCCATTCTACAGGTCAATCTGATTAGCTTTTCAAACAAATTGAAGATAGGAGTCCCCTGCGAGGATGTAAAGGTGGGAAGTGGACGGATACGATCTATCATAATGGTCCGATGGAGGTTTCGACTGATTTTATAAATGCATTGCAAGAGCTGGTCCCTGCATTTATATGCATAAACCGGTATTAGCAGAGACCTGCCGTGGAGAGGATGTGAGGACGGCAAGTCCGGTGGATTCGAGCGGTGAGGATATCTCTTGTAGAGACGTAGCCCCGATAGATCCGGATCTCTGCTATGTTCCGACATGCTACGTCTCTACCCGGGCTGTCTCAGCAATGCGAGGCTGCCGGGCCTCTCGATTCTACCCCCACGCCTAATCGCGCTGCTACAATCATCCCATCAACGGATATTGGTCAAACCCGATGAGCTGGCACTCGGGTTGGGGCAAGATACCGAATTCATCCAGCACCTGTTGCTGCATAGATCTGGCAACCTGAAGAATCTGCGCCGATGTCGCCTGACCTCTGTTTACGATCATATTGGCATGTTTCGGGGACACCATGGCGTCTCCTTTCCGCAACGTCCCCTTGACTCCCAACAGATCCAGATAGTATCCCACAAATATCATATCCTGTCCGTCGACTGTAAGGTTCACCTCCTCGGGCAGGAAGTTCCGGAAGAAACTCCCGCAGGTATGGGATTCCGGATAGCGGCGGTTACGATGCCGGATAATCTCTTCACGGCGCCCCCTGGCAAAGGCGGTATCCCGCATATCCGCATTGTGTAGTGCAAAGGTGGCCTCCGTCAGATAGTACTCCCCCTGGTGCAGGGTTGAGGTGTCGTATCCGAACTGAAACCAATCACGGTCCACTCTCAGAATCTCACCGCCATCAGCTCGAATGACCCGCCCTTCCCTGAAGTAATCCGAGAGCAAATCGTCAAAATAATGCAAATTAATGTACACTGCCCCGCCTACAGAACCCGGAATGCCGCTGAATACTTCCAGGCCGGCGAGATTGTTCTCCAGCGAGAATTCGATCAGATCGGGTATGGTTGCACCACTACCGGCTCTGACCAAAGAATACTCCCCTTTCCGTTCCACCACTTCAATATCCGTATCGGCCTGATGGATCACCAGTCCCGGAAATCCCCCATCGCTGACCAGTATGTTTGCGCCCTCTCCCAGGACAAACACCGGAAGATCCCGTTCATGTGCGAACTCCAGTGCCTTCCGGAAATCTCCATCAGTCTCCGGTTCACAGAAAAATCCGGCCGGACCCCCTGTCCGAAACCAGGTATATGGTGCCAGTGATATGTCCCTCTGAAATTCCATAGAATAAATTTATAAACACCTGCAACGGTTTGTGCAGGATTTTTTACCCGAACAGGTCTGTGAGAATCCCGATATAGCTATCAGGGGGTCATTCCCTTTCACTCTCGAGGGCCCGGCTGATAGCAGCCACAGTCATGGCATGGTATCCTGATTTCGCCTCCTGAAATATTCGTGTTGCCTTCCGGATACCATCCTGACTGTCTGCCAATGCGCGATAGACCGGCTCAATCAAACTGATCCGTCCCACCCGCTCTAGAAACGACTCCGCCCGCTGCACAGCCGGATCGTAATTGTTTTTCACCGAGATCACCAGCCACTCCTTTAAGAGCAGTTTATTTTCGGTCTCCGTAAATTGGAAGGCCCTGTCCAATTCCTGCAGCCGCGGAGTGGAAAGCGAATCCGGCAGATTGCGCAGGAAGTACAGCCAGTGATGGGTTGTCCACCCG
>Ga0207797_1002028_pt1 | contig 14350 bp, 14 predicted proteins | sample PRCRCaboRojoPR_6_FD_187275 | JGI IMG/M metagenome (GOLD analysis project Ga0207797, IMG submission 187275) | Marine sediment microbial community from Cabo Rojo, Puerto Rico - PR CR 10% Liquid 1 (SPAdes) | ecosystem: Environmental > Aquatic > Marine > Coastal > Sediment | place: Cabo Rojo, Puerto... | reverse complement strand
CGCCTGGACCAAGAGCCACGGCAACACGCGGACCACGATCAACCTCGCGAAGGCGACGTACAACGCGCTTGAGAACGCCTCGCGCGCCCGCGGCCCGCGAGCGCGCGCCGCCGAGGGGGTGTCCGAATGAAGGCCGTCGTCCAGCTCCGCGGCGAGGTCGACATGGCCGGCGACGTGGTGGACACGCTCGACATGCTCAACGTCGGCGAGGTGAACCACTGCACGCTCGTCCCCGAAACCGACGCCTACCGGGGGATGATCACGAAGGTCAACGACTACGTCGCGTACGGCGAGCCCAGCCGGGACGTCCTCGAGACGATCCTGCGTCGGCGGGTCGAGCCCCTCGAGGGGAACGCCGACGTCGACGAGGCGTGGCTCGCCGAACACACCGACTACGAGGACTTCGAGTCGCTGGCCCGGGCGCTCCTCGACGAGGAGACGACCCTGCGCGACCAGGGCCTCTCGCCGACGCTCCGGCTGCACCCGCCCCGGTCCGGACACAAGGGGATCAAGCAGCCGGTCGCGACCGGGGGCGAACTCGGGAAACACGACGGCGAGGGCATCGACGACCTCCTGGAGGCGATGCGATAATGACCGACAAGAAAAAGCGACAGCGCGGCTCGCGCACGCACGGCGGCGGCACCCACAAGAACCGGCGCGGCGCCGGCAACCGCGGGGGCCGGGGCCGTGCCGGCCGCGACAAACACGAGTTCCACAACTACGAACCGCTGGGCAAGCACGGCTTCAAGCGACCCCAGGACGTCCAGGAGGAGGTCCTGACGGTCGGCGTCCGTCGCCTCGACGAGGACGCCGCCCTGCTGGCGGCCGACGGCCTCGCCGAGGAGACCGACTTCGGGTACCGGATCGACGCGCGCGACGTCGTCGAGGACGGCCACGAGGCCGACGTCGTGAAGGTCCTGGGCAACGGCCAGGTCCGCAACCAGCTCGAGGTCGTCGCCGACGCCTTCTCCGCGAGCGCGGTCGCGCTCATCGAGGAGCAGGGCGGCGAGGCGACCCTCTCGGACCGGGCCGAGACGGCCGAACCGGAAGAGGTTTCCGAGGACGAGGACGAGTCCGACAACGAGGCGTAAACGATGGCATGGAAGGAGGCTGCTGAACCGGTCCTGACGCGGATGCCGTCGGTCCGGCGTCCGGAGGGGCACGTCCCGTTCAAGCGCAAGGTCACCTGGACCGCGGGCGTGCTGGTGCTGTATTTCTTCCTGACGAACGTCACCCTCTGGGGACTCCAGACCGGCGGCGGGGGCGACTTCTTCGGTCGCTTCCGATCGATCCTGGCAGGTCAGAGCGGATCGGTGCTCCACCTGGGCATCGGGCCGATCGTCACGGCGAGCATCGTGCTCCAGCTGCTGGGCGGGGCGAACCTCCTCGGGCTGGACACGAACGACCCCCGCGATCAGGTCCTCTACCAGGGCCTCCAGAAGGTCCTCGTGATCGTGATGATCGTCCTGACCGGCCTCCCGATGGTGTTCTCGGGATTCCTCCCCGCGGGATCCGTCTCGCTCGGCGGCACGACGCTCCAGGGGACCGCCGTCAACTGGATCATTTTCGCCCAGATCTTCGTCGGCGGCGTCCTCATCCTGTACATGGACGAGATCGTCTCGAAGTGGGGCGTCGGCTCCGGGATCGGGCTGTTCATCATCGCCGGGGTCAGCCAGTCGCTGGTCGGCGGGATCATCAGCCCCGGGATCTTCAGCAGCACGAAGGGGCTGATCTTCGTCTGGATCGACATCGCGATGGGACGGACGCAGATCGGTTCGGTGCTCGGCGGCGACGGGGTCATGAACATCCTGATGGAGCCCGTGAGCCTCCTCCCGATCGCGACGACGATCCTCATCTTCGCGATCGTCGTCTACGCCGAGAGCGTACGCGTCGAGATCCCGCTGAGCCACGCCCGCGTGAAGGGGGCCCGGGGTCGGTTCCCGGTGAAGCTCATCTACGCGAGCGTCCTGCCGATGATCCTCGTCCGTGCCCTGCAGGCGAACGTCCAGTTCCTCGGGAAGATACTCAACTCCCAGCTGGCGACCATGCCAGCCTGGCTGGGCACGTACGCCGACGGGCAGCCCACGGGCGGCCTGTTCTGGTACCTCCAGCCGATCCAGGCGCCCCGGCAGTGGATGTGGTGGATGGGCGCCACCCAGGAACCCTGGCAGATCATGCTCCGGGTGTTCATCGACCTGTTCATCATGATCGTCGGCGGCGCCATCTTCGCCATCTTCTGGGTCGAGACGACCGACATGGGCCCCGAGGCGACCGCCCGGCAGATCCAGAACTCCGGGATGCAGATCCCCGGGTTCCGCCAGAACGTCGGCGTCATCGAGAAGGTGATGGAGCGGTACATCCCGCACGTCTCGGTCATCGGCGGCGCCCTCGTGGGATTCCTGGCCGTCATGGCCAACATGTTGGGCACCATCGGTGGCGTCTCCGGTACCGGGCTGCTGCTGGCGGTGAGCATCACCTACAAGATCTACGAGGAGATCGCCGAGGAGCAGCTCATGGAGATGCACCCGATGATGCGCCAGATGTTCGGCTAGTGATATAAATTATCTGTTCGCGGTAGCGATTCATTCTTCGACTTCTCGTTGCATCAATGAACTACACCCCGAAATAGATATATCTTCGCGGGTGTCGGACCGGCGGGGTGATTTGCCATGAGCGGGCGGTCCTACGAGGATCCGGCCTCGACGGTTCAGTTCAGTACCTGTCGGAGGCTCCCCACTGGCAGGGAACGGGCGAGACCGCTGCTGACGCCGCCGCGACGTACTGCCGGCTGGTGGACGATCGCGTCCGAGAGGAATGATCACGTGGCATCCAAGGAAGACGGCCTCGAAACGGAGCAATCGACCTGTAACACTCGGTGTGTCGTTAGAGGACCGAGAGCTCCACCACGTCCCGTCCGTCGATGTCGATGTCGACGATAGGTAAAGGAATATAGTTCTATGGCAAAATACTATATTCCTTCATCCCTTGCGTGTTCATATGGACGACCGAGGCCCACCAGAGGAGTTCGATGACGTCAATGCGGCAGTCGGCGAGGAGTGGGGGGCTGAAACGACGCCCTACGAACGCATCCGTCACGTCATTGCGCATACGTACAGTCCCGTCTCTGCCGATACAGTTGCCGAGGACGCACGGACTGCTCCAAAAACCGCCCGCAAGCATCTGAACACACTTGCGGATGAGGGCTTCGTCGAGACGGAAACCGGTGAGCACGGCGGGACACTGTACCGTCGTTCGCCCGAGTCGCTGGTCGTCGAACAGGCTGCGGACATCCTCGGGCACGTCTCGACCGACGAACTCGTCACGCGGATTCGGGAAATGCGCGAGCAACTCAACGAGTACCAGTCCGAATTCGGCGTCGAGTCTCCCGAAGAATTGGCCCTCGACCGGACGAATCAGGCTCTCGCCGCGTCAGAATCGACACCACCTGAGGTCGATCCGGAGACGATTCGAGAGTGGAAGACGCTCCGTCGAAACCTCGCCTTTGCGAACGCCGCCCTCTCGATCGGGAACGCAGAACAGTTCGTCGATGGCGACCGTCGCTCCACTGACGATAGTGTCCCTGCATGAGATATGAAGGAGTCGTCCGCACAACCAGAAGGCCATACCCTCCGTGGGGCAACGGATCGTCCAGCACTGCTCACGATCCGCGATATTGTCGAGGAGATGGAGCCGCTTGCGACGGCCCGACTCGACGACTACCTCAACCCCTCAGTACTCGAAGTCGCACTCGACGACGGACTCTGTGACGCCGACGAGGCCCGAATCGACGTCGAGTGGACGACGCACAACGATTACAAGTTCCACTATACGGACACGACGGGCGTGAACGTTCGCTGGGGAAAGCATCCTCACGGCGGAGAGTACGTCCACGTCTCCGGGACGGAACATTTCCACCCTCCGCCCGATGCGAGTTCAGACCCCGCTGACGTCGAGGATTCCTGTATCACGCAATCTCCCGAGGCACTGGTTACGCGTGCTGTCCTCAAACTGTGGCGAGTGGCCTACCACACGGACTCGTACGCACCGCTAAACGCTGGAACCAATCCACCCTGATGGAACGAGGGACCTGCTCTCGACGTCTACGTCGTGGATGAATACGACGACTCGATTGATATTGAGCGCAACATCGTTAACCGACTACTCGACTACGAGGAATCATTCTGGCCGCGAGGACTCTGGCGTGTAGGCGATGACAGACCTATAGAAAAGCTAGTCCAAAATTCGATATCCGATGGGATTTCCTAATCAGAACTCCTACTCATGGTAACCTCTCGCTGTCAAGAGGCAACATCCGGACTCCAATCTACTGTGGGCCTCATCCAGTTGTGAAAGAACGCTCCACTTGACAAAATACCAGCAATAATTCTCTATATATTTGCAAAATTATCACAATCCACCATCGATGCGCCAGATGTTCGGGTAACCTGTCGATAATCCGCGTTTTCGCCCCGTCTCAAAATCGAAATTCGACGTCGTTTTTCGATCCATAACCTACCCGGCGAGCGGTTCCACCGAAGCGGGTCCGCGTGATCTCGGCCACGTGTCGTCCCACCGGGCCGGGGGCCTCCCCCTGTCACGTTCCGGAGTCCACAGATCGAGTGTGAAGGGGATACGATTCCCCGGAACGCCCTTCTAGAGCGGACTGCGTGGCCGATACCATGCAAAAGCCTTATGCACGAGTCTTGATAGCATAGGCCATTATGGTCTCCAGGCGAGCCCTCCTTCGCACCCTCGGTCTGTCGGCCACTGCTGGGTTGGCCGGCTGTAACGCGCTCGACAACGACGATGCGGTCGGGACAGCAACTCGGACTCGAACGGCGACAGCGACGGCGACGCCAACCGCAACGCCCACCACGACATTGCCACCAACGACGGACGAGAGGCCGACGACCACGACGGCGACACCGACCGCTACTGGGACGCCATCACCAAGGGTCGCGGAGGCCGTCGGAACCCCCGCACTCACGCACACACCCGGCAGTGAGGTTGACGAGTTGGGCCGCGCAGTCGCGTTGTCGGCTGAGACGGCCGTCGTCGTCGCGGAAACCCACGGGGCCCACGTCTTCGAGGCCCACGGCGGCTGGAATCGGAAGACGGTTCTGACGCCGGACGACGCCGGGGATTTCGGCGGCCACAACGTCTCGGCCGCGCTGGTCGGCGACGAAGCGATCGTCGGCGGTCCCAGTGCCGGCTCCGAAGGGGGCGCAGTCTACCTCTTCGAACGGGTCGACGGCCAATGGCGACAGCGCCACCAGTTTGTGCCCGACGGGGGCAGAGGTGAGTTCGGCCGCGCGGTCGGGTTCGACGGCGACCGCGCGGTCGTCGGCGACGTGAGCGATCCCACGCCCGAGAGGTCGTGGATCGGCCGTGCGTACGTGTTCCGGCGCCACGACACGAACTGGACGCAAGAAGCGACCCTCGGGACCGACGCTCAGAACCTCTTCGGGACGTCCGTCGCGGTCGACGGCGATACCGTCCTGATCGGTGCGCCCTACGCCGAGCCCGACGGCGAGCGTATCGGCGCGGTCTACGGCTACGAACTGACGGACGGCGAGTGGCAGCGACGGACGACGTTCACAGCGGACGACGCGGTGACCGATAGCCTGTTCGGCCAGTCGGTCGCCATCGACGGCGACACCGCCGCCGTCGGTGCTCCAGGCGGCGGGGGCGGCAGTGCGTACGTGTTCGAGCGAACCGCCGACGAGTGGACACGGCAAGCCCGCATCACCGCCCCGGACGGGGACTCGGAGGACGACTTCGGCCAATCTGTCGCGCTCACCGGCGGGATCGCCGTCGTCGGCGCACCCGGAGCGGCCCGGATCGGCCACGCCTACGTGTTTAGGGCGGCCGACGACTGGACGGAAACGAGACGGCTGGTCGCCGCGGACCCGAACGAGGACTCCGAGTTCGGATTTGCAGTCGCGCTGTTCGACGACACCGTCCTCGTTGGCTCTCCCAGGTTTAGAGAGGCGAGTCCCGCCTACCTCTTCGATCTGTGAACCGCCTCGGGGTCGGGCCCCGAGGCACTCGGCGTGCGTTGTCCGTAGCGGGAAACAACGTCGTCGTCGGGCCGCACCGTCGTCGATCGCGACGGAGCAAGTCGTCGAACAACCGCCCGTCAGTACCGTCGGGACCGACCCGAGTCGCCGAACAGCCCGCCGATCGCGCCGCCGATCGCGCTGTCGATCGCCTGGACGAACGCGACGGTCAGCGCGATGAGGAACGTCGCACCACCCGCCAGCGGACCGAGCGGCCCCAGCCCGATCGTGCCGAGGACCGTCACCACGATCGCGAGGAGGATCCCGATCAGGATGCCCCCGAGCGCGCCCGCCAGCAGACCGTGCCACGCCCCGCGGACCAGGCCGCCGCCGGCGAGGTAGCCGGCGACGAACCCGCCGATCAGGCCCGCCGCGACGTGACCGATCCCCGGGATGGCGAACGCGAACAGCCCCACGAGTACCTGTACGGCGAAACCGATGCCGACCGCGCGCCAGTTCGTCATGGTGCCCGGTAGGAGAGGGGACCTGAAAAAGCCGAGCGTCGCGGGGCTACGGCCGAGATGCCCCGGAGCGCCAGCCAGGGGGCGCCGATCGCGACCGATGCCGGGCGGCAAAGCGTGTGCTTTTATGGCCGGGCCGGCTACGCTCGGGCATGATTTTCGAGGACCTGCCGACGACGCCCACGTCGGAGGAACTCATCGACACGGCGTTCTCGCGGGCCGCCCGCGCCGGCCGGGCCAAGCCGGGTGCCGAGGGCCAGCAGTCGATGCTCATGACGGCGGCGAACGTCCTCTCGGACAACCTGGAGAACGTGGTGACCGCCTGGCCGGACTTCGACGCGATCGACCCCTTCTACTACGAACTCGCGGACGCGGTGGTGGCCGGCGAGACCGACGCCGAGGCGGGCGTCGACGCCGTCCGGCAGAGCCTCTCGGAGATCGGGTGGGCGAGCCGGAAGACCCGCGAGATCCACGAGGAGTACCAGGGTCGACTGCGCACCGACTTCGAGACCGCCCGGAAGCTCCGCAAGCAGGCCTTCGCCCGGATGGCCGATGTCGTCCGGGAGGTCGAGGACGACCTCGCGTTGGTCAACGAGGCGCGCAACGCCCTCCGGGACCTGCCGGACCTCGACCCCGAGGAGCCCGCGATCGTCGTCGCAGGGTATCCCAACGTCGGCAAGTCGTCGTTCGTCAACGCGGTGACGCGGGCACGGATCGAGACCGCCTCGTACCCCTTCACCACGACCGGGCTGGGCGTCGGCCACGCCGAACGCGAGCGCGTCCGCTACCAGGTCGTCGACACGCCGGGCCTCCTGGATCGCCCGGCCGAGGAACGCAACGAGATCGAGACGCAGGCCGTCTCGGCGCTCGAACACCTCGCGGACTGCGTCCTCGTGCTGGTCGACCCGAGCGAAACCTGTGGCTACCCCCTGGAGGACCAACTCGAACTGCGCGACCAGGTCGCGAGCCGGTTCGCGGACGTTCCCGTCATCACCGTCTGCAACAAGGCCGACAGCTCGCGTGACGTCGAGGCCGACCACTACATGAGCGTCACCGAGGACGAGAACGTCGAGGCCGTCCTCGACGCCGCGGTCGAGGCGATCGGCCACGAACCCGACCTCCCCTTCGAGGAATAACCCGAAACGGGTTCTGCCGACGAACCGTCCCCGCCGACGCTGTTGGCCGTCTGTACTTCGACGAACCGGACCTCGACCGTCGGGCCGCCGTCGTCGGTCACCCGGCGTCTGATTCGTTCGGCCAGGTCGGGGTACGACGCGCCCGGTTCGACGCCGACCGTGACGATCACCCGTTCCGGCTGTGGATCGAACGGACGGACCAGCAGGCTCTCGTCGTTGACGAACGAGACCTCGACGACGGTCGCCCCACTGTTCCCGACGACGGTCTCGACGTCCCCGGTGATCGACTGTTCCACCTCGGCGCTCCGGTAGGACGCGAAGGTGACGCCGCCGAGGAACGCCGAGAGTACCATGAGGCTGAGCGCCAGCGCGAACACCCGGTAGAGGGTGGCGGTCCGGGCCTCGTCGAGTCGGAACCACCGCTCCGGGCGGTAGCCGCCGTACCAGAACGTCGCGAGGGCCGCGAGGTTAATCGAGATGGCGTTGACCGCCACGAGGACCCCCGACCCGACGACGATGGCCGGTTGGGCCCAGGCGATCCCGATGCCCACGGCCGCCGCCGGCGGGACGAGCGCGACTGCGATCATGACGCCCACCAGCGACGCCGAGACGCCCGATCGGAGGCTGAGTGCGCCGGCGACGCCCGCCCCCAGGGCGATCACCAGCGAGAGGAAGTCCGGGGCGACGCGCTCGCTGATCTCGTCGATCGCGAGCACGTCGATCCCCGGCGGAACGAGGTGCACGTACCGCACGACCAGCGCGAACGCCGCCGCGGTGACGATCGCGAGGGAGAAGCCGAGCAGCTGTAACTTGAGACCGCGAACGAACAATTCGCGGTCGTCGAGCACGGTCCCGACGGTCGTCGCCATGGCCGGCCCGATCAGCGGGGCGATCACCATCGACCCCACCACCACCGACGGCGAGTCCAGCAGCAGGCCGGCGGTCGCGATGAGGACGCTCACGACCGTCATGATCGCGTAGGTCCGGAGCGAGGGCGCGAGTTCCTTCGCACGGGCTTCGAGCTCCTCGCGGGCGATGCGATCCTCGTCCTTCTCCTCGGCGTAGCGCTCCTCGAGCGCCTCGAACCGCTCGGAGACGACCGTCTCCGCGTTCAGGACGACCGTGTAGGCGTCGCGCTCGAGGCCCGCCTCGCGCAGCGTGTCGAGCACGTCCTCGACCGCGTTCGTCGGCAGCGGCACGTACGCCACCGCGGTGTACTCCCGGCCGCTCACCTCGTCGGTGACGACGTAATCGAGCTCCTGGTCGTCGAGGGTGTCGAGTACCCCTTCGCGTTTCCCCGCCGGAATCGTGACCTGGACCAGTCGCACGCTCCTCGAATCGTGTGGCGGGCGCAAAAAGCCCGGTGCTCGGACGGACTCCTGGACGGCGAGGCGGTCCGGCGCTCCGCAAGCTTATCCGGATGGAAGCCTCCCCTGTAGGGTATGGAACTCGAGGAGGTCGAACGACTGATCGAGGAGGCGATCCCGGACGCGAGCGCCGAGGTGACCGCCCCGCGTCCGAACGACGACGATCACCTGGCCGTCACGGTCGTCTCGCCGGCGTTCGAGGGGAAGTCCCTCGTGGAGCAACACGAGATGGTCTTCGACGCGGTCGACGACCACATGACGACGGACATCCACGCGCTGAAGGTGACGACCCGGGCGCCCGGCGAGATCGAAGTGGACGTCGAGGACTGATCGCGGCGGCGGTCGCGACGGGCGGCGGACGCCGTGGAGAACAGGGCTTAAGACACTCGGTCCCTGTGAGTCGATGGCATGACCTCGAAACACGCCGACGAGCCGACCGAGACGGTCAGACGTCGCGTCGACGAGGCGATCGAATCCTCGGACGTGGTCCTCTTCATGAAAGGCACCCCGGAGCGCCCGCGCTGTGGGTTCTCCCAGCGTGCCGCCGGCCTGATCGCCCAGTACCGCGACGAGTTCCGGGTCGTGAACGTCCTCGAGGACCTCCCGGCCTATCGGGCCGCCCTGGAGGAACACAGCGGCTGGGAGACCATCCCCCAGACGTACGTCGACGGGGAGTTCGTCGGCGGGAGCGACATCCTGGCGGAACTCGACGAACGGGGGGAACTCCGGGCGAGGCTCCAGGGGGACGGCACGGACTGACCGGCGGCCGTCCGGAGACCGCGAACCCCCCGTCGACGATCGTCGCGTCGTCAGCCTTCGCCTCGATCGACCGTCCAGTCCCCCCGGCGAACCGGCCGGGGAGGGATCGCCGGCCCGTGACAGTTGGACTTATGGGCCCCTTGATTCTAAGGCACAGTCATGACCAGGGTGGCTCGACGCGAGGGCGACGCCGATGGGTACCGGCGCGGCCGGGCCCCCGGGACGGGTTCGACGCCACGAACCGCTCGCTCGTTCCGGACCGATCGCGACGCTGGACAGCGATTCGACGTCACGGGGAACCCATGACCGGCGAGTACGACGTCGTTATCGCGGGCGGCGGGCCGGCCGGGGCCCAGTGTGCGCGCGACCTCGCGGCCAGGGACTACGACGTCCTCGTCCTCGAAACCGAACCCGAGGAGGACTTCCCGGCACAGAGCAACAAGTCGACCGGGGGGACGTTCCCGTCGATGATGGCCGCGTTCAACGTCCCCGACCGGGTGGTGATGAACTTCACCGACAGCGTGGTCCTGGAGTCGCCGGCGAACTTCTACGAACACGACCAGGCCGGCGCCGTGCTCGACTTCAAGGCGTTCAAGGAGTTCCTCGTGAAGGACGGCCGCGACGACGGCGCCGAGTACCGCTTCGACTCGCGCGTCACGGGGCCGGCCATGGAGGGCGGCGAGGTCGTCGGCGTGAAGTACACCGGTCCCGGCGGGGAGCGCGACACCGTGCGCGGCGACATCGTCGTCGACGCGACCGGGCCGAGCGCGCCCCTCGCGAAGGAACTCGGGGTGAGCGACCTGCGCCGCGAGCGGCAGGCGATCGGCCTCGAGTACGAACTCGAGGGGGTCGACGTCGACCACGATGGCTACGCCGACCTCACCGACGCGATGATGCTCCGGCTGGATCACGACGTGGCCCCGGGTGGGTACTCCTGGATCTTCCACACGGGCGCGGACACCGCCAAGGTCGGCGTCTGCTTCATCCAGAACGACCGCCACAGGGAGTACGCCAGGGAGGGGTTCGGGATCGACGACTACCTGAACTACTGGATCGAGAACGACCCGCGCTTCGCGGACGCCTCGCGCATCGATGGCGTCCACCACCGCGGGTCGGCCCACATCCAGCCGCCCGGCGACCTGAGTACGGACAACTTCATGGCCATCGGCGACACCGTCCCGACGGTCGATCCGATGTGGGGCGAGGGCATCCGCGCAGGCATGCAGTCCGCCCGGGCGGCCGCGATCACCGCCGACGGCGCCCTGACGGCCAACGACCGGGACACCTCCGCGGCCGAGATGGAAACCTACGACCGGCTGTGGCACACCGAGGTCGCCCCGCGCATCCGCCAGCGCCTGCTGATGACCGAGTTGCTGTACTACGCCTCCAACGACCGCTACGACCGGTTCCTGTCCGACCTGGGCTCGCTCGACCTGGAGAAGCTCCGCCGGGCCAACAAGGGCAAGAAACGTGCGCTGCTGTCCCTGTTCCACCTGGGGGACATCCGCATGCTGACCGGGTTCCTGCGCGAACAACTCGGCGTCAAGTTCACGCAGTGGCGGCGGGGGACGCTGCGGCCCTGAAGGTGGTCGGGCCGACGCCCCGGACCGGGTGACGGGTCTCGTTCCCCGGCTGTTGCGGTGGCTGCTGTGAAGCGCTCCCCGGAGGGCGGTCGTGGAGGTCCCCGATCCGCGGCCTTTTGTCCCGTCCGATCCGACGGTCCGCCATGGATCGCCCACTGGTGGCGGTGGTGCTCGCCGGGGGGACCGGCACGCGGCTGTATCCCGCAAGCCGCGGGGATCGGCCGAAGCAGTTCTGCTCGTTCGGCGGCGACCGGTCGCTGCTGGCCCGGACCGCCGACCGCGTCGCGTTCGCGGACGAAACAGTGGTCCTGACTGGCGAGCGCTACGCTGATCGGGTCGGCGAGCACGCGCCGGACGCCGACGTGCTGGTCGAACCCGCGCCGAAGGACACCGGGCCGGCCCTGGTCTACGCCGCAGCCCGCCTTCGCGAACGCTTCGACGACCCCGTCCTCCTGAACCTCCCCAGTGACCACCACGTGGCCGGCGACTTCGAGACGCCGGCCCGGCAGGCCGCCAGAGTCGCCCGCGAGACGGACGGCCTGGTCACGATGGGCGTCGAACCGACCCGGCCCGCGACGGGGTACGGCTACATCGAACCGGCGGACGGCGGTTCGGCGGGCGACGGCGGCTCCTACGCGCCAGTTGCTCGCTTCCGCGAGAAGCCGGGTCGCGACCGCGCTGCGGCCCTGGTCGATTCCGGCTGTTACTGGAACGCCGGCATCTTCGCGTGGACGCCCGACGCCCTGCTCCGCGAGGCCCGGGGGACGCCACTCGACGCGATCGCGACGGCGGCCGACGCCGACGCGGCCGGCCAGTCCCTCGAAACCGCCGTGGAGCGCGTGGATCCGATCAGCGTCGACTACGCCGTCCTGGAACGGACCGACGAGGCCTACGTCGTCCCCGTGTCCTTCGAGTGGGACGACCTCGGGTCGTGGGACGCCGTGGAACGGCTCGTCGGCGCCGACGCCGACGGGAACGCCGCCCTCGGGGACGCCCTGGCGATCGACGCCGCGGACAACGTGATCGCGAGCGACGACGCCCACGTCTCGATCGTCGGGGTCGACGACCTCGTCGTCGCGGCCTACGACGACCGGGTGCTCGTCGTGCCGAAGGACGACGCCCAGCGCGTGCGCGAGGTCGTCGCCAGACTACGGGAGGCCGGCCGGTTCTGATCGTCGGCGGGCGGTCCTCGTCCCGATCGCCGCGGCACGTACGCCTTTGTGCCGGCCGGCCGAGTCACCCATCATGAGCGACGTCGAAGCCTGGCGCGCCGAGTTCCCCGCCGTCGCCGACGGGGGGCTGGTCCACCTGAACAACTGCTCGGCCGGGCCGATCCCGCGCCGCGGCCTCGAGGCCCGCCGGGAGTGCGAGCGCGTCTGGATCGAGGAACCGAACCCCTGGGAAACCTGGCTCGCGAAGGTCGAGGAGGCCAAGGAGCTGTTCGCGGGCCTGATCGGTGCCGACGCCCACGAGTTAGCGGTCTGTTCGGGGGCGACCGACGCCCTCGCGCGCCTGGCCAGCGCCTTCGACTACGGGGATCGCGACGGCGTCGTCGTCTCGGACCTCGAGTTCCCGACGGTCCCGCAGTTCTGGCACGGCCAGGAGGGACGCGGCGCGACCGTCAGCTACGCGACGTCACCGGACGGGATCGGGGTTCCCGTCGACGCTTACGCCGACGTCGTCGACGACGAAACGCTGCTTGTCTCGACCTCGCACGCCCGGTCGTTTACGGGGAGCCTGCTCGACGTCGAGGGCGTGGCCGACGTCGTTCACGATCGCGGGGGCTACCTCGTCCTCGACGCCTACCAGTCAGCGGGCGTCGTCCCGATCGACGTCGACGCGATGGGCGTGGACGCGCTCGTCGCGGGCACCCTCAAGTTCCTCCTCGGGGGTCCCGGGATCGCCTTCCTCTACGTTGACGACGCCGTCGTCGAGGACCTCGAACCGACGGCGCGCGGGTGGTTCGGGGCGGAAGGTGTCTTCGGGTTCGAGCGCGATCCCGAGTACGCGCCCGGCGCCCGTCGTTTCGAACTCGGCACGCCGCCGGCGACCTGCGCCTACCAGGCCGCCGCCGGCATGGATCTGATTCGGGAGGTCGGCGTCGACCGGATCCGCGAACGCGTCGTCCGCCACACGCGGCGCCTGATCGACGGCGCCGAGGACCGCGGGTTCCCGGTCCGGACGCCCCGGGACGACGACGAACGCGGTGGCGTCGTCAACGTGCAGGTCGACGATCCCGACGCGACGGAAGCGGCGATGCTCGACGACGGCTTCGCCCTGAGCACCCGCGCCGGCGGGATCAGGCTCGCGCCGCACTTCTTCACGACCGACGACGAGGTCGACGCGGCGCTGGCGGCGCTCGAAACCCACGCCTCGCCGGCGACCTGACTCCGGACGGAAACGGCGCCCCTCAGGTCCGCAGCCGGCCGCCGTCGACCGGCACGGACGCGCCGTTGACGAAGCTGGAACGTTCGGAGGAGAGGAAGGCGACGACGTCCCCGAACTCCTCCGGGTCGCCGATCCGGTCCATCGGGATGTCGCTCGCCCAGTCGGCGAGCCCCTCGTCGTAGGTGTCGTACTCGCCGCGGTCCATCGCCTGTTCGATCAGTTCCTCGATGCGGGGGGTTTCGTGGGCCCCCGGAAGGACGGCGTTGGCTCGCACCGCCGGCGCCCACTCCCGCGAAACGGTCTTGATCGTCCCCAGGACCGCCCGCCGGACGGCGTTCGAGAGGACCAGCCCCTCGATGGCCTCCCGGACGCTCGTCGAGGTGACCGAGACGACCGTCCCCGCGTCGCTCTCGACGAGGTGCGGGTGGGCCTCCTGGAGGGTCCACACGTGGCTCATCACGAGGGTGTCGTAGGCCTGGTACCAGTCCCGGTCCTCCATGTCGAGGAACGCCCCGCTCGGGACGCCCCCGGCCGAGGTGACGACGTGGTCGATCCCGCCGAACCGGTCGACGGTTTCGTCGACCAGGGCCGCCACCT
>Ga0207797_1002027_pt1 | contig 14358 bp, 7 predicted proteins | sample PRCRCaboRojoPR_6_FD_187275 | JGI IMG/M metagenome (GOLD analysis project Ga0207797, IMG submission 187275) | Marine sediment microbial community from Cabo Rojo, Puerto Rico - PR CR 10% Liquid 1 (SPAdes) | ecosystem: Environmental > Aquatic > Marine > Coastal > Sediment | place: Cabo Rojo, Puerto... | reverse complement strand
CACCCGCCAAATCATCGATCCCGATTGGCCTGAGTTCTCTGAGCCCTTCGACGCCTACCCTAGCGCGCCCAACGTACGTATCGTGCGGCTGCCCGCCGGTCCCGACAGGTTCCTCCGAAAGGAGCTGCTATGGCCCCATCTGGTGCGCGACTGGGTGCCGGCGATCCTCGACTTCTACGATGATGATGAGGATCTTCCCGAGGCCTTCACCACGCACTACGGAGACGGTGGGCTCTGCGGCGTCCTGATTGAGGATGAGGCGGGCATTCCCTTCACGTTCACAGGACACTCTCTAGGCGCCCAGAAGATGGACAAGCTGGATGTCACCCCGGAGAATCTGGAGGAGATGGACGATCACTTCCACTTCGCACGTCGGATCGTGGCTGAGCGATTGAGTATGAACCGCTCGGCCGTCAACGTCACCAGCACGGAACAGGAGCGCTTCGAACAGTACAGCCATCACGCTTATCGTGGTGCCGTTGATGTCCAAGACGATCGGCGCTTTGAGGTCATTGCCCCGGGTGTCAATCTCGAGATCTTCGGGGCTGATGCACGGTCCGAGAACGAGCGAGCTACTCAGGAACGGGTGCGGGATCGGCTGAGGCGGGACATCGAGGAGGGACGACGACAGTTGCCGGCTATCGTAGCCTCCAGCAGACTCGATCATAAGAAGAACCACGTGGGCCTCGTTCGGGCCTTCGCCCTCAGCGAGACCCTGCAGGAGCAGGCCAACCTGGTCTTCGTCACCGGTGCGCTGGACGACCCTCTGCGTGACGATAGTGAGGCCGGCCCAGGCGAGCGGGAGGTGCTGACGGAGATCCGGCAGGTCGTGGACGAGAACGATCTCTGGGGGAAGATCAGCGCTTTCGGATTGCAGGGGCAGCCGGCGCTGGCGGCTTGCTACCGTTTCTTTGCCAAACGGTGTTCGGTCTTCGCCTTGACCGCTCATTATGAGCCGTTCGGTCTTGCTCCCCTGGAGGCGGCTGCAGCGGGTCTGCCGGTGGTCGTGACAGAGAACGGAGGCCCCAGTGAAAGCCTACGCGAGGAAGATACCGAGTACGGCGTGCTGGTCGATCCGGCCGATCCAGAGGATATCGCTCGCGGCCTGAAGCGTGTCCTAGTCGACGAGGATGCGTGGGGAACGTTCGCTCAGCGCGGTCGGCAGCGCGTGCTCGATCGCTATACCTGGGAACGAACGGCCCAGAACTACCTGAACCTGATCGAGGAGATCGTGGCTGCACCTGACGTGCGCCGTCCGGATGAGCTTCTGCCTGTTCACCCGTACTTCTACAGTCCGACGGCAGCCAATGACGTCACGCTGGATGAGCTGCGCGAGCTCTACTTCCCATCCGGATAGGAGAGCGGCGGTCTTCGGGGGGCTGGAGTTGGGTGAGGCCTGAGAGTCAGGTGCATAGCCAAGGCGGCAGGGTAGTGGGTATGGAGGGGGGCTGATGAATATTCCGGAAGGCGATCTGGATCTCCTGGCTGTTGGTGAAACCTTGGTCGATCTGATCTCCGAGAAGGAGGCGGAGTCGCTGCGCGAGGCTTACACGTTTCGTAAGTACCAGGGGGGCTCGCCGGCCAACATTGCTGTCAACGTCGCCAAGCTGGGCGGCAGGTCCGCCGTCATCTCCAAGACGGGCATCGGGAACTTTGGTCAGTTCCTCAAGGCGGAGTTGCAGCGTGCTGGCGTGATCACGGACTACATGGTGATGGATCATCTCGTCCATACCACCGTTGTCTTCATCTCCCGTACAGAGGGCACGCCAGACTTTGAGGCTTTCCGGGCCGGTGACTACAAGCTGGAGCCCGGAGAGGTGAGTGAGGAAGCTGTCCAGCGGGCCAAAGTGATTCACGCGTCAACTTTCGCGCTCTCCCGTGAACCCTGTCGCACGGCGGTGGAGAAGGCCTTCCAGTTGGCCGAGACGCACGGCAAGATCATCTCCCTCGATCCCAATTATAGCCGGCAGCTGTGGCCGAACTACCGAGAGGCGAAAGAGGTGTTGGAGCGGATGCTGGGCTACGCCACGATCACCAAGCCCTCACTGGATGACGCGGGCCGAGTCTTCGGCCCTGGCAGGGAGCCGGAGACCTATGCTGCTTGGTTTCACGAGATGGGACCACCGATCGTGGTGCTGACGATGGGGCCCAACGGCGTCCTGCTCTCTGAGGAGGGTGAGACGACGTACATCCCGGCCCATAAGGTCGAGGTTGTTGACGCCACCGGCGCTGGCGACTCCTTTTGGGCTGGTTTCCTGACGGCGCTATTGGACGGGAATCCGCTGAAACGATGTGTGCTCTTTGCGCGCGAGATCGTCGAACGGAAGCTCACCACGGTTGGACCGCTGCCGGATACGATGGATCGTGAGGAGGTCTATGCCAGGATCGACGCAATGTCCGAGGAAGAAGTTGGTTGATCTGTTCCAGGGTCACGACGTTGATGGAACGGATTTGCCGCCTGTCAGGTTTCTAGTATAATGGGATTGCTCGACCTGGATAGGACGTTCTTCCTTCACGCCACCAATGGCCACCTGAGCCTGACTGTTCTGCACGAAAGCAAAACTAGCCGGCTTTTCTGAGGCTAGCCTACTTATCAACACCATAGCTCTGTAAGTCGCTTCTGCTCCTGGTCTGGGTGATCCTGGGGCCAATTCAATCCTGTGACCTTTTTGCGACCCACCTCTCCAGTCATACGACGTCTGGTGAGGATTTGACAACAGTACTAGGTCGGGCCGACAGCATTTGGCGATAAGCAAAGGTCGACTTCCAGTGTCACTACACGCTGGATCGGGCGGGTTCCAGCCGAACTTGTCCCAGTAGTTATTCCTTGGTACGACCGATAGTGTAACAACCTGTTCAGGGCCTGTGAACGACGTGTCAAGAAGGAGCTGGCAAGCGCCGCTCTCCGCCGAGAGCCAGCTCGCGAGGAGGGGATATGGAGATTGAGGCGAAGTTCGCGGTGCCAGATGTCGCGACCTTCCAACGGCTACAGGCGGTCAAGCACATCGCCGGCTTCTCTCTCTCCGCGCACCAGGTTCAGCAAGTTCACGACACTTACCTAGACACCGAAGAACGCCTGATCCTGGCCAGCGGCTACGCGTGCCGCTGCCGAGAGACAGAATTGGAGACGCTGGTTACCCTCAAGGGATTGGGGAGGGCGGAGGGTGCCATCCACCGCCGGAAGGAACTGGAGATCTCCCTTTCTGCCTACGAGCCTCCACAGGATTGGCCCGAGAGTCCTGTGCGTGATCTCATCCTACAGGTGACGAGTGGTGCCCCGTTGATCTCCCTCTTTGATCTCCGACAGACGAGAGTCTTCCGGCGTATGCGTCACGGTGAGTTGCTGGTGGCTCAGCTCAGCCTGGACAATGTGCGCGTCGTCGCCAGAAACAGGAAGAGGAGCCACTTCGAGTTGGAGGTCGAGCTGGCCCCGCAGGGCACAGGGAGCGACATAGGGGAGATCGTGGCCTACCTGCAGGACGAGTGGGGCCTGGCGCCGGAGCCGCACTCCAAGTTCGAGCGGGCTCTAGCTTTCCTGGACGAGGGGGAGCCTGGAGGTGACCTGTTGACGGCGCAGGAGCGAGCGATCTGTCACCAACTCTCAAAGCGGAAGGATCTTTACGGTCGGAGGGCCCGGGGCCTATTGCTGATCGACGAGGGCGTGCCGCGGGACACGGCCGCCCAGCGGTCTGACAGGACCTCGCGGACCATAAGACGGTGGATCAGTGCCTTCGAGCAGAAGCGCCTGGCTAGCTTCCCCGATCGCGTCCTTCGGGAGGCCCAGTCGACCCCGGCGGCGGTTCTGCCCCACGTGCCGACCCTGCAGCCTGATGAACCCGGGGAGGGAGAGTCCGCTTCACGCCACCCTGAGCCTCAACCCATTAAGGCCCTGTTCAAGCGCTACCTCGTGGATCGAGATCACGCGCGCCGGGTAGCCGACCACGCGTTGGCGCTCTTCGATCAGCTTGGTCCCTTTCACCATTTGCCGTCGGAGCGTCGCTCCCTATTGGAGACGGCGGCTATGGTCCACAACATTGGCCTAGCATCCAATCCAGACAGCCATCATACAGTAGGTCGCGACATCCTCCTCATGCACCCCCCGCAGGAGCTCGATGAGGATGAGCGACTGATGGTGGCGCTGACGACCTACCTACACCGGAGGCGCATAACGTCCAAGAAGCTAGACAAGGAGATGTCCAAGGATGCTTTTGCCGGTCTGCCGAAGCGGGCCCGCGATGAGGCATTGGGCCTGTCCGCCCTGGTTCGAATCGCGGATGGCTTGGACTACTCCCAGACCCAGAGCAGTGAGTTGGGCCGGGTGGAACAGAGCGATGGGCTGATCGACATCGAAGTGAGCGGCCCCTACGCTGCCATAGACGCCGGTCGGGCCCAGGATAAGAGCGACCTATGGCAGCTCCTTTTCGACGTGGAGCTGCGGTTCCGGGCGGCGCACGTGGGACCTGATCTGATGCCCTACAACGACCCATCCACCGAGAGGGAAGAGATCGTTGATCTGATGCCCGAGGAGCTGCCGGAACACCCGGATCTTTCCGCGGATGATGCGATGGATCAGGCAGCGCGCAAGATCCTCACCTTCCACTTCCAGCGTATGCTGTACCATGAGCCAGGCACTCGCGCGGGCGATGACATCGAAGAACTGCACGATATGCGGGTCGCCACTCGCCGGATGCGGGCTGCCTTCCGGGTATTTGGTGATTATCTGAATCTGAAGCGGTTGAAGCCCATCCGCAAGGGCGCCAAGCGCACGTGCAGCAAGCTCGGCAACGTTCGGGATCTGGACGTCTTCTGGGACAAGGCGCAACGTTATCTCGATGCGTTGCCCCCCGAGAGACAGGACGAGCTGATGCCGCTCCGCGAAGCCTGGGAGGCGGAACGGGAAGGGGCCCGGGAGGGGATGCTGGCCTACCTGGACGGAGAACGCTACGTCGCGTTCAAGGAGCGCTCTGCCGAGCTCATGCAAGCGCCAGAAGCTTGGGGACTACCCTCGCTGACGAAGAAGGGGGAGGCGGTCCCCCAGCGGGTGCGCCACGTGGTGCCGATGGAGGTATACGAGCGCATGGCGGCAGTGCTGGCCTACGATGAGTGGGTGACCCAGCCTGATGTCTCGTTGAAGCGCCTGCACCGACTGCGCATCGCGGGCAAGCGTCTCCGCTATACGCTGGAGTTTTTCGAGGAGGTGCTGGCGCCCCAGACCGGCGATCTGATCCGGCAGATGAAGAGGCTGCAGGATCACCTGGGGGATCTGCAGGACGCGGTGGTGGCCAGCGAGCTGCTGCGCGATTTCTTGACCTGGGGCACGTGGGGACACGCCAAGGGCAAGAAAGCGAAGGCCCCCAAAGAGCCCATCGTCGCACCTGGCGTGGCAGTCTACATGGCGGATAAGCAAGCCGAACTTCAACGTCTACTGGACACGTTCCCGGAGGTCTGGAGCTACTTCCAGAGCCCCGAGTTCAAGCAGACGGTAGCCGTGGTCCTGGCGCCGCTGTAGTCGTGGAAAAACCGCAGGCTCGTGATGGGTGGGGTGAACAACACGTGAAGACGTCAATCCCGCTGGCAAGAGCGACCATATAGCCGGAAGCGTAGAGAGATGGAGGTTTTCGATGGGAAAGAGGTATAAGAAGAGTGGGAAGATAAAGAACAGCTACTACGAGGATGAGCTGGCGAAGCTCCAGGGGGAACTCGTCAAACTGCAATACTGGATCAAAGACCAGGGGCTGCGGGTGATCGTCATCTTCGAGGGGCGTGACGCCGCGGGCAAGGGGGGGACCATAAGACGGGTCATGCGGCGCCTGAATCCCCGTATGGTCCGCGTGGTAGCCCTGCCGAAACCCAGCGATCGAGAGCAGCGGCAATGGTACTTCCAGCGTTACATCGAACACCTCCCCGCTGAAGGCGAGATGGTACTGTTCGACCGCAGCTGGTATAACCGCGCCGGGGTGGAGTGGGTGATGGGCTTCTGCACCCAGGACGAATACCGTCATTTCCTCCACGAATGCCCGGTCTTCGAACGGATGCTGGTTCGGGACGGGATCTTCCTGATCAAATACTGGTTCGAGATAAGCGCCGAGGTGCAGGAGGGCCGCTTCCGCAGCCGCAACAAGGATCCTCGGAAGCTCTGGAAGCTCAGTCCGATGGACATGGAATCTCGCGCTCGGTGGGATGAGTATTCCAAGGCCAGAGACGCCATGTTTGCCTACACGGACATCGAGGAGGCCCCCTGGTACGTCGTGCGGGCCAACGTCAAGAAGCACGCTCGCCTAAACTGCATCGCTCACCTGTTGACCATGATCCCCTACCAGGACCTGACGCCGGACCCGGTGGAGTTCCCGCCGCGAGAGGACTCAGGTTATCAACGTCCTCAAACTGGGGAAGGCATCAACTACGTGCCGCTCGTCTACGGGGCGGGTTTCGACGACAACTGAGAGGAAGCTGGGCAGGGGAACGAGCAGATAAGGAGACTGCCATGGAGAAGTATGACGATAACGGCATCATAACGACGGAGTATTACGAGCAGGAGCTGCGTAGGCTCCAGACGGAGTTGATTAAGCTGCAGTACTGGATCAGAGATGAGAGCTTGAGGGTGATCGTCTTGTTCGAGGGACGCGATGCCGCGGGGAAGACGGAGATGATTGGGCGCATCATGCAGCGTTTGAACCCTCGCATGGCCCGGTCGGTGGCGCTGGGCAAGCCCAGCGATCGCGAGAAAAAACAGTGGTACTTCCAGCGCTACGTCAAGCATTTCCCGGCGAAGGGGGAGATCGTCTTCTTCAACCGTAGTTGGTATAACCGCGCTGGCGTCGAGTGGGTGATGGACTTCTGCACCGAGGAGGAATACCGTCATTTCCTGAATGAGTGCCCCGAGTTTGAGCGCATGCTGGTACGCGAGGGCTTCAGCCTGATCAAGTACTGGCTTTCGGTGAGCGCTGAGGAGCAGGAGCGCCGCTTCCAGAACTGGATGGAGGACCCGAGGACACGATGGCGGTTCACCCCGATCGATCGGGAGGCTCGACAGCGTTGGGTGCAGTATTCCAAGGCCAAGGACGCCATGATGGCCCACACGAACATCGAAGAGGCTCCCTGGTATGTGATCGATGCCGATTGTCGAGAGCACGCCCAGTTGAACTGTATGGCACATCTGCTGAATTTGATTCCCTACAAGGACCTGACACCCGAGCGGGAGGATCTACCACCTCGGGAAAGGGAGGATACGGGCTACGTACGGCCTCCAATGAGCGAGCAGAGGTTTGTACCGAAGATCTACGGCGGAGATGTGAACTGCGCCTAGTTGTTCTGCACTCGGTGATCAGGGGGCCAGGCGAAGAGCGTCCTCTATGCTCTGACGCCTGTCATCACTGGGACGCCGGCTGCTGTCAGAGGAGCACTGAATGGGTAAGAAGAAGGACGAGAAGAACGAGAAGAAGAGCAAGGGACGAGACGTCACTGTTGACTTAGAGGATCCCAGTCTCTACGTCAACCGCGAGTTGAGCTTTCTCCGGTACAATAAGCGGGTGCTAGAAGAGGCACTGGATGAGAGTCATCCGTTGCTGGAGCGGATCAAGTTCCTCGCCATTGCCGCCGACCTCTTGGACGAGTTCTTTATGATCCGCGTCTCCGGGCTACGTCGGCAATTGGCAGTCGGAGCGTTGAAGGCCCCGCCTGACGGTATGACGCCGGCCGAGCAGTTAGCCGCTATTCGCCGACAGCTGCTGCCACAACTGGCCCGGCAATATGAGTGTTGGCACGAGGATTTGTTGCCGAAGCTCAACAGGGCTGGGGTCAAGATCCTCCGGTATCAGGACCTCAAGCGCAAGCAGTGCAAGCTGATGCGCACCTATTTCAGAGAGGAGATCTTTCCCGCGCTGACGCCGCTGGCTTTCGATCCAGGACATCCCTTTCCCTTGATCTCGAATCTTAGCATCAACTTGGCCGTAGTCGTCGATGACGTGCGACATGGGCGGCGTTTTGCCCGGCTGAAGGTGCCCAATACCTTCCCTCGGTTGCTGCGCATCCCCAGCGAGGAGACGGCCGACGAGTATCAGAGTCTGGGACTGGCGCAGGCCATGTCCAACAACTTCGTCTGGCTAGAGGAGGTCGTGAGCGCCAATCTCGACATACTCTTCCCGGGCGTGGAGGTGGAGGCTGCCTATCCGTTCCGCGTCACCAGGGACGCCGACCCGGAGATTGAGGAGGACGAGGCCTCTGATCTTCTGGTCGCCATTGAGGAGAGCGTTCGGAAGCGCCATTTCGGCTCGGCGGTGCGATTGGAGATCGACGAGACGATGCCGCAACAGGTTCGTGATATCCTGATCTCCAACTTGGGTCTGGCGCCTTATCAGGTCTACACGGTCGATGGGCGCCTCGGCATGGCCGATGTGATGGAGTTGATGGACGTCAACCGTCCCGATCTGAAGGACAGGCCCTTTCAGCCCTCGGTGCCGCCTCCGCTATCGACCGGGGAGAGCATCTTCTCCGTTGTCCGCCGTCACAACATTCTCGTCTATCATCCCTACGACAGTTTCGATCCGGTGATCAGGTTCGTCCGCGAAGCGGCGCAGGATCCCGAGGTGCTGGCGATCAAGCAGACGCTCTATCGCGTGGGGCCGGACTCCCCCATCGTGGCCGCCTTGATGGCGGCCCGCGAGAACGGGAAACAGGTCGCCGTGCTGGTGGAGCTGAAGGCCCGCTTCGACGAGGAGAACAATATCGTCTGGGCACGATCGTTGGAGGAGGCGGGCGTCCACGTGGTCTATGGTCTGGTAGGGCTGAAGACCCATGCCAAGATATGTCTGGTGGTTCGCCACGAGCGGGAGGGCATCCGGCGCTACGTGCATATGGCCACCGGCAACTACAACGACGTGACAGCCCGCCTCTACGCCGATCTGGGCTACTTCACCTGCGACCCCGACATCGGTGCCGATCTATCGGATCTGTTCAACGCCCTGACCGGCTATTCTCGCAAGGATCAGTACCGCAAGCTGCTAGTCGCGCCGGGGAAGATGCAGGAGCAGCTGATCGCTCGCATTGAGCGTGAGATCGAGCAGCACGAGAAGAATGGGGATGGTTACATCGCCCTGAAGATGAATGCTCTCGTGGACAAGTATTGCATTCGAGCCCTCTACCGGGCGTCGCAGGCTGGGGTGAAAATCGATCTGCAGCCGCGGGGCATCTGCTGCCTTCGACCGGGCGTTCCGGGTGTCAGCGAGAACATCGAAGTGACCTCGATCGTGGGACGGTTCCTCGAGCATGCCCGCATCTACTATTTCCGCAACGGCGGCGACGAGGAGATTCTCACCGGCAGCGCCGATCTGATGCCGCGCAATCTCTACCGTCGTGTCGAGACGCTATTCCCAGTGGAGGACCCCGCTCTGAAGACCGCTCTGCGCGATCAGATTCTTAAGATCCATCTGAAAGACAACATGAAGACCCGCCGTATGCTTTCGGATGGCAGCTATGAGCGCGTGCAACCTCAAGAGGGCGAGCCCACGATCAACTCGCAATCGTGGCTGATCGAGCACCGAGGCGTGTGGCACAGTGAGGAGTAGTCGGTGAGGGTTGCCCTGATCGGCGACGTGCATGGCAATCTGCCGGCTCTGGAGGCTGTGCTCCAACACGCTCACGGACAGCAGATCGAGGCGATCTGGAACGTGGGCGATTTCGTCGGATACGGGGCTTCTCCAAACCGGGTCATCGAGCGGTTGAGGCAGGAGCATGCGGTAAGCATCGTGGGCAACTACGACCGCAAGGTGCTGAGATTCAGGAAGAAGAGCAAGACGTGGCGGAAGAAGAAGGAATCCCAGAAGTTCTTGGCCTTTCAGTGGGCTTGTCACGCATTGGACCAGGAGAACTGCCAGTACCTTGGCTCGCTTCCTCAAGAGCGGGTCTTGCAGATTGAGGGCCGACGCGTTCTGCTGACGCACGGCAGCCCGGCCTCGGAGAAGGAGCACCTCACGCCCGATACCCCGGAGGAGCGGCTTCGCGCGTTGGCCTCCACCGTGGAGGCCAGCTTGGTGATCTGTGGTCACTCACATCGTCCTTTCTCGCGGGAAGTGGACGGTGTACGCTTTATCAACACGGGCAGCGTGGGCCGGCCCGACGACGGCGATCCGCGGGCCTGCTACGCCGTGCTGGAGATCGGGACCGGTTCGACGTCAGACCTGCGGGTACACCACCATCGCCTGGCATACGACGTGGAAACCGCGGCTGCCGACATTCGTCGTCACGGTCTGCCGGAAGCGTTTGCTCAGATGCTGATCCAGGGCTATGCGCTGGACGACGTGATGGCGGCGCCGCAGACATGGGATGCACCGGCCTCAGAACCTCTTCTCTGGGGGGAGGCGGGCAGGGGACGTCGTCTCGAAGCCGTCCAGCGGCTGGCGGTCAGGTGTGATTATGAAGAGGAGCACACCCATCACGTGACCGAGCTCTCCTTGCGGCTGTTCGATGAGCTGCATCCGCTGCACCGATTCAATGCTGAGGAGCGCTTTCTGCTACGCTGTGGTGCCCTGCTGCACGACATTGGCTGGGTTGAGGGTCGGAAGGGCCATCACAAGACCTCTCTACGTCTCATCCTGGATACCCTAGATGGACCGTTCAACGAGCGGGAGCGATACGTCATCGGTTCTATCGCGCGCTACCACCGCGGAGCGCTTCCCAAGGACAAGCACGAGCACTTCGCTGCGCTGTCGCCCGTGGATCAGTATCGGGTCACTGTTCTGGCGGCGATTCTCCGTGTGGCCGACGGCCTGGATCGCACGCACCGCAGCGTGGTCGAGGATCTCTGGTGCGAGATCGGGCCTCGGCAGATTGTCGTGCGCTGCGCGGTGTGTAGGTACCCGATACCGGAACGGGAGCGAGCTCTGAAGAAGGGGAACCTGCTGGAACGGGCCTTCGACCGCGAGCTGGTGGTCGAATGGGACGCCGTCTAGTGACACGATCGCTCTTGGGCCATCCCATGGATGGAACGAATCTGTTGAAACACACCACTCGTCTAGAGGCGTCCTCTACCAAGTCGGCGGTCCTCCGCTCGCTCTGCCAGAGCTTCTCGGCGGGGTGTTCTTCGCTAATGAGCGTCAAGCGGAGTTGATCGCCAGTCCACGTGGCGATGACGTCGTCGATATCGGCGTTTTGACCTCGCTCCAGGCGCTCAGCGATGCGGAGAACGGCGGTCAGGCGCGTCAGCAACCTCTCGTCGCCAGCGTCCAAACGATTGCAAATTGTGCCTTTCGGGGTATCATAACTATCTTGTTATCGACTTGAACAGGGAAGTGAAGGAGCTAGCTGTGCGACAACCTTCGACTGCCACGTTGCTTATTCGAGACGGCACCCTGGTGACCCCTCACGGTCTGCTGGAGGCGGACCTCCTCGCGCAGGGAGAGCGTATCAAGGCCCTTGGTCAGGGGCTGCCAGCGGCACACGATACGCGGGTGATTGACGCTGGGGGCTGCTACGTGCTGCCTGGTGTCATCGACGCTCATACCCATATCCAGCTGGATACCGGTGTCTATCAGACGCCGGATGATTGGTCCATAGGCACTCGCGCGGCGGCCTGCGGCGGTGTCACTACCGTCGTCGATTTCGCCACGCAGTTTCCGGGTCAGAGTTTGCCTGAAGCGGTCGAGGCCCGCCTGGCGGAGGCCCAGTCTGCGGTCATCGACTACGCCTTCCACGTGATGATTACGGATCTACCTCCCGGGCGAGAGGGTGAAATCGCCGACTTGGTGGCCTTGGGCACGCCAAGCGCTAAGCTGTACACGACCTACCGTCCCAATTACTACACCGACGATGCCACCGTCCTGCGTTTGATGGAGGCGTGTGCTGAGCATGGCGTCCTTCCTCTCGTGCATTGTGAGAACGACGATCTGGTGACCGCTCATACCGACGCGTTGGTGGCGGCTGGAGAGACAAGTTGGCGGCATCACGGTCGGTCCCGTCCCGCCCTCGCTGAGCAGGAGGCCATCGAGCGTGTCCTCTTCCTCGCCGATGCAGCAGGTTCCCCGGTGCACATCTGTCACTGCTCCACAGCGCGCTCCGTCTCGCTGGTGATCGAGGCTGCGGATGCCGGTCAGGCGGCGACGTGTGAGACGTGTCCACAGTATCTGCTCCTGGATCGATCGGCTTATGAGGGACCTGAGCCCTGGCGCTACATTCTTCAGCCTCCGCTGCGTGATCCAGAGGAGCCGAATCGGCTTTGGAGGTTGGTTGAGGCTGGGTTGGTCGACCTGATCGCCACCGATCACTGTGATTACACCCGGGCTCAGAAGCTCGCTGTGAACGACTTCACCCAGACCCCTGGTGGTCTCCCCGGCATGGAGACGCTGCTTCCTCTGATGTTCACCTTCGGTGTCGCTGATGATCGATTGTCGCTTCCTCACCTGGTCGAACTGCTCTCTGCAAACCCGGCGCGCCTATGGGGATTGTGGCCGCGCAAGGGCGTGCTCCAGCCTGGGGCGGACGCTGACATCGTCGTCTACGATCCCAGCCCGACGGGGACCATCAGCGCTGACGATCTCCATCATCTTGCCGGCTACACGCCCTATCGAGGCTTTGACGTCCAAGGGCGAGTCAGGACGACCATCTCTCGGGGTGAAATCGTCTATCGCCAGGGCGGCTTCGGTGCCCGCAAAGGACGAGGTCAGTTTGTGAAACGCGGTCCCTTTGGGCGTGCAAAGAGAGCTGCGTGAGGGGGAACGTTTCACTTGCAGGAGCGTGCTGCTGTACAGCAATGCTCCCGATGATTGTCTGACGTAGCGCGGTAAGGAGAGAGTTCTATGGAGCTGGCTCGCTTTCTGTCTGTTGCTCGCGGCGATGAACCGGCCGATCTTCTGCTTCGCAATGGGCGGGTCGTTAACGTATTCACGGGTGAGATCCTCGAAGCTGACGTCGCAATCGCCGAGGATACTATCGTCGGCGTGGGCCCGGCGTACGAGGCAGAGGAGGAGATCGACGTTAAGGGGCGGTATGTCTGTCCGGGGCTCATCGACGGCCACGTTCACATCGAGTCCTCGATGGTCACGCCACCTCAGTTCGGCCGGGCGGTGCTCCCCCGAGGAACCACGACCGTGGTCATCGATCCTCACGAGATTGCCAACGTCGTCGGCGCTGATGGGATTCGGTACATGCTCAACGTCTCCGAGGGACTGCCTCTGACCGTGCTGGTGAATCTCCCTTCCTCTGTCCCTGCCACACATATGGGAACCGCTGGAGCGGAACTGACCGCTGATGACCTGAAGGACCTTGCCGATCTGCCCCGAGTAGTTGGTCTGGCCGAGTTCATGAATGTACCGGGGCTAGTCATGGGGGATCCAGAGGCCCTAGCGAAGATCGAGGCTTTTCAGGACTACGTGATCGACGGTCACTCGCCTGGCCTGAGCGGTAAGTGGCTGCAGGCCTACGTCGGCGCCGGTCCGGGGTCCGATCACGAGTGTACCACACCTGAAGAGATGACGGAGAAATTGCGGCTCGGTATGCGCGTCCTCCTCCGGGAAGCCACCGGCGCCAAAAACCTGCTGGCCCTGCTGCCCGCTATCACTGAGGAGAACAGCCGCCGCTGTGGTTTCTGCACCGATGACCGGCATCCCAGCGACCTGCTCGATGAGGGGCACATCGACTACATGCTCCGCCTGACGATGGCCGAGGGGCTCGACCCGGTCACGGCGATCCGCATGGCGACCCTCAACGTTGCGCAATGGTTCCGCCTGGATGACCGCGGCGCCATCGCTCCTGGCAGACGAGCAGATCTGGTTGTCTTCTCCGATCTGTATAGCTTCTACGCCGAGATGGTGTTTGCTGGGGGGCAATTGGCCGCTCGGCAGGGAGAGGCGGTGGGAGAGTGGGCCGAGCCACGTGTGGATGCATTCGCCGTGCGCGGCACAGTGAACGTCGATTGGGATGGGTTGAGATTTGCCATCTCCGCACCTGATCGAGGGGCCGAAGTTGTGGATGCGCGCGTGATTGGCCTGGTACCGGATCAGATCGTGACACGGCATCTGGTCAAGGAGGTGCCGGTTCGGGACGGTCAGGCTGTCGCTGATGTCGAGCGCGACATCCTGAAGCTGGCTGTCGTCGAGCGCCACCGGGGTACTGGGAATGTAGGGTTGGGATTCGTGCACGGATTGGGATTGAAAAGGGGCGCACTGGCCGGGAGCGTCGGACACGACGCGCACAACCTGACCATCGCTGGCTGCGACGATGCCTCGATGATGACCGCCGCTCGCGCCGTAGCAGAGCTGGGAGGCGGTCTGGTTGCCACTGCCGGCGACCAGGTGCTTGCTCAGGTGCCGCTGCCCATCGCCGGCTTGATGTCCGATCAGCCGTTGGAGGCGGTTCGGCAGCAGATGG
>Ga0207797_1002026_pt1 | contig 14359 bp, 15 predicted proteins | sample PRCRCaboRojoPR_6_FD_187275 | JGI IMG/M metagenome (GOLD analysis project Ga0207797, IMG submission 187275) | Marine sediment microbial community from Cabo Rojo, Puerto Rico - PR CR 10% Liquid 1 (SPAdes) | ecosystem: Environmental > Aquatic > Marine > Coastal > Sediment | place: Cabo Rojo, Puerto... | reverse complement strand
GTGGCCCTGGCGGCGGGCGCCGACGGCGTCCACCTGGGCCAGGACGACATGCCGGCGGATGCCGCCAGGCGACTCCTGGGGGACTCCGCGGTGGTCGGGGTCTCCGCCAGGACCGCGGAGGAGGCGGCCGGCGCGGAGGCGGACGGCGCCGACTACGTGGCCGCCAACATGGTCTTCCGCACCGAGACCAAGACCGACCTCCCCGAGCCCCTGGGACCGTCTGGTATAGAGGAGCTCCGCTCCGCCTGCGGGCTGCCCCTGGTTGCAATCGGCGGCATAGACGCCGGCCGCGCCGGCGAGGAGCCGATCCTCCGGGCCGAGAACCTCACGAAGTACTACGACTCCAGCGGCGGCATCGTCGACAGTCTGCTGGGCCGCGAGCAACTCGTCAAGGCCGTCGACGGCGTCGACCTCGAACTGTACGAGGGCGAGACCGTGGGCGTGGTCGGCGAGAGTGGCTGCGGGAAGAGCACGCTCGGCCGGACGCTGCTTCGCCTGCAGGAGCCGACCGACGGCGAGATCTACTACCGCGACGAGAAGCTCAACGACCTCTCCGAGAGCAAGCTCCGCGACCGGCGCAAGGACATCCAGTACATCTTCCAGGACCCCTTCTCCAGCCTGAACCCTCGCCTGACCGTCGGTGACATCATCGGCGAACCGCTGGACATCCACAACATCGCGAGCGGGCAGGAACGCGAGGAGCGCATCAAGGAACTGCTCGATATCGTCGGTCTGAACCCGAGTCACACTCACCGGTACCCCCACGAATTCTCCGGCGGGCAGCGCCAGCGTATCGGCATCGCCCGCGCGCTCGCGGTCGACCCGGAGATCATCGTCTGCGACGAGCCGGTGAGCGCACTGGACGTGAGCGTCCAGGCGCAGATCCTCAATCTGCTCGAAGACCTCCAGGACGAGTTCGACCTCTCCTACATCTTCATCGCCCACGACCTGAGCGTGGTCGAGCACATCTCAGACCGCATCGCCGTGATGTACCTCGGGGAGTTCGCGGAGGTCGGCACCGCGAGAGAGGTGTTCCAGCCACCGCATCACCCGTACACGGAGGCGTTGCTGTCGGCGATTCCCGAACCCGACCCGGCGTGGGAGGGCGAGCAGATTTTCCTGCCGGGCAACGTCCCGTCGCCGCTGAACCCGCCGTCGGGCTGTCGGTTCCACACCCGGTGTCCGCGGATCATCCAGCCCGAGGCGTTCGACCTAGACCAGGACACGTGGCGGTCGATGGTCGACCTGAAACTGCGCGTCGGCAGGGCGGAGAACATCGAGGCGATCGCCGCGCTGACCGAAGACGACGACGAGCGGGTCGAAGAGGCCGAACGCGTCGACCCGACACAGGCCAGCCGGGAGGAGCTGGGCCGGCTCGTCCGCGAAGAGTTCGACCTGCCGGATCGGTTGCCGGATCCGCGTGCCGAGGAAGTGGTCAGCGACGTGGTCGACGAACTCCACGCCGAGGACATCGCGGGGGCACGCGAGCGGTTCGCGGACGCCCCGGCCTCGCCGTGTGAGACCGACCATCCCAAGCAGATCACGACGGGCGAGACACACGAGATCGCCTGCCACCTCTACGACGACGCCTACGAGGCCGAGCATCCCGACGTGACCGACACGTCAGACGGCGTGGCGGCCGACGACTGACGACACAACGTTTTACGGGTTCGGCCCCAACAGGGTGACAATGCGCCGGATCTACGAATCGGACGCGCTCCGCCGGGACGACGACGAGGCACACGCCCCCAGCGAGCGCGACGAGAAACCGAAACCGCAGGCGATGCGGTCGATAAACGGCACCGCCTGGAGCAGACGGCTCGTGCCGAACCGGCTCCGGTACTACGCGATCTCCCTGCGCATCGAGACGCCGAAGAGGGAGTTCGAACCCGGCGAAACCGTCGCCTTTCGCGTGCAGATGAAGAACTCGATGCCGTTTCCAATCACCATCGAGACCCGGTCGCCGCTGCTGTGGAACTGGTACGTCGACGGCGTCGAGGAGGCGGCGCACATCCCGCTGCAGGATCCCCCGGACGAACCACGCGGGTTCAGATTCGACCGCAGCGAGTTCAAACAATTCACACGCCGCTGGCAGCAGACCTTCCAGGTGTCCGAGTCCGAGTGGGAGCCGGCCGAGCCCGGCGAGTACACCATCTCGGCGGCGCTGAACGTCCCCGACGCCGAGGCAAAGGGACTGACCGCCGAGACGACCGTGCGACTGCTGCCGGAGTAGCCGCCACAGCGCGGGTGCGACCTGTTTTTTAGGCTGGAACGCAAGGAGACATCCATGTCGCAGTCACGAGCGCCACTCGACCGCGTCCGACGGCCGGAGTACACCGGTGAGAACCGCTGTCAGCCGTGCACTGTCGTCAACGTCGTCCTCGCCGCGGTCATCGCCGGCGGCCTCGCGCTGGTCGCGGTGGAACTGGGAGTGGTCGCGTTCGCGCTCTCGCTGGCCGTCATCTATCTGCGGGGCTACCTCGTGCCGTACACGCCGACACTGACGACGCGGTACCTCCCCGAACCCGTCCTGCAGGCGCTGGGCAAGGAACCGGCGCCGGAACCCGCCTACGCCGACGTGACGTGGGAGGCAGTCGAGAAACTCGACGCCGAGCGCGAGCGGGGCGTCGTCACGGACGTCTTCCTCGACGACGTCGACGCCGTCGAGGAAGCCGGCGAGAAGAAGACCCTCACGCCGGCCTTCCGCGAGTACGTGGACGCCTACCTCGATTCGCTGGCCGACGAATCGGTGACCGAGGAGACGGTGGCGGCGCTGTTCGACGCCGACCCCGCGGACGTGACGCGCAAAGACCGCGAGTACCCCGCCTACGAGGTCGGCATCCGGATTCGGAAGTGGCCAAGCGAGACCGCACTCGACGCCGACCTGGCGGCCAACGCCGCCCTGGCGGAGTGGACGGAGCGCTGGGCGACGGTGCCCGTCGAACAGCGCGCCGAGATCCTCGCGCTCCTGCGAAGCGCCATGGACACCTGCCCGGCCTGTGGCGGCCACCTGTCCGAGACCAGCGACACCGTCGAGTCCTGCTGTGTCACCGTCGACCGCTACGCCTACCGCTGTGAGGACTGCGGCGTCCACCTGCGAGAACACGGCGACCCCACGGAACTCAGCGGCAAGGGGCTGACCGACACCTGACTACCAGTCGACGGAGACCGTCCCGTCACCCTCGGGGTCGGGCGCGATCTCCTCGCCGGTCGCCCGGTCGATGACGTGGATGACGCCGCGGTCTTTCTTCGCCGGACAGACCGCTGCGGCCTCGACGTTGTCGGCGAGGTCGTCTTCGCCGATGAAGTACGCCTCGGGGCTGGCGATGCCCGTCGAGAGGTCGAGCGTCCAGTTGTCCGAGACCTCGGCGCACTTGCCCGCACCGATGCACTTGTTGGCCTCGAAGAGTATCTTGTATGGCTTTTCCTCGACCGGCGGTGCGTCGCGCTCGCCGATCGTCGCCGGGTCGATCGGTTCCTCTGCCGCCGAGTCGTCCATGTCCCGACTTTCGGTTCCTGCGATTTCTGTCTGTCGCTGCTGGCAACGCTGCTACCACGTGTCACTACGATTATAAGACGTCTGCACGCGTTATCTCTCGTATGGCTCGCAAAATCACGTTGTTCGAACTGCACTTCGATGGGATCAACTTCGGGTTCGGTGGCGGGGAACCGTCTGAAGACGTCGACCTCGAACTGGCCGACGAAGCCGAGCGTGGCGACCGACGCACGCCGCCACGTGCCCGACGGGTGTTCGCTATCGTCGGTGCAGTGGTACTCGCGTCGGTCGTCCGCCGCCGCCTCGCCGGCCGCGTCCGCGGAAAGATGAGCGAAGTGAGCGAAGACCGCGACATCGCCATCGAAGAGGTCGACGGGTACGACGACGGGCCCGAACAGCAGACCGCCGAGTAGACACCCGTTTTTACCGGACACACATCTTATATCCGACAGCAGCGACGCGACGAGTAGGGACTAGCATGACGGATCCAGGACAACTGACACGCGCGTCTCGCGATGGCCGCTGTTCCCGCCGCAGGCTGCTCGCCGGCGCCGCCAGCCTGCTCCCCGCGTCGCTGGCGGGCTGTCTCCGGTCGCCGTCCTCCGGCGGGCCGCCGTACGACGTCCACGAGATCGACGGCGGCGCCGTCTACGGCCCCGGCCTGGGGGACGAGCGCCCGCTGGCGTTTTTCGCTGCGCTGGTCGCCGACGAGGCTGCGCTGGCGGACTTCGACGTGGACGCGCTCACCCGGGAAGAGGACAGGGAGTTCATTACCGCGACGGATTTCGAGACGGAACTGCTCGGCGTGATACAGGTCAGCGGCGTGAATTCGTCGCGCTCGTTTTGGGTGCCGGACGTCGCGAGAAGCGACGTCAACCTCACGGTCATCGTCGCGGCCGAGGATCCGACGCCACACAGCGACGACCGGGTGATCACGACGCTGCTGGTGCGCGTCACCGACACCGGCGGGCCGATTCCCGACAAGATTAGCGTCGAACTGTCGCTCGGTGACCGCGTCGAACTGTTCAGCGGCGACCGGCGCGAAACGCCGACCAGACGGGTCGGCGCCACGGCTGAGTAGAAGGATGTCCGACTGAAAGCGAAACCGACGGGAAGCGTCTTACTCGTGGATCGCCACGGAATCGAGCGTCACGGGCGTCGTCGGCGCGTCGTGCATGTCGGTGTTGACGCCGCCGATCTCCTCGACGACGTCCATGCCGTCGACGACCTCACCGAAGACGGCGTGTTTGCCGTCCAGGTGGGGCTGGGCGTCGAGCGTGATGAAAAACTGCGAGCCGTTGGTGTCCGGCCCGGAGTTGGCCATGCTCAGAACCCCCGGCCCGTCGTGGGTCAGTTCGTCGTGGAACTCGTCGTCGAACTGGTAGCCGGGGCCGCCCCGCCCCGTGCCGGTCGGGTCGCCACCCTGGATCATGAAGTCCTCGATGATGCGGTGGAACTCGACGCCGTCGTACAGCGGGTCGATGCGTTTCTCGCCTGTCTCTGGGTCTTCCCACGCGCCCGTTCCCGGGGCGATCTCGGTGTTCTCGTAGTCGTCGGCGCCCTGTGCGAGGCCGACGAAGTTCTCGACGGTACGCGGTGCGCGCTCGTCGAACAGTTCGACTTCGATGTCGCCTTTCGAGGTGTGCAGCGTTGCAGTCAGGTCGCTCATGGCCGGACGGAGGTCGCCGGCAGGCAAAACCCTGGTGGTCACCGACGATGCCGCGGTTGCAGGCCGCGGATCTGTTACGGCTACTTGACGGACTGTGCCTTGGCGCGAAGCCGCGACGCGTGCTCGTCGAGTGCCGTCTCGTCGCCTGCAGCGTATTCGGCCGCAAGTCCCCGTGCCGCCGCTATCTGTTCGGCGGCAGCCCCGTAGTGGTCGGCCGCGCGGTCGGCGTCAGTGCGGTCACGGCACGCGTCCCCCCTGGATTCGAGTCGTGTCGCCAGACGCCTGCGCGTGCGAACGAGCGTCGCCACGACCCATTCGATCTGCATTCTCAGTGCGTCGGCGTCCCCCTCGAACGCCGCGTCGACCCCCCAGCCGGCGCGGAGTGCGTCCCGGTAGCGGTCGAGCGCCGTCTCCCACGCAGCGACGGCCGCTTCCGGGTCGCCTGTGGCCTGTGCGCGTTCGCGGGCCCGTTCGGCCACCGCCAGCGGGCGCGCCAGGAGTGTGCGCTCCTGTTCGGCCAGGTCACCGAGGTCGGCCTGAAGCTCCCCCGCCGCGTCGGCGCCGTCCTCGATGGCGATGGTGAGCGCCCGGTCGAAGTGCTCGCGTGCCTGCTGGAGTGTTCGGTAGGCCGCGTCGTACTCGGCCGCCTCCCGCTGGACGGCCGCCTCGTCGACGAGCGTGCGGGCGCGGTTCGCCCGGGCGCGCATCGCCGTCTCCCGAAGTTCCTCTCGAACCGACTCGATGCGAGCGGTGAGCGTCTCCCGAATGGCGTCTGACCCGACAGTCACTCGGTCTGCGGCCGTCTCGACGTAGCCGACTGCCGACTCCCGGGCCTCCATTGCGGCCTCCATCTCTCCCTGTTCCACGTGCGTTTCGAACAGCGAGACCTGCTGGCGGGCGTCCTGGAGTGCCGCGACGACGCGCTGCCAGGTCTGACTGGCCGTCGTCACGTAGTCGACCAGCTCGTCGACGGGTGCCCCCCTGACCGGTTTCAGGCGAAAGGTGCCACGCCCCCACACGGTCAGGACGACAGCCGTCTTGAGGATCCCGTCGTCGCGCTCGATGCGCTTGACGTCGGTAAACGGGATGTCGGCGGTCTCACGCCCGGTCTTCGTATCCAGGACGACGACGAGTTTGCGGTCGGTCGCGGCCAGCAGCGTTCCCCCGTCGCTGCCACCGCGCTCTCGCGTCTCGCCGTCCTGTTCGTGGACGAGCGCGCCAGAACTCCCCAGTTCGGCGACGACGCCCTCGTCCGCGACCAGGCGCGACTCCAGTGCCTCGACCATCCGACCGTCTGTCGGACTGGATCCCCCGAGTAGCCGAGCGCGGAGTCGTTCTGTCTTGTTTGCCATTCGTTTTGCCCCCGCCTGCAAGCCGTTCGTTGGGAATTTGGCTGCATAAACGTTACCGAGAATTCAAATTTAAAAAATGATAACTGGACGATTGACAGGGGCGGTGCCACCTCGACGCTGGATCGGGGAAAAGCGGAGAAAAAGGCCGCCGCTCGCTCCGCTCGCGCCGGGACAGATCAGTACTCCACGACCGGATCGCGTTCCCGAGACCACCTTTTTCCCGGTCGGGTGCTGCGCACCTCTCCCGGCAAAAACGTGGGCGAAAAAGGCCGCCGCTCGCTCCGCTCGCGCCGGGACAGATCAGTACTCCACGACCGGATCGCGTTCCCAGAACTCGCTTCCTTTCTCCAGTTTCGGCACCCAGGTTTCCTGGTCGCGGGCCAGCATGGCGACGCGGGAGGGTTCGACCTCCTTCAGCACGTCGTGGTCGGGCAAGTACTCTCCCAGTTCCTCGGTGAACGCGCGAACCTCCTCGTGTTCGGGCATCGAATCCCGGTCGAGGCGCCCCCGCGAGTGGCCGACGTGCATGTAGGCCTTCATCTCGACGAAATCGGCGTCGGCGCGGTCGCACATCGCCGCGTACCACTCGGGGTGGTGCATGTTGTGGCCCTTCACGAGCGTCGTCCGGATCACGGTGCGGGTGTCGTCCTTTTCTGCGAGGACGTCCAGCGTCTCGATCAGGTTGTCCCAGGCGCTGTCCTCGACGGCTTTGACGGTCGAGTCGAAGGTCTTGCGGTCGGCGGCGTCGACGGAGACGTACAGTTGCGTAGGGTCGCACTCCGCGAGGACGTCCGGGTTGGTGCCGTTGGAGACGAGGAAGGTCGTGATGTCGCGGTCGTGGAACTCCTCGATGAGTTCCGGCAGGTAGGGGTACAGCGTCGGTTCGCCGTCCAGCGAGATGGCGACGTGGCGCGGTTCCATCGCCTCCTCGAACACCTCCCGTGGCACCTGGTCGTTGCCGCCAAAGCCCGAGAGCAGTTTCGTCTGGAGTTCGACCGAGGCGTCGGCGACCGCCTCGGGGTCGTCCCACTCGACGTCGCCGAGTTCGTAGGCATGGCCCTGGTGGTCGCGCCAGCAGAAGACACACCGTTCGTTGCACTTGACGACCGGCGTCATCTGCATACACCGGTGCGACTCGATGCCGTAGAAGATGTACTTGTAACACTTCCCCTCCCCGCGAAGTGCGTTTTTCGTCCAGCCGCAGGTCTGGGCGGCCGTGTGGTTCTCGCTGTGGTAGGCCGGGTCGTCGACCTGTTTCGGCCCACCACCGGACTCGGAGTCGCTCATTACAACATCCGATGTGCGCGAGCGCTAAAACATCCTTTCCTCCGACCGACTGCCCACCGTCTCAGTCGACATGGTACCCCCGGTCGCCCCACCGTGAGAACTGCGAACACACTTCGCCTAGTTTTATTAACAACTTTACCGACTGTTGGCCCATAGTGACGAACGACAGCCAGTCAACAATTTTCGTGGTGAGAGAGCAATGAATCGCGGTACGGGCGGAGACGCATCGGCGGAGCTCGTCGGGATGGAGTCGCTTGGGAACCTGCGCGTCGAGTGCTACATCCGGTCGGATCTCTCGAGAGTCAGCGAGCGACAGGTGGAGGTGCTGCTGGAGCGCCTTCGCGCACTCCGGGACACGGGGCTTATCACCGACTACGAGACCCGCCAGTGGCCGCCAAAGCGGCATACGGTCGTCGAGTCCCAGGCAGCAGAAACGACGCGGTCGGAGCTGTTTGCGAAATTCGAAGCCTGGGCAGACCAGCGCGGGTACTCGCTCGCGCCCGCCTTCGAACGCCGGACGAGTCACTCCTCGTTGCTCGGAAACGAGGAACCGCGCGAGGAGGTTCGCGTGCCGATCGTGACGCTCGCACTGTACGACGACGCCACGGAAACCACGCCACTCACCGGCGTTGTCCCGTACACCGAGGAGCCGGGGACGGTCGAAAGACAGACCTACACCATCGACAGCTGGCTGTGCGCACTCGAAGACGAGGCCGCCCCTGACAACGCTGTCCAGGTCTCCTCGTCAGCCCGAACCGAGCAATAGCGGCAGCCGGTCGACGACGACTCCGCACGAGAGCGTCAGGGTCGTCGCTCGCCTGGTGAGCCAGATACGTTCATTATCTCAGCGCACCTTCCTGTAGTGATGAAAAACCACGTCTACCAGATACAGGTCTGTCTCCGGCCGTTCACGCCCCAGGAGGTACAACAGCGCCAGCAGGAGGTGCTCGACCGAATCGAAGCGCTCGCCGCGGACGGTGTCGTCGAGCCCACTGTCGTCTGGTGGAGTCCTAAGGTGTGTCCGCCCCGGACGGACAACCCACTCAGCAGCGGCTGTCCCGACATCGTCGCGGAGCTCATCGACCTGGCCGACAGCAAACAGTTCTCTCTCGAACCGTTCATCAAGGAACACCACGGTATCACTCCGGCCGACGACTCGCTGGTGTTGCCGGTCATCTGTCTGGTCGTCCGCGACGGCGGCGAGATCGGCGGCCTCTACCCTGTTTCGCTCGACGGAACGAAATACACCGTCGAAGACGGACTTCGGGCGCTGGAGAGCGGTGCGGACGTCCTGAATCTGGGCTGACGCACGCTCGGTCGAACCCGTTATCCCTATACACGCCGCTGGGAAAGGGGAGGTATGTTCCTCGCGATGCGCGCGGAAGTCCGTGCGGCCCTTTCCGGGGCGCTCGCCGACCTGGACTTCCCGACCCACGACCTCGGTATCGAGCAACCGCCGGCCGACGTCGACGCGGTGCTGGCCTCCAGCGTCGCGTACCGACTCGCCGGCGAGGCCGGCGCACCGCCGCCGGCGGTCGCACAGCAAGTCGCCGACGCGATCGACGCCAACGAGTACGACTACATCGACAGCGTGGCGACGCAAGGCCCGTACGTCAACTTCCTGCCCAGCGAGCAGTACTTCTCCGATACGCTGGCGGCGGCCCGCGACGGCGACTACGGCACGCTGGAATCGTCGGGCAAAGAGGTCGTGGTCGAACACACGAGTGCGAATCCGACCGGCCCCGTCCACGTCGGCCGGGCGCGCAACCCGATCATCGGCGACGCGCTCGCCCGCGTGCTGGAGTACGCCGGCCACGACGTGGAACGGCACTACTACGTCAACGACGCCGGCCGCCAGATCGCCGTGTTCACCTGGGCCTACGAGACCTTCGACGAGAGCGACCTCCCCGAACCCGAACGGGACTCGCCGGAGTACGAGATGGTGCGGTACTACCGGAAGGGCAACGCCTTCCTCGAAGACGGCGACCCCGACGAGGTCGAGGCGGCCGAAGCCGAGATTCAGTCGATCCTCCAGGGACTGGAGGAAGGCGACGAGACCGTCTACGAGCGCGTCGGCGAGGTCGTCGACACCGTCCTCGCGGGGATGCGCGAGACGCTGAATCGCCTGCCGGCCACCTTCGACGAGTTCGTCAAGGAGACGCGCTTCATGCGCAACGGCGCGACCGACGACGTGGTCGAGCGGCTGAAGGAACTCGACGGTGCAGTCTACGAGGACGACGCCTGGCAGCTCACCTTCGATGACATCGACAAGAACCTCGTCTTCCTGCGCGCGGACGACACGTCGCTGTACACGACCCGCGACCTGGCTCACCACGAGTGGAAGTTCGACACCTACGACGAGGCAGTCACGGTGCTGGGCGAGGATCACAAGCTTCAGGCCGACCAGCTGAAGGCGACGCTCGACATGCTCGGCCACGACACCGACCGGCTCTCGACGGTGCACTACTCCTGGGTGAACCTCCCGGAGGGCGGCATGAGCACCAGGAAGGGCACCGGGATCGACCTGGACGACCTGCTGGACGAGGCCATCGACCGCGCCCGCGAGGAGGTCGAGTCCCGGATGGGCGAGCGCATCCGCGACGACGACCTCACCGACGAGGACGTCGAGCGGATCGCCCACCAGGTCGGCATCGGGGCAGTGCGCTACGACATCGTCTCGAAACAGCCCACGAAGGGCATCACCTTCGAGTGGGAACGGGCGCTGGACTTCGAGGCGCAGTCCGCCCCCTACGTCCAGTACGTCCACGCCCGCGCCTGCGGCATCCTCGACGAGGCGGCGGAGGCCGGCGTCGAGGTGCCCGACCCGGAGACAGTGGACGCGAGCGACCTGACCGACCCCGCGGAACGAGACCTGCTGCGTGCGATCGCAGCCTTCCCCGCCGAAATCGAGGAGGCAGCCGCGGAACTCCAGCCACACCTGGTCGCCACCTACACGCGCGACTTCGCGGAGGCGTTCAACACCTTCTACCGGGAGTGTCGCGTGCTGGATGCAGACGCCGAGACCCGCGACGCGCGGCTGGCGCTCGTGGCCGGCGCACAGACGACGATCGCCAACGCACTCGACGCACTCGGCGTGGCCGCACCCGATTCGATGTAGCCCGTCCCGTTCTCAGTCGAGCGACCGGCGACGACACTCGCTACCTCGGGATGACGAGTTTCGCGTCACACCCTTTGCACTGGATTTTCCACTGGTCGGCGTCTTCCTGCAGCACGTCGTACCCCTTCCGAGGATCACTAATTTGAATGTGTTTGAAATCTTTCCCGCATTCGATACATTGGTCAAACGAGCTCGTTGTTTGTGGGCACATATAGCTTTAAAGTTCTTTGAAGTTTATAAAATTAATCCAGAATCAAAGATCCTGGCAATTTGTTCCCACCAGTGTACCGCCGCCGCGAGGAGCGCGGGGAGCGGCGACGCCACAGCGTCGCAACCGGGCCGTAGGCGTCGATTACAGCAGTGTCTTTCTGCGGTGGTCGTCGGGGAGTGGGCCTGAATGAACCTGAGTCAGTGGGAGCCGTCCTGAGGGTCTGGTCGTCCTTTCCGGGTCTGCGTGGTAGGTGGTGATGCGGTGTGATAGACGTCGCGAAGATCAGATCTCGAACCACGAACGCATGACGAACCACAGCAACGACACCGACAGCATCGACGACCAGCCAACAGCGAACGACCCCGTGCACGACGGCTCCGAGTCCCAACCGCTCGACCGCCGGGGATTCCTGCAACGAACGGCCGCTGCGGGGCTCGCAACCGTCGCCGGCCTCGGTTTCGGCACCGCCGCCGCGAGTGCCGCGTCCCCACAGATCCGCGTCGAGGGTGAAGAATCGGGCCTGCACACGTATCGAATCTACGCCATCGACGCGACGTTCGGGTTTGGCGCCGACGCCGACCCGTACCCCGAAGTTCCGGAGTGGGCAGACGACGAGATCACGCTCGGACAGGCCCAGGTCGAGGGACGGATCGGCAATACCAACGTGGACAACTACACCTACTCGGTATCGGGTTCGCCGGATTTCATCATCTACGCGGACGGGAACCTCCTCTTCGAGTTCGACCCACCGATCGAGGTCGACGACAGAGTGCTCGTCCGCGGTGAGGAGTCGGGCTTTCACAACTATCGCCTCCGTGCGTCCGCAGGCGATATCGAACTCGGCGGCGCCGCCGAGAACAAGACCCCACAATTCGGGGACGCAATCGACGACGACGACTGGGGGACAGAGTCGGGGCCGTCGGAGGACGTCGATACGCTCGACCTGGTCGAGGGAAACATCGGCAATACGGGCTACGATACCTACTACGTGCACGGCCGGGGCAACGGCGGGTCGGTGAGCCGTCTCACCGTCAACGGCCATCTGATGGTCGGGTTGTGAGCCCGGCATCGCACTGACCCGCCTGCGTTTCAGTCGACACCGTTGTACCTGTGCGCTCGATCTCCGAGGCGGAGCGCGTCAATGCTCTCGTCGGTCGTCCCCGACGGCGCTCCATCGGGAATCGAAGCCGGCCGGATTATCAGGAGCGATAATCTGGCCAATAATTTCATTAGTAAAATGTAACCAATAGTGAGTATGGCCGCGATAGCCACACAGACAGACGCCGACGGGGAGTTGCTGCGACTCGTGAACCGCGTCGCCGACATCCGCGGAACGGACATCACGGAGCTACCGCCGATCCACGACGCGATCGACGGAGACGTTCTCGGTGACCTGCTGGGCAGCGAGTTCGACGGCGAACTCACGTTCACCTACGCCGGCTGCGAGGTCGTCGTCGCGGGCGATGGATCAGTTCGCGTGCGGGAGCGTGCCCCACGCCCACGCTGACGGCGCCATAGCTACGCGCTGACAGTGTGCTCCGCACTGATACCGCGCCGCTAGTACCGCGAGGCGTGACTGTTCGGTTCGGACAGCAGCGAGGACGAGAGACCCTCAACTGAAGAAACTGAACCGGCCGCCGGAGCTCTCCGCTTCCTCGACGTCTTCCTCTTCCTCGACGAACCACGCCTCGTCGAACACCATCTCGGCGTCCGCGGGGTTCGCGTCCTCGAAGAAGACGTCTTCCAGGCCGTCGGCGAGCAGTTCGTAGGCGTCGGCCGCCTCACTCTCCGGGGAGTTGAGCACGAGCGGTTCGTCCTCGGTCGCGTCGAGGTCCGTCGGGATGACGCCGAGCGTGGGGAACGCGAAGGTGTCGTCGATGTCCTCGACGTCGGTGTGGCGGGTGACCCGGCAGACGAGGCCACCGATGATCTCGCCGTCGACGCGCCCGGAGAGTTCGGCGGTCTTGACCGTGTCGCTGACGGCCACGTCGTCGGGCGTCGTCACGAGCAGGATCCCGTCGGCCAGCCCCAGCGGGACGGTCGTCTCGTGGGACAGGCCCGCCCCGGTGTCGACGAGGACGACGTCGTAGGCGGTGCGCAGCGTCTTGATGACCTTCCGAAGTTTCGCGGGGTCGGCCTCGGCGAAGGCTTCGAGGCTCTGCTCGCCGGGGATGGTCGTCACACCGCCCTGGGCGTCGGTCATGGCCTCGCTCACCGTGGCGTTGCCGGCGAGCACGTCGTGGAGGCTCCGGTCGTACTCGATACCGAGCATGGCCCCGAGGTTCGCCATGCCGAGGTCGGCGTCGACGACGACGGTGTCGTACCCCGACGCCTCCAGCGCGGCGGCCACGTTTACCGCCGTCGTGGTCTTGCCGACGCCACCTTTACCGCCCGCGATCGTGCAGACATAGCCCGCCATCGTTTGTTGTATAGGGCCATGACGCGAGATGATATAAACCCCGTCGTCCGCGAGGGTGCCGGCTATCGCAGTTGAGAACTGGGCGGCGCGCCAAGACGGGCTGACGCGTCCGGATCGACTAGCTGCGTCGCTTCGCCGCTCGACAGTTATCAGCGGTTGCCGGCACCGCTCCCTGTCAACAGGTTCTTACACGGCTCTCGCCAAATGCTTGTAATGAGCGAGCAGGAACAGGAGCAGTCGGACAAACAAAAATACGAGTTCCGAAAGGTCATCGAGGAACTCAAAGAGTACGAGGGATCGGGCACTCAATTAGTCACGATCTACGTCCCGCCCGAGCGGATGATCAGCGACGTGGTTGCCCACGTCACGCAAGAACATTCCGAAGCCAGCAACATCAAATCCAAAGAGACGCGCACGAACGTCCAGGACGCCCTCAAGAGCATCAAAGACCGCCTGAAGTACTACGACACCAAGCCACCGGAAAACGGCATGGTGCTCTTTTCGGGTGCGGTCGACTCGGGCGGGGGCCGAACCAACATGATCACCCGGGTTCTCGAAAATCCGCCGCAACCGATCGAGTCCTTCCGCTATCACTGCGACTCGGACTTTCTAACCGAACCCCTGGAGGAGATGCTGGCGGACAAGGGGCTGTTCGGGCTGGTCGTCCTCGACCGCCGCGAGGCCAACGTCGGCTGGCTCCGCGGGAAACGCGTCGAACCGGTCAAATCAGCGTCGTCGCTCGTGCCCGGCAAGCAGCGCAAAGGTGGCCAGTCCGCACAGCGGTTCGCCCGCCTGCGCCTGGAGGCC
>Ga0207797_1002025_pt1 | contig 14364 bp, 25 predicted proteins | sample PRCRCaboRojoPR_6_FD_187275 | JGI IMG/M metagenome (GOLD analysis project Ga0207797, IMG submission 187275) | Marine sediment microbial community from Cabo Rojo, Puerto Rico - PR CR 10% Liquid 1 (SPAdes) | ecosystem: Environmental > Aquatic > Marine > Coastal > Sediment | place: Cabo Rojo, Puerto... | reverse complement strand
CGAGGAGCTCGTGAAGACCCGCGAGGTCGTCTCGTTCCTCGAGGCCGCGGGTCTCCACGCCGACATCGACCGCGCGGACGACCGGAAGATCCGCGCCGGACGCGGCAAGACCCGCGGGCGAAAGTACCGCCGCCCGAAGTCGATCCTCTTCGTCACCGAGGGCGAACTCTCGAAGGCGGCCCGCAACCTCGCGGGCGCCGACGTCGCGACCGCCGCGGAAGTGAACGCCGAGGACCTCGCGCCGGGCGGCCACGCCGGGCGGCTGACCGTCTTCACCGAGTCGGCGCTGTCGGCGCTCGCCGAGCGGACCGACACCGCACCGGCCGCGGCGGCCGGGGACGGGGGTGGTGACGCGTGAACGTGATCGAGCACCCGCTCGTGACGGAGAAGGCGATGAACGAGATGGACTTCCAGAACAAGTTGGTGTTCGTCGTCCACCTCGACGCCACGAAGCCCGAGATCCGCGACGAGGTCGAGGATCGCTACGAGGTGACCGTCACGAACGTGAACACGCAGGTGACACCGAAGGGCAAGAAGAAGGCGACGGTGTCGCTGTCGGACGACGACGACGCCCAGGAGATCGCCTCGCGGATCGGGGTGTTCTGAGATGGGACGCAGAATCCAGGGACAGAAGCGCGGTCACGGCAGCCCGGCGTTCCGGGCGCCGTCGCACCGCTACAAGGCGAATCTGGAGCACCGCAAGAGCGAGGACCGCGACACGATCGAGGGGACGGTCGTCGGCATCGAGCACGACCCCGCGCGGTCGGCGCCGGTCGCCGAGGTCGAGTTCGACGACGGCGACCGCCGGCTCGTCCTCGCGCCCGAGGGGATCACCGTCGGCGAGACGCTGCAGGTCGGCGTCTCCGCGGAGATCAAGCCGGGCAACACGCTCCCGCTGGCGGAGATCCCCGAGGGGATCCCCGTCTGTAACGTCGAGCGCCAGCCCGGCGACGGCGGGAAGTTCGCCCGCGCGTCGGGCACGTCCGCCCAGCTGCTCAGCCACGACCGCCACGTCGCGGTCGTCAAACTGCCGTCGGGGCAGGTCAAGCGGCTGAGCCCCGACTGCCGGGCGACGATCGGCGTCGTTGCCGGCGGCGGCCGGACGGAGAAGCCGTTCGTCAAGGCCGGCAAGAAGTACCACAAACTGAAGACGCGCGGCACGAAGTGGCCGCGCGTCCGCGGGGTGGCGATGAACGCCGTCGATCACCCGTTCGGCGGCGGCGGCCGCCAGCACCCGGGACGCCCGAAGAGCGTCTCGCGAAACGCCCCGCCGGGCCGGAAGGTTGGCGACATCGCGTCCAAGCGCACCGGTCGCGGCGGCAAGGCAGGGAACAAGTAACATGAGTCAGTCAGACTACCGAACCGGCCGCGGCGAGGAGTTCACCTACCGCGGTCACACGCTCGAGGAACTGCAGGAGCTGTCGATCGACGAGGTGGCGGAACTGCTTCCCGCACGACCCCGGCGAACGATCGCCCGCGGACTGGGCGTCGAACACGAGAAACTGCTCGAGAAGGCCCGGAAGACGACGCCGGAGGAGTCGGCCAACGACCCCGTCAGGACGCACCTGCGGGACATGCCGATCCTCCCGGAGTTCGTCGACCTGACGTTCGCCGTCTACACCGGCCAGTCGTTCGAGCGCGTCAGGGTCGAGCCCGAGATGATCGGGCACTACCTCGGCGAGTTCCAGCAGACGCGGACGTCCGTCGAGCACGGACAGGCCGGCATCGGCGCGACCCGGTCCTCGAAGTTCGTGCCCCTCAAGTAAGCCATGGGAATCAACTACAGCGTCGAGGCCGACCCGGAGACCACTGCCCGAGCCATGCTCCGGGATCGGCCCATCAGCCTGAAGCACAGCAAGGCCATCGCCCGGCAGCTCAGGGGCCGGACGGTCGAGGACGCCGAGGCGTACCTCCAGCGCGTCGTCGACGGCGAGCAGTCCGTCCCGTTCAAGCAGCACAACACGGGCGTCGGCCACCGATCGGACATCGACGGCTGGGACGCCGGCCGCTACCCCGAGAAGGCCTCGAAGGACTTCCTGAAGCTCATCGAGAACGCGAAGAACAACGCGATCGAGCAGGGCTTCGACGGGGAGTCGATGGAGATCATGCACGTCGCGCCCCACAAGGTGGGCGAGCGCCAGGGGCGCAAACCCCGGGCGTTCGGCCGCGCCGGCGCGTGGAACACGACGATCTGTGACGTGGAGCTGATCCTCCAGGTCCCCGAGGACGAACGGGAGGTGGAGGCCTGATGGCGGACGAACACCAGTTCATCGAGGACGGCCTCCAGCGCAACCAGATCGACGAGTTCTTCGCCGACGAGCTGGGCCGCGCCGGCTACGGCGGCATGGAGGTCGCCAAGACGCCGATGGGCACCCAGATCGTCCTGAAGGCCGAAAAACCCGGGATGGTCATCGGCAAGGGCGGCAAGAACATCCGGAAGGTCACCCGCGAGCTCGAAGAGCGGTTCGACCTCGACGACCCGCAGATCGACGTCCAGGAGGTCGACGAACCCGACCTCAACGCGCGGATCGTCGCCGACCGCCTGGCCAACGCCTTGGAGCGCGGCTGGTACTTCCGGAAGGCCGGCCACACCACCATCGACCGGATCATGGACGCCGGCGCGCTGGGCGCCGAGATCGTCCTCTCCGGGAAGGTGACGGGCGCGCGGTCGCGCGTCGAGAAGTTCAACCGCGGCTACATCAAGCACAACGGCGAGCCCGCCCAGGAGATCGTCGACGAGGGCCAGGGCGTCGCCGTGATGAAGCTCGGGACGATCGGCGTGACGGTGAAGATCATCCCGCCGAACGCCCACCTCCCCGACGACTTCGACATCCGCGAGGGCGTCGAGGTCGAGCCCGTCGAGCAGGCGGCCGCGACCGAGGAGGGCGTCGAGGAGCTCCTCGAGGAGGAGCCCGAGGAGATCCCCGAGGTCGCCCAGCCCGACGCCGAGGCGGAGGCCGGCGAGGCCCCCGTCGAGGACGTCGAGGAGGTCGTCGACGAGGAGGTCGTCGAGGAGCCCGCCGCCGGGGCCGACGAGGCCGACGCCGACGAGGGCGAGGGCGAGGGCGAGGGCGACGACGAGGCCGCCGGTGCCGAGCCCGACTTCGACGACTTGGACGAGGACGTCGAGGCGGAGGCGGCGAGCCTGGTGGCCGAGATGGAAGGCGACGAGGAGGACGACTGAGATGGCGATCCTCTACTCCGAGGAGATCCGCGACATGACGCCCGCCGAGCGGCAGGCCGAGATGGAGGAGCTCGAGACCGAGCTGCTCAACGCGAAGGCGGTGCAGGCGGCCGGCGGTGCCCCCGACAACCCCGGGCGCATCTCCGAGCTGCGACGGACGATCGCGCGGATCAAGACGATCCAGCGCGAGGAGGGAGACCTCGACGCCGACGAGTCGGAGTGAACTGAAGATGGCCCTGACCCCCGAGACGCTGACGCGACACGAACTCACCGGCCTGCACGTGCGGGTCGCCGCCGCGAGCAACCCCGACCTCGTCGGGGTTGCCGGGCGAGTCGTCCGCGAGACGATGCGGACGCTGCACGTGCGCGACCGGCCGGACTCGAAGAGCGACGCGTCCCGGGTGCGTCAGGTGCCGAAAGTCGGGTCGACGCTGGAGTTCCGTCTCCCGGACGACAGCGTCACCGGACCCGGACCCGGACCTGGATCCGGACGACCCCCGGTGGGGGTCGCCGGCGACCGGGACCGGGGAGCCAGTGCCGGGCTCGAGAGCGGGACACCGCTCGCGAGCACAGATGATCTCGCCGGTGAACCGACACCGGCTCGCACAGATGAAGCCGCCGGGGTTCGCAAGGCCCCGGGGACCGCGTCCGAACTCCCGTCGGAAACTGCCGGCCGATCCGGTCAGTCCGGCGGCTGCGAGGGCGCGGCCTACGTTACGGTGGATGGCGACCGGCTGCTGGCACGACCCGCACTCCGAACCGAGAAGGCAGGTGACAACCAATGGCGATAGGACTCAACGTACCGGAACCGGAGGAGGCCTGCGCCGACCAGAACTGCCCGTTCCACGGCTCCCTTGCCGTGCGCGGGGGGACACTGGAAGGCGAGGTCGCCTCCACCGACATGACGAAGACCGTGATCGTCGAGCGGGAGTACGACGTGTTCGTACCGAAGTACGACCGCTACATGAAGCGACGATCCCGCGTCCCGGCCCACGCACCCCCGTGTCTGGGCCTGGAGGTGGGCGACACGGTCCGCATCGCAGAGACACGACCGCTCTCGAAGACCAAGGCGCACGTGGTCGTCGAGGTCCTGGGAGGTGACGACGCGTGAAGGCACTGAAGGCCGACGTCACGCGCGGCCTCGCCCGGGATTCGCGGATCACGTGTGCGGACAACACCGGGGCCCGGGAGCTGCGGATCATCAGCATCTCCGGCTACTCCGGCACCAAGAACAGACACCCCAAGGCGGGCATCGGCGACCGCGTCACCGTCTCGGTGACGAAAGGGACGCCCGAGATGCGGCGCCAGGTGCTCGAGGCCGTCATCGTTCGACAGCGGAAGTCGATCCGACGACCCTCGGGCACGCGCGTGAAGTTCGAAGACAACGCGGCGGTGCTCATCGACGAGATGGGCGAGCCGCGCGGGACCGAGATCAAGGGTCCCGTCGCGCGCGAGGTCGCCGAACGCTTCGGGAGCATCGCGTCCACCGCGACGATGATCGTGTAACATGACGACACAGCCACGCAAACAACGAAAGCGGAACCGGACCGCGCCCCTCCACGAGCGGCACGACCAGGTCCGCGCGACGCTGTCGGACGACCTCCGCGAGGAGTACGGACAGCGCAACGTGCGGGTCAACGAGGGCGACACGGTCGAGGTCCTGCGCGGCGACTTCGCCGGCCACGAGGGCGAAGTCGTCGGCGTCGACCTCAAGGCCGAGACGATCTCCGTCGAGGAGGTCGTCATCGAGAAGGCGGACGGCGAGGAGGTCCCGCGGCCGCTGGACGCCTCGAACGTCCGCGTGACCGAGTTGAACCTCGAGGACGACCGCCGCGAGGAGCGCCTCGAACGGGACGAGGGAGGTGACGACTGATGGGCGACCACCAGAAGCGCCTGTCCGCGCCGAACTCCTGGCCCGTCGAGCGAAAAGAACAGACGTTCACCGTCAAGGCCGGCGCCGGCCCGCACGGCGAGGCCGGCGTCCCGCTGGTCGTACTCTTACGGGACGTGCTCGGCTACGTCGACACGACCAAGGAGGCCCGCTACGCGCTCTCGCGCGACTCGGTCCTGGTCAACGGCGTCCCGGTCTCCGACCACCGCCGACCGATCGGGATGTTCGACATCCTCTCGTTCGGGGAGCGCGACGAGCAGTTCCGCGTCTTCCCCGACGAGGGCGGGCGGCTGACCCTGACGCCCATCTCGGCGTCGGCGGCCGACAGCCGGCTCGGCAAGGTCGTCGGCAAGCAGATCGTGCCCGGCGGCGACGTCCAGCTCGCGCTCCACGACGGTGCGACGCTCCAGCTGTCTGCCGAGGAGGCGGCCCAGTACAACACGAAGGACTCGCTGGTCGTCGACAACGAGTCGAAGGAGGTCGTCGCGCACTTCCGCTACGAGGAGGGCGCGCTGGTGACCGCCGTCGACGGCACGCACGCCGGCGAGATCGGGACGATCGATGAGATCCTCGTCACGCCCGGCTCTGGCGCCAACAGCGTCCGCGTCGCGCAGGACGACGGCGGCTTCGAGACGATCGAGGACTACGTCGTCGTCATCGACGAGAACTTCACCGGCGACTCGTCGGCCGAGGCCGGCGAGACCGACGAGGCCGGCGAGGCCGGCGAGGCCGACGAGACCGGCGAAGCAGACGAGGTCGATGCGACTGACGAGACCGACGTCGACGCCGCCGAAGCCGACGCGGACGTCGACGCCGCCGAGGCCGACGCGGACGTCGACGCCGCCGAGGCCGACGCGGACGTCGACGCCGACGAGACAGCGCCCGACGACGGAGGTGACGACGAGTGAGCAGCGAGCACGACGCCGGCGACGCGGACGCGGAGTTCCACGAGATGCGTCGCCCGCGCGTCGAGAAGGTCGTCGCCCACATGGGCGTCGGCGAGGGCGGTCGCGAGCTCGCGAACGCCGAGGAGATCCTCGAGGCGATCACGGGCCAGCAGTCGGTCCGGACGAACGCCAAGCGCTCCTCGCAGGACTTCGGCGTCCGGCGGGGGAACCCGATCGGCGCGAAGGTGACGCTGCGGGGCGAGCAGGCGGTCGACTTCCTCGGGACGGCCCTCGAGCTCGTCGAGCTGGAGCGGACCCAGTTCGACGAGACGGGCAACTTCAGTTTCGGCGTCGCGGAACACACCGAGTTCCCCAGCCAGGAGTACGACCCGAACGTCGGCATCTACGGGCTCGACGTGACGGTGAACCTGGTGCGACCGGGCTACCGCATCACCAAGCGCGACAAGGTGACCCGCTCGATCCCGTCGAACCACCGGCTGACCGTCGACGACGCCGTCGCGTTCCTCGAGAGCGAGTTCGGGGTCGCGGTCGGCGACGCGGAGGGCAACGAATGAGCGAGCAGGAAGGCGAACTGAAAGGCACCGGTGACACCGGCGAGCAGGCCAGCAAGCGGACCGGCAACCGACACGAGTGTCGGCGCTGCGGTCGCAAGCAGGGTCTGGTCGGCAAGTACGACATCAACCTCTGTCGGCAGTGCTTCCGCGAGGTCGCACGCGGCATGGGGTTCAAGAAGTACCGATAACCATGGCAGGAAACGATCCACTGAGTAACGCGCTCGCCGGCCTGAACAACGCCGAGAGCGTGGGCCACCTCGCGTACACGGTCGCGCCGGCCTCGAACCTGATCGGCAACGTGCTCGAGGTCTTCTACGACCGCGGCTACATCGACGGCTTCGAGTTCGTCGACGACGGCAAGGCGGGGAAGTTCGACGTCGAACTCCGTGGCGCCATCAACGAGTGTGGCGTGGTCAAGCCGCGCTACTCCGCCGGCGCCGACGAGTTCGAGAAGTGGGAGAAGCGCTACCTCCCGGCCCGCGACTACGGCGCGCTGGTCGTCACGACCTCCCAGGGCGTGATGAGCCACTACCAGGCGCGCGAGCAGGGTATCGGCGGACAGGTAATCGCATACGTATACTGAAATGAACAGGGTAACAATCGAGGTTCCGGAGGAGGTCACCGCGACGGTCGACCACCTCGACCTGACAGTGGAGGGACCGGAGGGCTCCGTCACGCGACGGCTCTGGTACCCGTCCATCTCGGTGACGGTCGAGGACGTCGAGGTCGAGGGCGAGGCCGACGACGGCACCACCGAGACGGTCGAGGCGGTCGTCGTCGCCTCCGAGGAGGACGACGCGAAGACGGCCGCGACGATGGGAACGTTCGAGTCCCACGTCAGGAACATGCTCCACGGCGTCACCGATGGGTGGGTCTACGAGATGGAGGTCTTCTACGCCCACTTCCCGATGCAGGTGGACGTCGAGGGCGACCACGTCGTCATCAGCAACTTCCTCGGCGAGAAGTCGCCCCGGCGAACGCCGATCCGCGGCGACACCGACGTCGAGATCGACGGCGAGGAGATCCGGCTCAGCGGTCCGAACAAGGAGGACGTGGGCCAGACCGCCGCGGACATCGAACAGCTGACGCGGGTGACCGACAAGGACACCCGCGTCTTCCAGGACGGCGTCTACATCACCAGCAAGCCCGGCAAGGCGACGGCAGGTGGGTCATAGATGAGCGAACCAGACGACGACGTCTCGACGCTGTCGGGCGTCGACGACGAGACGGCCGAGACGCTTCGTGCGGCCGGCTACGAGACGGTCGAGGACCTCCAGGGGGTCTCCAGCGAGGAGCTCGCCGAGGTCGACGGCGTCAGCCGGGCGCTCTCGGCGCGCATCGTCGCCCAGGTCGGCGAGGCCGACGTGGCAGACGAGACCGACGCGACCGTCGAGGAGGCCGACGCCGACTCCGAGGCCGACGCCGACTCCGAGGCCGACGCCGACGCCGACGAGGGCGGCTTCGAGTTCGGCGACGAGGAGACCGACGAGACCGCAGCGGCCGGCGAGGCCGACGACGACGCCGACGAGGACATCGAGTCCATCAGCGGCGTCGGACCGTCGAAGGCCGAGGCGCTGCGCGCGGCCGGCTACGAGACGGTGACGGACCTGAAGGCCGCCTCCCAGTCGGAACTGGCGGGCGTCGAGGCGATCGGCAACGCCCTCGCGGCCCGCATCAAGGCCGACGTCGGCGGCCTCGAGGTCGCCGAGGAGGTCGAGGCCGAGGTCGAGGACGAGGGCGCAGCGCCCGAAGCCGAGGCCGAAGCGGAGGCCGAGACGGAACTGCGGCCCCGCGGCCACGCCGACAAGACGCCCGAGCTGGACGCCGAGACGGCGCGCGCCCTGGCGCAGAAGCGCCGGGAGGGCAACCCGCAGTTCAACCGGCAGGACTACCACAAGAAGAAGCGGATCCCGACCTCGTGGCGCAAGCCCCGCGGCAACCTCTCGAAGCAGCGCCGCGGCATCAAGGGGAAGGGCGCGATGGTCGAGGCGGGCTACCGCTCGCCGACGGCGTCGCGGGGGCTCCACCCCAGCGGCTTCGAGGAGGTCCGCGTCCACAACGCGGACGACCTCGAGGACGTCGACCCGGCGACCCAGGCGGTCCGGATCGCCTCGAAGGTCGGCGGTCGGAAGCGCGAACGGATCGAGGACGTCTGCGAGGACCGCGGGATCCGCGTCCTCAACCCCACCTACGTGGAAGTCGAGGTGACCGACAGTGACTGATCTGGCAGCACAGCGACGGATGGCGGCGGACCTGCTCGACGTGGGCAAGGACCGCGTCTGGCTGGACCCCGAGGCGCAAGCCGAGATCGCGGAGGCGATCACCCGCGAGGACCTCCGCGAACTCATCGACGAGGGGACCGTCCGGGCGAAGGAGGCCAAGGGGAACTCCCGCGGCCGTGCCCGCGAGCGGGCCGAAAAGCGGGCCTACGGCCACCGCACCGGTGCGGGCTCCCGCAAGGGGAAGGCCGGCGCCCGGTCGAACAGGAAGCGCGCATGGATCAGCCGGATCCGCGCCCAGCGCGAGCGGCTCCGCGAACTGCGGGACGACGGGCCGCTCTCGGCGTCGGAGTACCGCACGCTGTACAACAAGGCCAGCGGCGGCGAGTTCGACAGCGTGGACCGGCTCGAAGCGTACATCCGGAACAACTACGGCTACGACGTATAACTATGGCAACAGGACCACGATACAGGGTTCCGATGCGTCGTCGCCGGGAGGCACGGACGGACTACCACCAGCGGTTGCGCCTGCTGAAATCCGGCAAGCCGCGCCTGGTCGCGCGACTCTCGAACAGGCACGTCAGGGCGCAGCTGATCACTCCGGGCCTCCAGGGCGACGAGACGCACGCGGCAGCATCGTCAGAGGACCTCGCGGAGTACGGCTGGGAGGCTCCCACCGGGAACCTCCCGAGCGCGTACCTCACGGGGTACCTGCTTGGGATCCGCGCCCTCGACGCGGGCTACGAGGAGGGCGTCCTCGACATCGGGCTGAACACGGCGACGCCCGGCAACAGGACGTTCGCCGTCCAGGAGGGGGCGATCGACGCCGGCCTGGACGTGCCGCACAACGAGTCGGTGCTCGCCGACTGGTCGCGAAACCGCGGCGAGCACATCGCCGCGTACGCCGAGCAGCTCGACGAGCCGCTCTACGGCGGCGACTTCGACGCGACCGAACTCCCCGGGCACTTCGACGACGTGCTCGAGCGACTTCAGGAGGCTAACGACCACGCATGAGCGGATACGACGACGGCTGGACGCCGGTGACCCGGCTCGGCCGCATGGTACAGGACGGCGACATCGGCTCGATGGCCCAGGCGTTAGACTCCGGGCTCCCGCTGAAGGAGCCGGAGATCGTCGACCAGCTCCTCCCGGGGCTGGAAGACGAGGTGCTGGACATCAACATGGTCCAGCGGATGACCGACTCGGGGCGCCGCGTGAAGTTCCGGTGTGTCGTCGCGGTCGGCAACCGCGACGGCTTCCTCGGCTACGCCGAGGCGCGCGACGACCAGGTCGGCTCGGCCATCCAGAAGGCGATCGAGGTGGCGAAACTGAACATCATCTCGGTCGACCGCGGCTCCGGCTCCTGGGAGGACTCCGCCGGCGGGGTCAACTCCCTCACCCGGAAGGCGACGGGGAAGGCCGGCTCGGTGACCGTGGAGATCCTGCCGGCTCCGCAGGGGCTCGGGCTCGCGGCCTCGGAGACGACGCGCGCGATCCTGGAGCTCGCCGGGGTGAAGGACGCCTGGACCCGCTCGAACGGCAACACCCGGACGACGGTGAACCTGGCGAAGGCGACGTACAACGCGCTGAAGAACGCCTCGCAGTCGCGGACGCCCCGGCGGGCGCGCCGCGTCCAGCGCGAGGCGCGGGAGGGGTCGGACTGATGCAGGCGGTCGTCCAGCTCCGCGGCGAGGTCAACATGGCCCAGGGCGTGCGCGACACGCTCGGCATGCTGAACCTCCACTCGGTGAACCACTGCACGTTCGTCCCCGAGACGGACACCTACCGCGGGATGCTCACGAAGGTGAACGACTACGTCGCCTTCGGCGAGCCGTCCGTCGAGACGGTGGCGACCCTGCTCCGCACGCGCGGCGAGCCCGAGGCGGGCGACGCCGAGATCGACGACGAGTGGGTCGCGGCCAACACCGACTACGCGGACGTCGAGGCGCTGGCGGCGGCGGTCGTCGACGAGGAGACGACCCTCCGCGAGGCGGGCCTCTCGCCCGCGCTCCGGCTGCATCCGCCGCGGGGCGGCCACCACGGCGTCAAGCACTCGGCGACCGAGGGCGGCGAGCTCGGGCGCCACTCGACCGAGACGATGGACGCGCTCCTGGAGGCGATGCGATGACGAGCAAGAAGCGACGACAGCGCGGCTCGCGCACCCACGGCGGCGGCACGCACAAGAACCGGCGCGGCGCCGGGCACCGCGGCGGTCGCGGCCGCGCCGGGCGGGCGAAACACGAGTTCCACAACTACGAGCCGCTCGGCAAGCACGGCTTCTCGCGGCCCCAGTCGGTCCAGGAGGAGGTCCTGGAGGTCCAGGTCCGCGAACTCGACGAGGACGCCCCGCTGCACGTCGCCGCGGGCGTCGCCGAGGAGACCGACGACGGCGGGGTCCGGATCGACGTCCGGGACGTCGTCGAGGACGGCCACGAGGCCGACGCGGTGAAGGTGCTCGGCGGCGGCCAGGTGCGCGGACAGCTCCACCTCGTCGCGGACGCGTTCACGGCGTCGGCTCGCGAGCTGGTCGAGGAGGCCGGCGGCACGGTCGAACTGACCGGGCGCGCCGAGCGCGCAGCCGAGTCCGAATCCGAATCCGAATCCGACGAGGCGACGGACGCGGACCAGAAGACTAACGACGGGACAGACGGCGAGGAGTAACATGGGCTGGAAGGAAACCGCCGAACCGGTGCTGACGCGGATGCCCTCGGTCGCGAGACCGGAGGGGCACGTCCCGTTCCGACGGAAACTGGGGTGGACGGCCGGCATCCTCGTCCTCTACTTCTTCCTGACGAACGTCACCCTCTTCGGGCTCGACGTCGGCCAGCAACAGGACCTCTTCGGGCAGTTCCGGTCGATCCTGGCCGGACAGAGCGGCTCGATCCTCCAGCTGGGGATCGGTCCGATCGTCACGGCGAGCATCGTCCTCCAGCTGCTGGGCGGGGCCGACCTGCTCGGGCTGGACACGAACGACCCCCGGGACCAGATCCTCTACCAGGGGCTCCAGAAGCTACTGGTCGTCGTGATGATCTTCCTGACGGGGATCCCGATGGTCTACTTCGGCGGTTTCCTCCCCGCGAGCGACGGCGTCGCGTCGTCGCTCGGCGTCCCGGAGGTGGGCATCCAGACGATCATCTTCGCACAGATCGCCGTCGGGGGCATCCTCATCCTGTTCATGGACGAGATCGTGAGCAAGTGGGGCGTCGGCTCCGGCGTCGGGCTGTTCATCATCGCGGGCGTGAGCCAGCAGCTCGTCGGCGGGCTGTTCGGCTGGCAGGGCCTGACGGGGAATCCCGGGCTCCTTCCGACCTGGATCGGGATCCTCACCGGCGAGGTCTCGCTGGGACCGGTGTTGACGCCCAGCGGCATCCAGTCGCTGCTGTTCAGCCCGGGCCAGGTGCTCGCGCTGTTCACGACGGTCCTCATCTTCGTGGTCGTCGTCTACGCCGAGTCGGTCCGCGTGGAGATCCCGCTCTCGCACGCCCGGGTCAAGGGCGCCCGCGGGCGCTTCCCGGTGAAGCTCATCTACGCGAGCGTCCTGCCGATGATCCTCGTGCGGGCGCTGCAGGCGAACATCCAGTTCGCCGGCCGCATCCTCAACTCGCAGTGGGCGACGATGCCCGCCTGGGTCGGCCAGTACAACGCGAACGGGCAGGTGATCGACGGGCTGTTCTACTACCTCGCCCCGATCCAGTCGCGCGCCGACTGGATGTGGTTCCTGGCGCTGACGCCCGGGAACGTCGAGCCCTGGCAGATCCTGCTCCGGATCTCCGTCGACCTGACGTTCATGGTGATCGGCGGCGGGATCTTCGCGATCTTCTGGGTCGAGACGACGGGCATGGGGCCCGAGGCCACCGCCCGTCAGATCCAGAACTCCGGGATGCAGATCCCCGGCTTCCGGCGCAACCCGCAGGTCATCGAGAAGGTGATGGAGCGGTACATCCCGCAGGTCACCGTGATCGGCGGCGCCCTGGTCGGCGTCCTGGCGGTCGCGGCGAACATGCTCGGGACGATCGGGCAGGTCTCGGGGACGGGGCTGCTGCTGACGGTCTCGATCACGTACAAACTGTACGAGGAGATCGCCGAGGAGCAGCTGATGGAGATGCACCCCGTGATGCGCCAGATGTTCGGGGACTGAGACGCACTGCTCGAAAGCGCCAGATCTCCTCTTTTGGGCGTCGTGAACCGTGGCCGCTCACCGAGTCGGATGGACGGCGTAAGTTAATTAGCTCCGTATGCAGGTCGTATACACGTGAGCACGTCGATCCGGGTCTCCGACGACACGAAGCGGATGTTAGAGCGCCTGAAACGGGATGACGAGACGTTCGACGAACTCCTCGAACGTCTCGCGCAGAGCGAACGACCGATCGAGATCGGTGCGTGGAGCGAAGAAGACGCCGAGCGAGCACGGGCGGCGGTGAAGCGGTCTCGGGAGAGCTTCGAGCGGTGACGTTCCTCGATAGTTCGGTCATCATCGACATGCTGGAGGGCGTTCCCGAAGTCGTCGAGGCCGTCGAAGAGCGCGGCCAACCGTACCTCACGTCTTCGCTCTGCGTGTTCGAAGTCGTAGACGGGAGAGTGAGAAGCGGCGAAACCGACGCCGTCGGGGTTCGCCAGCAGTTCGGCGGCGTTCGGGCGCTGGACCTGAACGAGCAAATAGCGCTGGAGGCCGCTCGGATGCAGGACGAGCTGACGAACGACGGCGAACGAACAGCGGCGCGCGACCTGCTGATCGCAGCGACCGCCCGGTCAACGGGGGACGAACTCGTCGTCTCGGACAGCGACTTCGAAACGGGCCTCCTCACCGAGACGATGGACGTCACGAACCTCCGCCGCGACGACTGACGGGGTGTGGAACCCAGGTGGGCTCGGGGTTCCGTCACGCTCGGGAGGCCCGTGGTCGACCCCCGACGAGAACGCGATTCCCGTCGTCCCGAAGCCACTGTCCACGCAGATCGCTGAACGCTTATGTCCGCTCGATCGGAACGCACACCGGCAGATGTCCCGCCAGTTCCTCGCAGCCAGGCCCCTCCAGGCGTGCAAGCTCGCCGTCGTCGCCGGCACGCTCGTCTTCGGGCTCCTCGGGTTCTTCCGGCTCGTCCCCGGACAGCAGCTCGCCGCCCTCCTCGTCGTCCCGTTCGTCGGGCTCACCCTCGCGCTCGTCGTCACCGGCGAGACGCTGATCGCGGGCTACCGGGCCGCCCGCGCCGACGAGTCGCCGACGGACCGGCTCACGGCTCGCCCGGCGTACACGGTCGTCCGCGCGGTCGAGGCCGGCGTCGCCCTCCTCGCGGCGGGCGGGGTCGTCGCCACGGTCGTCACGGTTCCCGACGAACCCCTGGCCGGTCCCGGCGCCATCGGCCTCCTGTTCGTCGTCGCGACGCTCGGGCTGTTCATCCTCGCGGCGACCCTCGTCCGGGTCGCGGCCGAGTACCACTACTACCGCCGCGACCGCGCCGCGGGAGAGCGGCCTGTCACCAGCGTCGGCTAATCGGTCACCAGCGTCGGCTCCCCGGCCACCAGCGTCGGCTCCCCGGCCACCAGCGTCGGCTCCCCGGCCACCAGCGTCGGCTCCCCGGCGCGGACTGCGCGTGCGGCCCGCCACGGG
>Ga0207797_1002024_pt1 | contig 14365 bp, 13 predicted proteins | sample PRCRCaboRojoPR_6_FD_187275 | JGI IMG/M metagenome (GOLD analysis project Ga0207797, IMG submission 187275) | Marine sediment microbial community from Cabo Rojo, Puerto Rico - PR CR 10% Liquid 1 (SPAdes) | ecosystem: Environmental > Aquatic > Marine > Coastal > Sediment | place: Cabo Rojo, Puerto... | reverse complement strand
GGGCGAGCCGATGGCCGCCGTCGTCGCGGACAGCAGGGAGGCCGCGATGGAGGCAGTGGGGGAGGTCGAACTCGACCTCGAGGAGCTGCCGGCGGTGTTCGACGTCGAGGAGGCGCTGGAGGACGACGCGCCGGTCCTCAAGCCCTGGGGGTCGAACCACTACGAGTACAACAGCGGCGAGGCCCGGAAGGTGCGCTTCGGCGACGTGGACGCGGCGTTCGAGGAGGCCGACCACGTCATCGAGGGTGAGTACTCCACCAAGCCCATCGAGCAGGCGCCCACCGAGACGACCAGCGCGACGGCCGTCCCGAAGGAGAACGGCCGGTACAAGGTGTACTCCAACACCCAGGCGCTGCACTTCTGTCACGGCGTCACGGCGGACACGCTTGACATCCCGCCGAGCAAGCTCCAGTTCGTCGGCGGCACTGTCGGCGGCGCCTTCGGCGGCAAGACGGACGTCATCGTCGAACAGCTGGCGACCCTGGCAGCGAAGGAGACCGGCGTGCCGGTGCGCTACAAGTTCTCCCGCGAGGAGGAGATGAAGGTCTCCTCGCCGCGCGGCGCCTGGAAACTACAGTACAAGGACGGCGTCAACGACGACGGCGACATCGTCGCCCGGCAGGTGACCAGCTACGCCGACGCCGGCGCCTACAACCGCCACTCGCCGTACGCTGTCACAAAGCAGGCCGCCAACGTCGGCGGCCCCTACACCATCCCGAACGCGAAGTTCGACTGCTACTGCGTGTACACGAACAAGACGCCGAGCAGCTCGATGCGCGGCTTCGGCGTGACGCCCTGTTCGTTCGCGATCGAGCTCCAGATGAACAAAATCGCCGACGAGGTCGGGATCGACCCCTGGGAGCTCCGGTTCAGGAACGCCTACCAGAACGGCGACATGAAACCACACCGCAAGGAGGTCCACGACGCGACGCTGATCGAATCGATGCAGGCGGCCGCCGAGATGGCCGACATCGACCTGCCCGACGAGGTCATGCAGATGAGCTCGAACGGGGGTGGTGTCTGATGGCGAAAGAGCGCGGTCGCGGCTTCGCCGCCGTCAACTACCCGACCGGAATGAACCTCGGCGGCGACCCCACCCAGGCGATCATCCACGCTACCGGGGCGGGCAACTTCGTGCTCACGCTGTCGAGCGCGGACCTCGGCCAGGGCGTGAAGACCGTCGCGACCCAGATGGCCGCCGAGGCGATGGGTGTGCCCGCCGACGACGTCGTCATCGACACCGGCGACACGGACACCGGCCCGTTCTGCATGGGGACGTTCGCGAGCCGCACCACCCACCGGGTCGGCAACGCCATCATCGAGGCCGCCGACGAGGCCAAGGAGGTACTGTTCGAGGCGGCCGCCCAGGAACTGGAGGCCGACGTGGAGGACCTGGAGATGGACGGTGAGGGGAACGTCCAAGTCGTCGGCGTCCCGGAGCGCTCGATCAGCGTGACCGAGGCCTCCGATATCGCCCAGTTCGAGCAGGGCAAGAGTGTCGCCGGCCGGGGGGCGGGCTGGCGACCGCTGAGCGAGGTCGACCCCGAGACCGGCGAGATGGACCCCGACTCGACGGAGGCCCACGCCTGCATCGTCGCCGACGTCGAGGTCGACACTGAAACCGGCGAGGTGGACGTCCTCAGCCTGAAAGCCGTCTACGAGATCGGCCAGATGATCAACCCCGCGCTGGTCGAGGGGCAGATAAAGGGCGGCGCCTGGATGGGGATGGCCCACGCCCTGTACGAGACGACCGACCCGTACTACCCCTCGACTGACCACAAGCCGGGCAACTTCGGGGAGTACCCACTGCCCGGCCCGGCGGAGGTACCGGACATCGAGTACGAGGTGTTGGAGATCCCCGCCGAATCCGGTCCCTACGGCGCCAAGGGGATCGGCGAGATGGCGGCCACGCCGCCGATCCCGGCGATCATCAACGCGGTCAACGACGCCATCGGCGTCCGGCTCACCCACTTCCCCGTCACCCCGGAGGACGTCCTCCGGGCGCTCGAGGAGCAGGAGGGAACCGCCGCGACGGACGCCTCGGGAGCGGTCCCGGGAGACGACGACTGACCCCCCGGCCGTGTCCCGGATCGTCGACCTCTCGGTGACGATCGGCGAGGAGACGCTGAGCCCGCCGTCGGTCGACAAGGCCCTGGAGCTGACCACCCACACGATGGAGGGCGAGAGCCACTGGCAGGGCAGCGAGGTGGAGATGCTGCTGCACACCGGTTCGCACGTCGACTTCGAGCGCCACACCGTCGAGGGCGGGGAGACCGCTGCCGACGTAACGCTCGACCGGGTTTGTGGCGACGCGCTCGTCGTCGACTGCAGCTACGCCGGCCCGGGCTACGAGATCACCCGCGAGGACGTGGAGCGCGGGGCCGGCGACCTCCGGGAGGGTGACGTCGTCCTCGTGCGGACCGACTGGACGGACGAGCAGTGGGGGAACTTCCCGACCTACTACGAGGACTCGCCGTACTGCGCGCCCGGGGCCGCCGAGTGGCTCGTCGAGAACGGCGCGAAGGCGGTCGGGTTCGACTGCTTCAGCGAGTACGCCGCCCGGCTCCCCGACTTCGCGCCCGAGGAGTTCGTCGTCCACAAGGTCGTCCTCGACAACGGCGCGCTCCTGATGCAGCACCTGACGAACCTGGGCGAACTCCCCGAGGACGGGCGGGTCCCGTTCTACGGCCCGTTCCTGAAGATGGCCGGCGCCGAGGGGGCGCCGGCCCGCTTCTTCGCGGTGCTGGAGTCCCGGTAGCGGGGCGGCCCTCGGCGCCGCCCTCGCCCGGTGCCGTACCCCGTCTGTCGGCCGTTCTCCGGCAGTTGTGGTGGAGACCGCCCCGGCCGACTGGGAGCGGTCGGCGGCGGCGCAAGATTAATACCCGTCTTGAGACACGCTAGCGACGGTGTCACCGATGTCAACCCGAGAGGTGTTCGACCACCACTTCCAGGCGTTCCAGGACCAGGACATGGACGAGATCATGGCGGACTACTCGGAGGACTCGCTCGTCGTGACCGCGGACGGCACGTTCCAGGGTATCGACGGCATCTCCGACATGTTCGCGGCGTTCTTCGAGGAGTTCTCCGGTGAGTATTTCGTCGAGCCACAGGAGGTCGTCGTCGACGGCGACATCGCCTTCTTCACGTGGGTCGCGGACAGCCCGGAGAACTTCTACGAGTTCGGCACGGACACGTTCGTCGTCATCGACGACGTCATCAGATACCAGACGGTCGCATCGGTCGCCCACGAGAAGTAGAGCGGCCGGCGTGGCGGTGACCGAGCGACCGAACACTGGGGACCCGGACGGCGACCAGCGACCCGGCCGACCGTGTCGCTTCCGGCCCCTGTCGGTGCCCACCGGTGACCGGACAGGTCCAAGCGGTCCGGCGCTACAGGACGGCCCGGAGGTTCGCCAGGCCGTCGCGAGCGAGGTCGTCCTGGCTCGGCTCCAGGGGCCGCCAGACGGCCGCCGCGTTCGCAATGCTGTCGACCGCGGGCGTGAACGACTCAATGACCGCGGTGTCGTCATACCCCACGTCGGCCAGCGCGCGCGCCACGCCGTCCCAGTCGATGTGGCCGTTGCCCGGCGCGCCCCGGTCGTTGCCACAGGCGTGGACGTAGCCGATGCGGTCGCCGGCCGACTCGATCGCGACGGGCATCGACTTCTCCTCGACGTTCATGTGGAAGGTGTCCAGCAGGAGCCGACAGTGGGGGTCGTCGACCCGGTCGACGAGCTCGATCCCCTGCTCGACCGTGTTGAGGAAACTGGTCTCGAAGCGGTTGAGCGGCTCGACACACAGCGTCACGCCGTGCTCGGCGGCGTGCGCCGAGAGCTCCGTCAACTGCTCGACGACCAGTTCGACGGCCGCGGCCCGCTCCTCGTCGGTCATGCTCCAGGTTCGCCCGACGGCCGCGTACAGCGGGCCACCGAGCCGCGTGGCGCCGACCGCCGAGGCCGCCTCGATGCAGTCCCGGAGGTACCGCCGGCCGTTCTCCCGCACCGCGGGGTCATCGGACAGGAGGTCGCGGTCCTCGGACATCGCCACCACGGCGGTGGCGTCCAGCCCGTGGTCGTCCAGCAGCCGGGCCGTCCGGTCGCAGTCGAGTTCCGTCGGCTCGACGAGCGGTATCTCCACGCCGTCGAACCCAATCTCGGCGGCCCGGGGGACGGTCTCCTGGACGTACTCCGTGGTGACGGGCGCACCCCAGACCCAGAGGTTGACACCTATCTGCATGGGCGGAGCCGAGAGCGCCGCGGGTCATAAGCACCCGGGTCGACCCCCTCACGGACCGACACGTTCTTCACCAGCGTTGTCGACGGTGCGAGCATGACCCGAACACTCCGCGAGCGGCTCCACGCGGGCGAGACCGTCGTCGGTCCGTTCCAGTCGATCGCATCGCCGTTGCTCACCGAGATCATCGGGCACGCCGGCTACGACTTCACCATCCTCGACCAGGAGCACGGCCCGCTGACGGCCGCCGACTGCAAGGGGCTGTGTGCCGCGGCCGAGAACGTCGGCCTGACGCCGATCGTCCGTGTCCGGAACGACGCCGAGGGGGAGATCCAGCGGGCGATGGATCTCGGCGGCGGGGTCGAGATACCACAGATCGAGACGGTCGACGACGCCGAGGCGGCGGTGGCGGCGAGCCGGTTCGACCCGCTCGGCTCCCGCGGGCTCTCGCCGTACGTCAGGGCCGGGGACTACGACGGCGGGGACGACTACACCGCGGCCCAGAACGAGGAGCGGACCGTGATCGTCCACGTCGAGGGCGAGCGGGCCGTCGACAACGCGGCCGACATCCTCCAGACCGACGGCATCGACGTGGCGTTCCTCGGCCCGTACGACCTCTCGCAGTCGCTGGGCATCCCCGGCCAGGTGCGCGACGAGCGGGTCGAGAGCCTGATGGAGGAGGTTTGTGACGTCGCCGAGGAGACGGACGCCGTCGTCGGCACGTACGCCGACGACCCGGAGATGGCGAACCGCTGGATCGACGCCGGCGTCCAGTTCCTCGCGCTCAGCGTCGACGCGCCGATCATCCGCCGGCGGTTCGAGGCGCTTCGGGCCGAGCTGTCGGCCTGACCGGGAGCTCCACCGCCCCGGAACGGGCCCCACGGACCCGCACTAACACCAATTTTTAATACACGATGTGTCCGTGCCCACAGTACCCAACCATGGTGTACAGAGCAGGCATCATCGGGAGCGGCGGCATCGCCGGCATGGGTATCCTCGGTATGCACGACGAGGAGGCCATCGGCCGGGAGAAGATCCGGGCGAGCCACGCGGGCGGCTACCACGCCACAGAGAGGATCGAACTGGTGGCCGTCGCCGACGTCGACGAGGGGAAACTGGAGCGGTTCGGCGAGGCCTGGGAGATACCGCCTGACCGGCGGTACGTGGGCCACGAGGCGATGCTCGCGACGGAGGACCTCGACGCGGTCTCGGTGTGTACCCCCTCCTTCCTGCACCGCCAACACACCGTGGACGCGGCCCGGTCGGCGGCCGCCCCGGACGTCATCTGGTGTGAGAAGCCGATCGCGACCTCCGTCGCGGACGCCGAGGAGATGATCGAGGCCGGCGGGGCGACCGACACGGAACTCGTTGTCAACCACTCGTTCCGCTTCACCGACAAGCTACGGCGGCTGGCGGCGCTCGTTCGCGAGGAGGACATTCTCGGGGACGTCCACTCGGTGGCGACGCAGTTCCGGATGGAGCTGATGCGCAACTCCACGCACCTGCTGGACACGCTGGTGTATCTGCTCGACGCCCGGGCCGAGCGGGTCCAGGGGTACGTCTCCGGCGAGAACGAGGCGGTCGACTCGCTGGGCGCGGACGCCGAGGTCGACGACGCTGCAGGCGCAGGGTTCGCCCTGTTGGATGACGGCACCTTCGCCAGCATCGACTGCACCGTCCCCCGAAAGGACTCATCGATGATGCTCCACTTCGTCGGCTCGGAGGGGAAGGTGTACATGAACAACGACGATGGGGAGTGGCGCTACTGGCGCCTGGAGGACGGCGAGCACGTCGAGCAGCCTCTGCCCGGCATCGAGGGCGACTGGACCTGGGACGAGGACTACCGGGACTCCTTCGCGAACGCGGCGGCCCACGTCACCGCGCTGCTGGACGGCGACGCCGAGAACCGCTCGACCGGCGAGGAGGCACGGCGCTCGCTGGAGATTATCGTCGCGTTCTACATCTCACACTACACGGGTAGCCGGGTCGAGATACCGCTGGAACGGCCGCTCAGGGACGTCGAGATCAACTCCTGGTGACCACCACCACGGTAAACGTTATTATGCCCCCCACTCAACCCGCCGGCCATGGTCGAGATGACAATCGACGTCGTCGACAGAGGGTACTTCAGGTGCGACCTGAACTACATGATCGAGGGACAGACGATGGCGACCCGGGACGACCCGAACCCGGACGTCGACTTCGAGCCCAACGCGGTGTACAACCTGGTGCTCGACCACCCGGAGGGGACGATCCTCTACGACACCGGGATCCACCACGACGCCGCTGACGGCTACTGGCCCGACGGGATGGCCCAGGCGTTCGTCCCCGAGGTCGCCAGCGAACACCGGCTGGACGACGACCTCGCGGCGGAGGGGTGGTCGGTCGAGGACATCGACTACGTGTTCATGACCCACCTCCACATCGACCACGCCGGCGGGCTGGAGTTCTTCGATGGCACCGACGTCCCCGTGTTCGTCCACGAGGACGAGCTCAAGTGGGCGCTGTACAGCGCCAACTCCGAGGAGGGCGACGACGGCTACCTGCCCAAGGAGCTGAACCACGACCTCAACTGGGAGGTCGTGAAGGGGAGCCGCCGGGAGCTGTTCGAGGACGTCGAATTCTGGCACCAGCCGGGCCACACGCCGGGGCTGATGGGCATGAAGGTCGAGCACCACAGCGCCGGCACGATCATGTTCGCGAGCGACGAGGTGTACCGCCGGACGAACTACGTCGACGAGGTGGCGCTGGGCGCGGGACTGCTCTGGAGCCGGCCCCACTGGGAGGACTCGCTGGCGGACCTGAAGGAGCTCGACGCCCGCGAGGACCCCGAGATGGTGTTCGGCCACGACCCCGGCCGGTTCGAGGAGATCAGGGACGGCTGGCCCTGACCGAGCGAGGGCCCCGCGCTCCGCCGCTCGGGGTCGGCGCCCCGGCACTCGCGCTGTTGTGAACTGTGTTCCAGTCGTTCCCCGGTTCTTCATAATAGAACAAACTTTATTACCTACCGTGAGAGTCGCTGGCACATGAGCGAGGCCAAACACCCCGTCCGGACGACCGAGACGACGCTCTCGATCATCGAGGAGCTGAAAACCGCCAGGATCGGCGGGGTCACCGAGATCGCGGACTCGCTCGGCCTCGCCAAGAGCGCGGTCCACAACCACCTCAACACCCTCCGGAACCACGGCTACGTCGTGAAGGAGGGGAGCCAGTACCGGCTGAGCCTGAAGTTCCTCGAGGTCGGCGGGTACATGCGCCACCAGATGGAGCTGTTCAAGACCGCCGAGCCACAGATCGACTGGCTCGCCGACCAGACCGACGAGCTGGCGAACCTGCTGGTCGAGGAGCACGGCGAGGGCGTCTACCTCTACCGCTCGAAGGGCGAGGAGGGGCTGGACTACGACACGTTCGCCGGCAAGCGGAAGTACCTCCACGCGACGTCGCTGGGCAAGGCGATCCTGGCGTTCCTCGACGAGGAGCGCCTCGACGCTATCATCGACCGTCATGGCCTCCCGGAGGTCACCGAGAACACGATCACCGACCGCGAGGCGCTGGACGAGGAACTCGGGGAGATCCGCACCGAGGGGGTCGCCTTCGACGACGGGGAGGCCACCCCCGGGGTGCGGTGTGTCGCCGCCCCCGTCCGCTCCGACGAGCGGGTGCTCGGCTCGATCAGCATCTCCGCGCCGACAAACCGGATGCGCGGCGACCGGTTCACCGAGACCGTCCCGGACAAGGTGCGCCGCGCGGCGAACGTCATCGAACTGAACATCAAGTACCCCTGACCCGCCAGGGGACAGACACCCTTCGCCCCTGCACGCGGGCGCCCGAGCGGTCGCAGGATGGCGATGTCCGGGCGGTTCTCTACGCGAGAACGACTGCCCCCTGGACGGCGAGCAATCCCACGCGACGGAACCGGAGACTGGACCCTGGCGAGGACCCGGTGGACGCCTCTCAGCGGAACTCGGCGACGGTGGTTCGATGGCGAGGTCGCCGGAGACCCCGGCTCGGAGCCGTAGGAAGGTATCCCGGTTCGACACACCCGGAGGGCCGCGCTGGCGTCGTGTAGGCGGAAACGGGGAGAGGGCGCCTCGTCCGGGGGCGACAACGGTGCGGAGCGGTCGGGGGTCGTTCCACCGGTCGCCGTGTCGCGTGGGCAGTCCCGGACGCGGCAATCTGTTCTACGCTGGAGAACGTGACGATAGCGTGACTGGGAACCACACCGCTCCCGTGGCGCGGTTCGTTCCGGACTGATGGGGAAGCCGGGTCTCCATCTGAGAACCGGCGCGCCCGGGGTGCGCGGTGAGTGTCAGCACGACCGGCGGCGGCCGTGTGGACGCGCCAGCCAGCGACTCCACCGGGACCCGGGGTTCAGCGCGCGCCGAGGTAGCCCGTCCGGTCCGTCTCCGCCCGGTAGAGGCCGCCGTCGCCGCCCGTCGCATACAGCGTCGAGAGCTCCTCGCCGCCGAACGCGCAGTTGGTCGGCAGCGAGTCCGGGAACGGGTGGGTTTCGAGCACCTCCCCGTCCGGCGCGAACACGTACAGCAGCGACCCCGGCCCGCTCCCCTCTTCGCCGGCCGGCGCCACGATGTTCCCCGCCGTGTCGAGGCACATCCCGTCGATGCCGCGGTGTGGCGCGAAGTCGTGGATCACCTCGCGCTCGCCGACCGACAGGTCGTCCAGCAGCGGGTAGGCGACCAGCGCCATGACGGGGGCCTCGCCGGCGAGATGCTCGGCGACGTACAGGGTGTCCCGGTCGGGGGCGACCAGCAGCCCGTTCGGCTGGACGGTGTCCGTCGTCACCCGGGTGACCGCCAGCTCCGGGTCGGACAGGTCCACGCGGTACACCGACCGGTGGTCGAGTTCCAGCTCCCGGTCGGGGTCCTCCCATGGCGCGCCGTAGTACGGGTCGGTGAACCAGAGCTGGCCGTCCTCGATAGCCAGGTCGTTCGGGCTGTTGAACCGGTCGCCCCGGTAGTGGGTGGCGACGGGGATCGGCCCGTCGTCGTCGTAGCGGACGACCCGGCGACCGTTCATCTCGCAGGCGTACAGCCGGCCCTGCTCGTCGAGCTTCAGCCCGTTCGCGGCGTTCGTGTCGGTGTGCAGCACGCTCGTCTCGCCCGTGGCGGGATCGTAGCGGAAGACCCGGTCGCTGGGCATGTTGCTGAAGAGGACGCTGTCGCCATCCCAGACGGGGCCCTCGGTGAAGTCGTACGGTCCAGCGACCATCTCGAACTCCCACGTCATGGGCGCGCCAACGAGGGGTGGGGTGTAAAGTGTTATCACGAGCCACGTAGCGGGCTGGCCTCGGGGACGCCCCGGGTCGGTGGTGACTGTCGGTCCCTGGCGCTCAGTCGTCGGCCGAGGACAGGCGGGCCGGAACCGGGGGTTCCACGGCCGGCAGAGCACGACGGACGGAAAACGGTTTAACGGGCAGGTGCCAGGCTATGGCCGTGACCGACTCCGACGACGCCACCTACAACTCCAAGGTGAGCAGGGTGACCGAGCGGTACGGGCTGGAGGGGATCGATCGCACCCTCGTCGACCTGTGGACCCGCGAGGAGGACCGGTACAGCCTCCGGGAGCTGGCAGAGTATTTCAACGAGCGGGTGGTCGCCGCGGCGATGGAGGACGCCGGCGCGGCGCCGCTCGACGGGGAGGTCGCGAACACGCTCCGGCTGCTCACGGACAGCGAGGTCAGCGCGGGCAAGCGCACGCAGGCCCGCAGCCGGCTCGAACAGCAGGGGGTCGACGTTCCCCGACTCACCGACGACCTGGTGTCCTACCAGGCGATCAACCGCCACATGAAAGAGCGCCTGGAGGTGGACCGCGACGCCGGAACCGGCGCGGCCGACCCGGGTGAGAAGCTCGAGAGCATCCGGGCGCTGCAGAACCGGACCGTCGCCGTCACCGAGTCCAAGCTCGAGGAGCTGCGCGCGACCGGCGAGTACGGGATGGGGGACCTCGACGTCTACGTCGACATCTCGGTGACGTGCTCGGACTGCTTCAGGACGCTGTCGGTCGGCGAGTTCTTCGAGCAGGGCGGGTGTGACTGCTCGCCGGAGTCGGCTGCGGGTCCGGGGGACGCCGACCGGAGCTGAGTGTAACACGCGTACGCCTGTGACAGCCACTGTCGGCCACCGGCCACGGGCGGGTGCCGTCTCCCGCTCTACAGCGGCGTGGTAACGAACGGTTTTTGTATGCCGTGGGGCAACGTACCACTCGACATAATGGGTACCCAGCTAGAGCAAACGAGCGCGCGACTGAACGTCCAGAACATCGGCGGCATCGACGCCGCGGACGTGGAGTTCGGCTCCGGAGTGACGGTCCTGACCGGCCGGAACGCCACCAACCGGACGTCGTTCCTGCAGGCCGTCATCGCGGGGCTTGGGGGCGACAGCGTGACGCTGAAAGGCGACGCCGACCGGGGGGAAGTGGAGCTGGCCGTCGGCGGCGAGACGTACACGCGGACCGTGTCCCGGGAGAGCGGAGAGCTCCGCTTCGACGGGGCGCCGTACACGGACGACTCCGAGACGGCGGGGCTGTTCGCGTTCCTGCTCGAGGACAACGAGGCCCGCCAGGCCATCGTCCGCCAGGACGACCTCCGGGAGATCATCATGAAGCCGGTGGACACCGGCGAGATCCAGTCGGAGATCCGCCGGCTCAAGCGCGAACGCGAGGAGCTCCGGGAGGAGCTCGACCGCATCGACGCCCTCCGCGAGCGACTCCCCGAGCTGGAGGAGCGACGGGACAGCCTGGAGGAGCGGCTCTCGGAGACGGAGGCGGCGCTCGACGAGAGGCGCTCGCGGCTCGAGGGGCTCGACGCCGACGTCGGGGAGACCCAGGAGCAGAAGCGGGAGCTGGAGGCCGCGCTGGACGAGCTCCAGGACACCCAGGCCGAGCTGAACCGCGTGGAGCAGCGCATCGACACCCAGCGCGAGAGCCTCGCCGCCTCGGAGTCCGAGCGCGACTCCCTGGAGGACGAGCTGGCGGAGCTGCCCGAGGGCTCCGAGGGGGAGCTGTCGGACTTGGACAGCGAGATCGAGCGGCTCCGGAGCCACAAGTCCTCGGTCGAGGCGTCGATCACCCAGCTCCAGAAACTGCTGGAGTTCAACCGGGACATGCTGGAGGACGGCCAGCCCGGCCTGCTCGACGGGCTCACCGACGACGGCGTCGGCGGGACGGACGGGTCGCTCACCGACCAGCTGGCGGCCGACCGGACGGTGTGCTGGACCTGCGGGAGCGAGGTGAGAACCGAGCAGATCGAGGAGATCGTCTCCGAGATGGAGGCGTTCCGGCGCGAGCAGGTCCAGGAGCGCAACTCGCTGTCGGCGGAGATCGACGAGCTCGTCGAGCAACGCGAGGCGTACAGGAGCACCAAACGCGAGCGCAAGCGCGTCCAGCGCAAGCTCGAAGAGGTCGAGACGGAGATCGAGAGCCGCGAGTCGACGCTCGCCACCCTCGAGACGCGGCGCGAGGAGCTCGGCGGGGCGGTCGAGGAGCTCGAGTCGACCGTCGAGGAGCTGGAGTCCGAGGCCCAGGAGACGGTGCTGGAGCTCCACAAGGAGGCCAACCAGCTGGAGTTCGAGCGGGACTCCCTGCTGGAGGAGATCGAGGCGGTCACCGACGACATCGCCTCGGTCGAGGAGCGCATCGCCGAGGAGGCGGACGTCGAGGAGCAGATCGGCTCCCTGGAGCAATCCCTGGAGCGCCAGCGGACGAGGATCGACCGCCTGGAGCGCAACGCCGTCGAGGCGTTCAACGGACACATGGAGACGCTGCTGGACGTGCTGGAGTACGACAACATCGAGCGCATCTGGATCGAGCGGGTCCAGCAGCAGGTCCGGGAGGGCCGCGAGACGACCACACGGTCGCGGTTCGATCTGCAGGTCATCCGTACGACGGCGGACGGAGCGGTGTACGAGGACACGGTCGCCCACCTCAGCGAGTCCGAGCGCGAGCTCACGGGGCTGGTGTTCGCCCTGGCCGGCTACCTGGTCCACGACCTCCACGAGACGATGCCGTTCATGATCCTGGACTCGCTGGAGGCGCTGGACGCCGAGCGGATCGCCAGCCTGGTCGACTACTTCGCGGACTACGCGTCGTACCTGCTGGTCGCGCTGCTCCCGGAGGACGCGGCCGCGCTGAACAGCAGCTACGAGCGGGTCACGGAGATCTGATGGCTCCAGGGAACGCTGTTCGCGGTCTGCCGACCGGAGCCCTGTCGCTCCTGGGCCACACTATCCGGCAGTCGGTCCACCCGGGGCATCACACCGGCAGGAGCCGCTCCCCAGAGCACCGGTCGTTGGGCCCATGGACGAGCTATCAATCAAAAGTTATTACTCGTATTAGCCTCATAGCCGTGGTATGGTCGACCTGAGTCACGTCTCGGCGGCGGAACTGCGGGCGGAGCTGGAGCGCGTCGAGTCGAAGACGCCCGCGCTGCGGCTCGTCGTCGCCCTGAACCACAAGCACGGCCTCACGCAGACCGAGATCGCCGAGCAGTACGGCCTCGCCCGGAAGACGGTGTACAACTGGCTGACCCGCATCGAGTCGCGCCCGCTGAGTGAGGCGATCAGGGACGACGAGCGCCCGGGCCGTCCGCCCAAGCTCGCTCCCGACGAGCAGGAGGCGTTCGCCAGAGCGCTCCAGGAGCCACCGACGGCGGCCGGCTACGACGCCGAGCACTGGAGGCCGCCGCTCGTTCGGACGTTCGCGGCCGAGGCGTTCGGCGTCGAGTACTCGCTCCCGCACGTCCGGCGGCTCATGCGCGAGGCTGGGCTGGCTCCGCGAGACACCGCGTGGGCGCCCGAGTGATCCGGCGGCGATCCGGTGTGGCGACCGGTTCCCGGATGTCTAATCGAGTAAAGACATCTAACTACATTTGGTGCAGATAGCTGCATCGGGCTCCGGTCTCCCGTCCCCGGCTCGGGGACGACCGGAACGGTCGGGCCAGCCGGAGATGGCCAGGGCTGCTACGCCTCACCGGCGGTCCAGGGCGCCGACCTGCCCTGGACCGCGAGCCCCCGTTCCCGGACCCGGAGCCACGCCAGCACGAGGAGGTAGCCCAGCATCATCTTCGGGAAGCCGTACTGCCCAGCGACCCCGAGCACACCCGGCAGCGAGCCGCCCGTCCGGAGAACGGCCGACAGCACGATACCGCCGTACAGCGCCCCGACGTGGGCGCCGATGCCGAACGCCAGCTCACCGGACTGGAGGTACAACAACCCGAACACGCCGCCCGCAACCGCGAGATCGAGCGTCCGGAGCACGGTCACCTCCCCATGCATCAAGACGAACAGCGCCGCCGCGACCGGCAGCGCGACGAGGCCGGCCCTCTGGGGGGCCAGCCCGCGGCTGTGAAGACCCTCCGCCGCACACCGGAGGGCGACGCCGAAGAACACCACCTGCTGGGCGGCCGCGTGCAGTGACAGCGCAAGCAGGGGCACCGCCAGGCCGGACAGGACCGACCCCTCCGGAAGCGACGGCCCCACGGCGACCGTCATCGTGCCGAGCGCTGCGCCGAGGACGTTCCAGGCCACGAACCCGAGCGCCACCGCCGAAAAGCCCACGAGCGCGTCGAGCAGCCACCCCGGCGTTGCCGAGGCGCCGTACGCCCCGAGCTGTCGGCGGTCGAGGTAGCGCGCCCACAGCGCCAGGGCGGCCAGGAGCACCCCCGCGTGGAGCAGCGACTGGGCGAGGCCGCTGCCCGGCGCGCCCCCCGACGGGATGGCGCCGACGGCCGACTGGAGGTTCCCGGTGAGCACGGCCCCCGTGAGCACCCACAGCACCGGCCACGCGAGCAGTACCCGCCAGGTCGCTCGGACGCGCGTGTCCGCCCGCCCCCGGATGGCCGTTCCCAGCAGCCTGGCGACGGTACCGCCCCTCGGAGTGTCGGTCTGGTCGGCCATATGTCGTGTCGGCTTCCGGAGACGGGGGCTTGGCTCTTCCGGCAGACCGCCGGAGGCGGGCCGCTCGCGCCGACTGCCAGCCCCGTCCCGTCACGGAGGGCCGACGTGACGGGCTAGACGGAGGGGTGAGCTTATGCGGCGACCGGTCCGTAGCCCGTAACAGCTCGGTATGGACTTCCTCAGTCACCTGTTCCTGCCGCTGACCGCCGTCTACGTCGCCC